>Ga0335074_10009790_pt1 | contig 13394 bp, 13 predicted proteins | sample Lox_Sample_23_FD_206715 | JGI IMG/M metagenome (GOLD analysis project Ga0335074, IMG submission 206715) | Soil microbial communities from Loxahatchee National Wildlife Refuge, Florida, United States - Lox_Sample_2.3 | ecosystem: Environmental > Terrestrial > Soil > Wetlands | place: USA...
CGACCCGGATCAGCGCCCCGGTGGTGTAGCTCGAGGCAGGCGACGCCAGGTACAGCGCCGTGGTCACGACCTCCTCCGGTTCCCCCGGCCGCCCGGCCGCGTTATGCCAGTTACGCTCGCTCTCGGCCGGCCAGTGCTTCGAGATGTCGGTCAGGAACGGCCCCGCCGACAGCGTGTTGACCCGCACCCGGGGCGCGTACTCCCGCGCAAACACGGTCGTGAGCGCGTTCAGCGCCGCCTTGGCGCCCGCGTAGGGCCCGAACCGGGGCGACGGGAACAGCGCGCCGCTCGACGACACGTTGATGATCGAGCCGCCGCCGGAGTCGTACATCCGCTGACCGATCAGCCCGCACAGCCGGAACGGCCCCTTGAAGTTCACCCCGACCACCTTGTCGAACAGTTCCTCCGACGTCTCCGCCGACGACGGCGCGACCGGCGACATGCCCGCGTTGTTGACCAGGATGTCGACCGTGCCGAAGTACCCGTAGGCGCGATCGGCCAGTTCGTCGCACTCCTCCCAGTGGCCGACATGGCACGCGACCGGCAGCGCCCGCCTCGGCCAGGTCGCCTCGACCTCCTCGGCCAGCGCCTTGCAGTTGTCCAGCTTGCGGCTGGCGATGACCACGTCCGCCCCCGCCCGGGCGAAGGCGAGCACCATCTCCCGCCCGAGGCCGCGGCTCCCCCCGGTGACCAGGGCCACCTTCCCGGTCAGGTCGAACAGCGCGCCCGGTCCGGCCGAGGCGACAGCGCCGCTCACAGCCCGTGCTCCCCGAGGATGGCCGCGTACCGGGCGCGCGCCTGCGCCCGGCGGGTGGGGATGTGCTCGGTCGGGAACAGGCCGGGGGCCGGCTGGTAGCCAAGCAGCATGCCCTTGGCGATCGCGGCCTTGTGCACCTCGGTCGGCCCGTCCGCCAGCGCGAGCTGGGGTGCGTACGCCCACCAGGGGCCGAGCGGCGTCTCCTGGGTGGTGCCGAGCGACCCGTGCAGCTGCACCGCCCGCTGCAGGATGTCGTGCAGCACCTGGGCCAGCGCCACCTTGCACATCGCGATGTGGGTGCGGGCGGCGCCGTGCGGCTGGTTGTCGATGATCCACGCGGTCTGCAGCACCAGCAGCCGGAACTGCTGCAGCTGGAGGGCCGAGTCGGCGATGAAGCCCTGCACGAACTGGTGTTCGGACAGCAGCTTGCCCTGGGTGCGGCGCGACAGCGCCCGCTCGCACATCATGTCGAAGGCGCGCTGGCACTTGCCCACCACCCGCATGGCGTGGTGCACGCGGCCGCCGCCGAGCCGGGACTGGGCGACCTTGAAGCCCTCGCCCGGCGCCCCCAGCATCGCGTCGAGCGGCACCCGGACCTGGTTGTAGCGGATGTAGCCCTCGGTGCCCTCGTCCAGGTCGTCACGCTCGTTCATCGTCGCGACGTTGCGGATGATCTCGATGCCGGGGGTCTCGGCCGAAACGATGAACATCGACATCCGCTCGTGCGGCCGGGCGTCGGGGTCGGTCACCGCCATCACGATGAGGAACGACGCGTAGCGCGCGTGGGACGAGAACCACTTCTCGCCCTCGATCACCCACTCGTCGCCGTCAAGCGTCGCCTTGCAGACGAACTCCTTCGGATCGGAGCCCCCCTGCGGTTCGGTCATCGAGAAGGTGGACACGATGTTGCCCTCGAGCAGCGGCTGCAGGTACCGCGCCTTCTGCTCCTGCGTCCCGTACAGCGCGAGGATCTCGGCGTTGCCGGTGTCGGGGGCGGCGGTGCCGAATACCGTCGGCGCCCAGCCCGAGCGGCCGAGAATCTCGTTCATCAACGCCAGCTTGAGCTGCCCGTAGCCCTGGCCGCCGAGCTCGGGGCCGAGGTGACAGGCCCACAGGCCCTGCTCCTTCACCTTCTCCCGCAGCGGCGCCAGGATCGCCCGCGACGCCTTATTGTGCACGTCATACGGGTCACCCGGGCGCGGGAAGAGCAGGTCAAGGGGCTCGCACTCGTCACGCACGAACGCGGTCATCCAGTCGAGCTTCTGCTGAAACTCCGGCTCGGTGAAGAACTCCCACATGCGCCGCTCCTGCCTAGCGTCGGGCCTGCTGCCCAGGGTATCGTCGTTCTCTGGACGGTAATTGTATAACTAAATACTAGAAGATAGTTGTTTCAGGAACGTAGGGGTGAGGGTGATGGCTGCCGGCCAGGCCGACGAGAGACTGCTGGCTCAGTTGCGAGACCGCGTGGGGCAGCGGGTGACCGACTGGCGCCCCGGCGCCCTCGTCCGAGGCGTGTCCCCGCTCACCGGCGGCACCTCCAGCCTGACCTTCCTGGTCGATCTGGACGGCGTCGACGCCGGGGAGACCCCGGTCGTGCTCAAGGTCGCGCCGCCCGGCCTCGCCCCGCTCCGCAACCGCGACGTGCTCCGCCAGGCGCGGCTGCAGAAGGCGGTCCAGCGAGCCGGGCGGGCGCTGGCGCCGGACGTGCTGTTCTCCGACGCGGGCGACCCGCCGCAGGTCCCGCCGTTCATGGCGATGAACCTGGTCCCCGGAGACTGCCTGGAACCGGTCCTGTGCGACGCCGCCGAGAGACCAGAACCCGGTCAGGTGCGGGCCCGGTTCTTCGACGCCGTCCACGTGCTGTCCCAGTTGCATGAGATCAAGCCATCGGCGGTCGGGCTGGGCGACGAGCCCGTCGTCGGGCTGGCCGAGGAGGTCGACCGGTGGACCCGCGCGTTCGTCACCCTGCCGGGCGATATGGGGGGCGACTACCAGCGGGCCGCCAAGGCGCTTCGGGCGAGCATTCCCAAGGCGCTCCCGCCGGCGGTCAACCACGGCGACTTCCGTCTCGGCAACACCCTGTGCGAAGGCGACCGGATTAACGCGGTGATCGACTGGGAGATCTGGTCGGTCGGCGACCCGCGCATCGACCTGGCCTGGCTGACCTTCTTCGCCGACGACGCCGGGCACCCCGCCGTCGCCCCGGGCACGGTCGCGGGCACCCCCGCGGGCCGCGAGATCGTCCGCGCCTACGAGGACGCGCTCGGCCGGCCGGTGCCCGAACTCGGCTGGTTCGACGCGCTCACCCGGTACAAGGAGGCGGGCGTCACCGGCCTGCTGCTCAAGCGGGCGATGAAGCTCGGCCGGCCGGTCAAGGAATCGATGGCGCGGATGCAGCCGGAACTGCCCCGGCTGGTCCAGGAGGCCATCCGCATCGTCAGCGGCTGACGCTCGGTCAGATGAGCTCCAGCCGGCCCCGCCGGACGACCTCGATGAGCAGCCCCGGGTCGACACCCCGCTCGGCCGCCTGCTCCAGGCAGACGGCGACGTCCTTCTTCATGAACCGGCCGATCCGGGTGGCGAACGAGGCCATGTCGGCCCCGGCCGCGGCCCGGCGGCTCACCTGGCTGCCCCCGCTCATATGGTTGAGCGCGCTCAGCATCTCCCCGGAAGCCACCCCGAGCTCCTCGCCCAGCCAGACCGCCTCCGCCAGCACCTGCGTGTTGGCGGCGAACAGGAAGTTATTGACCAGCTTGACCGCCAGCGCGGTGCCGAGTTCGCCGGTCTCGATCACCGGGTCGGCGTACGCGCGGACCGCCGCGGCCGCCCGCGCCCGGGCCGCGGCCACCCCGCCGAGCAGCACGGTCAGGCGGCCGGCCGAGATGTCGTCCGGACCGCCGCTAACCGGGGCGTCCACCACGTGAATGGCGGGAAAGCGGTCGGCCAGCGACCGCAGCACCGACGCCCGGCCGGTCACGTGCGAGGCGAGCACGGCCCCGTCCGGCAGGGCTGCCGCCAGCGGCTCGGCCACCTCGGCCAGCTGCTCGTCGCTGAACACGCACAGCAGCAGCACGTCGGCCCCGGCCGCGGCCTCCGCCAGCTCGGCCGTGGACCGGACGCCGAGCCGGTCCAGGTTGGCCGCCGCCTCCGGCCGCCGCGCGTGCACCACCAGGTCATGCCCGGCCGCCGCCAGCCGCTCGACCATCGGAAGGCCCATCCGCCCGGCCCCGACAAACCCGACCCGCAAGGAACCCATCGTCGCCTCCTGTGTCATCACCTGCTCACCATAGTAGATTATTTAGTTATATGATTAAGTTCAAGATCAGAACGGCTGGAGGTTCCATGTCCGACGCTGCCCGCCAACCCGCCCCGGGCGCCCCGGCGCCCCGCCCGCCCGAGGGCGACTGGCTGGGGACGCCCTACCTGAGGTTCGAGCGTCACCTGCCGTTCGCGCACGTCACCGTCGACCGCCCGGAGGCCAGGAACGCGCTGACCCAGGCGATGTACTTCGGCATCCGCTACGCGGTCCGCCGGGTCGACGCCGACCCCGAGCTCGCGGGCCTGCTGATCACCGGCGCCGGCGACGTCTTCACCCCCGGCGGCGACCTCGGGCAGCAGGTCACCGACAAGTGGGCCGACTTCAACGCCGCGCCGGGCGCGTTCGACGTGCTGCCGTTCGACGTCCTCCGGCAGAGCGTCAAGCCCGTCGTCTCCGCCGTCAACGGGATCTGCCAGGGCGGCGGGCTGCTGATCGCGATGTGCTCCGACCTCGCGGTGGTGAGCGAACGGGCCACCTTCCGGGTGCCGGAACTGCTCCGCGGCATCTCCGACACCTACTACGCGCAACTGCTCGCCCGTATCATCGGCCCGGTTCGCACCCGCGACCTGATGTTCACCGGCCGCCGCCTCACCGCCGCCGAGGCCCTCGAATGGGGCCTGGTGAGCCGGGTCGTCCCCCACGACGAGCTGATCAAGACCGCCACCGAGGCGCTGATCCAGATCGTGCAGACCGCGCCCGAGGCCCGCCGGGACATCAAGCGAGTCCTCGACCAGTACGTCGGGCTCCAGGACCGGATCGCGTTCTTCGACAGCCTGCAGCGCGCCGAGTCCAGGGAGGGCTTCGCCGCCTTCATCGAGAAGCGGTCGCCGAACTGGGTGCCGGAGGCGCTGCGGCGGGACGGCCGGGCCTGACCCGCCCGCTAGTAATTCCGAACTAGATAAATTAGATTACTAAAGCCAGTGAATCTGCCAGTGGATCGCGAGGAGCCATGACCGAAGCCGTCATCGTCGACATCATCCGTACCCCCTCGGGCAAGGGCAAGCCCGGTGGCGCCCTGTCCGGCGTGCACCCGGCCGCCCTGCTCGCGCAGACGCTGACGGCCCTGGTCGAGCGCAGCGGCCTCGACACCGCGCTGGTCGAGGACGTCATCGCCGGCTGCGTCGGGCAGATCGGCGACCAGTCGCTCAACATCGCGCGCACGGCCCTGCTCGCGGCCGGCTTCCCGGAGAGCGTGCCCGGGACGACCGTCGACCGGCAGTGCGGGTCGAGCCAGCAGGCGGCCCACTTCGCCGCCCAGGGCGTGATCGCCGGCGCCTACGACATCGTCATCGCCTGCGGGGTCGAGTCGATGAGCCGGGTGCCGATCGGGTCGTCGCGGGCCGGGCGCAACCCGGTCGAGCCGCTGGCCGAGCGCTACCCCGAGGGGCTGGCCAACCAGGGGATCGGGGCCGAGCTGATCGCCGCCCGGTGGAAGCTCGACCGCGAGGCGCTCGACGCCTACTCGGCCCGGTCCCACCAGCGCGCCGCCGCGACCACCGTCGACGGCGGTTTCGCGGACGAGATCATCCCGGTCCGGCTGCCCGACGGCGGCACCCACACCGTCGACGAGACCGTGCGTCCGAGCACCACCGCCGAGGGACTGGCCGGCCTGAAGCCGGCCTACTACACGGAAGGCTACGCCGCCCGCTTCCCCGAGATCACCTGGCAGGTCACCCCCGGAAGCTCCTCGCCGCTCACCGACGGCGCCTCGGCCGCGCTGATCATGAGCGAGCAGAAGGCGGCCGAGCTCGGCCTGCGGCCGCGGGCCCGGTTCCACGCCTTCGCGGTGTCGGGCAGCGACCCGCTGCTGATGCTGACCGGGGTCATCCCCGCCACCGAGAAGGTGCTGCGACGCAGCGGCCTGTCCATCGACGCGATCGACGCCTACGAGGTCAACGAGGCGTTCGCGCCGGTCCCGCTGGCCTGGGCGCAGGAATTCGGCGCCGATCAGGGCAAGCTCAACCCGCGCGGCGGCGCGATCGCCCTCGGCCACCCGCTCGGCGGGTCAGGCACCAAGCTGATGGCCACCCTGCTGAACTACCTCGAGGCGACCGGCGGCCGCTTCGGCCTGCAGACCATGTGCGAGGGCGGCGGCATGGCCAACGCCACGATCATCGAGCGACTCTAACCGGGTAATGGCACCGGTACGCGGGCTCGAACCGGGAAAGCGGGCGGCGCTCGTCGTCAACGAGCTGCAGAACGCCATCGCCAACCCGGCCCACGTCGACACGCCGCTCGCCGCGCAGGTGACCGCTCGGGGCATCGTCGCCAGGATCAACGTCCTGACGGCGGCGTTCCGCGCGGCCGGCGGGCCGGTGATCTACTGCACGATCGCCGCCAGGACCCCCGACTGGGACGGCTTCCTCGTCAACTGCGCCCTCGCCGCCCGGATCAAGCGGACCGGCAAGCTCGTCGTCGGCACCGCCGGCGGCGCCCTCCACGACGACCTCGTGGTCGAGCCGTCCGACATCGTGAGCCACCGGGCGCACGGCATGGCCCCGTTCACCGGCACCACCCTGGACGCCATCCTGCGCGGCTACGGCATCGACACGGTGGTGCTCAGCGGGGTCTCCACCAACATCGCCCTGCCCGGCGCCGCGACCGAGGCGGTCGCGCTCGGCTACAACGTCGTGCTGGTCGAGGACTGCACCGCCGGCGCCACCCCGGAGACCCACCATATGCAGGTCACCCAGCACCTCCCGATGCTGGCGACGATCACCGACGCGGAGTCGGTGATGGCCTCGCTGCCGCTGAAGCAATGGTAGTAATGATATATTTAGTGATACGATTGCAGGCAGACTAGAGCCGGGAGGGTGCATGAGGGCAGCGCGCTGCGAACAGTACGGCGGTCCGGAGAACGTCGTCGTCCGCGACATCCCCAGCCCGGAGGTTACCCCCGGTCACGTGCTGGTGGACGTGGCGGCGGCGGCGGTGAACTACCCGGACCTGCTCTTCATCGCCAATACCTACCAGGTCCCTGCCTCGCTGCCGTTCACTCCCGGCAGCGAGTTCGCCGGCCGGGTGGCGGCCGTGGGCGACGGGGTGACCGACGTCTCGCCCGGCGACCTGGTCTACGGATCGACGTTCACCGGCGCGATGGCCGAGCAGGTCCTGGTGCCGGCCCGCGCGGTCGCGCCGGTCCCGCCGGGCATGTCGCTGACCGAGGCGGCCGGGTTCCGGGTCACATACCTGACCGCCTACCACGCGCTGGTCACGGCGGGCGGGCTGCAGCCGGGGCAATGGGTGGTGGTCCTCGGGGCCGCGGGCGGCGTCGGCACGGCGACGGTCGACGTCGCGGTCCGGCTCGGCGCCCGGGTGATCGCCGGCGCCTCCTCCCCGGAACGGCTCAAGGTCTGCGCCGACCTTGGCGCCGAGGCGGGCATCGACTACGTCACCGAGGATCTCAAGCAGCGGATCAAGGAGATCACCGGCGATGGCGCCGACCTGGTGGTCGACCCGGTCGGCGACCGCTGGGCCGAGCCCGCGCTGCGGGCGATCCGCTGGGGCGGGCGGTTCGTGTCGGTGGGCTACGCCGGGGGAGAGATCCCCCGCATCCCGCTCAACATCGTCCTGCTCAAGAACATCACCGTCCGCGGGCTTGAGCTGCGGACCTGGACCGAGCGGCTCCCGCAGGAGACCGCGCGGGCCCGGCAGGCGCTGACCGACCTGGTGGCCGCCGGTCTGCGGCCCGCCGTGTCGGAAGTGCATGATCTCGCCGACGTCGCCGTCGCGTTGCAGCGGGTCGCGGACCGGCTCCCGACCGGCAAAGTCGTGATTCGCGTGGCACCCTGAGCAGGAGGACACCATGGCAGAACCAGTAGCGGTCGAGCGGCGCGGCCACGTCCAGGTCATCACGATCAGCCGGCCGGAGGCGAGGAACGCCCTCGACGGCGCGGCCGCCCGGGCCCTGGCGGCGGCGGCCGACGAGCTCGACGGCGACGACGCCCTGCGGGTCGGGGTGCTGACCGGGGCGGGCGGCACGTTCTGCGCCGGCATGGACCTGAAGGCCTGGATGCGCGGCGACAAGCCGATGATCGGCGGCCGCGGCTTCGGCGGCATCACCATCACCCCGCCGCGCAAGCCGCTCATCGCCGCGGTGGAAGGCTACGCGCTGGCCGGCGGTTTCGAGCTGATGCTGGCGTGTGACCTGGTGGTGGCGGGCACCGGCAGCAGGTTCGGCGTCCCCGAGGTCAAGCGCGCCCTGGTGGCGGGGGGCGGAGCCGCCCTCCTGCTGCCCCGGCGCATCCCGTTCGCGGCGGCGATGGAGCTGCTGCTGACCGGCGAGCAGATCAGCGCGGCCCGCGCGGCCGAGCTCGGCCTGGTCAACCGGCTCGTCCCGGACGGTACCGCGCTCGACGGCGCGCTCGCGCTGGCCGAGCTGGTCGCGGCCAACGGGCCGCTGGCGGTGGCGGTCACCAAGCAGATCGCCCGGGCCCAGGCCGACTGGACGGCCGAGGAGGGCTGGCAGCGTCAAGAAGAGCTATTCAAGCCGGTATTCGAGTCGGCCGACGCCCGCGAGGGAGCGACCGCCTTTGCGGAGAAGCGAGCTCCGGTTTGGCGCGGCGTCTAACGTGAATCAGAAGCTAGCAGGTCCATCAGGTCAGGGAGTGCAGCAAATGGCTGTGAAGTTTCGCGCCGGGCAGCAGCTGGTCAGCGCGGTCGACAGTACCGCCGTGATCGTCATCAAGGCGCCCGCGGCCGAGTGCACGGTGACATGCGGCGGCGTTGCCATGGCCACCGCCGGCGAACCGGTCACCCCCGCCGAGCCCGATCCGGCCCTGATGGGGGGCACCCAAATCGGCAAGCGCTACGTCGATGGCGCGGACACCATCCAGCTGCTGTGCACCAAGGCCGGCCGCGGCACGCTCGCGCTCGACGGCAACCCACTGCAGATTCAGGCGGCCAAGCCGCTGCCGGCCTCGGACTGAGCGAGGTTTCCCAGTGCGCCTGACGCTGCTGCTCGACATGGCCGTCGACGGTTTCGGCGACCGCGTCCTGGTCGGGCGCCGGTCCGGCGGGATCACCGCCGCCGAGCTGGTCCGCCGGTCGCATTCCGGTGCCGCCCTGATACGCGAGCGCGCCGCCGACGCCCTCGTCTACCTCGATGTCAACGGCCCGGCCTTCCCGGTCGCGCTGTTCGCCGCCGCGCGGGCGGGAGTGCCGCTGGTGCCGCTCAACTACCGGCTGGGGCAGCGGCAGCTCGACGAGCTGCTCGCCCGGCATCCGAAGGCGCTGGGTATCGCCGGCCCCGGCGCGCTGGCGCACTTCGAGCGGGCCGGACTGACCGCGATGACCTCCGGCGACTGGCTGGAGCAGACCCGCGCCGACCGCGGTGACATCGCCGACGGCGCCCAGGGCGACGACGAGGACCCGGTCGCCGTCGTCATCTACACCAGCGGCACCACGTCCGCCCCCAAGGGCGTGCTGTTGCGCCACGAGAACCTGGTCTCCTACGTCCTCGGCTCGGTCGAGTTCGCGTCGGCCGGCGAGACGGAGGCCGCGCTGGTCAGCGTTCCCCCATACCACATCGCCGCCGTCGCTAACGTGATCACCAACCTCTACGCGGGCCGCCGCACCCTCGTGCTCGAGGCGTTCACCCCCGACGAGTGGCTGCGCACCGTCCGGGAGGAAGAGGTCAGCAGCGCCATGGTGGTGCCGACCATGCTGGCCAGGATCATCGACAGCGAGCACGATCGGTCGGTGCCCACCCTGCGGTCGCTGTCCTACGGCGGCGCCCCCATGCCGGCCGCGCTCATCGAACGGGCGCTCCGGGAGTGGACCGGGGTCGGCTTCGTCAACGCCTACGGGCTGACCGAGACCAGCTCGACCGTGGCGCTACTGGGCCCGGACGATCACCGCGCTGCCGTCGAGTCGCGGGACCCGGCGGTGCGGGCCCGGCTGTCCTCGGTCGGCAGGCCGCTGCCGGGGATCGAACTGGAGATCCGGGGTCCCGGCGGCGAACCCCTCGGCGTCGGGCAGTCCGGCCGGATCTGCGTGCGCGGCGCGCAGGTGTCGGCCGAGTACGCCGGCCTGGGCAGCGCGGTCGACGACCGGGGCTTCTTCGACACCAGGGACGACGGCTTCCTCGACGCCGACGGCTACCTGTTCGTCAGCGGCCGCACCGACGACACGATCATCCGCGGCGCCGAGAACATCGCCCCCGCCGAGATCGAGGACGTCCTGCTGAGGCACCCGGCGGTGCTCGACGCGGTGGTATTCGGCGTCCCCGACCAGGAATGGGGCCAGCGCATCGAGGCCGCCGTCGTGCCCCGCCCCGAGACCGACCTCGACCCAGCCGACCTGCGCGAATTCACCCTGCAGGCCCTCCGGTCAAGCAAGACCCCGGACCGCTTCTGGCTCCTCGACGAGCTGCCCCGCACCGAGACCGGCAAGCTGCTGCGCCGCAAGGTCCCCGGCATGATCCCGCCCGCCAAGATCGAATAAGACCCATGTGCTCCAAGGTGGCGAAGTGAACGAAACTCACCTCCGGTATCTGGCCAGCCCGCAGTGGGCTGCCGCGGTGCGTGACGAGCTGTTGCCGTGGGTGCTGGGGGCGGAGGACCTCGGTGACGATTGCCTGGAGGTTGGCCCCGGCCCCGGGGTCACCACCGACCTGCTGCGAGCCCGGGCCCGCTGGCTGACCGCGGTGGAACTCGACCCCGCGCTGGCGGCGACTCTCGCTGCCCGCCTGGCGGGAACCAACGTGGAGGTGGTGAACGCCGACGCGACGAGCATGCCCTTTGAGGCGGACCGCTTCTCCGGCGCGGTCTGCCTCACCATGCTCCACCACGTGCCTTCGGCCGCCCTCCAGGACCGGCTCTTCGCCGAGGTTGCCCGGGTCCTGCGCCCCGGAGCCACGCTTCTCGGCTCCGACAGCATCGAGGCTCCGGAGGTTCGGGCCGGACACGACGGCGACATTTTCGTCCCCGTCGACCCCGATGGGCTGGGCGCTCGCCTCGTTGCGGCGGGCTTCGAACAGCCCGAGGTGGAGACGAAGGCGACGCGCGTGCGATTCGCCGCCAGAAAGCCCCTGACCTCGACTTCGTGACGGATCGGAATCTCCTCGGGAAGGTGAAATGACAACCACCAAAGTGGCACTCGTTACCGGCGCGGCGGCGGGCATCGGAGCGGCCTGTTCGAAGCGGCTCGCGCAGGACGGCGTCGCCGTGGGCGTGCTTGACCTCGATGCGGCGCGGTGCGCCGACACGGTCGCGGTGATCGACGCGGAAGGGGGCCGGGCTCTCGCTCTCGGCGCCGACGTGTCCGACCGCGGCCAGGTGCAGGCCGCCGTGAGTAAGCTGCGCGCCGCCTTCGGCCCGGTCACCATCGTCGTGAACAACGCCGGCGTCACCGACTTCACGCCGTTCGAGGAGGTCACCGAGGAACTCTTCGACTTCATTTACAAGGTCAACGTCCTCGGCCCCATTATCGTGACGCAGGAGACCCTGCCCGACATGAAAGCGGCGCAGTGGGGCCGGGTGGTGAACATCTCGTCCTCCAGCGCGCAGACCGGCGCGAAGAAGATGGCGGTCTACTCCTCGTCCAAAGGCGCGGTCATCAGCCTGACCCGCACATTGGCCCAGGAGCTCGGTCCGGACGGCATCACGGTGAACACCATCCCGCCGGGCTCGGTCATGGGCACGATCATGGCGGACGCGAATGTCAGCGAGGGGAACGTCGAGCGGCTCGCCGCGGCACTGCCGGTTCGCCGCGTCGGACGTCCCGAGGACATCGCCAATGCCTGCGCGTTCCTGTGCAGCGAGGCCTCGAGCTACGTGACCGGCCAGATCATCGGAGTCAACGGCGGCCGCGTCGTTACCTGACGGCCCGTCGTCGCCGACCGCCTGCCGGCCGACAGGTGCGCGACCGCCGGCTTGGTGGGGCAGACCGGCGAGGCGTCACTCCCTGAGCGCGACCAGCCGTTCGTAGTGCTCGGCGGCCGCGCCGTACAGCACCTCGTTCACCTTCGCCCGCCGCAGGTACAGGTGCAGGTCGTGCTCCCAGGTGAAGCCGATCCCGCCGTGCGTCTGCAGGGCCTCCCCGGCCAGCGCCGCGACCCCCTCGCCGGTGAACGCCTTGGCCACGCTCGAGGCCGCCGCCGCGTCGGCCACGCCGGCGTCGAGGGCCATGGCCGCGTAGTACGTCGCCGCCCGGGCCCCCTTGAGCGTGGTCAGCATGTCCGTCACCTTGTGCTTGACCGACTGAAAGCTGCCGATCGGGCGGCCGAACTGCTCGCGCACCTTGACGTACCCGACGGTCATCTCGAGCAGCCGCTCGCCCACCCCGAGGGAGTCGGCCGCGGTGAGCACCGCCCCCGCGTCCGCCAGCCACCCGACCTCAGCCTCGTCGGCGGTGACGACGTCCGCGGAGGGCACCCGGACTCCGTCCAGCACCACGTCGTACCAGCGCCGGGTCTCATCGAGCGTCCGCCGCGCCTCCACCGATACCGACAACCGGTCCACCAGCACCAGGCGGCGACCCCCGTCGCCCATGGCCACCGTCACCAGCAGCCAGGACGCCGCGTCGGCGGCCTGGACCGCCGTCGCCCGCCCGCTGAGGACCAGCTCGTCCCCATCGAAAGATCCGACAACCGCACCGTGATGAGCCACGCTCGCCTTGAGCTCGCCAACCGCGAGCGACCGCACCAGCTCCGCCCGCCGCCCCGCCCGCGCCAGCGCGAGCGCGGTCAGCGCGCTGTCGAGGAACGGGCCGGGGGCGGCCGCACGGCCGAGTTCCTCGGCCACCAGGCACAGCTCGACCACGCCCTGCCCGGCGCCGTCCAGCTCCTCGGGCACGGCCAGGCCGGTCCACCCGAGCTCGGCCCCGCGCTGCCACAGCTTCTCGTCGGTATCCTGGCCGGCCGCCGCCAGCGAGCGCACCAGCTGCGGCGGGCAGTTCACCGCGAGCAGGCCCCGGGACACCTCGCGCAGGGCCGCCTGCTCCTCGGTCAGTTCGAAGTCCACCTGGGCTCCATGGTTCATGGTAAGCGGCTCCGGCTCCCTCACGCGTGGCGCGCGATCTCGGCCGCGAGCAGCTCGTCCAGCGTGTCGGCCGGGGGCGCCGGAAGCTCGACCGCGCGGTCGCGCGTCGGCAGCAGCACCACCGCGCTGCCGGGGGTGGTCTCCTCGCCCCGCTGGTTCCGGCAGCCGACCTCGAGGTGGACCTCGTTGCGGCCGTCGGCCTGGACCTTATCCACCACCCGGCCGTGCACCCAGGTCGTGTCGCCGATGTAGTTGAACTTGCGGTGCTGGCAGCGGAGCCGCAGCAGCCACCCGTCGTCGCCCATCCAGTCGGTCAGCGCGTGCGTCAGCCAGGTCT
>Ga0335074_10009791_pt1 | contig 13393 bp, 12 predicted proteins | sample Lox_Sample_23_FD_206715 | JGI IMG/M metagenome (GOLD analysis project Ga0335074, IMG submission 206715) | Soil microbial communities from Loxahatchee National Wildlife Refuge, Florida, United States - Lox_Sample_2.3 | ecosystem: Environmental > Terrestrial > Soil > Wetlands | place: USA...
CACGACAGCGCCAGCACGCCCGGGCACCGGAAAACCAACCCCGGAACGGCAGAAAGGGCGCCTCCGGCGCCCTTTCCAACGGCCCAGCCCGAGCGGATCGGGTGCACGTCAGTTCTGTAGGTGACCAGTGGGTAACTTCGTGGGCGTGGCGGGGAACTGGGCGGCTGCGGGTCAGGCGATGTGTGTCTGAGTGCCGCCGGGGCTGCAGATGGCGTTCCAGCTGCGGCTGGCTTCTTCGGCGCGAAGGGTGATGATGGCGTCGGCGCCGGGGATGCGCCAGTGCATGCCGGACTGCTTGAGGCGCTGGCCGATGACGGTCTTGCAGCTGGCCTCGACGACGCCCGAGCCGACGAACAGGCCGCGTGAGCGGAACCAGTGGTAGCGCATGCGGGGGGCGTTGGCGAGGAAGTAGCCGAGCTCGCGGTCTACCTCGTCCTTCTTGGCGCCGAGGAAGGGGAACTCGCGGACGGCGCGCTCGATCCCGTCTATGTCGCCGTAGTCGAGGTCCTCGAGGCGGGCGGCGAGCCATGCGTCCCTGCGGTCGCCGAGCATGAACTCGACGGCGCGGGTGAGGGAGTGGACGTGCTCGCGTGCGTGGAACAGGTCGACGACCTGGCTGGCCTCGGGGAACTTCTCGCTGGCGATGCCCCAGATCCAGGGGGCGCCGTCGCCGATGACGGTGAACTGGCGGATGTGGCCGGCGCCGCGGCGGATGCCCTCGGCCCGCACGAGCTTCCCGAACTCGGCGGCGGGCCCGAAGGTGGTGATGACGCTGGTTGAGTCCCGGTCGCGGACCGGGTAGCCGTTCTCGTCGAGCTCGTCCTGGGTGAAGAACACGGCGAGCTTGACCTCGCGGGTGCGCGCCCTGCCGTCGTCGCCCTTTCCTTCCCGGCCTGCGGTCTCCCTCGAGGTCATCGGGACGCCGGTGCCGTCGATGACGGCATACAGCTTGTCAGGCAGCGGCGACGGGGGAAGCGGGACGATCTTGCGGGTGCTGATCAGGCGGGCGCGCTCGCGCACGAGGACGGCGGCGGCGGTGCCGCTGGCCTCGGCTGCGCGCTCGACGCGCTTGACGGTGAGCATAGGTCTAGACCAATCTGTTAGAACGTGTCGTCTGTGGAGGGCAAAACGTGTCACCCTCAGTGGGAAATCGCGCAGACGAACGCGTACGGAACGTAACTGTCAAGGCCAGACTGCCTGGGGATTCGGCTTCTTAAGGTGCGTCGATCCGCGTTGGAAGCGGATGGGCGCGGTTCGCATGCCCGGCACGTGTTTCCGGTCGACCTGGCGCGCGCCTGCGGTACCTCGTAAGTCACGTCCATCGTGCCAAGGACGGGCTGGGAGGTTGCGAATGCGTCAGCCCTCGCTGGACTCGACTTGGGTGAACTCGGCACGGAGGCCCATGGCGTATGCCTTGTCCGCCTCGGCCATGGCGGCGCGGATCTGGGCGACGTCGTCGGCGACATCAGTCCGCCTGGCCAGATGGTTGATGCGGTCGTTACCGCGGATGAACTTAACTCCCGCGCTCATCGAGCCTTCCCTTTGGGCCTGCCGCGCAAGTCAGGCGACGCGCTGCCAGGTGTCGCCGAAGTCGGCGATGACCTTGAGTTCGCCGCCGAGGGCGCGGATGTAGTCGGCCAGGGTGGACAGTTCGGCGACGGAGCCGTTCTCGATGGCGGAGACGCGCTGCTGGGATACGCCCATGGCCTCGGCGACCTCGGCCTGGGTGAGGCCGGCTCGCTTGCGCATCGCGGTCAGGTACTCGGCGCGGACCGCCAGGACCCGCTTGTGGTGCGCTTCCTCCACGGCGGGGCGGTCGTCGGGGTGGACGAACTCGTCCAGGAACTCCTCGCGGGTATAGGAGAAGAACTCAGGTTCCTCGCTCATCGGTGTCCCTCCAGGTATGCCTCGTACAGCGCTTCCGCCGCCGGGATGGCCTCGGCGTACCATTCCTTCCACCGCCCGGACTTGTCGCCCGCGACGAGCAGCACCGCATTGCGGACCGGATCGAAGATGAACAAGATCCGCACCTCGCTCGCACCGCTCGACCCCGGACGCAGCTCTTTCAGGTTATGCAGCCGGGACCCAGCGATCCGGTCGGCCAGCGGCCTGCCGAGGGACGGCCCCTCGTCCAGCAGTCGGTCGATCGCCTCGGCCACGAGCCGCCGGGTGACCGGATCGCCGGAGCGGAGCGCGTGCAGCCAGTCCCGCACCTGCTTCGTCATCACGAGCCTGTGTGCCACGCAAACCTCCCGGCAAGATCAGCGTACAACAATATTATTGTTATGGCTAGAGCGGGCGGATCTGGGCGCAGCCGCTGGGTCGGCTGGCCTGGCCGCCCCTTGGATAGCAGCATGTCACGACTGGTCACTTAAAGTGTCTGGAAGGCTGCGTTCGGGGTCCCCGGTGACAAAAATCATTTGTTGCACTCAATGCGCTAAATGTAGTTGCTGTGATTAGTGGAGCCTGAGTCTCCCGCTGAGCCGACTCATGATAGTTGGCACCGGCTCGCGTGGTTGGCGTCATGATCGCGGGCGGGCGTACTCAGCGTGACTGTGAGCTGCGCCAGTCCCTGTTAACCGCAGTTAGCCCGATAATTTGTTCGTTTTGTGGCAGCGGGTGACGTGCTGGTGTGTCGGCCTGAGCCGGTGGCGGTGCCGGGCGCTTGTAAACGAAGCTGGAGAGCGGCCCGGCCACTTTCCAGTCCAGCGTCTCGTATAGCGCCCGGCCCTGCACGGTTGCACCGAGGACCCCGGTTGTAGCGCCAAGGTCGATCGCCGCCGTGGTCAGTGCCGCAATGATCGCGCTGCCCAGTCCGCGCCGCCGTCCAGTACCTCGCGGCCGCGACCCCGATGCGGGGCCGTCATGACCAGGCCCGCCTGGACCAAGCCCCGCCGCTGGATCGCGGCCGAGCACATCCACGCAGCGCAGAGGCAGACCCTGAACGATCTGCCGGTAGTGCCGCTGGCCCAGCGCCACGCGGATAACTCAGTCGGCGCAAGGGACCGGAAGGCGCTCCCGTGGAACACCATCGGCGCAACCTCGGGATAGCTCCGCAGGCTGACGATGCGTAGCAGCACGACATTGTGGTCTCCGGCAGGGAAGCTGGCGTGCACGGCGCAGCTCAGCCAGAGGACCGAGCCGTGGACGAAGATCGCGCCCGTCTCATCGTCCTCCCAGTCGACGTCGGCGAACCGGTCGGCACCCTTCGCCGACAGGGCCCGAGCGACCTGGGAGTGAGCATCGGACAGCACACTGACCCCCAGCCGCTGCGCGCGGTGCAGCACCGGCCAGGTGGTGGACGTGTGCGCGACGCAAACCGAGACCAACGGCGGGTCGAGGGACACCGACGTGAACGAGCTCGCCGCCATGCCCATCGGCTGGCCGTCGGCCATCGCGCAGAGCGCGGTCACGCCGCTGGGAAAGCACGCGAAGGCACTGCGCAGCACATGCGGCTCGATCGGCTCGAGCACGGCATCGTCGCTCATTGCGTCACCGCCACGAAGCTCGGGGTGCTGCGCTGGCGCCGCAGCCACGCCTCAAGCAGCGGGCTGCCGTCGATCTCCGAGTCCAGCAAGTACAGCCCCGGCCAGGGACAGCTCGCGCCGATCTCGACCAGCACCGGGCGCAGCGACAGTTCGGGGGCCAGGGCATGCCCCATCGCGGCGCCCAGCATCAGCGGCACCGTCGGCTGCCCGGCGAGTTCGCCCGCCCCGAACTGGTCAAGGAACAGCTTCAGCAGGCCGGTGTAGGTGCCCTTGTAGGTCGGCGTGGCCACCACCAGCAGCTCCCCGGCGTTGAGAACCTGCCGCTTCGCCTCGGCCACAGCGGAATCCCCCCAGCTGAGCAGACCGAGGCCGAGCTCGCTGAGCTCGATCACCGTGTCCGGTGGTGAACCCGTCATCGCCTTGACGACCACCTCGGCGGCGTGCCGGGTTCGCGAGCGCGCCTTGGGGTTCCCGATCACGGCTAGGGACATGAGCGCTCCATTCATTCGCGGTTGTCGCTAGCGCCATTCGAACTGATCCTCCGGATGGCGCGGGAGAACCCTGCTTGGGGCCATCGGCGGATCCAAGGGGAGCTGGCCCGGCTGGGATACGCGATCGCCGCGTCCACGGTGTGGGAGATCCTGCACGCGGCCGGCATCGGTCCCGCGCCACGGCGGGCCGGGCCGACCTGGCGGCAGTTTCTCACCGCCCAGGCGCACGCCATCATCGCCTGCGACTTCCTGGTCGTCGAGACGGTGCTGCTCCATCGGCTGTACGTGCTGGTGTTCATCGAGCACGGCAGCCGAAGGCTGCACGTGGCCGGGATGACCGCGCACCCGACCGGGGCGTGGGCGGCGCAGCAGGCCCGCAACCTGGCCATGGACCTGAGTGACCGCCTCGGCGCATTGCGGTTCCTGATCCACGACCGCGATCCGGTCTTCACCACCGCGTTCGGCGAGGTGTTCAAGGCCGAGGGGCTGAGGGTTATCACCACCTTGCCGAAGACGCCGAGGATGAACGCCATCTGCGAGCGCGTCAACGGGACCCTCCGCCGCGAGCTGCTGGACCGGGTCTTGATCGTCGGCGAACGCCACCTGGCCCTGGTGCTCCGCGAGTACGCGGCCCATTACAACGTCCACAGACCGCATCAATCCCGGCGGCAGCGACCCCCGGACATGGAGGCGCAGCCTGTCCGGGACGTGGCCGACCTGCGATCTGTGCACCGAAAACCCGTAGTCGCAGGTGTGATCAACGAATACCACCACGCCGCGTAACCCGAGCTCAGACACCATAACTCAATATTCGTGCAGGATGAGCGGCACTCACGAGCAACTCGAAGACCGGCTGCGGTGGCTGTCCTGATGGGCGCCGGGAGTGTCCTGCCAGCGTCACGAGCCGCCGTCAGTACACCATGCGGTACTTCCCGGGAGTCATGCCGAGTTGCTTCTTGAAGACGCGTGTCATATGGCTCTGATCGGCAAACCCGCACATCGCGGCGATCTCGTGCAGTGGCGTCCTCGTCCGGCGTAGCAGCAACTGCGCGCGGGCGACGCGCCGTCGCAGCACGAACTCGTGCGGTGTCATGCCCATGGCCTCCCGGAACCCCCGGGCGAAGTGGTAGCGGCTCAGGGCTAGGGCGCCGGCTAGGTCGTTGAGCGAGATGTTCTCATCCAGATGTGCATTGACGTAGTCGTCGACGAGTTGCCGCTGCAGCGCGCTGAGCCCCCCGGCTGGCGCTTCCCTGAACTGGACTTCGGCGTGGCGGCGCAGGATGTATATCGATAGCTGGCAGGCTAGTGACTCGATGAGCAGCCTGCTGCCGGTGCCGCCCCGTGCCGCCTCGGCGGCCAGCGCCATGGCGGTGCGGTGAATGGCGGGATCATTTGCCTGCAGGGTGTCGTGCAGCTCGATGTCGCGGGCTTCCCTGCCGCACATCTGCTGGCACGTCGCGGCGAGCTCGTCGGCGGTGAGGTAGACGTGCACGACCTCAATGTCCTGTGGCCAGACCCAGTGCGATGGTGCGGCCCGGGTCAGCAGGGACACATCTCCCGGGCCTAGCGAGACCTGGCTCCAGCGGCTGTCGAAGCGGCGGCGCATCGGTGTCATCCCGCGCCGGTAGGCAACGATCATGTAGTCGCGCATGGGCGGGACTTCAACGTCGGAGCCGTCGTAACGGTATCCGCGGACCGACACTCCCTGCCATCCCTCGTCGGGGCTGCGCACGGTGAGCCGACCGGGCACCCAGATTGGGAGCTGGTCGGGAATGATAAGGCTCGCTGCCATCGCATGGCCCCCCGTCGCCATTGACGCATCGGCTGACCCGCGGGTCCGCTGCCAGAGTGGCGTCATCGTAAGCGGAGGATCGTCTGGATCACAAGATCGAGGCGGCCGGGAGCGCAATCCTGTACAAGGCCGTCAGCGGATTATCCGATCCCCTTCACGCTGACCCGGCCTGTTACGTCGGTACCGGGTGGTCGCGCAAGCTTGTCCAACGCATCGCGCAAGGCCGTTCAAGCGTGCTGACGGCTGCGCGGGCAAGGTTGTGCTACCAGGCAGGCCGCGCCGGCCCGCCTGACTCCCGCGATCGGAGATCCGTCGTGACACAACACGATCAGACGGCTGGTGCCCACGACAGGAACTGGGTGGCGCTGGACGCCGGCGGCACCATGACCGACGCCGTCATCGTCAGCGCCGGGGGCCACTTCCTGGTAGGCAAGCACCTGACCAACAAGCAGGACGAGTCGGTCAGCTTCATCGGGTCAATCGCCGACGCGGCCAAGACCGCCGGCGCGCAACTGCCCGAAGTCCTGCCGCGTAGCGAGGTGATCGTCTACGCAGGCACGATCATGCTCAACACTCTGCTCAGCAAGACCGGCGCGAACGTCGGGCTGCTGCTGACCCAGGGCTTTGAGGACTACCTGCTGATGGAGAAGGCAGAGGGCGGCTGGCTCGGCTACCCCTACGCCGACCGGCTGCACACCGTCACCCACCAGCACGAGGACCCGGTGATCCCGCGGGCGCGCACCCGCGGCGCGCAAGAGCGCATCGACCTGTTCGGCCAGGTGATCATCCCGCTTAACGAAGATAACGTCCGGACTGCCGCCCGCGAGCTAGTGGCCGCCGGGGCGGAGTCCATCGCCGTGATGTTCTTGTTCTCCCACATGAACAGCGCTCATGAGGTGCGGGCCGCGGAAATCATCGCCGAGGAGGTACCCGGTTTGCCGGTGGTGCTGTCTTCGGCGATGGCGCCGACCCACAAGGAGTACACCCGGCTGGCCAGCGTCGTGGCGCAGGCCTACGCGGGGGAGCGGGCCCGCAAGCATTTCGCCGAGGTAGAGACCCAGGCCAGGGAGAACGGCTTCGACAAGGAGGTCTCGACACTGCTCGGGCACGGCGGCACGGTCCCGGTGAGCACGCCGCGGCTGTATGAGTCCTATGTTTCCGGACCGGTCGGCGGGGTGCTGGGCGGGCACTACATCGGCGAGATCCTCGGCTCGGGCAACGTGGTGTGCTGTGACGTCGGCGGCACCAGCTTTGATGTCGGCATCGTCCGGGACGGCGCGATCCCTATCACCCGCGAGCCGACACTGCTCAGCTTCCGCACCAACATCCCGATGATCCAGACTGAGTCCATCGGCGCCGGCATGGGTTCGGAACTTGGCATCCACCCGTTGACGGGCAAGCTGACTGTGGGACCGCGCAGCGCCGGCTCCGACGTCGGCGTGTGCCTGCGCTGGCCGAGCCCGACCATCACCGACTGCCACCTGCTGCTCGGGTACCTCGACCCGAACAACTTCCTGGGCGGTGACGTCCTACTTGACTACGACGCCGCCCGCGCAGCACTCGAGCCGATGGCCAAGCACTTCAATGCCGATGTGCTGAATTTCTGCGAGAAGGCGCACCTGCTGGTCACCGACTACATGCGCGAGTTCCTCGGCAACATGCTGCGCGGCCGCGGCTACAGCACCCGCGAGTACACGATGCTGATGTACGGCGGGGGCGGACCGCTCGGCCTAGCCGACGTCGTCGCAGGCCTAGATTTCGAAGAAGTCATTACCTTCCCGTTCGCGGCCGTCTTCTCGGCGTTCGGCGTGCTGTGCGCGCCGCGGCGCTACCGCTACCACCAGTCCACGATCGCCGCCTGCCCGTCGGCTGACGACGCGGGGGCGCGAGCCGTCAAGGCCACCGCGGTCGACGCGATCAACGCGGCCTGGGCAGGCCTAGAGGTCCGGGCCAGGGACGACTTCGCTCTGCACGGCTGGGACTTCGGCGAGGCAGTTCTATCCCGGACCGCATACGTTCGGTTCACCAACCAACTGTCGGACTTCGAGGTGCCCTGGCCGGCGGAGCGCCTGGAGTCGATCGATGACCTGCACGACCTGATCCGCCGGTTCGAGCATGTCTATACCACGATCTACCCGGCCCAGGCGCTTTATCCCGAAGCCGGGCACATGATCATGGAACTCGCGCTCAGCGCGGACATCCAAACTCCCAAGCCAGCGGTGCCCGTCGTTGAGACGCACGGGAAGAAACCGTCCTCGACCGCATCGAAGGGCCATCGCCAGGGCAACTGGCGCGGGAACACGGTCGACTTCCGTCTCTTCGAGATGGATGAGATGAAGGCGGGCAACGTCGTTAACGGGCCCGCAGTCCTCGAACACCCGGCGACCACTCTGCTCATACCGCCAGGCCACCACGTCGAGTTCGACAACCGCCGCCTCATCCACTACCGCCGCGGAACGCAGGACTGATCCCATGACCACCAATGACGGGAGCCATGCCGTGCCCACCAACCACTCACCGCTACTGGATCAACTGCTGCGCAGCGAGCAGCTATTCGAGGAGACCGGCCGCTACCAGGGGCTGCAGAAGCTCGAACTGCTTGACAGCGACCCGCTGAAGTTCGAGGCGTTCCACTCGCGGCTGATGTCCACGATTATCTCGACCCGCGAGACCATGAAGTACATCGCCTCGTCGCCGGCGGTCCGTGACTTCGAGGAGTTCGTCATCGGGCTCTACACGCCCGAGGGTGACGCGGTGGCGCTGTCCACCGGCATCATGGTCCACGTTCACACCCTGTCCGAGTTCATCAAGTTCATGATCAAGAACAACTATGAACAGGACCCGGGGATACAGCCCGGCGACATTTTCGAGAACAACGAAGTCTGGGCCGGCGGCGTGCACACCCCCGACGTCATGACAGTCATCCCCGTCTTCCATGAAGGCGAGCTCATCGCCTGGGTCGGCGCCGTCTCCCATGAGCTGGAGGCGGGCACCTACGAGGGACCTGGCATGTCTGTGCTCACACCCGACCGGTACGGCGAGGGCCTGCACATCAGCGCCGAGAAGGTCGGCGAGAACGACCATTTCCGCCGTGACTACCTGATGCGGCTGCAGATGAACCTGCGCAACTCAGGCTGGTGGATCCTCGACGACAAGGCCAAGCTGGCCGGCTGCCTCATGGTCCGTGAGGCACTCGAGAACATCATCGGCACTTACGGCCTGGACTTCTACCGCGCCGCCACCAGGGAACTGATCGAAGAAGGCCGGCTCAGCTTCCTCAAGCGGGTGCGGTCCACGATGGTGCCCGGCGTCTACCGCGGCCTGACTATGCCGGTGCACATGCGTACCCACGTGCCCTACGTGCACCCGCTGGCCAAGAACGACTTCATCGATCTGGTCCGCCAGGAGATGACGGTCACCGGCGAGGGCACGCTGGAGCTGGACTACGAGGGCTCCACCGGATGGAGCTTTCACCCGTTCAACTGCGCTCCCGGCCCGATGAACGGCGGCTTCTGGATCACCCTGACCCAGCTGCTCGCCTACGACGGACGGGTTAACGACGGCGCCTACCTCGGGGTAAAGCAGTACCTGCCAGAGGGATCCATCGTCAACGCGACCTACAAGGGCGCCGCGACCTCCCTGGCCTGGTGGACCCTGATCCCGGTGTTCGCAAACATCTGGCGGCTGATGGGCATCAGCTGGTACGCCCGCGGCTTCCCGGAGGAAATCATCATGTCTACCCCCACCTGCATGGTCGGGGTGACTGGGTTCGACCAGTTCGGCGGGCCGACGGGCTACCAGAACTTCGAGATGGCCGGCGAGAGCTTCGGCGCCCGCGGTGTCGCCGACGGGATGGATTGCGGCAGCCCGATCTGGAACTCCGAGGGCATCCAGGGTGACGCTGAGACCTGGGAGATGGTCGGCCCGAACGCCTACCTCGGCCGCAGCTTCGTACCCGACCACCACGGCTACGGCCGGTTCCGCGGCGGTGCGGCCTGGCAGTCGCTCTGGATGGTCCGCGGCTCCGACCTGGTCAACGTCACCCTCAGCGCCTCCGGGGCGATGAACGGCGGCGTGTTCCACAAGGGCATGTTCGGCGGCTACCCGCCGGCTGGGTGGAAATGCCTGTGGGCAGCAGGCACGAACGTCAAGGAGCTCATGGCGGCCGGAGAGAAGCTGCCTTCCTCGGTGGACGAGGCGGAGGCGATGCTCGCCGACGGCCGGATCACCGTCCGTGACTGGTACTGCGGGCCGCTGAACCAGTGGTCGCCCAATCTCAGCGACGGTGACCTGTTCGGCATCATCTACTACGGCGGAGTCGGCTACGGCGACCCGCTCGCCAGGGACACCGGAGCCATCGAATCGGACCTGGCCAAGGGCCTGATGACCATCGACGGCGCCAAGGCGGCCTACGGGTACGGCGGCACCGCCGAGGCGACCGCGGTGAACCGGGACCTGCGCCGCCAGGAGCGGCTAGCCAAGTCGGTCAGCGCAGAGCAGTGGTGGGCCGGCGAGCGCGAGCGCGCGAGGACGGGCCAGGTGTCCGATCTGGTCGCCCACATGTACGCCCGGTCGGCGAAGCTCTCGGACTCGATAGTGAACCAGTACAAGGCCTTCTGGCAGCTCGACGAATTCCCCTACACCGACACCGGAGAGCCGGCCTTTACCGCGCCGGCCCCGACCGATTTCTACTTTCCGACCTCATCGCGCCGCGGCGCGCCGCGAGCCTCCTGAAGGGAATGAACCATGACGCAGACCAGTGACGACGCCGCGGGCACGACCGAGGTGGTCAAGGCGCTCGTCCGGAACCAGCTCAGCTGGCAGGAACTGCTCGGGCTGATGCGCGCGCCCAAGTCCGGGACCCGTTTCGAGGAGACGCTTCAGGCCTGGCAGGGCCTGGTGAGCTGGGACGAGCAGATCCTGCTACCCCTCGGGGAGAACCTGTTCATCGTCGCCAAGGACGGGAAGGCGATCGTCAAGACCTTCGCCGGAGCCGAACTCGGGCCGTGGAACGGCAACTGGAAGATGCAGTGCCGGATGATCGTCCGCCGGACCCGCGAGGACCTGCTGGAGATCTATCCGGTCGGCGACATGACCATCGACCCGGGCCTGGTCGAGATCCGGGAGTTCATCTGCCCGGTCAGCGGGACGCTGCTGGACGTCGACTGCGTCCCGCCGGCCTTCCCCGTCGAGGTTGACTTCACCCCCGACCTGGCCACCTTCTACCGAGACTGGCTCGGCCGCGATCTGCTCGTCGCGCTCTAGGCAGTTGCTGAACCGCAGATGAACGCCGCGCCCGACACTCCGCTATGGGTTCCGTCAGCCGCGACCATAGACGGCGCGAACCTGACCGGCTACCTGCGCTGGCTCCACCGGACGACCGGGCTGGCCTTCGCCGAGTACCCGGAGCTATGGCGGTGGAGCTCCACGGATCTTCCCGCATTCTGGGCGTCGATCTGGGCGTATTACGGGCTGGACCGGGTGTCTGGCTATCGGGAGGTGCTCGCCGACGCGGTCATGCCGGGTGCCCGGTGGTTCACTGGTGCCCGGCTGAACTTCGCCGGCGAGTGCCTGCGGCGCGGCAGCGGCGACCGGCCGGCGCTGATCTGCGTGGCGGAGGCAGGCGACCCGGAGGAGATATCCTGGCAGCAGCTTCGCGGAGAAGTCGCCGCCGTGGCGGCGACCCTCCGCGAACTGGGCGTCCAGCCCGGTGACCGGGTCGCTGCCTACCTGCCCAACATCCCGGCCGCTGTCGTGGGCTTGCTCGCGGCCGCCAGCATCGGCGCCATCTGGACCGCGTGCTCCCCGGAATTCGGCACGCCCAGCGTGCTGGCCCGCTTCCAGCAGGCCGAGCCCGTAGTGCTCATCGCGGCCGACGGCTACCGCTACGCCGGGCGGGAGCACGACCGGCGGTCCCAGGTCACCGACCTAGTCGATCAGCTCCCGTCAGTGCGGCACGTGCTGACCGTCAGCAACCTGGTTACGGAGAGCAGGCTGGCCTGGAGGCTGCGGTCTGGCATCTCCCAGACCGCCTGGCGGGAAGCGATCAGCGGGCCCGCCACCCTGCAGGTCGCTGACCTGCCATTCGACCATCCGCTCTGGATCTTGTGGTCGTCCGGAACCACGGGAAAGCCGAAAGGCATCGTCCAGGGCCATGGCGGGATCATCGTCGAGTTCAGCAAAGCCCTGGGACTAGGCGCCGACCTCAAGCCAGCGGACCGGTTCCTCTTCATCACCTCCACCAGCTGGATGGTGTGGAATTTCATGATCGGCGGCCTGCTGCACGGATCCACCATCGTGCTCTACGACGGCAGCCCCACCTACCCGGACGTGAACGGCGCCTGGCGGATAGCCGACAAGACCCGTGCCACGATGGTCGGCACCGGTGCCGCTTACCTGACTGCAGGGCAGAAGGCAGCCGCCCGGCCCGGTTCCGTACTGGACCTGACCGCGGTGCGCTCCATCCTGCAGACTGGGTCATCGCTGCCACCAGCCGGCTGGCACTGGGTATACGAGCATGTCACCCGCAGCGCCTGGCTGCAGTCGTTGTGCGGCGGGACAGATGTGTGCTCCGCTCTGGCCGGCGGGTCGCCGTTGCTCCCGGTGTACCCCGACCGGATCCAGTGCCCGTCGCTCGGCGTCGCGCTGGCCGCGTGGGACTCCGGCGGCCGCGCGCTGACCGGGCAGCAAGGTGAACTGGTGGTTACCGCGCCGATGCCGTCCATGCCGCTGTACTTCTGGAACGACCCCGACGGATCACAGTACCGGGCGAGCTACTTCGAGAAGTTCCCTGGAACCTGGCGGCACGGTGACTGGGTAACGATCGAAGCCGATCTCAGCGTGCGCGTCGCAGGGCGTTCCGACTCCACCTTGAACAGGATGGGAGTTCGGATGGGATCCGCCGACATTTACGCAATCGTGGAGCAGATCCCCGAAATCGCTGACAGCCTCGTCGCCGGAGTCGACCGGGCCGACGGCTCCTATTTCATGCCTCTGTTCGTCGTACTCGCCAAAGGCGAGCAACTCGATGATGTTCTCAGGCAGAAGCTAACCACAGCGATCCGGCATAACTTGTCCCCGCGTCACGTACCTGACGCCATCGTTGCCATCCCCGCTGTGCCACGCACACTCACCGGAAAGAAGCTCGAGGTCCCGGTGAAGCAGATCCTTCAGGGCCGCCCGCCAGGCGAAGTGAGCTCGGAAGGCTCGATCACCCATCCCGAGATGCTGCGCTGGTTCCGGCACTATGCGCTCCACGCTCGGCCGACCGACATGCCGAGCGCCACCCCGGGGGCCATGTCGACCTGCGGGTAACGCCTGGCCGGAGCGCGCGTAGCACGATTGCCGCCATAAGCACCCAGGCTGTCATTTGCCAGGAGCATGGGACCAGGGTGTTGCCACGACCTAGGGACCACCTTGCGGCTGCCGGATCATCTTGGGGTAACTGATCGTTTTCGTCAAGCCGGGGTGATGGCGGGCCGCTGGCGGCGCCGGTAGGACTCTCCCTCGACGACGAGCTCGTGGCTGGTGGAGGCGAGGCGGTCGACGGCGGACTGGGCCAGGAGCGGGTCGCTCATGAGCGTCACCCATTCGTCCGGGGTGCGGTTCGACGTGACGATCGT
>Ga0335074_10009792_pt1 | contig 13392 bp, 12 predicted proteins | sample Lox_Sample_23_FD_206715 | JGI IMG/M metagenome (GOLD analysis project Ga0335074, IMG submission 206715) | Soil microbial communities from Loxahatchee National Wildlife Refuge, Florida, United States - Lox_Sample_2.3 | ecosystem: Environmental > Terrestrial > Soil > Wetlands | place: USA...
CGTAACGTTGATGAACAAGGTGCCGTACGGGAAACCCGGACCGAAGCGCTGCAGAAACACCTGGCCAACGACGTAGCGCAATATGCCGCCGATCGCGGCCCCGATTCCGACGGCGATCACGGCGCGCGGATCGATCATGCGCTCCCTCCGCTACGGTGGCGTGGTGAAGCCATCGATCAGCAACACCGGGCAATGTGCGTAGCGGGCGATGCGGTCCGAAACGCTTCCGATGAGGAAACGCGTCACGCCGGAGAGTCCGCGGCGGCCGACGATGATCAGGTCCGCGCCGACCTTGTGCGCCGTGTCGACGATCGCCTCGGCGGGATGTCCGCCTTCGACGAGGATCAGCTCAGCACGGACGCCGCGTTTCTCGGCCGACGCGATGAGATCCGCCGCAGCGGACTCGTAGAACTGGCGCGCTTGCCGGCGTGAGTCATGGCGCTCGTCCTGGGTTTCGGCATGTTCGGCGTGACGGGCGACCGAGACCAGTTGGAGGCGAGCTTCGAACCGCTTGGATATTTCGACTCCGTATTCGAACGCGCGTCGCGCGTGATCCGAGCCGTCCCAGGCAACGATAATGTGCGAAAACATAGGCACCTACCAATGGCGGATTGACGGAAAGAGAATCAGCATGATGATCGTGAACGCGAGAATGTACGACAGATAGGCCGCGATGAGTCCCGACTGCGTCGAGCGAACGACTTCGGCGACGCGCAGGAATGGCGCCGCGATCGAACGGTAGAACGGAAGATCGAAGAACGGTCGCACCCGGCTCTCGTACCAATGCTTGTCTGAGTCGATCTCGCGGACCGTACGAACGCCGGCGTCGAGGATGACGCGCGTAGGATTGGCGTATCCGGTGCCGGTGTATTGCGTCCAGGGGCGGTAGCTCTCCCCAGATGTCCAGGCCTCCGCCGAACGGCCGGGAGGGCGGGCGAACAACCGCGAGATGATCCAGAACATTAGGGTGAAGCCGACCAGCACGATGCTCAACCCGCCCGGCGAGATCGATGAGAAGCCGTCGAAGGTTGGCGTCACGAGGGGGAACGTGCCGATCATGGCTTCAGCAGCCCGCGCATTTGCAAGCGCATCGACGCCAGGTGCAACCGCTTTGAGCATCGCCGCAGCGAAGATGCCGACGCCGATGATCGATAGGCAACCGAGCACGAGCCCGGCGCCGCGCCATGCCGAACGCGGGTGCAACGCCGCTTGCGTCGCTGCGGTCGAACGCGCGGCGCCGAGCATCCCGATGCCGATCAGCTTGGTGAACGCGACGACCGCGACGCCAGCCGCCACGCCGATGATCGCTCCGGCCAGCGCGAATGCCACTTCGCAGGCGATGTTGCCGGTTCGGAACGCCTGCATGAGCGATTCGAGCACCAGCCACTCGCCGACGAATCCCGCCAGCGGCGGAAGCGCCGCCAACGACATGCCGCACAGCAACGTCGCGAGGGTCGTGATCGGCATCGGGCGCGCCAGACCGCCGAGCTTGTCGAACATCGTCGTCCCGCACGCGTCGCCGACCGAGCTGCTCGACAGGAACAGCGTCGTCTTCGCGACCGCGTGGGCCGCGATTTGCACGAACGCAGCCGCGACGGCGAAGCCGATCAGCATCGCGTCGTGCAGTACACCACCGGCGATCGCGACGCCCAACGCTGCGAGAATGATGCCGCCGTTTTCGATGCTCGAAAAGGCGGCGAGTCGACGGATGTCGCGCTGAGCGGCGGCCCAGGCGATTCCGAAAAATGCAGTGAGCGCACCAACGGCGATGGTTAGGATGGCGAACCACAGCGGTGCATGGGGGAACGGCACGACGAAGCGCGTCACGCCATAGAATCCGACATTCAGCGCGCCGCCGGCCATCAGCGCCGTGACGACCGATGGTGCCGAGCGATAGCCGTACGGCATCCACCCTTGCACCGGCATCATGCCGAATTTCGCCCCGAAGCCGAGCAGCAGCAGAACGAGCACCGTGCCGGCCGCTCCGGGCGCGAGCCCGCTTCCCGCGGCAACGACGGAATTGATGTCGAATCCGCCGCCGGCATGAGCGAGAAACAGCAGGGCAGCGACGATGCAGGCGCCCGCGATGTGCGTGACGACGATCGTGATGTACGCCGCACGCGGCGCATCGGCATCGGTTCCCGCATAGGCGATCGCCCAGTAGAACGTCAAGGCGAGCAGTTCCCAAGAGAAGATAAAGAGGAGAACGTCGTCGGCTGCGCATGTGAGCAACGACGCGAACAGAATGGCGCACGCACTGGCCGACGCGGTGCGTCCCGTTCGACGCTCGTCGGCGGTGCGCGGCCCCAGCCCGAAGACGGCGACCAGGAAGGCGACCGCCCCGAGCACGGCCAGGAAGAATGCAGCCGTCGCGTCGAGACGGAGGACGACGTGCATTTCGGTCGGCCCGATGCTCAGGCGCTGTGCGGCACCGCTCAGGCCGTTCGCTGCCGCAACGATCGAAGAAGCGCCGGCCAGACCGAGCAGCGCGAAACCGCAGGCACGACCGAACCCGCCAGGAGCGAGCACCGATGCGAGCGTGCCGAGTAGGCACAAGCCGAAAGCAACCAATAGTGGCGTCATGCGCTCGCTCCTTGTAACGGAGCGCGATCGAGCGCCACCCACAATCCATGAAGAATGGAGAGCGGAGAAGGCGGGGCGCCCGGAATCAGCACGTCGACCGGCAACACGGAACTCACGGGGCCAACGACCGCGTTCGATTCGGCGAAAATGCCGCCGGAACACGCGCTGGTTCCCAGCGCGATCACCGTCTTCGGTTCGGGCATCGCCTCGTAGGTCCGCAGTAGCGGCGCGCGCATCGGTTTGGTCACGACGCCCGTGACGACCAATATGTCGGCGTGTCTCGGTGTCGCCGTCAGGAAAATTCCGAGACGATTTGCGTCGTAGAACGGATTGAAAATCGCGCTAAGCTCCTGCTCTTCCGAACCGTCGCTGCCCGCGTCGACGTGGCGCAGATGCACCGATCGACCGAAGGCTCGCGCCCTTGCACGCAGCCGGTCGCGAACCGAATCGATCGGGTCCTGCGCGATCGCGAGTTCGAAGGCGGGGCTCGCGCGGAAGGCCTGCGGCGCGGTGCGTGCGCATTGGCCGCACTGGAAGCAGCGCGTGACGTCAACCGTCGCACGGCAGGTTCCAGGAACGATGGCCCCCGAGAGACACGAGGCGGCGCCGCGCTCCTGATCTTCCGCCGATGCGTCGGTGCCTGCGAATGCGCCGCGATACGAACCCGGCATTTCATCCGGTTTGGCAGGATAGCGCGTCGTAAGGATGCCGCCCCGCAGTCCGAGCGTTATCCAGCTCATCGGTCGACCTCCGCCTGACTCGCACCGAACGAGTGCTCGATGAACGAGAAGTCGGTGAAAATGTTGCCCGGAAGCGACGGCACGAACAGGGGCCAATTCGCATACGATGCCGACCGGATCGCGACGCGCGCGATCTCACCGTTCGCTATGCGCACGAAGTAGAGCAGCTCTCCCGGCGGCGACTCGACCCGCGCGATGGCTTCCCCATCGACAAGATCGTACCGCGCAAGATGGTCACCTTGCGGATTGGCATCGAGCGCGTTTCGAACAAGCTGAAATGAACGCTGGATCTCGGCGATGCGAACCAGCGCGCGCGAAACCGCATCGCCGTTGCGCTCCAGCGCCTCCTCGCCGCGCAGCGGCGTAAAGAGATAGCCGTCGCGCGTGCGCACGTCGCACGAGACGCCGCTGCCGCGCGCGACCGGGCCGACGCCGCCCAGCGCCTCTACGGTCGTCTTGGGCAGGCGGCCGGTGCCAATCAATCGATCGAGCAGCGACTGCGTCGCAGCGAGGCCGTCGATCGCTGCGCGCGCATGCCGTTCGGCCGCGTCGAGATCGCGTGCGCATACGTCGTGCAGTCGCCCTAGCGCATCGAAGCGCGTACCTCCGATGCAGATGGTGCCGCGTGCGAAGCGATTGCCGGTCGCGTCGCACAGTAGGCGATGGATGCGCTCCTTTGCGGCGAACGTCGCGGCGGCGCCGACCGAAAGCGAACCGTCGTCGGCGAGTTTCGCGAGCGAGTCGAGGTGCTGGTGAATGCGCTCCAGTTCGACGAGCACGGCGCGCGCTGCGCGCGCTCGTTCGGGTACGGTGATGCCCATCGCGCATTCGACCGCGCGACAGAACGCCGAGACGTGGCTTGATGCCGTTACCCCCGATACGTGCTCCGCGACGAATGGCGCCAAGTCCAGCGGCGTCCCGACGAAGCGTTCCTCGAGACCGCGGTGTTTGAAGAACATCGACGGGTACACGTCGATGAAGTCCTCGCCGGCCGTCTCGACGATCCAACGCGCGGATTCGACGATGCCCGAACGCACCGGTCCGTAGAGCACGGTCGAGACTTCGGGCGACTGATGCCGGATAAGTTGCTCCGCCGGCACCTCGCGCGTCAGCGGGCGGCGTTCGAGCACACCGGCGAATGCGACCGAAAAGCGTTCGGATATCTCGCGCTCGTACCAATCCGCGCTCGCCGCGCGCACCGCCATCGTCGGCACGACGCCGTCGGCGTGCGCCGTTATGTCCCGCATCTCTCCGTTGTCGACGATGTAGTGCAACAGCGTCGCGCCGTCGATGCGATCGGCGAATATCCACGCGAGCCGCGCGCCATCGTCGAGCGCGCGTTCGACGCTCGACAGCATCTCGCCGTTCACGGATGACCCCCGACGATGTCGCCCGCGCGCTCGAGCAGCGCCACCAGATGCGTGGGTACTACGATCCCCAGCCCGAGCACGACGGCGAAGGCGAGCAACATCGATCCGATGGCCGCGACGTCGCGCTCACCGCGCTTCATGCCCTCGGGCAGACCGCCGGCCGTCACGCCGATCGTCCAGCGTGCCAGTCCCGCGAACGCGACGAGCAGCAATCCGAGCACAGTCGCCGCAATCGGCCACGATCCGGTCGAAAAGCCGCCCGCGAGGATCATCAGCTCGCTGCGGAATGGACCGAAGGGTGGCATGCCGGCGAGCGCGAGTCCCGCGAGTGCGAACAGCGTTCCAGAGACCGGGAGCACCGCAACGCCGCCGGTGATCTTCTCGATCTCGCGCGTATCGAAGCGGCTCGCGAGCCGACCGGCGGAGAAGAACGCAAGGGCTTTGGTGGCCGCGTGATTGACGACGTGCAGCAGCGCGCCAACGACCGCCAGGCGCGCGCCGAATGCCAGCCCGCAGGCGACGATGCCCATGTGTTCGATGCTCGAATACGCGAGCATACGCTTGATGTCGCGCTGGCCCAGCAGGAAGAACGCGCCGACGAACAACGACAGCAACCCGACGACGAAGAACAGGTGTTGCGTCATACTCGGACCGAGCGCGGCGTTAGCGATCGACGCGAAGCGCGTGATGACGTACAGGGCGTCGGAGAGCAGCACGCCCGAGAGCATGGCACTCGTGGGAGTCGGACCGGCGCCGTGCGCGTCGGGCAGCCACGTATGCATCGGCGCGAGACCCATCTTTGTTCCGAACCCGATCAACGCGAGCAGAAACGCGAGCCGAATTGCGTCGGCGTTGAGTTTGCCGGCGACGGCAATGTAGGCCGACCATTGCGGCCCATAGTGTGCGCCGAGAATGCTGGCGCCGGCGGCGTACAGCACGACGACGCCGATCAGTCCGATCGCCAAGCCGCACGACGCGATGAGGATGTATTTCCATGCCGCTTCCAGCGAGGCGTCCGTACCCTGCAGTCGCACCAGCAGCGCTGCGAGGATAGTCGTCACTTCGAGCGCAACCCAGAGCCCGGCCATGTTCGTTAGCAGCGGAACCACGGCTTCAGCACAGGCGAAGGCGTTGGTGAGCGCGAGAAACTCTCGCCGGTACCGCTCGTCGCCGTCGGCGCCGATCGATTCGGCACGTACGTACCACGTCGAGTACAGGCCGACCGTGCCGTAGACGATCGCGACCGGAACGAGGAAGACCGCGGAGAGCGCGTCGAGATGCGTCAGGCCGTTTGCCGTGCCGAATACGAGCGCGAGAATGCAGCCCGCGGTCGCGAGTCCGCCGATCGCCGTCAGAATGCGGCCTACCCGCGATGGGATGAGCAGCACGAGCACGGCGAGGGAAAGCGGAATCGCGATCACGGCTGGAACGAGTGCGCTCATCCCTTGAGCCTTTCGAACACGTGGACGGAGGCCGCGGCTTGTGCGCCGACCAGCGCGCGCACGAGGACGGCGAAAACCACGACGGCGACCAACACGTCGATGAGCAGCAGGATGCCGATGACGAACGGCAGTCCGGGCGCGAGCGTGATCGTTCCGAAGAACAAACCGTCTTCGAGCGTCAGGAACGCGACGACTTGGGCGAGTGCGTTCGGGCGGAGAATGGCGACGAGAAACCCGATGAACACCATCGACAGCGCGGTCGCGAGGTCCGCGCGCGGCAAGAAGGCGCCTTCGTGCAGCGGCAACTGCACGGACGTGAGAATCGAGATGCCGATCAACGCACCAGCCAGCAGCAGCGACAGCAGGATGTTGATGCGCGCTGGAAGCTCGACGCGGGCCGAGATGCCCTTGGCGAGCGACTGCATGTAGCGCGGAAGCAGTACGCCCTTGAAGACCAGCGTGAGGATCGCGAGCACCATGAGGTCCCAGGCATGTTCCGTAATGCCCACGCCCAAGCAGATGGCGGCGACCAGCCACGCCTGGATCGCATACACGCGAATGAACTCGGAAATCACGACCGAGCGGAACAATGAGAGCTGCACGATCAGGAGCAGCATCGCGATCGTGCCGGCGAATGCCTCGGGAACCGTCAAATGCGTCATCCGACGCCCACCACGTAGGCAAAGACTGCAAGCACCGCTACGAGCAATCCGGTTCCAATGAACTCCGTAATCTTGTAGAGACGGAGCTTCGCGAACGTCGTCTCGATGGCGACGACGACGAGGCCGACCGCGAGCATCTTCGCGAACAGGCTAACGATGGCGAAAGCCACCGATCCGATGCTGCCGTCGGACGACAGCCCCATCGGCAGCAGCAGCACGTTCACGAAGACGACGTAGAGAAGAAACTGCTTCATGGACGAGCCCCATTTGAAGAGGGCCATCCACGGACCTGAGTGCTCGAACCAGCGCGCGTCGTCGATCATGCCGAACTCGATGGTGGCCGACGAGCTTTCGATCGGAATGCGCCCGGTGTCGACGAGCATCATCATGAAAAAGGCGGCGGTCGCGAGCACGTGCGCCGGTCGCAGCACGTCGGCCGCGGAATGACGCAGTGCGGCGTTCATCGCGTACGGCAGATCGGTTCCAGTGATGAACGCGACGGAGAAGAACACGAAGATCAGCGTCGGCTCGACGAGGATGCCGACCATCGTGGCGCGGCTGCTCCCGATGTTCGCGTATTGCGATCCTGAATCGATGCCTGCCAGCGCTGTCGAGAAGCCGGCCAAGGCGAATACGAACGCTCCGCCGAGAATGTCTCCGAACGTCGCTCCCGGGAGCGGATAGGTTGTCAGCACGGGGATCAGGGTGGCGATCGTCGCGTATGCACCGCACGCGACGTAGGGCGCCGTGCGGAATATCCAGGACGAGGGCTCGGGCGAAAGCGCCTGCTTACGGAACAGCTTGAGGATGTCGCGGTAGGTCTGGAAGATCGACGGACCGCGCTTGCCGGCCACGATGGCTTCCAAGCGCGCGATGCATCCCGTCAGCAATGGCGACAGAAGCAGAAGGGTCAAAACTTGGGCCGCTTGCACCGCCATCGGGTGTAAGATCAACGACATCTCCTGACAACGACGAAGATAAGGTCCGCATTGTCAGGAGTCATTGGCCTTGCGGGCGGTTCGCGAGGGGCGCTCGCCGGCGGACTCCTCCGCCGAGGCCTCCCTTCTAGCCGGGCTCGGCCGCTCCTGGGTCGGGCCCGGGGTTCTCGCGAACGATCGGAGCTTCGTCGAAGTGCTCGTCTTCGACCGCCTCGTATTTGAGCAAACGGCTTTTCAGCGATCGAATCCGCGACTGCAGTTTGTTCGCGCGCGAGATCAGGATGTCGCGGTCGCCGAACATGCCCGCATTGCGCAGCCGCTCGATCTTCAGGTTGCGCATCGACTCCTGCAATTCGAAGTGTTCGGTCGAATAGTGTTGTTGCAGCTCGTAGAGCGCTTCGCCGCGAGCTTTCCCGCGCTCATCGCACTCGTGCAGGCGCTCGCGCAGGCGCGCGCATTCCGCTTCCAGCGCTTCGATGCGAGCTGCGTCGCGTGCGGCCCGCGCGTCGAACCAGCATCGGATGCGGTGCAGGAGCGAGGGCGACTTTGCGGAGCTGCGAACCTCCATGACGGACCTCCATAGTCGTAGGAGCCATCAACCGAGCCGGCGTTCGTAATTCGGCGAGCCCCATCGCCGGGCCGCGGAGGACCGCGAGCCACCCATAGGATGGCGCAAAACCCGACGGGGCGCAAGAGGAACGCACCCCGGGCGTCCGAAGTCTGACCGCAGGCGATGGAGCACCGCCTCGAACCGCCGCCTTGCGGCTGATGGCTCCTGTTCGGACGAGGAATTGTCGAATGGGGGCTCTTTTATTTGCGCGGATCGTGCTACGAGTGGGTGACGGCGCTGTTGCTCCAGCCTTCGCGACTCCGTGCGCTGATCTAATGAGAGAACGGACTCATCGGACGTCATGAACGAAGCGGATACCTACCGAGTACGCGTTTCGGCCGCGATCCTGCGCGCGCCGGGCGAGATTCTCGTAGTTCGCGAGAAAAAGCTCGCGCGCCCGGTAGTCAACCTCCCGGGCGGCGCTCCGCAGCTCGGAGAGACCCTCCAAAACGCGGTCATCCGAGAAGTGCGTGAGGAGACGGGATACGACGTGCTGACCACTGAGGTCGCGTTCATTGCCGAAAGGCGTTCCGAGCGTTGGGATGCGTCGACGCTGGAAATCTGCTTCTACGCTGAGATCGTCGCGCCAATCACGCATCCGCCTTCGCATACAGACGAAGTCTATGCGGTCGACTGGCTGCGGCTGGACCATCCGGACCTGCGTCATCATCTGCCGCATACGAAGTTATTCGAAGCCAGCAAACGTGGGCGCTATATCGACCATACGCCGCATGCAAAGGGCGATGCCACCGTCTGACGCTCTCCTAGACGCCGTCCGATCGTTGGCCGTGCTCGCATCCGAACTCTCTGACTTCCAGTCGGAAGAGCGGGCATCGCAGTTGGTGGGCCAGATTCCCGACGGACGGCTCAACCTGGTCGTCGCGGGTCAGTTTAAGCGCGGAAAGAGTTCGCTCGTCAACGCATTTCTCGGTGCGGATCTCATGCCGACGGGTGCCCTTCCGCTGACCAGCGTAGCAACGGGCATTCACTATGGGGAAGAGCCGAAAGTCGAGGTTAGCGTGCGCAACGAGGAGCATGCGCGCATCGTGCCACCCACTGATCTGCAGCTTTACGTCACGGAGAGCTTTAACCCGCACAACCGCCTGAACGTCGAGCGCATCGATGTCACGTGGCCCTCCGAACGACTGCGCGGTATTGCCTTGTTCGATACGCCCGGCGTCGGATCGGTGTACGAACACAACACCGTCGCGGCATTTGCCGCGCTGCCGCGCGCCGACGCTGCCATCCTTGTCGTTGGTCCGGAGCCGCCCATCGGCCGAGAAGAGCTGGAGTATGCACGCGAGGTGGTCGCATCCTCTGAAAGGCTCTTCGTCGTGCTCAATAAGTCGGATCTTGCCGGCGAGTCGCTCGGCGAAGTGTTGGATTTTACGCGCCGTTCGCTGGCGGACGCACTGGCCCTCGATATCGAGGTCATCTCGGTAAGCGCAACGCGAGCGCGCAGCGCGCAAGACGCCGGGGGTGAGGACTTCGAGTTCGCCCGGCTAATGGGCGTCCTTCGCAGCTTTGTAGCGGACAGCGGGCGCGCAACACTCGACGCGTCTCTTCGACGCCGGGCCACGGGCATCGTCGAGCGTCTTGACGCCCTAACATCCCTTCAGCTATCGGCGTTGCGAATGCCTGGCGAGGAACGGCGGCGACGGCGCGAGGCGCTGGAGGAGGCGCTGCAAATCGTCGACGATCGCGCGCGACCGCTCGAACTCGCGCTCGATGACGATGTGTCGCGGATACAGCTACGACTCGAAGATCGGCTCGATCGCATGCACGACCGTGACAAGGGACCCTTCATGGCGAATTCTACGGCTCTTGCATCGATCCGTTCGAGGGCGGAGCGCGAGGTTCGATTCGAGGAGTTGCTCGGCAACGTCGTGAGCGCCTGGCGCGTTGAGGCGCTCGCGCTGGCAGACGACGAGCTGCGCACGTGCGGTGCAAAGAATGCGCGACTAGCGGCCGACATCGAACGCTCGGTCTGGAAGGCGGGCTTGGAGGCGGCGAACCTGGACCCAAGCCTCATCAGCGAGCACCACCTGACATTTTCGCCGGCCAGTCTCAAGCTCGTGGCCTCGCTGGTGCCAACGACGGGTCTCGAACTGCTCATCGGCTTTGCGATCGACATGCTACCCTCGCCGATGCGTCGCCAAGCGCTCACGAGGCGTTACAGCCCGATGCTGGAGCGCGAGCTAGACTCGGCTAAAGGAAAACTACGCTACGGAATCGCCCGCGATCTGGACGCGTGGCGACGTTCGGCGCGCGAAACGATGCGATCGACGATCGGCCACGCGCGCAGCGTCGTGCTCGGGGCATTCCAGGAGCGCGACGGGTCCGACGACGAGAAATGGGCGGTTCTTGCGTTGGAAGACGCACGCCGAAGGATCGGCGCTGTCCGGGACTCGATTGCGAACGCGGCGACGGACGGCGCCGCGAAGACCGGTAAGGCGTGATCGCCGACAGCGCGGCGCGTTTGCGCGAGGCGGAGCGCGCCGCATCCTTGGCGCTGGATCGAGGCTGCGTCGAGGACCTTGGCATCATCGAACGCTTTCTTTCAGGTCCCCTACGCGATGCCGAGTTGGAGATGCGCGACGAAATGATGTCGCTCGGCGATGAGCATTCCCTTCTGAGCCACAGCCTGGCGGCCCAGGCGATAAATGCGGTGGGCGAGCGATGCTGGGAGAAGGTGTTCGCCAACGTCGCGCTTCGCTTCCGAGCGAGGTTTTCAATGTACGCCGATGCGTTGGTTGAAGCCGAGGCGCGCTTTTTTGCGGATGCAGGCCTGAGTAAGGCTGCGCTGGGACGACGCAAACCGAGAAGAGTCACGGTACCGCGCGTGATCGCGCCGGACGCGCCCGCACTGTCGATCGAGACGGGCGGACGAGACTCGGTCGTGCTCGGATGCGTCGCGCAGCTCGAACGCCGGCTGCGAGAGGCCATTGCGGAGGAGGTCGAGGGCGCGCGGGCGCGGCTGATTCGGCGCGGCAGGCTGAACCTTGCGAGGACGCGGATCGCGTTTCGCCTGACGGGCGCTGCCCTGAAGGGTCGTTAGGTCGTCGAGGGACCCTCGAAGACGTTCCGGTAAAGATCGATCCCAAAGCTCGTTTCGAGCGGTCTCCCCGCGACGAGCTTGAACGTGCGCGTTCCGTCGTCGAGCCGCTCGGCCCGAAGAAACAGGGCATCGTCGCGCTCGCCCAGGATGCGCGTGAATTCAAAATGATGCGTGACGAACATCACGCGGACGCCGCTTTCTAGCAGCGCGGTCGTGATCTGCCGTGCGATTTCGGACCCCTCTCGTTCGTTGGTCGAAGCGAAGGACTCGTTGAAAAGGACGACGTCATGCGGGCGAAGTGCATCGACGATGTCGCTCATCCGTCGCAATTCCTCGTCGAGCTTGCCACTCTTCATCTCCACGTCCTCTTCCCGCTTGAAGTGCGTGAATATCCCGCTACTGAGACCGGCGCGCAGCGAGCGCGCCGGCACGAACATGCCCGCCTGCATCATGACGTACGAAAGTCCGATGGCGCGGAGAAACGTCGATTTGCCCCCTTGATTGGCTCCGGTGACGACGACGAGGGCCTTGCCATCGGCATTGACATCGTTGCGCACGATCGCTTCTCCGACGTGCAGCGCCAGGCACGGATCGTAGACGTCCTCCGCTAGAAGTGCCCGAGAGCCGAGCCCCACCGGCTCGGGGAAACAGAGGGGAAGCCCCGCTCCTAGAAGTTGCGACCGCAGATTCAGACATCCGACGTAAAAGCCAAGTTCGGCGCGCAGCATGTCGAAGAAACTGAGCAAGTGATCGCAGGCCTGAGCGACGGCGTTGACGACGCCGTTGAGACCGCGGTCGCGCAGGTCGGCGAGTGCGCGGGCGCCGCTCTCGTCGCGATCGGATATCCGCAGGGTGAACGGGCCCGACCTTCCGAGGTCGAAGAACCGGGCGAACCACCCGCGTTCGTCGCGCGGCGGCTCGCGCAGAACGTAATCGGTCCCCTTGTTGCCTTCGCCGAGCCGCGCGCTCAGCAGCATGCCGTCGCGGAACTTCAAAATTCGCAGGTGACGTTCGACGACGTCAAGGTAATCGTCCGATAGCTCCTCGCGAAGGGCCGTGAGGAGACGACGGAAGGCAACGGATTGGAACAAGTCGGCGTTGGCGTCGGCGCTAGCGCGTAGACGTCGCAGATATTTGGCGAGCATTTCGAGCAACTCGACGGACCAATAGAGGACCGAACTCGGGGAGCGGCCGGAGCGGTAGAAGCGTTTGCGCTCGTTTTCGATGACCTCCGTCGCCAAGCCGTAGAAAGCGCGTACGATCTCTTCGTGCTCGATGGCGTCGCGCAGCGCGTCCTGCCGGTATAGGACCTCGTCCACCGTCACGAGCGGCTGCGTCACCGCCTTATGGATGACCTTGCTCAGCCAAACGTCGTCGCCGGACATCGCCGAGAAAAGAGCCGCGGCTCCGAGATCGGCAACGAGCGCGTCGGCGCGAGGCTGTAGGGGCCCGATCTGATCGAAGTCGCGATCTGCGTACATCAGATGCGCCTTCACGTCGAGAGCCTGCCTTTGAGCATGTCGTAGGTTAGGCGATACTTCTCGGCGATCGATTCTGCGTAGGATCGTCCGTCCGCCGTGGCCCGCACGACCTTGAACGTGCGTACGTCAGGGCGGTCCTTCAGCACCTCGCTCACGAGGCTGACGACCGTATCGCTAAGACGCGTCAGGTCCACCAAAAACGTGACGCAAACGCACACGGCACCGAGTTCGATTAGGCGTTCGGAGACTTTGGTCGCGATGAACGTCGCGTCGGCGAGCGTCGTCGAGCTGAAGATTTCGTTGATGATGACGACGCTGCGGGACGTTGCCGAATCCAGGATGTCGTGTATGCGCACGAGGTCGTCTTGAAGCTTGCCACGCAGCAAATCGGGGTTCTCTTCCCGCTCGAAGTGCGTGAAGAGCCGGTCGAAGACGAGGAGGCGTGCGCTGATGCCCGGCACCGGAAGCCCGAGGCATGCCAGATGATGGAGCTGGCCGAAGGTTCGTG
>Ga0335074_10009793_pt1 | contig 13390 bp, 13 predicted proteins | sample Lox_Sample_23_FD_206715 | JGI IMG/M metagenome (GOLD analysis project Ga0335074, IMG submission 206715) | Soil microbial communities from Loxahatchee National Wildlife Refuge, Florida, United States - Lox_Sample_2.3 | ecosystem: Environmental > Terrestrial > Soil > Wetlands | place: USA...
GCCAGCACCCGGCCCCACTCGTCGCGGAAGACCTGTTCGAGCGCGCTCAGGACGCCTTGCCCAGTACCGGCCGGACCTCGATGGTCCCGCCGAGACGCAGCGCGGGTATCCGAGCGGCCATCTCGATCGCCTGGTCGAGGTTGTCCGCCTCGTACACGTAATAGCCCCCGAAGACCTCCTTCGTGTCGGCGAACGGCCCGTCCGTTACCAGCGGCTTGCCGTCGGCAAGGCGAACGGTCGTCGCGGTCGTCACCGGCTGGAGCCCGGCGCCGCCGAGGATTCCCGGCTCGTCGCGCAGCGCGTAGTACTCGGCGCTCAGCGCGTCCCGCTCGGCTGGGCTGAGCGACTCGAGTGTTCCTGGCTTGGTGTAGATGAGCAACGCGTACTGCATCGCAGTCTCCCGGTTCTCTCGCTGTGGTTATTGTCTCGTCCTCATGACGAAGCAGCCCGGCACGGGGGGACAGCACGCGGGGAAGTTTCGCCGCGACTTTCCGCTGACTGGCCGCGGGCCGGCCAGGCGGACGTCCACGCGACGCCGCCAGGCCCGCCGGCCGCTGCGGGTGTCCGCTCAAGGAAGCCCGCCGATCTCGGGTCCGCCGGGTTCACGTGCCGCCCCAGCACAACGACCGCGACGTGGCCAGCGCCGGCCAGCTTGAGCGCGGCCGCGGTCGACTGAGCGCTCCCGCCGGAAACCCAGGTGTCATCCACCAGGAGGACGTCGGCACCGGAGACCGGATCACCGACGCGCAGCCAGTCCGGGTCAACGCCACGGCCATGGCCCTGCTTCGGTTCGACGGCGAGCCGCACCGGAGGCAGACCGACGCATGACCGGACGATGCCGGCCAGCGGATGCTCGCCCGGCCGGCCCTGACCGCTCGGCACCACAGCGACCGCCGTCGGCCCCGCGCTCATCCCGGCCGCCGACCATACCGATTCCCCGTGGCCGGCCAGGAACGCGGCGAACAGCTCCCGCAGCCGCTCCGCCGCCGCGGCGGCCTCCGCCGCGGCGGCCCAGTCCGACTTGTAGACCCGCAGGTCATCGGCGAGGGGCCCGCCCCGCACCGCGTACCCGATGGGCGCGACGACGTCGGCGAGCAGCCTGCCGGCCTGGCGCAGTGCCAGCTCACACTGATAGCACCGGGCGAAGCGAGCCCTGGCCGGCCCCCGGCAGGTGCGGCAGAACACACCCCGATGCTAAGGACCGCCGCCGACAAAGCCGTCGGCAGACGGCGAACGCCCGGTGGCGGATCCCCGGATGCGGGGGCTTAACCCGCCAGACAGCTGGGCAGGGCACAATGGTCCGGTGCGCACTGACCCCGCTGACGACACCCAACCCGAGATCAGGACGCTGGCAAGCCGCGTCATCTACGCCGACAACTGGACGCGGCTGCGCAAGGACGACATAGAGCGGGCCGACGGGTCCCGCGGGACGTACGCCGTCATCGAGCGCGGCAACTTCGCGCTCGTCATCCCGGCAGAGAACGGCGGTTTCTACCTCGTTGAGGAGTACCGTCATCCCCTCGGCCGGCGTGCCTGGTCGTTCCCGCAGGGCGCCTTCCCGAAGGGGGAGGACGGCACGCCAGAAGAACTGGCACGCACCGAGCTCGCACAGGAAACGGGGCTGCGCGCCAGGCGGCTGATCCGCCTCGGCACGCTCGCGGTGGCTCACGGCATGTCCAGCCAGTACGGCGACCACTGGCTGGCCACCGAACTGACCCAGGGCGAGCCGGACCTGGAGCCCGAGGAGCTTGGCCTGCGTCACGAGTGGGTCGCGCGGGCGGAGTTCGAGTCGATGATCACGGACGGCCGGATCATCGACGGTTCCACGCTGGCCGCCTACGGGCTGCTGCTGATGGCCGAACGGCGCGGCGAGGTCACCCTGCCCTAGGTCCCTGGCGTCAGGCGGGCCAGCGCGGGAGATCAGCTCAGCAGGGCGGCGAACAGGTCGCCGTGCTCCTCGACGCGGGCGAGAACGTCGGGTGCGGTGAAGAACAGGTCAGCGGGAGCACGGCAGGCGGCCACCTCGTCCCAGGTAACCGGGGTCGACACGGTGGGATGCTCCCTTGCCCGAAGCGAGTAGGGCGCGACGGTGGTCTTGGCGCCGTTGTTCTGCGACCAGTCGATGAGCACCTTGCCGGTGCGCAGCGACTTCGTCATCCGCGAGACCACCAGCTTGGGAAGCTCGCCCTCAAGCCGCTCGGCGTAGCCCTTCGCAAGGGCGCTCGCCTGCTCGGCGTTAAGGCCGCGGTCACCGATGTTCGCGTAAAGTTGCAGCCCCTTGCCGCCTGAGGTCTTCGGCACCGCGTCAAGGCCGTCGGCCTCGAGGGCCGGCCTGAGCGCCTCGGCGACCCGGCAGCAGTCCACGACCGTGGCAGGCGCCCCCGGGTCGAGGTCGAAGACAAGCAGGTCCGGTTGCCAGCCGTGCTCAGGGGCGGGCTTGCTGGCATCCGCGCCCGATGCGGGGAAACGCCACATCGGGACGTGGAGTTCGAGTGCGGCGAGGTTGGCGGCCCAGATGAGCGCGGGGAGGTCATCGATCACCACGTACTCGATGGACTCGCCCGGCGAACGAGACCGGGAACTGTGCGAGATGATCTCCTCGGTGCGCACCCAGTCCGGATGCCCGGTGGGCGCGTGCTTGGCGAAGAACGACTGGCCGTCCACGCCGTCGGGATAGCGCTTGAGGGTCATCGGGCGGGCAGTGACATGCGGCAGGAGTACCGCGGAGACCCGCTGGTAGTAGTCGAGGACCTCGGCCTTCGTGAACCCGTCAGACGGGTAGAGCACCTTCGCCAGGTTGGTCAGGGTGAGGTCCCTGCCGTCCACCTGGACCGCGAACTTATCGGCTCCGGGCATCCATGCCTCCCAGGCTCTACGTCTCCCGAACCACGTCCGCGGGGTCCTTGTCGTCGCGCAGCCCCTGATAAGCGGGGGCGATCATGCGGCCGGCCCGGGTCCAGCGGTCGAATGTCACCTCGATCACCAGCCGAGGCTCTACCCAGACAGCCGGCCGGGCATACTCGGGCGGCACCGGGCCGTCGAAGGGGCTGTCCGGCCGCCGCAGCGGCTCAAGCCGCCTGGTAAGCATCCGCAGCGTCTCATCGGAGAACCCGGTCCCGACGTGACCGCAGTACAGCAGTTTTCGCCCGCGGTCGGCGCCCGTCTCGTAGCGGCCGACGAGCAGCGAGCCGATCAGGCCGCTCCTGTTGCCCTTGCCCGGCTTCCAGCCGGCCACGACAACCTCCTGCCGGCGTACGTTCTTGAGCTTGAGCCAGTTGCCTGACCTGACGCCAGGTTCGTATGGCGAGTCAAGCCGCTTGATCACCACGCCTTCGAGGCCGTTGGCGACGGAGGCCGCCCGGACCGCGTCCAGGTCCTCTCCGGGGAACGTGGGCGGGGCGAGCCATCCGGCTTCGTTCCTCATGGCTCCTTCGAGTATTCTCCTGCGCTCTGTGTACGGGAGGGCGGTCAGCGGGCGCCCGTCGAGCTGCAGCACGTCGAAAGCCAGGTAAGTGACCGGGGTCTGCTCGGCGAGCCGGAGTGCCTGGGTCGGCGAGGAAACGTGCATCCGGGGCTGGAGCGCCTCGAAGTCCGGACGCCCGCCGGCGAAGGCCACGATCTCGCCGTCGAGCAGCACCTGCTTGTGCGCGATGGCGCGGCCGAGCGCCGAGACCTCGGGGTAGGTCGCGGTGATGTCCTTGCCGGTCCTGGAGACGAGCCGGAGCCGGCCGCCCTCGATGAATGCCAGGGCACGGACGCCGTCCCACTTGAACTCCGCCGCCCAGGCCTCGAGGCCGCGGGCGGGCGGAGCGCCGGGCGAGGCGAGCATGGGCGGCAGCGCGGCGGGCAGCGGCAGGCGCTCGCGGTGGATCATCCAGTTCTTGCCGCCGGTAGCGAACAGGACGTACCCGCCGGTCACCCGCTCGCCGTGCAGGTTGACCTTGACCTCGCGGTCGTCCCACTTGAGGACCTCATAGGTGCCGTGGTCCCAGATCGTCACCGCGCCGGCCCCGTACTCGCCGCGCGGTATCTCGCCGTGGAACGTGGCGTACTCGAGCGGGTGGTCCTCGGTGTGCACCGCGAGGTGGTTCACCCCCGGGTCGTCGGGGACACCCTTGGGCAGCGCCCAGGAAACAAGGACTCCGTCGCGTTCCAGGCGGAAGTCCCAGTGCAGCCGGCGGGCGTGGTGCTCCTGGACGACGAAGGTGCCCGCGGGACTCGCGGTTTCCCCGCCCGGTGCCTGTCCCGGCGGGACTGCCGGAACAGGCTCTGGCGTGCGCGACGCGTCCCGCTTGCCCCGGTATTCGGCGAGCTTGTCCACGTTCCCTGGGTACCCGCGCGGCGGCGCGGGCTACCAGCGCCGCCGGGTGGCGTACGAGTGGTTCCTGATGGCTTCCATCTCCTCCGGCCGCTCGAATATCGACTGCACCGCGACCCGGCCCGGCCCGGTCACCCGGACCAGGATGTTCCGGTAGTCCCAGTTCGACCGCCAGAACGCGAAGCCCAGGTTCCGCGGGTACTCCAGGTGCAGGTGAACCCGGACCGACATGTCGTGGTAGACCAGCGAACTCGGCTGGACGAGCAGCGACTCGCCCTGCCTCAGGTCCCTGATGAAGGTGTTTCCCTTGGCGTGCAGCAGCAGCAGCCCAGGCCGGTCGGAGGCGGTGAAGACGTCGCCGAACTGGCCCATCGGGTAGTGGGTTTCCTGCTCGTCCTGGTCGCCGGTCACGTACCAGACGTCGTTGCTGTTCCAGTCGTAGCGGACGTTGCCGGTCGCGCACAGGAAGCGGTGCTCCTTGACCCACATCGAGTGGCCGTGCTGGAGCGGGAGCGCGATGACCTCGCCCGGGTGGTTGTCCGACAGCGCGATGTGGCCGGGGCCGTGCGCCTCTACCATGATCAGCGGCAGGCCGGCCATCATCCGTTTCCAGCCACCGCGCATGGACATGGTCTGCATCCGCGTGGCCGGGTCCGCCCACAGCAGGACGTGGTGCGAGAAGTAGACCATTTCGGCGTGCGCGAGGTTGAACTCGGCCACGGGAACCGTCGTGCCCGCGATCTGGCAGTGCGACTGGCCGAACTGGAGCTTAGCCATGTCCCTGATCGGCGGCTGCTCCACCCAGCCTGAGTCGCTTACGGTCTCCCTGATGTCTACCGGGGCACCGCACAGCGGGCAGGTCCGCTGGCTCGCGTCGCTTGGCTGCCGGCAGTACTGGCAGACGTAGGTGTTCATCCCGCTTACTCGTCCGTGCCGTGGTGCACGTACATGGACTGGATGCCGACTCGGCCCGGGCCGGTCATCTCGGCCAGGAACATGCCGTGCCGCCCGAACATCCCGGTCTTCAGCGCCATCTGCACCGCCTGCATCGCGACCGTGGAGTCCTTGTAGAGGAAGCCGCCGGGCTCGACAAGGATCTTCTCGCCGGGGTGCAGGGTCCGCTCGAGGACGTTTCCGTTGCCGTGCAGCAGCACCAGGCCCGGGTACTGGGCGGTGACGAACCGGTCCATGAACATGCCGTTACCGCCGTGCAGCAGGTTGGCGAGGCCCTTGATCCGGACGAACGAGTACTGGATAGAGTGCGAGGCGAGCAGGAAGGCGTGCTCGCGCACGTCAAGCTCCATGCCCGGGTGCAGCGGCAGCACCACGAGCTCGCCCGCGGCGTCACGGGAGAAGGCGATCCTGCCGGGGCCGTGCGCCACCGTGACGATCTGCGGCATGCCGCCGAGGGTGCGCTTCATGCCGCCCGCCGTCCGCATCGACTCCAGCGGAACGGACTCGTCCTTCCATAGCAGCACGTGGTGCTCGAAGTAGACGGCGTCCTGCGGGGCGAGTGCGATCTCGGCGACCGGGACGAGTTCGCCCTCCACCTGGCAGGTGCTTGCCGAGAAGCGGAACTCGGTCATGTCGCGCAGCCGCGGCGCCTCACGCCAGCCGGAATCGCTGACCTTGTCGCGGACGTCAAGCGGCGCACCGCATGTCATACATGTCGTGGTTCCCGGCTGATTCTGCGCCTTGCACCACCCGCACTGGATTGCTTCCACGGACGAGAACATAGCAGCTAGAGCCCGGCTTCGCCTGGCATGAGGGCTTTAGCTGGCCTTAAGTTGTATCGTTCCTGCTATGGCACTGTTCTCGCGGGAATTCATCGCGGTACCTGATAACCGGAAGGGCCAGATTGTATTCAAGTGGCCCGATGTGACGGTCCGGCGCTACACGCACGCGATCGTCAACGCGGACGAAGTGGCGATGTTCGTCAATACCGGCCAGGTGGTGCAGACCATGGGGCCCGGTCGGCATCCGATCGACGCCGATGAGCTGCCGGGCCTGGGCGCGCTGATCGACTTCGCCACCGGCGGCAACGCCTACCGTGCAGAGTTGTACTTCGTCGGCACCCGCGAGTACACGGGATTCCGGTTCGGCGGGCGGGTGGATGACGTACAGGACCCGCGCACCGGGCTGGTGGTGACGCTGCGGGTGTTCGGTGACTACGCCCTGCGCGTGATCGACCCGGCGCGGCTGATCACCAACCTGACCTCGACCGTCGACGTGACCGACAACGAGCGGATCGCCGGGTGGGTCAGCGACCAGTTGCTCAAGGTGCTGCGCACTAACGTGACCACCCAGGTCGTCGCCAACGGCTGGCCGATCCTCGGCCTGTCGGTGCACTCGCCGGAGATCGAGCAGGCCGCCATCACCTCGGCGAACGGACAGCTTGAGAGCTACGGCCTGGCGCTGAGCCGGATGGGGAACTTCGACATCAACCTCGCGCCCGAGGACGCCGCCGAGCTCAAGCGGCTCGCCAAGGACACCTCTTACTCCCAGCTGGCCGGCGGGTTCCAGCAGTACGCGGCCGGCGAGATGGCGCTCGGCGCCGGGCAGGGCATGGCCCAGGGCGGCGGTGCGACCGAGGGGGCGTTCCTCGCGGCCGGCTTCGCGCTGCCGGGGATGATGGCCGGCGCCATGCAGCAACAGCAGCAGCACCCCGCACAGCAGGCGGCACCGCAGGCGCAGCCCGCGCCTGCGGCCGCGGCCGCGGCCGGACCGGCGTGCGCGTCGTGCTCCACGCCGAACCCGGCGGGTGCCAAATTCTGCATGAGCTGCGGTACGGCGCTCGCCCCTGCGGTCAGGCACTGCACCGAGTGCGGCAACGAGCTTCCCGGCGGGGCGAAGTTCTGCGCCAACTGCGGCACCAGGGCCGGCTAACCGGGCTGGCCCGGTTAGCCGGGTTAGCCACGTTTGCGGCGGACCGGTTACCTTCGTGAGGTGGCCGGGATCACCATGTTCGACACCACCTTGAATGACCAGTTCCCCGCCGGTGCCGCCGCCTATGCGGCGTACGTCGACGGCGGCATCGGTGACCAGCCCAACTACGCCTACATCACGAGCGCCTTCCCCGACGCGCAGCACCTGTCAATCGCGCTGTTTCCCGGCGACAACGCCGACGCGCTCGATGTCGAGGCTGGCGCGTCCGCCCCGTCCGACGTGCCCGGCTGGTACGCCAGGCAGGTGCAGCGGGGCATCTGGCGGCCGGTTGTCTACGCGAGCGCGTCCACGATGAACAACGCCATCCTGCCGGTGCTCAGCCAGGCCGGGATCTCCCGCGCTGGTACCCGGTTGTGGACGGCGCACTACGGGGCCGGCGAGCACATCTGCGGCCCGGATACCTGCGGCGAGCTCAGCGTCGGCGCGGACGGCACGCAGTGGACCTCGAGCGCGATGGGCCTCGTCCTTGACCAGTCGCTGCTGGTCGACGACTTCTTCGCGACCACCACGGACCCGACCGTCACGGAGGCTGAATTGCAGTCAGGGCAGCTCAACACGGGTTACGGTGCATTCACCGTGATCGCCGTGCCGCCGGGTACGGCCCATCAGATCGCGTTCGGGCTGGATAACCACGCCCAGAACCAGCCGGTCGCCCGGCTGCGGGTGGCGTTCTTCGACACGGCGTGGCACGTCCACCCGGACGTGGTCCTCGACGGAGACAAGGGCCTTGCGGTCATCGCGTTCCCCAACGCAGCCAAGACCGGCGTGATCTCCGTCCGCCGCAATGACACGGGCGAGGCGTCGGTCGGGTACGTCGTTTACTGAGGCGCCGGGCGGATGCCCGTCCGCGACGAGCATTCCCCGGGGAAGCACAACGCCCGCGGAGCCGTCACCTCGTCGTGCTACGGCTTCCGCGGGCGCGGGCGTACGTGGCTTAGAGCATTACCAGGCGTACTTCTGCACAAGCGCGCCAAGAGCGGGAAGCGCGGCCTCGATGTTCTTGCTCGCGCTGCCGCGCACCATCTGGTACGCCTTGACAACCGCCGCCCGGCCAGAATTGTCGGCCATGTCGTCGGTCACCGCGAGCAGCGACTCGGAGACCTCCTCGCCGCGCTTCGACAGGTAGTCGCCGAAGTCGGCACCGCCAGACCTGCGGAAGTCAGCCCAGTACGGCTCGAGCTGGTGAACCATGCCCGGAAGCATCGCGCTGATCGCCTCCTGGTAGTAACCAGGAGCGAACGCGGTAACAACCTTGTAGGCGGCCTTCAGCGGGGCAGCGGTAATGCCCTTGCCGGAGATCTCGTTGCTAACGAGCTCCTGCGTGTCGGCGATGAGGTGCGGGGCGTTCTCGGGGGTGAGAAGCAGCTCCTGCAGCGTGGCCAAGGGAACCTCCTCAGAGGTACGTGAGAGAAGAACAACTTTCCGGTCGCTACGGTACTGGGCAGACCAGTCCCACATGGGGTATTTGACCAGACGGTAACGAATCACCTGATGCGCACGTTTAAAAGATCTTGATTCCGAACGGGCGCGTGGCTTCGCCCGCGACGGCATGTGCCACTCCGTGCGGTCCCGCGCCCGCGTGGTGCCGCCAAACGGGACCGGCGCTGTGGGAGGCTTACCAGCGGAACAAATGGGTCTTACTTCTCCCCTGGAGTGCTTCGCCGATGCTGGGCAGGGATCACGCGCTTACCGGCGCGGTCGTGTTCGCGGCGCTCGCGCCGTCGCTGCACGTGACGGAGGCGCACCTGGCCGCAGGGGTGGTCCTCACCGCCGGCGCGGGCGTGCTGCCGGACATCGACCACCCGGACTCGACCATCTCCCGGTCGTTCGGTTTCCTGACGGAGTGGTTCGCCTGGGTCGTGGACAAGCTCTCCGGCGGGCACCGGCACGGCACGCACAGCCTGCTGGGTATCACCGTGTTCACCGCGGCGGCCTACGGCGCGGGGCTCTTCCAGCTTTCCGAGCCGAAGGCGGCCGCGGACGGGCATCTCGTCTTCTCCTGGCACATCGTGCCCGCCGCCGTCGTCCTAGCGCTGCTGTACTCCGCGGCACTGCGCGCGCTGCGGGTCGGCGGCCATTACGGTGACCTGCTCGGCATCGGCGCGGCGCTGGTCACCTGCTTCACGGGCGCTGATCTGACTGCCCTTCCCGTGGACTCCCGGCACGTCCCGCTGCTCGCTGTGGTCACCGCGCTTGGCTGTGCGGCCCACATCGCCGGCGATGAGCTGACACACGGCGGCTGCCCGCTGTTCTGGCCGGCCAGCATGCACGAGTTTCACCTGCTGCCGCGCCCGCTGCAGATCACGACCGCGAAAGCCGGCGAGACCTGGGTCGTATTCCCGCTGCTGCTTGCCGGGCTCGCGGTGGCGGTATGGCACGCGACCGGTCATCCGCTCGCCATCCCCCAGCCGTCGAAGTAGCGAACAGGCGCGGGCCTTCCCTGCGGGGAAGCCCGCGCTGAATCGCAGTGCCTACCTGACCGCCTCGTGGTCGCGCTTGGCCTCATCCGCCGCCGCGATGGCGGCGTTGGGGTCACCAGCGAAGGTGCGGCGCAGGCTCGCCCACACGCCGGCCCCGGGATCGTTCCGCTCGTAACCGAATCGGTGTGACCACCCGTCTGGCACGTTAAGAGTGCGGACCACCCGCGCCGGGCTGCCAGCCGCGAATGAGTTCGGCGGGATATCCCGGGTTACGACAGAGTGCCCGCCGATAACCGACCCGGAGCCGATCGTCACCCCGGGCAGAACCGAGACGTTGGCGGCGATCCACACGTTGTCCCCGATGACGGTCGGGCCGGGGTAGAGCGGCGAGCCAGGTTCAAGCTCGTGCCTGTTGTCATCGATGACGCTCACATACGGCGCCAGCATGACCTTGCTGCCGATGCGTACCTCATGCCACACGTCGATGTTCACGCCGTAGTTCAGGGCGACGTGATCGCCGACCGTCAGCCGCGCACCATCGGCCACCGTGATGCGCACGTCCGCGGCGTCGCCGAGTGCCGTGAACCGGTCGCCGAACACGGCCTCGCCGCGAATGTGGAACTTGACCTTGCTTCGCACGTTCGGGAACCGGCCGAACTTGGCCGGAGTGAACTTAGTTCTCAGGTAGCCGCGCACGCATTGCGCGAAAAAAAAAGCGATATCGTAAAACCGGAGGTATGTTCTGACGAAATTTCGCATAAATTCATCTCTGCCAAGTAGCCATGTCAGGCCGTCATGACCCGGGCGGACGTATCAAAGTCGCACCGAGTATCGCTGGGCGACGGCGAGTGACGGCGCGGCATGGACGGCACCCTCCGAGACCTCGCGACAACTGGTGCGCTCTCGCTGTAGAGTACCCGTGGCGTGGCGGCCATTCCTGCCGTTCCGGTAAGTCGCTGTGCGAAGTATCGGCCTAGTCACGCATTATGCACCCAAACGTCGCGGCCTGCCAGCTGTGTCCCCTCGCTAGCTGCCGGCCCGTCAATGTCACCTACCTGCGAACACGTCACCTCGACACGAATCGGCAGATAGCCTGATACAGCCATGAATGCCCAGCAAAGCTCCGGACTGTCGTCGAAGGTGCGCGATGCGTTGCGGGGGAACCGTGACCTGCTGCGAAACGCCGGCAGCCTCGCCGCGACGACGGGTCTGACGTCGGTCCTCGGCTTCGTCTTCTGGTGGGTCGCCGCCCGGGAGTACACCAAGGCGGAGATCGGCTACGGGTCCGCGGCCACGAACGCGATGCAGCTCCTGGGCACGGTCGGCATGTTCGGCCTGGGCACGATGCTGATCGGCGAACTGCCGCGGCGGGACGAGCGCAGCGGCGGCGGGCTGTTCACCGCCTCGCTGATCACGTCCGCCGTGGGATCGCTCATCCTCGGGTTCGCCTTCCCCGTCGTCGCCGGACTCCTGCACGCCAAGATCCCGGAGATGGACGGGACGCTTGCGCTGCTCCTTATATTCGCGTTCGGCGTGACGACGACCGGGGCGACGCTCGTCTTCGACGAGGGCACGATCGGCCTGATGCGCGGCGGGGTGCAGCTGTGGCGCAACACCTTCATGTCCGTCATCAAGTTCCTCTTCCTGCCCCTCGCGGCCGTCTTGTTCCATGACCAGCTCGGCATGGGCATCACGCTGGCCTTCGTAGTCGGCACATCCCTCTCCGCGATCCCTGCCGTCATCACCCTCGCGCGCAGCGGTTCCCGGGTCTTCCAGCGCCCCGACTGGCCGGAATTGCGCCGCCTGTTCAAGGTGGCGCTCAACCACAACTGGCTCAACCTCGCGATCGTGACCCCGGGGCGCCTCATCCCGGTCATCGTCACGCTCGTGGTCTCCCCGTCGGCGAACGGCGTCTTCTACATCTGCTGGATGATCACCTCCTTCTTGTTCATGGTGCCCGTCCACCTGTCGACCGTGCTGTTCGCCATCGCGTCGGCCTCGCCCGAGCTCATCGCCGAGAAGCTGCGCTTCGTGCTGCGGGTGTCGCTGCTGATCGGGCTTCCCGTGATGGCGGTCCTGGCGATCGGCGCGCACTTCGCGCTCAGCCTCTTCGGCCCCGGCTACGCGCCGATAGGCACCGTCCCGCTGTGGCTGCTCGTCATCGGCTACATACCGCAGATGCCAAAAGCGCAGTTCATCGCGGTCTCCCGGGCGACCAACCGGGTGGGCAGGGCCGCGGCGCTGCTGTGCTGCACCGCGACCTGCGAGGTCGGCGCGATCATCATCGGCGGCAAGCTCGGCGGCCTTGACGGGCTCTCCTTCGCCTACCTCGGCGTGCTCTGCTGCGAGGGAATCATCACCGCGCCGACGGTACTGCGCGCCGCGTACGCGCGGACCGCCGCCGCGACCGGCACCTTCCCGGCCATCTCGCCCGACGCACGTCCGGCAGGCGCTGCCGTCAGGGCATCAGGACCGCTGGCCAGGATGACCGGCGAACTGGTCAGGCTGACCGGATCGCTCGCCGAACTGCCGGGCGCCTCCACCCGCCAGGAGACCGGCCTCGCCGCGCTTCTCGCGCTCGCCTCGGCCGCAGTCTCCGACGGGCATACGCTTGATGTCGCGACCGAAGTGTGGCGAACCGGCTCGTTCCCCGCAATCCCGTCGGACGCGACCGCGGCGCGGGAGGCACCGCACGCGGTCACCACCCTGGATCTGCTCGCCGGCCAGTCGGTCGCCGGCCTGGAGCCGCAGCATCTCAGTTACCGGCACCGGCAGCAGGCGGGTATCGACGCACTCATCGCGATCGCCACCCCGGTCAGCCCGCAAAACGATCATCCGCGGGAGCCGGACTGACGCCGGGGGGCGGTGCGTGACTTCTCCTGGTAGTCCCTCGCTGACGGAACGCCGGGCAAGGGATTTACAAAATCCTCATAGAACCTACAGGAACTACTCAGCTGCTCGCCTGACCAGGCCCGTGCGCGCTCGGTAAAGTTGTAGAGCTGGTTAAGAATCGCACGAGTTCGCTGATACGCCGACGGAGGTTTCACCACATGACCGCGGTTGCACCGGTCCGGGTTCCGGTTCTGATGTATCACGAGGTGACCGACCTCGCGACGACCTCCAGCCCGCTGGCGGTCTCGCCCGAAGCGTTCGCGGACCAGGTCGCGTACCTGCACGATGCCGGCTTCACGGCGCTCACCGCCGGGACGCTGCCGGCAATCCTGGCGGGCGGCGCAGGAAGACTGCCCGAGCGGCCCGTGGTAGTGACGTTCGACGACGGGTACGGGGACTTCTACGCCAACGCCATGCCACTGCTCAAGCAGTACGGGCTTACCGCGACGGTCTTCCAGACGACCGGCTGGGTCGGGCTTGAGGGCACGGAGAAGAGGATGCTGAACTGGCGCGAACTGGCCGAGGTCGCGGATGCCGGGATCGAGATCGGCGCCCATACCTGCAAGCACCCGCAGCTGGACCAGCTGCCCGATGACCTGCTTCACGAAGAGCTTTACGCCAGCAAGAGCCTGCTCGAGGACAAGCTGGGGATGGCCGTTCCCGGTCTGGCATACCCGTTCGGTTACTCGAGCAGGAAAGTGCGGCAGGTGGCCCGGGATGGCGGCTACGCCTACGCCTACGCCGTCGGCAACGCGATGACCACCAGTTCGGCGGACAGGTTCGCGCTACCGAGGATGACCGTCCAGCGCGGTAC
>Ga0335074_10009795_pt1 | contig 13389 bp, 7 predicted proteins | sample Lox_Sample_23_FD_206715 | JGI IMG/M metagenome (GOLD analysis project Ga0335074, IMG submission 206715) | Soil microbial communities from Loxahatchee National Wildlife Refuge, Florida, United States - Lox_Sample_2.3 | ecosystem: Environmental > Terrestrial > Soil > Wetlands | place: USA: Florida...
GTCATTGTCGACGCACTGAAGACCACGGAACCGTTCGAGTGGGGCCGCGAATTTGAGGCGAAAAGTCTGTCGAAGCCACAATGCGCGCTGCTCGACGAAGCGGCGGCGTTCGGGATCCGCTGTGGTTTCACGGTGCCCGTCCACGACTCACGCGGTGCGGTAGCGGCGGTCACGTTCGCCGCAGACGAACGCCGCCCAACTTTCCAGCGCTGCATTGAGCAAAATCGACACGTACTGCAGCTCATGGCGATGTATTTTCATGCTCACGCACGCCGAAGGTTGTCAATCAATCGGGTCATCGATGGCGTCGCGTTGTCGCCGCGAGAACTCGAGTGCCTCGAATGGGCCGCACAAGGCAAATCTGCTTGGGAGATTGGGCGCCTGCTAAACATTTCCCGTCGTACGGCGGCGTTTCATCTCGACAATGCGAAGATGAAGTTCGGCGTCAGGACGATATGCCAGGCCGTCGCCAGGCTAGCCGCCTCTAAAGCCACCACCAAATAGGTTCCATTCTCCAGCCCCTGTGCAGCTGCACAGGATGCGGCCCGTCCCGCTGATCGCCTCCAATCGCGCAGGTTCAAACCTGCCAGGAGGCGAACATGCTCCAACTCATCACGCCAGATCGCTATGGCGAGTTCATCGACGACCTCGCGGAAATGCATCGGCTGCGTTACCGGATTTTCAAGGAGCGTCTCCGCTGGGACGTGCAGGTCAGCGGCGACATGGAAGTCGACGAATTCGATGCCTGCCGACCCGTGTATCTTCTGCAGAGAAACGAGGACGGCCGTGTTCAGGGCTGCGTCCGGCTCTTGCCGTCGACGGGCCCCAACATGCTTCGCGACACATTTCCCGCGCTCTTGGACGGACAGGCTGCGCCGACATCCGACATGATCTGGGAAAGCAGCCGTTTCGGCGTCGATCTCTGCAGCCGAGAGGAGAAGACGGCCGGTAGCATCGCGCGAGCGACCTATGAACTCTTCGCCGGCATGATCGAGTTCGGCTTGATGCGGAAGCTTACCGATATCCTCACCGTGACGGACGCGCGGATGGAGCGGATTCTTTGCCGCGCGCGCTGGCCCTTGCGACGTCTCGGCTCGCCCCGGCCGATCGGAAAAACGATCGCGGTCGCAGGCTACCTCGAGGTATCTCGCGAGCGACTTCAGTGCGTCCGGCAAGCAGGGCGTCTGGACGGCACCGTGATTAGATCCGCGGGAGAGCGGCGCGAACGCTTCCCTCACGACAAGACAATGGAACGGGCAGTCGCGTAGAGCGTGATCGGTAGTCGCGATTGATGGGCGTGGTGATGGCCACGTGCGCAAGCGATGTGATTGTTCGTCCGATCCTATCGCCGCTCGACCGTGATCCGGCTGCAGACACAGATGTGGGAGGCGCAGAGTAAAACTTGCAAAGCCTGTCCGACATGGAGATCCGTGATTTGATGTATCTGGAGGCTTCGGCGGCGGCAGGAAACTTCACTCGTGCCGCCAAGTCTCTTGGGATCAACACCTCCACGATCAGCCGTCGCGTCGGTCGATTCGAGGACGAGCTCGGCCTTGCATTGTTCGAGCGCGGCCATGCTGGGGTTCGCCTGACCAGCGGCGGCAGGGCGGTATTGCCCCACATCCAGCGCGCTTTGGCCGAGCTCGACGCGATCAGGCACGCCGGAGATCAGAACGGTAACGGCATCGTGGGCGAAGTCCGCCTTGGGGTGCGTATGCCGCCGATCGGCGAACCGCTGCGCGGCCTGCTGGCCGGCTGGCGCGTAAAGCATCCCGGAGTCGTGCTCACGATTGCGGAAATGAACGAATGGGAGACCCAGGCGGCGATCCAGGAGCGTCGCGTCGACGTCGCTCTGATGACGCGCCACACGCTCTGGCCTGACGCTGTGACAGCACCGCTCTACCGCGAACGGATAGTCGCGGCGATTCCGTGCGACCATCCGCTCGCGGAGCAGAAGGTTCTCGATTGGGAGCGCTTGCGGAAGGAGACTTTCCTCGTTCAGGGCTGGGACAACAGTCAGTCGGCCCTGGCGTTCTACGCCTCTTTCATGGGCTGCGGGGTCAAGTTCCAGTGCCATGCAGCAAGCAAACAGAGCGTGCTCGCACTGATAGCCGCGGGATTCGGGGTCACGCTCGCCACCACCAGCCAGGCTGAGGTGGTGTTCCCCGGCGTCGTCTACCGACCGATCCGCGAGGACAATGCTTGGGTGCAGGTCGAGCTGGTGTGGTGTCCAGAGGCGGAAGATCCGGCCATCGGCCGGTTCGTCGCCTTCATGCGCGATGAGGCCCTCTCACGCCGGCTTTTCTGAACCCCATGCGCCGTCATCTTCGTGGAGCAACGACGGACTCCGCATCTAAGACTCTGGAAGCATTGCCATCACCGGCGTGAATCGCGGGCGCCGAAAGGGCAGTGCCAATTGAGAAGCCTTCGTGAGGAGATTGTCGATAAGACAACGAATGGCCGTTACCTCATCGACCGATGGGCCGGAAGCCGCCTCAGAGGAAGGTTGAAGTTCGTTAAGACGTGACAGCAACTCCCAATCTCGAAGGCAGGACACGCCACGTTCGGGTGAGCCATCGATGCCGAGAATCACGCGGTGAACCGTCGCGCCGGTACCCGTGATCTCATCTTCCGCAAGAGCAATGAGGAGCGGTCCCGAAAGGCCTTTGACCCGGGCGAAGAGGGCTTCGCGCCCACCACTCTCGGCGAGCGCCCGGTCCATGAGCGGATGCCCGACTCCCAGCAATTTGACCATCGCCTGGTCAGACGGCAGCGCGCGCTCGAAGACGAGTCCGTCGTATCTGCCTTGCAGATCGGGGCTTCCGCGCCAGCTTTCCGGCGTCGCGACCGACAATCCCGTCTCAGACCGCATCACGCGCCGGTTAGCCAGCTGCATCGCGTGGCGAAAGAAGGGTTCGAGCGCCGGCAGGTCGAGCTTCGGGATCTCGGCGCTCGCCGATTGAAAGTCGTATCGCGCGACATTGCCAACGAGGGCACGCACGGCCTCCACGGCATCCGTTCCACCAAACTGGGCCGTTTGCGCATTGAACCAATCGGACAGGCGGTCGGATGGACGCCTCAGTCCTTCGGCGAAAAGCTCGTCGAAGAACCCGCTGCTTGTCATGCCGATTACCAACTGGGAGATGTCTTCGGCCTCTTCCATGGACGCGGAGAGGGCAGTCTGAATGCGGGTCAGCTTTTCCTGCAGCAGCGCCCAAATTCTCGCTTCGACAGTCTCCGGGTTGCGCAGGAGATACACCTGTACCGGGCGCTTTTGGCCGTAACGGTTCAATCGTCCGACCCGTTGGTGCAGGCGCATCGGGTTCCATGGAAGATCGACATGCATGAGCGTTGCGCAGCGCTCCTGCAGGTCGATCCCTTCGCCGCCGGCTTCGGTGGAGATGAGGAACCGGGTCCGGCCGGCGTTGAAATCTTCAGCAGCCCTGTCACGAGGGCACTGCAACATGCGGTCCCGGTTCGCGCCGCCGGCGACGACCAGTCTTTCATCGCCGTTGATGAAGCCCACGCAGCCGGGCCCGAAGCGCTTCTCGATGGCCGAGAACACGAGGGCCTGCGTCGCCTTGTACTCGGTGAACAGCAGCAAGGGCTCGGCCGGGGGAAGACGGGTTTCGATCAGTTCGACGAGGCGCGCGACCTTGGTTTCCTCTCCGACGTTCTGAGCTAGCGCCAAGATCTCGTCGAGGCGCTCGATCTCGTCCTGCATGAGCAGCAGCGTAACCTGATCCGGGCGGCTCTCTTCGGCTTCCGCAGCTTCGTCCAAAGTCTCAGGCTCGCTTTCCTCGGGGGCCACGCCCTCCGACAATCGCCGGGCAAGCATCGCCCGGCGGCGTTCCAGGGCAGCACCGATTGCCGCGATTGAACTCGCGGCCAGCTTCTGAAGAGCGATCAGAAGCAGCATCCTTGCCGTTTGCTGCCGCCCGGTGAGGCTTAGTGCGTATGCCCGGCCGTCGATGATGAAATCGCTCATCGTCCTGTAGAATGCGGCCTCCCCGGCCGAATAGCCGTAATCGACGGTCTCGGTGGAGACGGGACGAAACAGTTTGTTGCCTTGGAGATCCGTCACCAAGGCCTTGTTGTTGCGGATCATGGCCCTGTGAAGATCCGGAAGCTGGCCTCCGATGTCGCGCTCTGGGTCAAAGAGGTCCGGACGTACGAGTCGCATAAGGGCCATGAAGCCGTAATCCTTACCGCGATGCGGTGTGCCCGTGAACAGCACAAGAGATTTGACCTTGCCGGCGTCCTCGAGCGCCTGGAGCAAGGAAAAGGCGAGGGTCGTGGTTCTCTCCTGGGCCTGAAAATGGTGCGCTTCGTCAACGATGATCAGATCCCACGGTTCGGCGGTGAGGAGTCTCTCCCTTGCCCCCTTCATGCGAAGCGTGTGGAACGAGGCCACCACCTGCTGGGACGTCTCCCAGAAATTGATGCGACCCCGGTCCAGATCCGCGGCGTATTCCTGCAGCCGGATGTCGAACATGGTCTTTAGCCTCGCCCGCCATTGCCCGACCAGACGCGCCGGCGCAAGGACGAGCAGGCGCCGGACCCGGCCCGACGACAGGAGCGGCTCAACGATCAGCCCGGCTTCTATGGTCTTGCCTAGGCCCACATCGTCGGCCACCAGCCACCGCGTGGGCCACGTGCGCGTGACCTGCCGGCAGACCCAAAGCTGATGGGGCAGAAGCTGTACGCGGGAACGCGAAAATACGCCCCATTGATCGTTCACCGAGTGAATAGTGAGCGCCTGCGCGCGGGTCAGCGCAGCGAGAGCGTCGTCGAACCGTCCATCCGCGAGCGCGTCAACGAGTGAGCGCACGCGCGACAGTTCGGCAGCCTCGACCTGCTCGATGGCCACCCCGAACCGGACGATGACGGTGATTCCGAGATCGGCAACGACGCGACCTTCTCCGTGCTGCGGATGGCGGACGCGTTGATCAGCCGTGAAGGTTGGCACGAGGTTCAATCCTCATCGTCATTGGTTGATGTATTCGTATCGAAGTCGAATGGTAGGCGCCCACGCAGAAGAGCTTGCAGTACATCGTCGCGGCGCCCGTGCGTGACGATCTGCAAGGGCAGATCGAGGTCGCCAAGAAAGCAGGCGCGGTGGCCAATATGAGCTTCAACAAGGGCGTGAATATCTGAGCTGAGGTCCATCTTAGCCTCTGGCCCCAAATCAATGCCGAGATGTTTGGAGAAGAGCGCGCGCACGCGTGCCGTGCTGGCCCAGCCGTAGGGATGCATCGCGATCGCGTCCTCACCTGTCCAGATGCCGTGACGCACCGCCTCGCGCACCAACCAGTTTGCGCCAAGGCCGAGGCTTTGTGTCAGAGGCGCGCCTTCGAGTCCGCGCCGCTGCCACAATGGCGAGGCGCTCAGCCGCCATGCATCGGCGAGGAGGACGGGACGTTGCTGTCGCACGATGGCTGGCAGAGTCAGTACGGCATCGACGTAGTCCGGCAGCCAACGTGCGACGACGTAAAGATCGACGAGCGCGCGCCGCCACTGGGTGAAGTCGATCCGCCAGGCGTCGGCCCGCGCGAAGTCTTCGAGTTGCCGGACCCAGGGCTCCGGGCTGTCGGGCAGCCGTGCGGATGCCATATCGCCCCACCAGCCGGCGCGACCGGCGGCCGCAATGAAGTTGCGGTGCTGCGTGTCATCGGATCGCCCGATCGTACGGAAGATTCCCAGGGCAAAAAAGGTGAACCAGCCATGCCGGCCGTCATCGCCGGATTGCTCGGGGAGCCGCTCGGGGTGGAAATCTTCTGGGTACGCATCGCGATCCGACCGGGCGCGCTCCGCGGGAGCCTCCGTTTCCCACCAGTCGTGCAGCCGCTCGAAAAAGAGCGTCGGGTCTACTCGCCCGTCCGGCGACCGGGGTTCTTCCTGATCGCCGTTTTCATGTTCGAAATTGACGGACCACCGTTGCCGCTGTTCCTCAGGGTAAAGGCGCCCAAGCAGGGTGGGGAGGTCGTCGGGTTCAATCCTTGCCACCAGCGGGCTGGAGCGCAGCTCTTCGGAGCGCGCTGGCAACCAGGCTGGACGCATTTGCGCCAAGGCATCGCCCAAGGCCGGCCCTTGCGTGCCCTCCTGAACGTAGTTCAGCACGGTCGCTTGCTTTTCTGGTTCGCTCATGGACGACGCCCATGCAGCATATGTCGCAGCTGTCTGCTGAAAGCCGCTGCGTTCTCGTGCAAGCCGATAGAGGGCCAGAGCAGGGCCGGAATATCCAGGATCGGCCGTGGCCCCGTCCGGCGCAAAGGCCACGATCAGCTTCTCCTCGTCGGATGCATCCGCCGCCGTCCGGGGTGGCAGCCGCGCTTCCCACCAGGAACCGTCCGCCATGCGGAAGCGCCCCTTGCTGATGGCGTCCAGAACCTCCCGCTGCTCATCCCATGGCAGCCGGTTCACCCGCTCGCGATTCAGGATTCGTCCGATCCGCCCGGCTCGCTGTGGTGTGATCTGATTGTTGGCACCCAGCTCGCGCTTAACCAGCGCCGTGAGCGTCAGGGGGGATGGCGCCGCGAAACCGAGTGCCGACAATCGCGATGCCGTGCTCGGCGAAACCGTGCTGTCCGCTATATCATCGAATGCCGGCCAGTCGTGGAGGTCGGCCAAGATCGCTCCGTCTTCCAGCGCACCCTTCGCGACATGCCTAGCGTCCTTTGCGCGGAGGAAGGGTCGGAAAGGCTGTGGAAGGCAGGTCGGCAGAACGGGACAATCCCCAACCAACCGTCCGAAACCTCGGTTTGGAGCATGGAGATGGCGCGCGATCGGATCACCGAAATCCGCCGCAAACAGATCAGCCAACCGCCGCCAGAAGGTTGCCGGGCCGGTTTCCGGCGAGGTGTCAGCCAGTCTCGCTGATCGGGCAAAGGCCGCCCAGTCGCGATCAACCAGATCGTGCAGCTCGCAGAGGCGTGCGCCTAGGACACCGCCAATTCGCTCGAACGTGGCTTGGGGTTCATTTCCGCCACGCGCCAGCGAACCGCGGCCTGGATCCACGCGGAAGCGGCGACCATTCATGAGCCAACCCGAGGCGAGGCTTTCTGCAAGCGGCGCAAGCAGCCATAGCCTCGGTAGCCCAGCCTCGGCCGGCATCGGTCCGTCCGCCGAGAGCGGCACGAAAAGCGTTGTCTCCTCGGCGAGGTCGAGCGCCAGTCCCCGCCCTGGCTCCGCTCCACCCAGCTCCACGACGCTGATCCCCGGTGTCTCCGTCGGGACGAAACCCGCGGTCCAGACGCGCTGTTCCGCCCCTGCCAATTCGATCTTTCGAAGGTGGCGACTCATCGCCGGCAACCAACGCGCGGCCTGACGGAGCGCCGCCACCGCTTTCTCCGCACGCGTTTCGCAACCCGACTCGACCGGAATGTCGATGACCGTCGCCCGTCTGCCATCATTAACGAAGTCGAGCGAGACCTGCGGCCCGGCATCCCAAACATCCGGCAGCATCCCGCCGCGCACCCGACAGGCAACAAAGCCGCTTGCGATACCGACATCGGCTGAAAGCAGGTGCACGCTCTTGAAGCCTAAGCCGAACCGCCCTGTTACCCCCTCGCGCTTATCCGAGAGGTTCATAAGCAGCATGTTGAAGAGATCATGATGCCAGCCCTCGCGCTGGCCCAGCTCGGCGTCGGCGCCGAGGTGATTGACCAGCCGACCCCAATGCAGGACGCGCAGGCTCCCGGCGGACGCCTCCAGTCGGAACCGCGCATCATTCGGTGGAGGATGCTGCACGGCCGCATCGTCGGCGTTCTGGAAGAGTTCGAAGAGAACCCGGTCGGCGTTGTACCCAAACTGCTCGATCTTGCCGCGAATGGCGGAAAGAAGCTGACTCGCCGCCTCTGGCGGCTGGACCGCCGTCCAGAGCTTCCGCTTCAGGTCGGGTAGACGCTTCATCCACTCATTTCCAGGAGCGAGACCACCTTCGCTGCGGTCGTATTCGTCTAGCGCCCGGCGCAGCGCAGTGCCGCGCGCCGGCTTCAGTTCGGAAAGGATCTGCGGCAAGCGATCCTCAAGTCGCGCACGGGCGTCTTCGACGGTGGTCTGTTCGACGCGGGTGCACTCCTCGGCCAGTTCGTCCAGGATCTCGATACACTTCGGCTGATAGTCGAAACATTCTCGGGCCAGGGTTCGGATCATCCGTCGGATTTGTTCGGCCTCGACGGGTCGGGTAGCGTCGGCGACCGTCACCGTTCTCAGCCAGTAATCATGACCATCCAGATCGATGCGTCTGCGGGGCCGATGCCCGTCGCCGATGATGAGCAGAGGCTCAAGGGCTCCGACGGGCAGTTGGACGCGTTCGCCCGCGAGCGAGCGCACTTCAACATGGCGTGGTTGGGCGAGCTTGAATGTGAGTAGCGTCTTTTGACGTATGTTCCAGAGGCTGTGGCCCGGTTGTTGGGGGGTGAACGCTCTCTCGACTTCGTCCCGAATGCGGCTCCAGATTCGATCCGTCGCCGCGTCCGGCAACGCGAGCCCCTTGGATACGAGCGACCGGAAGCTGTCCGTCTGGCGGACGATGCCGACGAGCAGAGCCAGAAGCTCGGGCGGGACGTCGGACTGCGCACGCGACAGGACCGCCTTCAGAGAGGCCGCGCAGTCCTGCTCCAATTGCAGGAGCGCTCGCCGCTGAACTGCCGGATCGGATGCTATTTGCCTGTCCGGCGTCACGTCATCGACCCGGTCATCCGACGAATCGGCCGACCAGAGTGCCTCCAGTTCCTGCACCAGTCGATGCGATGCAGCAATCCCGCCAATACCAGACGCAACCTCTCGCGCTGACCGCCAGTTTCCGTCCGACGTCGGCACCCGCACACCGGACATTACTTGTCGCAGCGTCGTAGACGGCCACGAACAGACCGCGCGAAATGCACTTGTGAACACATCGCGCGCGGCCTCGGTGCCCGCTTCCGCGAGGTCAGAGAGCGCATGCATATGTCGGATCGCCCGTTCGACATCACCGCTGGGCACCGATCCGAAGGCGTCGAGAATCCGCACCGAAGCAGGCGCAGGGGCATCCCTTCCGTTTGCCTCAAAGCGCAGCAAAGCCGCCAGGAGCGGCCAGCCGGGCAGACCCAGATCGCTTCCGAGTCGTGCCAGGGCTATAAAAGCTTTAGCCGGCGCATCCGCGGGACCCGAGATGATGGCAACCGGTGAGGCTTCCTTAACTTGGAGGAGGAGCATCTCGATCGAGTCCGATACTTCGGACAGGATCCCAGCCGCACGTAGGACCTCGAACGCGGCGCACTCGCGCAGTTCCGGCGCCAATTCCGCGAGGGGCAGAAAGGGCAGGTCAACGCCTTGCCCTAGGACCTGCCTTGCCGCGTCTAGTATGTCGTCAGGCAGGTCGACAATATCTTCGGGCGCCCATGCCCGCGCTCGGTGGTCCGGTAGCCAACGCTGTTTGCGCAGGCGATCCCGCAGATGGGGGTCCGGTATCCCTTGAGCACCATCCAAGGCTTGAAATATCTCGGCCCAAAGGCGATGCGGTTCGGCCTGGTCGAGCGCCGCGCGGATCTGCGCAGCGGGTGACCATGTGTCGACCAGTTTCTCGGCCCGCGCGATAGCCTTCGGCCCCGACGGCAGCATCAGGATGGGGACCACGGCAACTAGCGCTGGAGGCACTTTCCAGTTGGCTGTTTCTCGATGAACGGCAGCCGCTGGGTAGCGGTGGCCGTTGGACGCGGTGAAAATTGGCAGAGTACGCAGATCCTCATCCGGGATGCCCGAGGTCAGCAGCGCGCTGATTTCTGCATCGCGCAGGTTCATGGACGCCAGCGCCGACGCATGAGCCGCGAGCAAGTGGCCAAGCCCATCGCCGTCCATGGCGTTCACGCCAAGATGGTTCTGCATCGCTGGCTTCAGCTCCTGCGCGACGACCGTCGGCACCAGGAAGTCACTGGTAGATCCCTCGATCATCCGCAGTGCGAGGTCGTCGAGCAGGCCGTTCGTCTGCGGCAAAGTGAAGAGCCGAGCCTGTGCACCCCCCGCGCGGGCATCGCCGGCGGCTAGCGCCCGAAGGGCAGATCGGGCGTCGGAACTGTCCGTATAGATGCGATCGAGCAGCTTGGCTCGCGCCTCCGCCGGGCCGAATTCCTGCGCGCTACCGATCAGTCGGGCGAAGGCTTCGTTCTTGGCCTCGGCGAAGGCGAAGGGTGCGCCGATATCAGCCAGCAGCTCCGCCGTGGCCCCAGTCACAATCACGACGCCGAGATTCGGCGTGGCCCTTGCCATCAATCCCACGACCTCCCGCACGCGCGGGTTGTCGCGGAACAGCCGGCCGTCCCTCGAAGCGCTGACAAGGTCGGGCAAGGTCACAAGGCGCGCCACGCCGCTTCCGTCACCGGCGCGAAGCACGGGCAGCTGTGCGTATGCGGGATCACGGGCCGCCTCATCCAGACTGCGGCCGAGGAGCTTGGCCAACGCCACGGCGGCCGCGCCAGCGGCATCGGCGGTCCGTTCGTCGCGCAGCGAGGGTTGCAGCGCCCCGATCAGCGGGGCAGCCTCGGCGGGCGACAGCGACTGGCGGGCCGCTCCTTCGGTAAGCCATTCCCTCCGGACGCACGGGGGGGCACCCGTCGCCGCTGCGAGGGTGCCCAAAACAGCGCGCTCGCCAGCTGACGGCGGAAGGGCGATCGCAGCATCGGCCGGCAGCCGCGCCAGAACGGCAGCGATCGACTCCCCCGGAGCGAGTGCCCGCGGCGCCGCGAGCGCCCGCCGAAGGGCGACAAGCAATGGTCCTGCCGCCGCCACTTGCCGCGCGCCATCGCCGCCCACTGCAACATCCACGAATGCGGCCAACACGTCGGTTCGCCCGCCCTGCAGAAACACATCCGGCGCGAGCCCCGCCAGGACATCGGCGATCTCCGGAGGCTCCCAGGCCACCTCTGCCTTCGTCAGCGCCGCTTCTGGGTCGGCGATAAGTGTCAAGCCACGCCGCTCGGCCCAGCCGCAGAGCTCCGGCAAGAGCTCGGCAATCCCCACATGACCACGCGCATTGGGCGCGGGCAACGGCCGGAGCGAGGACTTAGAGGGCAAAAGCTCCCAAGTCGCCACGCCCCCCGCCCCGGGCTTCACCCGGCGCGCAAGCACGTCACGCGCCGCGATGGCTGCGCGATGCTCGCGGCCAAAGAGGCTGCGCCGGAGGGCCGTCGTCACGTCGGCAAGTTGTACCGATGTCAGCATCTGCTGTTGCAGCGCATCGTGCAGCACGCCCGGCAGGAGCGGCAGCACCAGATCATCGCGCAGGGTTTCGTTCCACCGTTGGTAGATTATGCGCGTTGTCCCGGTTTCGGGCGCTGCGAGATCGGAAGTGAACCCCTCGATATACCGTCGGCCGGCATCGACGAAGAAGTAGCCATGCAGCATGATGCGGAGCGCGGACACGTCTGCCGCAAGGCGCGCGCCTTCGGTAATCGGCAGGAACACGCCCCAGTCGAGCGAAACGCCGCGTGCACGCGCGTCACGGCTTTCCACGACAACAACCGCGCCATGCTCCGCAGCCTTTTCCGGCTGCATCACCTCGCCTTCGGCAGTAAAGACAGGCACTTGCGGCCAGTCGTCGGCTTGCTTCAACCGCTTTAGCCGCTCGCTCACGCCATAGGCTTCACGCCCCGCATATCGGGTCGGACGGGCCGCATGGGCGTCAATCATGCCGACCACGGCCCGGCTGCCGTGAAAGAGCGGTTCGCGATCTTCCGTTGGCGGTCCGAGCAGGCGCTGCGAATCCTCGCTGCGCCGAAGAGCGAGGCGACGCGTTGAGCCCTCGAAAGCTTCGATGCGGTCGAGGTGGCGCATGCCTGCGAGGATCAGGCGAAGATCAGCCTCGTGCTGCATGAGATCGTCGAGCAGCGCGGCACCTGTCGGGCGGTAGTCCGTAAAAAAAAGCTTCGGTGCAGGTAGAACGGCCTCGCAACGCAAGGGCAGCCAAAGAACGAACCCGCGCTTGATGTCGCCCGCGGCCTTCTCCAGTAGACCAAGGTCATCGGAATCAATCTTGTCCCATAATCCCGCCTTGGTGCTCTCGATCACGTCGAGGCAAGGATTCACCACTTCCGAAAAACGGATCGCGTGACCTAGGGAATGTGCGATGAAGGCGTCGCACAGATGGAAGACGGCCTTCTGGCCAAAGCCGAAGCGGCCGATGGCCGTAACCTCATCGCCCTTGGCTGTGTCCGCGAACGACAGGATACCTCGCGCGTCCTTGGCTTCGAAACGTCCGTCATTGACCACTAAGAACCCGGGCACGCGCATAAGCGGGTTCTTGGCAGTAGACCAGCCAGGATGGGCAGCGAAGCGGATGACCTCGGCCCCCGCATCTTCGGCGTTCTGGATAAGCTCCTTCAGCACGGGAAAGCCGGAGCTATAACGATCGGTCAGGTTGGCCTGGATTTGGCGGAAGATAGCGCGTGGGGGCGTGGTCAGCGACGACATCGTCTATCCGATCCCCAGTCGCGCAATATTCCTTTGCATCTCTTCCACGCTCAGATTGACGTTCTTGCGCTTGCTTTCCAGCGCAGTGAGCGCGCTGCCCCGACCGCCGTGCAGCGCGCAATCCGCTTTGCTGTAGCCGTCGGCAAACGCTCGATCGGCGCTCTTCAGAAGCTGATCAATCTTGACGCGCGGAAACGCTTCATTGACCACCTTTGGACGCCCCCTTTGTCCCCGTTTCCCCCTTATCCGCGCGTCCAGATTGGACGGAAAGCTTTTGATATTCTTCCACCGAGACAACCACCACCACGCCGCGCCCGTGCTTTTCGATTAGCACCGGCTCCGCGCGCGCGATGTCGATCATCAGGCCGAAGCCGTTCTTCGCTTCGCGCGCCGACATGATTTTCATGGCCCCATCCCGCTGCATCTCGGTTGCGCCATTTTGGGCGAAATGGCTCTTTTGGGCAATGGCGACCCTGGCGGTTTGATTCGGATGCACGGGGCGAGTTTTGAGTTGCGAGAACAGCCGCGGGGAGGAGCGTTGCCCTTACGCGCGATGAGGCCCTCTCACGCGGGCTTTTCTGAGCTAGGTTTCTCGGGGAGAGCGCGCTGTGGCGTTGCACCGGCACGCCGCTGTTTCGCGAAGGCGCGATCCGTCGCCATGAAACGCGCCAGCATGGGACCGACAAGTTTGGCGGGCTCGACGGCGCCCTGACCGGTTTCGCGACCAAGCGCATTGCCGTAAGCGACCAGATCACGGTGAATGGCGGCCGGCAGTTCGACCGTCAGCTTGACCGGCTTGTCGTCCGGAATCGTGCCGAGCTTTAGCTTTGCCATGATCGTTGCCTCATGCGCGGTAAGGTTCGAGGACGAGGTCGTGCGTGACCATCACGCGCACCGGAAAACCTGGCCGGATGGTGATGGTCGGCTGGATGTTGAGCGAAC
>Ga0335074_10009798_pt1 | contig 13388 bp, 10 predicted proteins | sample Lox_Sample_23_FD_206715 | JGI IMG/M metagenome (GOLD analysis project Ga0335074, IMG submission 206715) | Soil microbial communities from Loxahatchee National Wildlife Refuge, Florida, United States - Lox_Sample_2.3 | ecosystem: Environmental > Terrestrial > Soil > Wetlands | place: USA...
GTGGCGGTAGTGTTCGGAATTGTCGCGCATGGCGAAGTGACGCTTCGCAGCGTCGACGTTGCGCTAGTTTGTGGTGCTTGTTTCGCGCTGACGTCCGGAGCAATCAGCACGGCTCGGCTGCCGCACATCCAGCCGGAGTGATCTCCGCTCCTTCTGAATCCTGCACCAGCCCCTGGCCTCACAATTTCTTCTCGAGCGCTTCAACGGCGCGTTCAAGCGTCTGGCGTTCTTTCCAGAAGCGTGCCCACAGGTCTCCGACATTCCTGATGCGGGCCGGCAACGACTTGATCGTCCACGAATCGGAACGCAGCTTCGGGATCAGCTCGCGAAACGAAACCGGGGTCGAGACGGGCGCATGGGGAAATGCCCTTGCGGAATACACCGAGGCGAGCGATTGTCCGCGTGAGTTCTGATGCGCGTCGATGTAAATGCTGCGCTCGGGGCGCTTGCCGAGGCTGCGCTCCGTGGTGATGAGCTCGGGATAATCGCGCGCGGTCCACGTCGCAACCAGCTCGACGAATTGGCGGACCTGCTCGTAACTGTATTGCGGTTGGAGCGGAATAAAAATGTGCAGGCCGGTCGCGCCTGACGTTTTGACAAAAACTTTCAGTTTGAGGGCCGCGAGGCGTTCCGCCAGCGCTCGGGCGAGCTTCACCACGGACGTAAATTCCGCGCCGGCCGACGGATCGAGATCGAAGAAAATGTAGTCGGGATGGTCTTGATCATCGTGGCGGCTCGACCACGGGTTGTGGTCGATGCATCCGAGGTTCGTCAAGTACAGCAGCGACGGTAAATCGTTCGCCATGAAATAATGTATCTTTGACTCCTTGCTCTCCGATTTGATTGGGGCGGTCTGAATCCACTCGGGCACATCTTTCCCGGCTTCCTTCTGAAAAAAGGCGTCGCCTTCGATTCCGTTCGGGTAGCGGCGCAGAACGAGGGGCCGGTCCTTAAGAAACGGAAGGATCAATGGCGCCACGCGCAGGTAGTGAGCGAGCAGATCGCGTTTCGTGTAGCCATCCTGCGGGAAGTAAACCTTGTTGAGATTGGTGAAGTGCAGCGTTTGGCCGCCGACGTCGGCGAAAACGTCGTCGCGTGCGCCGCTCTCGAGCTCCTTCGTCAACTCCTTCTGGCCAAGAGCCGCGCTTGCGGGCGCCATGTGGAAACTTGCCGGAGATTTTGAGGAGTGCTTGCGTCCCGCCGCCTTCTGCTTTGCGTCCACGTCCTTTTCGATTCGCGTTTCCTTTTCGAAGGTGCACTCTCGCGGGTCGTGATCTTCAAGGAGGCCCGCAAATCGGGGCTGGCGCAAATGCCGGCCCTCCGTCCATCCGCCGTACGTGACTCGCACGACCAATTCAGGCTTAACCCAGTGAGCTTTTTCGCGCGTGTCCGGCTCCTCGGCAAACGGGCAGTGCGGAAGATGAAGCGCGCGAAGACGTTCGGCCAGCCTTGCCTGTAGCGGAACCGAAAAACCTGTGCCCGCGCCAGCGACGAATTCGAGCTTCTTGCCGTCATATAGTCCCACCAGGAGCGCTCCAAAATGCTCGCGGGTTTTTCTCGGATCGGTCCAGCCGCCGACCACAGCGTCAAGCTCCCGGTCGAATTTGAATTTCAGCCACGATTTCGTCCGTCCCTCCGGATACGCGGCGTGGAGCTGTTTGCCGATGATGCCTTCCAGCCCTTGCTCGCGCGCGAGTTCAAACAGCTCCTGGCCTTTCTCCACCTGATGATCCGAATAACGAATCAGGGAATCAGTATCCAGAATCCTCGCCAAAACTTTCTTTCGCTCGATCAGGGGCACCTTGCGCAAATCGTAGCCGTCGCAATACACGACGTCGAAAACGTAATAGACGATGGGCACCTTGCGGAGCAATTCGGCGCTCGGCGATTGCACCGAGAAGCGTTGCTGCAAAGCCTGAAAGTCACTGCGCCCGTCCTTGTCGAGCGAGACGATTTCGCCGTCGAGCCATACGTCGTGCCCGTTCACATGATTCCGCAGCACCGCCATTTCCGGATACTCTCGCGTAATTTCGCGCTCGGATCGCGACCACAATCTCAGCTGCCGGTCCTTCACCCGCGCGAGCGTCCGGACGCCGTCCCATTTGATTTCAAAGAGCCAGTCGGGATCGGAAAACGGTTTTTCGGCGAGCGTGGCGAGAGCAGGGACAACGTGCTCTGGCATCGGCGCCTTCCTCGCACCCGGCGGAAAATCAATCCTCTGAGTTGCAGAGCGCTCGCGGCTCGCGCGGCGCGCAGCTGGCAAATCCTTCTCACGAGGGTGGATAGTCCGCCCTGTTACCACCGATTCGGAGTGTTCTGCGATGTTCCAGCCCTCTTCGGCGGCCGGGTCGCGATGCTTGATGAGCAGCCAGTCCTTGCCAGGTTTGCCCGATTTGCTCCAGCGGAGCTTCACCAGCACGAAACTGCCCTTCAGTTTCTGTCCGTGGAGGGTGAATTTCAATTCGCCGCGGTCGAGCTGCTTGTCCGCCGGCAGTGAGCCCTCGGGCTCGTACGTGCCTTCATCCCAGACGATCACTTCACCCGCGCCGTAATTCCCTTCCGGGATCGTGCCCTCAAACTTCGCGTATTCGAGCGGGTGGTCTTCCGTCTGCACGGCGAGGCGTTTGTCCGAGGGGTCGAGCGAGGGCCCCTTGGGAACCGCCCAGGATTTCAGCACCCCGTCGACCTCAAGCCGAAAATCGTAGTGCAACCGCGTGGCGTGATGTTCCTGCACCACGAACCGGTTGCCGTGACCGCCGCGTTCTTTGCCGGGCGGCTCGGGCGTCGCGTCGAACTGCCGTTTCCGTCGATACTCTTGAAGCGCCACAGCGGAGATTATTAGTGAGTTGCCACCGCCGCGCCAGCCGAAAAAGCGCGGGTACAGGGCTCGGCGGGTCCGCGTACAGCCTTACCCTGACGGTTTAGCCGAGGATGGCTTTGCTATAATCGCCGCGTCGAAGAGGACGGAGGTGGGCGTCATGGCGGCTGCTGCGTGGAGAGGCTTCATCTCATTCGGGCTGATCACGATTCCCGTGCGGCTGTATGCCGCCGCCCGTCGATCTCGATATCAACTCCATCAGCTGCACCGCAAATGCCACACGCGGCTGCGCCAGCCGCTGTTCTGCCCTACGTGCAACCGCCCCGTCGAGCGCTCCGAGGTCGTGAAAGGCTTCGAATACGAAAAGGGCAAATACGCCCTCATCGAGCCCGAGGAAATCAAGAAGATCGAGCCCGCGTCGGCCCAGTCCATGGACGTGCTTGCATTCGTCAAGAGTTCGGAGATCGATCCGCTCTATTTCGAGACTTCCTATTTCCTGGTTCCCGAGGAGCAGGGACGCAAGGCCTACCAGCTCCTTCTGAAGGCGCTCGAAGACAAGAAGCGTGTCGCCATCGCAAAGATCGCGATGCATCAGCGCGAGTACACCGCTTTCATCCGTCCCTATGGCCGGGGCCTTGCCCTGCACACGATGTATTACGCCAATGAAATTCGTGAAGCCCCGGGATTCGGAAAGGCGGAGGGGGTAAAACTCACCTCGCAGGAAATAAAGCTCGCCGAGCAGCTCGTCGAAAACCTGTCCGAGGAGTTCAACATCAAGAAGTATCACGACGAATTTGAGGATCGCCTCCACGCCCTGATCGAAGCGAAGAGAAAGGGCCACGAGACGGCTGGCGAAGCGCCCCAACCTCGCCGCGCGCCGGTGATTGACATGATGACGGCCCTAAAGAAGAGCCTCGAGCGGGCTGAGGGCGCGCGAAAATCACGCGGCCATGTTCGCGAGAATTCGCGCAAGGGCGCGGCCCGGCGCGCAAGTTAGCGACGCTTCCAACCCCTAACCCTATCTGCGTCAGCCATCCTCACCATTACGAAATCATTATGCGGCGCTTATTTGTTCCTTAGGACATGGAAGTAGTCTTCCTCCTGGTTCGACGTCGGTCGCGGAAGGTGTGCTTGGCGTCACTGCGAAGGAGGCAGAGAAGATGGCAGCATTCGTCACGATCGTGCTCGGTGCGGCATGCGCCTTCTACTGCTACGCTCTGGCGCGATTCGGCCGCGAGATCGGGCTTCTGCGATCGCAACGCAGCCGAGGCGCGACCGTCATCGTTCGGTTCCGGGGCACGCGAGAAATGGCCAGTTTCTCCAAGTCGAAGAGCAAATCCAAGATTACTGTGCTGCCGGTGGGCACGGCCAACCGGGACGTGGCATAGGAGCAATCTCGATGCGAGATATTACTTTCGTAATTTGCACGGTTCTGTTTTTCGCGGTCGCGGTGGGGTATGTCTGGGCGTGCGACCGCCTGAAATAGAGTTCGAGGTAAGGGAGCGAAACGACATGCTCGGCAACATCGTTCTTTTGGCAATCAGCATTCTGACTGGGGCCTATCTACTGGCGGCTCTGCTCTGGCCTGAGAGGTTCTAACGACAATGACTGCGAACGGTTGGTTCCAAATTTTGTTGTTTTTCGCCGTCCTGCTGGCGGTGACAAAGCCGCTCGGTGTGTTCATGACGCGCGTGTTTTCCAGAGAGAAGACGTTTCTCGACCCCGTCCTCCGGCCCATCGAGCGCCTGATCTACCGCTGCTGCGGGATCGACGACAACCGTGAAATGGATTGGAAGGAATACGCCACCGCCATGCTGCTTTTCAGTGTGGTCAGCATGCTGGTGCTCTACCTGATCGAGCGGGTCCAGGGCCTGAAGTTCATGCCGTGGAATCCGCAGCACTTTGCCGGCGTCGGGTCCGACCTGGCCTTCAACACCGCCGCCTCATTCACCACGAACACGAACTGGCAGAACTACGGCGGCGAGTCAACGATGAGCTATTTCACCCAGATGGCGGGATTGGCTTATCACAACTTCGCATCCGCAGGCGTCGGGATCGCGCTGGCGATCGCGGTGATTCGCGGCATCGCACGGAAAGAATCCAAGACGATCGGCAATTTCTGGGTGGATTTCACGCGGTGCATGTTGTGGGTCCTTCTGCCCGCGTGCCTGGTGATCGCGATGGTATTCGTGTCTCAGGGCATGGTTCAGAACCTCCGGCCTTACGACACCGCAAAGCTCCTAAATGCCCAGACGGTGCAAACGACCGGCTCCGACGGCAAAACGACCACGCAGACCGTCACCGACCAGGTGATCGCGCAGGGACCGATTGCTTCTCAGGAAGCCATCAAGATTCTTGGCACGAACGGCGGCGGCTTCCTCAACGCGAACAGCGCCGACCCGTTTGAGAATCCGACTCCGCTCACCGATTTCATGCAGATCGTGATGATGCTCTCGCTCGGCGCCAGCCTCACCTACACGCTGGGCCGGATGACAGGGTCTCAAAAGCACGGTTGGGCGGTGTGGTCGGCGATGGCGATTCTATGCCTCGCAGGTGTCACGGTCATCTATTCGATGGAAGCCCGCGGCAATCCCCTGTTTCACGGAGTCGATCAGCAGACGACCGCCATGCAGTCGGGCGGGAACATGGAAGGCAAGGAAGTGCGCTTCGGATTGGCGTCCACAGCGCTTTTCGCCACGACGACGACGGACGCGAGTTGCGGCGCCGTCAATGGAATGCACGATTCGTTTACTCCGCTCGGAGGCATGGTTCCTCTTGTCAACATCATGATCGGCGAGGTGATTTTCGGCGGAGTAGGCGCGGGACTCTACGGCATCGTCGTTTTCATCGTGTTGTCAGTCTTCATCGCCGGCCTGATGGTCGGCCGCACGCCCGAATATCTCGGCAAGAAGATCGAATCCTACGACGTGAAGATGGCGATGATCACGGTGCTCATTTTCTGCCTGCTGGTCCTCGGTTTCACCGCGATCGCAATCGTCTCTCCGTTCGGCACGTCGTCGATCACGAATCCGGGCCCGCACGGCCTCTCGCAGGTTTTGTACGCCTACACGTCGATGGCCGGCAACAACGGCTCGGCCTTCGCCGGCCTGAACGGGAACACGCCCTGGTACAACATCAGCGGCGCCTTCGACATGCTCTTCGGCCGTTTCTTCATGGTGATCCCGGTTCTCGCGATGGCCGGCAATCTGGCGCGAAAGAAGATCGTGCCCGAGTCGGCCGGAACCTTTCCCGTGACGACTCCCCTTTTCACCTTCCTGCTGATCTCGGTCATTTTGATCGTCAGCGCGCTTACATTTTTCCCCGCTCTCAGTCTGGGTCCGATTCTTGAGCACCTGCTGATGCATGCCGGGAAGGTTTTCTGAGGCCACCATGACCACACGAGAGACAAGAAAATCGCTTTGGACTTGGGGAATCGTAGGCGGGGCGGTGCGCGACTCCTTCATCAAGCTCGATCCACGCACGCTGACGAAGAACCCGGTGATGTTCGTCGTCGAAATCGGCGCCGTGATCACGTCCTACGATCTCATCCGCGACCGCGTGCACCACCTCGCCGGCTTCGGCTTCGAATTACAGATCACGCTGTGGCTTTGGTTCACGGTTCTCTTCGCCAACTTCGCCGAAGCGATGGCCGAAGGCCGCGGCAAAGCTCAGGCGGACACGCTGCGCAAGGCTCGCTCCGAAACCACAGCGAATCGCATCAAGATCGGCGGCGAAATCGAAGAAGTTGCCGGCTCCAAGCTGCGCGCCGGTGACCTGGTAAAAGTCGCGGCGGGCGAATTCATCCCGGGCGATGGCGAGGTAGTCGAAGGCGTCGCTTCCGTGGACGAATCTGCCATCACGGGCGAATCCGCGCCGGTGATCCGCGAGTCGGGCGGTGACCGCTCGGCCGTCACCGGCGGCACCCGCGTGCTCTCCGACGAAATCATCATCAAGATCATGTCGAATCCGGGCGAGACGTTCCTCGATCGCATGATCAAGCTGGTCGAAGGAGCCGAACGTCAGAAGACCCCTAACGAAATTGCGCTGAATATTTTGCTCGCCGGCCTGACAATTATCTTCTTGCTTGCGGTCGTCACGCTGCAACCCATGGCGATCTACAGCGGCTCGCCACAATCGGTTTTCGTTCTGATCTCGTTGCTGGTTTGCCTGATTCCCACGACGATCGGCGGTTTGCTCTCGGCCATCGGTATTGCCGGCATGGACCGAGTCGTCCAGCACAACGTGCTGGCAATGTCGGGCCGGGCGGTAGAAGCGGCGGGCGACGTCGATACCCTCCTGCTCGATAAGACGGGGACCATCACGCTGGGCAACCGGCGCGCCACGGAGTTTGTCCCTGCGCCGAACGTCACCGAGGCGGAACTCGCCGACGCCGCCCAGCTCGCTTCGCTTTCCGATGAAACGCCTGAGGGCCGCTCGATCGTCGTGTTGGCGAAAGACAAATACAATCTGCGCGGGCGCGAGCTCTCAGCCTACGCCGCAACCTTCATTCCGTTTACGGCTGTCACGCGAATGTCGGGCGTGGACCTCGATGGCCGCGAAATCCGCAAGGGTGCTTTCGACGCCATCGTTCAGCACTGCTCCGCCAATGGCCACCGCGTGCCGGTCGAGGTCGAAGAGGCCGTCAAGAATATTTCCAACTCCGGCGGCACACCGCTTCTCGTCGCGGAAGACCGCAAGATCCTCGGCACCATCTACCTCAAAGACATCATCAAGGGCGGCATGCGCGAGCGTTTTGATCACTTGCGCGCGATGGGCATCCGCACGGTCATGATCACGGGCGATAATCCCCTCACCGCCGCTGCCATCGCTCGCGAGGCGGGCGTTGACGATTTTCTGGCGCAGGCGAAACCGGAAGACAAGCTCGCGCTTATCCGCAACGAGCAAGCGAAAGGCAAGCTCGTCGCCATGACCGGTGATGGCACCAACGACGCTCCCGCCCTCGCGCAAGCCGACGTGGGCGTCGCCATGAACGCCGGTACGCAGGCCGCCAAGGAAGCGGGCAACATGGTCGATCTCGATTCGAACCCCACGAAACTGATCGAAATCGTCGAGATCGGCAAGCAGCTTCTGATCACGCGCGGCGCGCTCACTACGTTTTCCGTAGCCAACGACGTGGCGAAATATTTCGCCATCATCCCCGCGATGTTCGCGGGCGCGTTCCCGCAATTGAACGTGCTCAACATCATGGGTCTCAAAACGCCGCAATCCGCGATTTTGTCGGCCGTCATCTTCAACGCTCTGATCATCATCGCGCTCGTGCCGCTCGCGCTGCGCGGCGTGCGCTATCGCCCGTTGGGCGCTTCCGCTTTATTGCGCTGGAATCTCTTGATCTACGGCGTGGGCGGCATCATCGCGCCGTTCATTGGTATCAAGATCATCGATCTGATCATTACCCACATCGGGTGGGCGTGAGGTCTTCATGAAAAAGAATCTACTGATCTCGATCTGGTACACGCTGGCGACGACCTTGCTTCTCGGAATAATCTATCCACTCGTCGTCACCGGACTCGCGCAGATGATTTTCCCCAAGCAGGCAAACGGCGAGCTGATTGAACGCAACGGCACTCTTGTCGGGTCGCGTCTGCTGGGCCAGCCGTTCACTGCTCCTGGCTACTTCTATTCGCGACCGTCAGCGGCGGGCACAGCCGGCTACGATCCCACATCTTCCGGCGGCTCGAATCTCGGGCCGACGAACAAAGCTCTGATTGATCGCGTTGAAGCAAGCGTGAAGCAGCTTCAGCCGACTAACCCTGGCACTCCGATCCCAGTCGATCTCGTCACCGCGTCAGGCTCAGGTTTGGATCCCGATATTTCGCCGGCCGCAGCGGAATTTCAGGTTCCTCGCGTAGCCAAGGAACGCGGGATGAGCGAAGCGGACGTCCGCGCGCTGGTGGCAAAACACACCGAGGGGCGTGAGCTTGGATTTCTCGGGGAGCCGCGAGTGAACGTACTCGAGCTCAATCTCGATCTCGACTCGGTCCGCCCGATGCACTAAGCTCGAGCGCGGAAGTTTTGGTTCGGCGAATGGGCGCCCCTGGCACCGTTCTGCCAATGGTCGCCGAACTTCAGCCGGGCGGAAATCCTCCGGGTTAGCGTACCGTTTGGAGAACGGTGGTGTCGAGCGCCACGCTGACGTCGGATTGCATGGTCACTCGCGCCGAAATGGAGCGTGCCACCAGACATGACCGCTCAGCCTTCTCGAGCAGCCGGTTGGCTCGCTCCCGGTCCTCTTCTCTCGCGATCTTCAACGTCGGGCGCAGGCGCACCTCGGTGAATCTCCAGCCCTCTGCGCCTTTCTCCAGTACGCCGTCAGCGTCGACCTCGAGAGAAACGAAGCTGAGTTTTGACACATCGGACATCGCCGAAAAGGTGCTCACGTAACATGTCACGACGCTCGCCACGAAGAAGTGCTCCGGTGTCCAAAGACCTGCTTCACCCTGAAACTCGGGCGGCGCGCTGAAACAGATTGGCTTCGGTACAGCGTCCGACGCGATTACTCCCGATCGCAGCCTCGTGCTTTTTGCTCTGACTTGATAGTTGTGCCTCGTTTCCATAAGTCACCCCTGAAACGCTTGATCTCACGACACGCTCATGCCGCGAGTGCCTCCGCCCGCAAACCGGATTCGTCGCGGATCACGACCACCGAACCCTTGGTCGCGATCAGCATCTTGTTCTTGAACTCGGTCATTGTGCGAGTGACAGTTTCGCGGGATATCCCGACCACCTGCGAGATCTCCTCGTGGGTCAGGCCAAGAGTGAAACGCTTTCCCTGAGAGGTTGCTTGGGCATTTGCCGCAGATTCCAGCAGGAACTGTGCCACCTTTTCGCTGGCCGAACGTGAGAGGCCCAGATAGCGAACCTCCTGGCAAACCTGCCGGTAGCCGTTGCTGATCTGCCGCAGGGCCGCGGCGGACACTTCGGCATTTTCACGCACCAGCTTCAGGAAATCCTCGCGGCGCACAAAGTTCACTTGGCACGGCTGCAGCGCCTCGGCCGTCAGCTCATATGGCTCGCCGGATAGCGCTCCATGCAAGCCCAGTATTTCGCCCGGGCCACAGATGCGAACAATTAGTGTCCTGCCGTCCGATGAATTCATCGTCAGCTTCACCCGGCCCCGGCAAAGCATGTAGACTCCCCGTGGAACTTGCCCCTCCACGAACAAGACCGCCTCCGCAGGATAGGTGCTCGTGAACTTCGAGCCGCTAAAAATCTGGAGAGCCGACGCTGGTAGTTGGCAGAAGAAACCCGCCTTGCGGATGGAGCACGTCTTGCAATCCTCGACAACGTCCATTCCGTACGGTCCTCGCATCTCATTCTCCTTTTCGATCTGAATCATCTCCGCTGTCCGCCAGCAGGATCCGCCGCATAAATTCTGAAACTTTGGCCAGTACCACGCCCTTTCCCCGCATTTCAAGTAACAGCGCTCTGCCTTCTGGGTTGGCGAAACTTACTGCGCTCAAATCAACTGTCAACTTCTGCCCCCTGGAAGGTATCGCCGACTCTCGCCATGTCTGTCTGAGCACTTCCACCCACGGGCCCTCCAAGCGTCCTTCGATCTTTAGGCATGGCGAGCCTGCATCACCTTCGCGCGTGATTCTCAGCACATCCGCTCCTGCATACGCATCACACGTGCACGGATTAGGCCAATCAAATTCCGTGGCTCAAATTCACGATAACCATTCTGTTAACAACATGATGAAGGGAAATTGCAGAGTGAACGGGTGAGGCCCAAAATGGGAAAAGCCGACGAGATATCATCGCGAGACGATATTTCGTCAGTGGCCGTCGTCACCGGGCCGTCGGTCTTCTGCATACTCCTAGGTAGCGGGTAGCGGGGCCCGTGAGAATTGCCGTCGCCTCAGCCTTACTGCTCCATTGGCGCTTCTGCGAAGAAGACGTCCTGATGGATTACAGCGTCTTCGCGCCATCGCGCTTTTGCTTTCTTCTTCTGAACCGGCTTCTTCGTCCGCACTGGCCGGGCCTTGCCTGCCGCTTTTGTCGCTCTCTTTGTCATGACCGCCTCCGTCACAATCAGTTGCGACCCGAGTCCCATTAGTCTCTCGTGTTCGGCCATTCGCCTCGGCGCACGCGTAGATCTCTTATATATCTTCGCTCGCCTATCCGGGTGCCACCACCGTCGCCGGAGCTTATGCGGCCGCCTTGGCTCCGATCTGGACGTCGTGCGCCTTGGCAACCTTCGTGAGCTCGAGTTCCAATATCCCATTTTTCAGGGTCGCCGCGATTTTCTCGGTTTCGACTTCCGCCGGCAGATCGACCACTCGCAGGATCTGATCCAGGCACGTCTCGGAGTAAACGGTCTTGCCCTTGTTTTCCTCCTTCTTCGTCTCTCGTTTTCCGCTGAGAACCAGCCGCTGCGGCTCGACGCTGACCTCCAGCTCCTTCTCGTTGAATCCCGGCACCTCGGCTTTGACCTCGATTGCGCTTTCCGTTTCGTTGACTTGAATGTGCACGGGATGGAGCAGTTCCCTTTCTGCTTGGAACCAATCCTCGAGTTCGCGTCCGCAGATGCAGCCATTGCCCTCGAAGATCTCGTAGGCCCGCCGGGAAATGGCGTCGAATGCGGCGTTGACACGTTCGGTCAAGCTCCCGACTTGGAAGGGCTTGGTCGTTGTAGGATTCTTTGCCACTTGTAGCGCTGCCGTTGCTTTCTCTGCCATAAAACTATCCCTCCTCCGCCCAGTCTGAATCTCGGAGCGGGCTTCGAGCGGTCGGCCTCCTGGGCCCCGTCTCGCGGCCTGCAAGGCAATTACCGTGAAGCCCAGCGCTCCAGGTTCACGCTCGCAAATCGGAAAGGGTTTCGCCGTGATGTCGGTCACAAACCGTTGTGATGTTGATTACGCCGGCAGTAGGCGCTACGCGATGTCTTTCTTTGAAATTCTGAGCCTTTGCAGGCGGGAGTTTAGTGTTGTGCGGTTCATTCCCAGACGTTCGGCGGCGCCTCCCGGACCGCCGATCTTACCCCGTGTTTCTCGCAGTACGCTGAGGATGTGCTCTCGCTCGATCTCCTCGAGCTTGTCGGACGACTTCGCCGGCCCATCCTGCGCGTCCGTAATTCGTGCAGTTTCGAAGTCGATTAGTGGAATCCGCAGCTCGGGTCCGCGAGAAAGAATCACGCCTCTCTCGACGACGTGCTCGAGCTCCCGGACGTTTCCGGGCCACGCATAGCGGCACAGCGCTTGCATCGTTTCCGGCGGCACCACGTCGACGTTCCGGCCCATGCGCTTCGCGAATCGCGCCAGAAAAAAATGAACCAGCATGGGAATGTCCTCGGCACGCTCGCGCAGTGGCGGCACAGTCACCGGAAACACGCTCAGCCGATAAAAGAGGTCGCTGCGAAATTGACCCGATGCAATCAGCTTGTTAAGGTCGCGGTTCGTCGCAGCGACGATCCGCACGTCGCTCGTCATGGTCCGGCTGTTGCCGAGGCGCTCGAACTGCTTTTCCTGCAGCACGCGCAAGAGCTTCGATTGCAATTCGAGCGGAATCTCGCCAACCTCATCCAGAAAAAGCGTTCCCTGGTGAGCCAGCTCGAATCTCCCGATCCGCTGCGCAATCGCCCCCGTGAACGCACCCTTCTCGTGCCCGAAAAGTTCGCTTTCGAGCAGCCCAGCGGGCACCGAAGCGCAGTTGACCTTCACGAAGGCCCGCCCGCGCCGCGGGCTCAGGTCGTGAACGGCTCGCGCCAGCCTCTCTTTTCCCGTCCCCGTCTCTCCCAAAATCAAAACCGTCGAGTCGGTGGGCGCCACGGTTTCGACCTGTTTCAAAACTCGCTTCAGCGCCTTGCTGCTGCCGATAATGTCGTTGAAATCGTTCTCGGTCCGCAATTCGTCTTCGAGGTAGGCCTTTTCCTTGGCGAGCCGGGCGTTCAGTTCCGCGATCTGCCGAAACGCCAGCGCGTTGTCTAGCGCGACCGAAACCTGGCTGCCCAGCTGCGCCAGGGCGGTCACATCCTCTTCGGTGAACGCTCCGGCTTGCCGGCTGAACACATTCAGCGTGCCGAGCGGCCCCTCTCTTCCCGTTAGCGGAATCCAGCAGCCCGATCGAATCGACGCGCCGACGAGATGCGACGGCATCTCAAACGAAAACCGCTCCCCTGCCGAACCTTTCAGCAGCAGTGGCTTCCCTGACGTGTAAACCGACCCGTGGGGCGTTCCAGCCACCGGTAGCAAAACAGCCTCGGGAATGGGTGGAACGCCGGCAGCGGCTCCAATCGAATGGATTCGCAGCATCCTGGTCTCCGGTTCATACACCGCGACAGACGCGTAATCGAATTCCTTTATCTGCCTCACGCAGGCGCCGATTGCCGTCAGCAACTTCGTGATGTCGAGATTCGAAAGCAGGGCGTTCGTCACTTCCAGCAGAAACGCCTCGCGCACTCGCTTCTGTTCGGTGATGTCGCGGGTGATTTTTGTGAAGCCCAGTAGTTTGCCGTCTTCGTCGTGAAGGGCGGTGAGCACCACGTTCGCCCAAAAGCGCGATCCGCCCTTCCGGATTCTCCAGCCTTCGCCCTCCCACCGGCCTTCCTCCG
>Ga0335074_10009799_pt1 | contig 13387 bp, 13 predicted proteins | sample Lox_Sample_23_FD_206715 | JGI IMG/M metagenome (GOLD analysis project Ga0335074, IMG submission 206715) | Soil microbial communities from Loxahatchee National Wildlife Refuge, Florida, United States - Lox_Sample_2.3 | ecosystem: Environmental > Terrestrial > Soil > Wetlands | place: USA...
CCGCGTGGCGAGCCAAGTCAGACCGACCGCGAGAACATCTTCGCCCAGACTGAGCGTGAGGTTCGAAAGCGGCTCGGGCGATGGCGTGATGGCCGCGCGGGCTGCAGTTTTGCCTCCGTGCGCGGCAAGTGCGACCGTGGCTCCGAGAAGAGTGGCGAGCAACTGCTTCTCTGGTGAAAGTTGCTGCGTGGCTTCGAAGGCGAGAAGTCCGGCCACGGGGACGCGAATAAATGTGTGGAGCGCATTCCAGATGAGATCGAACGCCGGGATCTTGTCGGCGAAGAATTCAATCCCAAACAGAATTGCGCTGGCGGCGATTACAGGCCAGGTTTCGAGCGGGTGCAGGCCGGGCGGGAGCGGGAGGTGTCCGAAACGCGCGAGGAGACCGAGGACGGCAACGGTGGCGTACAGGTTGAGTCCCGCGGCAAAGCCGATAGCGGCAAGGAGAGCGAATAGTTCCGTCGGCGGAATTTGCAGGAAGGTGAGCATCGCTTCCGCGGCCTCAAGGGGTAAAACCCGCGTTCACAATTACCGCTCGTATCAGCGCCAAAACGGCCGCGCCACAGAGATCTGGCAACCGAATTTCGGACCATCCGCAGGAGTTGCGCTCGGCTGGACGGGCGCTTGTCCCGACTTCGGCTATTGAATCGGCTATTAAAGAAGAAGGCCGCTCCGCGAATTCATACGGAACGGCCTTCGGATTCCAAAATCCACAGCTCGGGTTACAGCGTGGATTCGATCTCAAATCCCCAAGCTTCGAGCAGAGGCTCAGGAATGTATTTGGAATTCTTGTTGCGGCGCGCCCATTCGCGCAACCGGGTCGAGCGAAGATATTGATCCGGCGTAAGTTTGTACTCGCGCACAACCTGTTCGAATTCGGTGACAGTGGGGACGATGGGCCCGATCGGCTCAGGCTTGCCCCAGTTAGGATTTCCGCGTCTTTTTGCCATTAAGAATTACCCTTTCCACCTCAGGGGGATGAACTGACTACAGATCTTTGTATATATGATTCTCCTAATCCTCTTCAGGATGCAGCTCAGATCGACAAAGGAATGCTACTTGCCACCGGCGAAGCTCAAAGCTAATTAGGAGATCCCAGATGCTACGCAATTCGACATAAAAAGTCAATGAGAAAGTTCGTGTAGTGAAGGCGGTCTTATCAACTATCTTATTGATAATGCTACGCTTGAGTAGAATTGCCGTTCCTGGTGCAGGTTAAACCAAAGATCCTAGACTTTCGCGCAGGCGAGCGTTGCGGCGCTCGAGACCCGCAGAGAGAGTTACCCACGTAATCGCTTATCCGAGTCGAATCGTTGAATCGCGACTCCCGATGGAACTACAGTGCAAAAAGGGATTCCCCGAGACTAGGTCTCGGAACTGCGGACGTGTGCGGTCAACGGTACGGTTCGATTTCTTACCGGAACGCACACGCTGAAAAGAGATTCTTGGATGGGCCTGAAGGCGTTAGTGCTGTGTTCAGACGAGAGGATCGTCAGGGTGTTGCGACGCACGCTGGGCGACCTGGAAATCTCGGTGGAACTGTGTCTGGACTCCGATGCGGCGTTGCGCAAGCTCACTCGCCATCGCTATGAGGCGATTGTAGTGGATTGTTCCGGGGAGCGATCCGAAGAAGTGCTGCACAGCGCACGCAGTGCAGCCTGCAACAAGCATGCGGTCGCGGTCGCGATCGTTGAGCCGATTGTGGGGCTGAAGGCGGTGTTTGAAATCGGGGCGCATTTTGTCCTGTACAAACCGGTCACGGTGGAAAAAGCGAAGTCGAGCTTTCGCGCGGCACGGGCTCTGATGAAGAGTGAACGGCGGCGCAATGCGCGGGTCGCGGTCGAGATTCCGGTGATCATGCGCAATTTGAGCGGCGGCACAAACATAAAGGTAACGACCGTCGACCTGAGCGAGGGCGGGATCGCGATCCATTTGCCCGATGGACGGCGGCGACCATCAGGTCGATGGCAACTGGTATTTACACTCCCGGGCCACAATGCGCCTTTGGAAATTCCTGCCGTACTCGCCTGGGAAGGATCGGGGGCACAGGCGGGCGTACGGTTTCAACAGGTTCCTCCGGAAACGACACGGTTATTGCGTGAATGGCTGAACCGCAATTCACCCGACATCGAGCAGGACGATCCGCCGATCCGTTGCCAACTAACCGACCTCAGTTTGGGTGGTTGCTACCTGGAATTGCCTTCGCCGTTTCCGCCGTTGAGCCGGGTTATGCTCTGGATGCGCGCTGGAGAGACGGAAGTGCGGGTTCATGGGGTCGTGCGCGTCATGCATCCGGATCGGGGCATGGGGGTGGAATTCACGCAGTCGACTCCGCAGCACCGCAAATCTGTCGAGGATCTGCTACGTTTGCTGATGGAAAATCGAGATCTGCATCCGGAGTTGCTGGTAGCGCCGGAAGGATTGGACGCCAGCGCCGATCAACCGAGAACGCGCAAATCCGATACCGACGATCCGCTGCTGCAGTTGTTCTACGGCGAAAATCTCAGTGTGGAAGTCTTCCAGGACGCGCTGCGCAGACAGCGCGCGCTGACCATCCCTGCTCAGAAATCCGCGACCACAGCGGCCCACGTCTAAATCAGCCGAACTTCGTCCACCCAGATCCGACAAGCGGCCACGGTGTTCTCTTTTCAGTTGCTAGGATCTCATCAGGTCGCAGCAGGCGATTTGCGCGACAGGAAAAGCCCGTCAGAGCGAATTGAATGGAGATCGAAAGAAGAATCAAGGATAGAAGTCGCAGCACACCTTTGCGGTTAGAGTGGCCACTCCGTGAGACACCAGCCGAGAAGATGTCAAGGTGTCTCCGGAGCTGGGACACGAAGACGCAATGGTGAACTCGGCGGAGAGGTTCTTTGGGTGACGAATCTCTCGAGTGCTTCCGGTCCTAGCGCTAACTCACCAAGAGCAAGCGAGGGTTTCGAGCCAAAGCCCGGCTCCTTTCAGAGCAAATTCGTTACATCCTGAGCGGCCGGCTCGATCCGGCAGTTGAAGCATTGAACCTCAACGTGCCTCTTGCCGATGGGAAAAGTGAGGGGCATGGCAGCACTACCTCTATGGGGAGAAATGCGCAATATGCGTAGTTGTGCCGCTTAGGAGAGACTATGACTAACATCTCGCGCTATCTTCTTCTGTTCGTATTGGCAATCATAGTTGTGATGTCGGGGTGCAGCGGCGTCAGTACCGTCCCCCAGACAGTCCCTGCCACTTACCCCGTGGTAGCAATTTCCGATATTCACTTCAATCCCTTGGATGATCCGACGCTTTATCACGCCCTGGCCGCCGCACCTGCGAGTCAATGGCAGAGCATCTTTCAGAACGCGCAGAGCTTGAGCAAAAAGCCGCCCTCGGCATGGGGTTCCGATACGAACTACCCGTCGCTGGTCCTTGCGCTTGCGAGCGTGCAGAAGAATCTGGGAACGAGCCCGGTGATTTTATTTTCCGGGGATATGCTCGTCCACTATGCTGACACCAGAACATCCGCAGAGTGAAAGTAAGAGGCCGATTAGGACATACACCCACTGCGTCAATCGCATCAGAGAACTCCACGGAATCATGATTCGCGTAGCGTCAGTGCGAGACCGTTCGTTTCGCCATGGCACGGAGGAATGTCGCTGCTTGGGGCTCCGCGGATGACGGATCGGGTATAGGTGCGCCCTGACCGCTGAACTCAGCGGTGCAATTTCTTGACCGAGGTTAAATTAGAAAACGCTTATGGATGTCCCGCACCTAGCGGACGGTACGTGGAGTACGTGCAGAAGGTTGGCCATGAAGCGCCGGGGGGCTATTCGTAGCTGCGATCGCTTCATCCAGACCGAACGGCTGCGGCAAAGGTTTCTGTCGGTGAGCTGGTTTCAGAACCTGTTCGATGCGCGGCGAAAGATTTGGGTAACTAAAGAGAGTTGGGAATCACTGCTGAACTTGTTATCTTTGTCTCTAGGCGAGTTCTTCCGGCTCAGGCACGTCCGTGGCAGGAACTTCTCGACCGCCGTAGCTGCGCTGTATGTCGGCGGCGCTTAATCGCGGCTTACACCGCTAGGCGGGCAGCTCCCCCTCCTGCAAAAAATTACCCGGCGTGTCGTCTTTTGGCTACGATTTCCGATCTCCTTAATAGAGACACGAAGATTTCCCCTCGGGCGAGCCCAAATCCGTCCCGAAATTGCCCCCGACGTGACGAAGTGGGCGATATGGTCGGTCGACGCATGGGGCAAGCCCCCGACTTGCAGATGCACGTTTCGATGACCCGTTGGTATGACGGGTCGCTGCCCAATTAATGAGATTTCCCTTCCGGTGAGCTGCAGGTTGCGCAACGGCTTTCCGGGGCGTTGCTTCCGGTCCAGTTAGAGTAACCCCGGTTTTCGACCCCCGAGAAAGGTGTTAGGTGTATGTGTCGTGGAGAGTTTCTGGTATCACATATTTCAGGCAGGTAAGCTTTTTGGCGGGCCGTCGGTATCGGATAGCCTCCAAAAAGCCGGTGTGAGCCGGCGGTTTTGTGACGGAGCAACCAGCGGGCCCGGTGTGGTACTGGTCGGGGAGACAAGCGACCAGGTTTACAGGTTCCTAAGCGACACGAGTGAGCGTGGGCGACGGCAGATACTGGTCCTCATCCCCAACAGTTCAATCGTCAAAAATGGAGAGGTTTGGCGGCTGCTACAGGCAGGAGCTGCGGATGTTTTGGTTTGGGATAGGCTCCTGAGCCCCGCCCACGATATTGCTGAACGACTTCAACGATGGCAGGCAGTCGAAGATATTCTTTCGTCCGCACTGGTCAAAGAGAACCTTGTCGGAAGCAGCGTTGCCTGGATACGAGTATTGCGGCAGTGCATCGAGGCCGCGAAGTTCACCGACAGTTCCGTCCTAATTACGGGCGAAAGTGGCACCGGCAAGGAATTGTTGGCCCGTCTGATTCACACGCTCGATAGTCGCCCGGACAAGCGTAACCTTGTCGTGCTCGACTGTACGACGGTTGTTCCTGAGCTCTCAGGGAGTGAGTTCTTTGGCCACGAGCGCGGCGCTTTTACGAGTGCTGTTTCGTCTCGTGACGGTGCCTTTGCCCTCGCCGATGGCGGCACGCTATTCCTGGACGAACTCGGAGACCTGCCCCTCGGGCTTCAAGCCCAACTCCTGCGAGTCATCCAGGAGCACGTTTATAAGCGCGTGGGAGGCAATGAGTGGCTGAAGACCAATTTTCGACTGGTGTGCGCGACGAACCGTGACTTCAGCGCTGCGTTGGCGGCCGGCAATTTTCGCTCTGATCTGTATTACCGGGTCGCAGCTTGCATTATCGAAGTTCCGCCCCTAAGAGAAAGGCCGCAAGATATCCTGCCGCTAATATGTCACTTCCTTCGTCAGCATTCGTTGAAGTCCGATCCACCCAGGCTCAGCGATGAAGTGCGAGATTTACTCTGCGGACGTGAGTATCCCGGCAATGTACGCGAGCTAAAGCAGATGGTGACCCGTCTAGCGAATTGTCACGTGGGAAGCGGCCCAATAACGGTTGGCGATGTCCCGGAAGATAAGCGGCCGCAGCTTCCGTCGAATGAAAATCACTGGTGTGATCGCCACTTTGAGGACGCAATCCGGCGAGCTTTGGCAAAGGGGGTCGGACTAAAAGAGATCGGATCGGTTGCCGAGCGGATCGCGGTGGACCTGGCAATTTCAGATGCAGGCGGAAATCTCCAGCGCGCCGCGGAGCGGCTGGGAGTTACTGATCGTGCTTTGCAACTGCGCCGCGCGGCCAAGAATCAACTCGCGAGCTGATCTCCGCACAGCGTTCGCGCCCGATCTCACCGTTGCGAGGTATTCGGAAAACCTAAGGTCAAGCTGCCGGCACGTTCTTGTCACTCCATGGATCCTGTAATTCCGGCTCCGTCCACGAGGCACGGAGGGATACCGTGAAGGCGGTCGGCTCAATGCGCGCGCCGGCTGTAAGCCGAAGAAAGTTACGACTGAGAACAAGTTCCTCTTCATACGCCGGCAATCCCAAAAGCCGAACCTTCGCCAATTCGACACCCGGATGCAGCCACGGCCCGTCCGACCCAAACAGAATCTTTTTCGCTCCTGCACGTCGGACCGCTTGCTGCAAAAGATCGAATCTTCGAATTCCGGCTGTGTCGGTGTAGACATTCGGGTGACGTACGAGATGATCAATGAGCGCCAGTTGCGCGCGCCAATCGTCGGCAAAGCTCCCAAGATGGGGAATAATAAAGTTCACGTCAGGGTACTCATGGGCAATCAGCTCCACAACCGAGACCTCGCCCATTACGTCATATAGCACCGGGATATTGAAGGCTCGCGCAACCTCGCAAATTTCTCGAGTTATTCGTCCATCATGGCGGTGAACCTTAATACCGCGAAACCCATAACGTTGCACAGTTTCCTTCACCATGCCGAACACTCGTCCACTATCGCGCTGAGGATGCACGAAGGCAAACCCGTAAAACTGCTCCGGACGACTGGCAACGATATTTGCGACTGCACGATTCGCTACCATGTAGTCGGAATTGAATGCCGAAAACAAAACCGTGCGATTGATACCTGCTGTAGCGGCGCGCCTAAGATACTTGTCCAGAGGCGCGGCGGTATCCCACGGGCCCATGAGCCCATCTCCTTTCCCTGCGTGACAGTGGCTGTCGATGATCATTGGTGAATCTCCGAGCGAATGATTTGGTCAGGGCGACACCTTAGTAGCGCGAGACTCTAATCCCGGCCGGTTGTCATGGTTGAAGCTCGCCAGTTCTTCAGCTAGTTGCTTCAAGGCTACGACCAGAGCGACCTCTGTGCGAAGCTGACCTCGGGTTGTACCGGAGCCGCCAACGTCCAACCACCCTCGTTACCCCAACCTTCCAGATGTCCAAGTCGCCAGCCGCAGCGCGGGGGGATATCGCGGCCCGAAGTCCGGATGTTTGTGCCTGGCCAGACGTGATTGTTCCCACACCAACCGGGAGCAAACGCCTGCCAAAACCATGTGGCGATTCCTTGTGCCTGACACCAATCGAGCACGCACCCGCTTCCATATACCCCGATCTGATAGTTCACCGCGGGCTTGTGTTGCGCCTGCATGTCGGCCAGATACTGATTGAATCCATCCCGAATGCCTTCAAGATATTCCTCTACAAAATGGCGCTGGCCATTGTTGGGATCAGTGTCGATAGCAAAATAGATTGGCGTGCCAGCAGGCTGCCCCAGCGCCTGCGCCTGGGTGAAGGCGCGCCTTCCATCACGTTGGCCCCGCGCACGTGTGAAGTGCGTGATGGGTGGGTCCGCCGCATTTTCCTCAAAGCAACTGACAATGTGGAATCCGCCATTGGACAGAGCAATGGCTTCTGCACGCGTGAGATCGCGCAGGTATCGCTGCACAAAAGTGATCGCTCGACCCTGATCCGTCAACCCTTGAATGCAATGGATAATTCCCGTCGTGTTACCTGCAGCTTCGACACCGGAAGTGGTGGAAGCAAGCTGCGCCGCGATTTGCGCCTGTTGGGCCGCGGCGGCGCCGGAAGCTGACACCTTGTGCAGAGCGGGCCTGACCAGGCTGTCACGGATATTCAGCCACTCTTGCACCAACTGTTGCTCCCCGGGCTGCAGACGGCGGCCATGGCGCTCCGGATGGCGGGCATTGAAAATCATATCGGTCAGTTGATTTTCGTCGCGATTCCCCTGTTGCACTGCCCGCTGAATCGCGGTACCGTCATCCGCGGCTTCACCCAACTCTTCCTCACTCAATTCGGAAGAAGCGTCCAGGTTCAGGTCTACGACAATCTGGTCACCCTGGCGATACCATCGTCCCGACAGTGCCGAATTCTGTTTACGCCCGCCGGCGCCAACGGTTATTGGATAGAACATCGATTGGGCCATGATGGACTTCTCCTTGCTCCGGTTGAGCCATGCTCACTGATAATTCTGTAGATTTCTTCCGAAATCGCTGGTCTGCAAAGTCACAGACAGCTATAGACACTTTTCGGGTCGCTCTGTCTCGCCGCGATCCAGTCTTTGAGAGCAACGTAGGCTTTGGGCATCGAAGAACTTCCTCCAATTCCGGTATCAGCCCACGCTCCCAGACGGTCAATTGCCTTAACTACATCTTCGTGAACCGTCTGTAAGTTTTTCATCGCGCTCGCCATCGGCAACCCACATCGAGATGGTCGGCTGCCAGAAACTATCGAAGATCGGCTGCGCAGCGGGCGGAGCCGTATTAGATCCTTCAAACTCGTATTCAAAAGGTTCGGGCAAAAAGATAGGGTTGTGCATAGCTGACTCCAGAATCATTCAATCGGCTGACTGTGTCGCTGGCCGCAACAAGTGCTTGTGTTGCTCGATCAACATCGTCGGAGGTGTGTTTCGCCGTGATCAGAAAGCTGAGCAAGCCCACTCGAGTGCGTCCGCCGGAGCGCAACACGGCGGATACCTGAGTGGCCAAGAGCTCTCTATACAGCGCAATGACGTCGGTGTTTTCAGACGCTATCAGAGTCTGCACCGGAAAAAGATCTCCGATGAATCGGAACCCCGCGGCTGCCATTCCTTGACGGAATCGCCTGATCAAGTTCAGCAAGCGCAGCCGCAGTCGATCGCCAAAGCGGGAGTTAATGTCCAGCGCGCGTTCCAGCGCGTGGATTGTGGCGATCGAAGGAGGGCTACAGTGCATCCTGGTTTTGCTCTTGTTTTCGAACTCGCGTATCACAGAACGGCTGCCAGCCAAAACGGCAATCGGCACACCGAAAGCCTTCGCCAACGAACTGACGACCAGCACGTCGGGGCCGTGAATGTTGCTCCAGGGGAGCATTCCACCTCCTCCTATTCCATAGGGAACCGCGCGCTCCGGCGCCCTGCCGAAAATTCCGAGCGCTTGCGTGTCGTCCAGCACCAATGAACCACCGAAAACCCGGACATACTGCAGGTACGCGGCCAGTGGAGCAGGGCTCCCGCAACCCGGGCAAAAGCCGTCAGTAACAACGACCGGCCTGCCCCGGCTCGCCGGACTATGATTGAGTTGTCGCCACAACGCATCTGCATCATGGTGAGCAAAGGTTGTGGTTGGCACGCCGAGTCCTGCAGCCCGTTCTACGCCCCAGCGCGCAATCGGGTATGTTCCGGCATCCACGAACATCGTGACCCGTCCTTGCGCCAGGAGACCAAAAAGGTCCCAGAACAGATGCAAGGTTGATGTGCCCAGCGTGGCGGCTTCGCATCCCTGAAGCTGCGCCAATTGCTGGGCCGCAGTGTTTGCGCCCGCCGGGGAGCGCAATGCTGCCGGCTTCCCCATAGTGAACTCGTTCCAGGGCCTGAGCGACCAACTAGGATGCCGCAGCCCCAAGTACAACGCCGAGGCGAAATCGAGCATGCGTTCTCGCTGTCTAACGAGTAAGAGCTGGCCGCTGCGCGGCCAGACGTTTCAACAGCAAGACCGAAGGCAGAGTCGCGTTTACCGGCTCCATGGTCAAATCAACCCCGGTCGCGGCGCGGTAGGCGTGTATATACGCCTGGATCTCCGGGCGCCAATAACGGGCCCAATTGGCAGCTTGTGTCGGACTATTCGTGACACTCCATGCGCCATAGCGAATGGAGAGAACAATCTGCTCGCCGTAGACAGCCAGATCGCGGAAGTAGATAACGCTGACGTCGGTCCATCCTTTCATGTGTTTCACGGAGTCGACGCGGTCCATCCAATCCTCCGGATAGGGCACCATGATCTTGCCGCCGAGGAATTCACGCATTTCCGGCCTGGCCAGCAGCCACTGCTGCATGAGCATCTCCTGGCGAGCTGTGGCCGGCAGATCACCGAATTGATTGGAAGCGCCAGCGGCGAGGATGTAGTGGATTTCCCTCAGCGCGTTCAGTACCGGGAAACCGTCCGCCACAACAGTCGTGTCATCGTCCTCTTTGAAGAAGATCGAGCACAGGTAGAGCAAGTTATGGAAAGCTTCCAGGAACTTCGACCGGTTGTCGGAGGGCCGGAGGTCGCGCACTGCCTTGCCTTCCAGCGCAAGACCATATTCGTGGCTGTACTCGTAAGCGCGACGCAAAACAGTCAGCCGGTGTTGTTCATCCTGAACGTAGCCCCAGAATATGCTGTTCAAAGCGCGCAAAGGATCCAGGTCGAGCCGCGAAAGAGGATCGTTACCGCCAGCCCCGCGCAAATTCTGGAAACGGCGACTGATTGCGTTGAGGGCCTGCACGAGCATCCCCTCTTCCATCCAGTACGACCAGATCAGCTCGATGAGACAAGGATGCACGAGTTTTTGCCGCAAGATGCCATAGCAGGAGAGGCCCCAGCCGCGGTCTTTGATTGGCAGTTCCGGCAGACGGGCGCGGACTAACTCCAAATAAGGGAGCACCATAACCTTCGGGTCGTGTTTATCTGCAGGCTGGAGATAGAGGCCCCACCAACCCTTAACCTTTCCGGGCAGCTCGGCCTGAGTAAGGTTCAGGCGAGACGCTTCGTCAGCTGCGATGCTTGGGTCCCCAAGCAGTGTAAAAAGCTTGTCGGGACTTAGATAGACTCCACAGTTCAACATCAGGAAACATTCCGTGGCGACTTTAAGGATGCGGTATGCGTCCATGTTGGGGAATGGGAGCACTCGTCGCTGGGTGATCGGAGGCAAGTCGCATTCCTTCTGTTCGGCGACGAAGTCAGTAATCCTCGGTGACGGCTTGCAGGCTCCCTCGAGTCTCCCCGGACAGCACATGACATTATCAATGTAGTTAACATAGTTTTGAAATGACAACGCATCCGTGCTCTCTCGAATGACCACCCACAATGCCTCGTCATTGGTGGGAGGCTCCGCCGTGCGCATCATTGCGACGGAAATGGGCTGATCTGCCGCCGAAGAGGCGACGGGTGGGTTACCGCCCGAGACGTTCGCAGCAGTCTCGCTACTGCCGTCGGTGTCCACCGGGCGCTCTTTGTTCGCGCTGGCCTTGCCCGATACACTTTCGGACGAAGCACTGTTCACTTGCATCGCTTCTGCCAGCTCGACCTCTTCCTCAAGCTGATCCGCTTCGCTCTCAAGCGAATCCAGATCCGTCTTGATCGGCTCTTCGGCGATCCTGGTCGATTTCTTCGTCTTCTTATCTGCCGCCATTTCATTCCTCCTTACTGCAAAGTCATGGTCAACCCGCGACCGAGCGCCGGCGGTTGCTCGAGCCTTACGCGCGGCTGGGTTGCACAAATTGTGGAAGTGTCGAGAGCGCTGCGCAGCGCCCAGTAGCTCAACAGGTCGGCCAACAAGCTGCCCTCTACTTCGGGAGAGATCTTTCTGTCCGCTTTAGCCTGACCGATGACTGCGAATACCAGCGACGGTGGCGCCACCCGCATTCGTGCGAAAGATCCCTTCCAAGCGTCGTAAAGCGAAGCCAGTCGCCAAGGCTGGCGCTCTTGCAGAGGCATTACTTCTTTAAGGGACTTGCCACGTAACATCCGAGGACGATAGTTCGCCAACATCGCGACGAAATCAGAGAGAGTGTTCTGCAACATGGCAATCGTTGCCCGGGCTTCCGCGCTTGCTTCCGCCAGCGGATAAAAAGACTCCCAAAGTTCTGCTAACGCCTGCCACTGCGGAGAGGGATAGAGCGCGTCTCCGATTGCACAGCTCAGCTTCACCCGGATCCACGGGGTTGGGTGCGGGTCGTGTAAGTCGACTCGGAAAACGAAAGGTTTGGGGAGGCTCACCAGACTCATCAATCCGAGTGTAGAGGCGACTCCCACCTTGGCCACGCCCCAGAAGTCGGCGACGATCTCCGAGATCCATCGTTCCCACAGTCCCCAGGCGAGCGCGGATGCGCCGTTTGCCTTCTGCCGTTCGTGGATGACGGCGCGAAGGGGATTGATCAGGTTAAGCAACTGCGCCGCTTGATGGCCGGTTTCGTGAACCAGCGAAGATGCGATGCCGCTGCCGATCAGTCGCTCATGCGGAATGCGAATGACCGCGACTGGGTTGCGATCACCACCCGGCAGCCTGGTTCTCGCTCGGCGTATCGCCCCGCCATGACCGCGATCGACGTAGCAGATCACAGGCGGAGCTTGGTAATAGCCCCCGGGCAGAGAAAGCGCGTCTGCCGCGAAATCGTCCAGTCCTGCGATCCACACGCCCGTGCCGTGTTCACTGCGTTGCGTCAGAACGTCCGCGAAGATGTAGAACTGTGCGATCACGGCATTGAACCTCAATCTCAGGAAAACAATCCGGCTTTGCGCTTCGGCCGGGGTCGCGTACCGGCCGTCCCCAAGCAACCATCGAAGAAACTCAACAATATTCGCCCGCAAATTGCGCCGTGCATCGATCAGGTGGTTTTCGATCGCGGCCTGCGCCGCAGGAGGAACCGTGGCCGCTGGAACCATCGGCGTGAGCAGTGCAAAAGGCCGCAGGCGCGAAATGCGCACAATCAGTGACCGTGCCTCCTGTTCGAAAAACCACATAGCGCGCCCGTGAATGTTCATGGCTCTTCACACTCCGAGCAGGACGATGTGCCGGCCGCGCCGAATCCATCTGCCCTGGCGACCCCGATGACCCTGTCCCCCGCCGCAGTTAACACATGGCTGCTGACCGAGAGTCGGGTCGGGGGAGCCACCAAGGTGTCGCACAGGACCGGCGTGCGCCGCACCCGGCACGGCAGCTGCGGGCGTCAGCAGGCCAGGGGCGTGCTTTTTCGCCGCTTCGACGACGGCGGCTTTCGCCACGGCATGCGGATTAGCCGTCGGTGGGGCAGCAGCCATTCTTCGGGCAGCATCATGCGCTAGTCGAACATAGCGTTTGGCAACTTCGAAATCGTGGTCTTCGCCACTCAGCCCTTCCGCTTCTAGTCCAAATGCGTCACCTGCCATGGAAGCCAGCTTCCCGCCGAGCGCCGCACCGGCAGGTCCACCGATGAAGGTACCGAGCGCGCCTCCCGCGATTGGCAATGCTTTCTTCGCCACCTGCTTCAGTATCCCGCCCAGAGCCTTACCGGCAGGCGAAGCAACAAACTTGCCGATCCCTTTCGCGGCCTTACTGATAAGGCTGCCAAGGAAATGATCGAGTTCCTGATCGTTACTGATTTCAAGAAACTCAGAAGCCAGTTCGTCTTCCATGAGTTCTCCCATGGAACCTCCGCCGTACTCATAGCCTGTTTCCCAATTACCCTCCCACTCGCCGGTGATAGCTTCAAGAACTGTGCCGGATGGGGCAAACTCCGAATATTCGGGTAACTCACCGTACTCGGAGACTTCTGAGCTGTACTCCAGTTGGGTGCGATCCACGTCGTGCATGTCGTCCTCCTCTCCTGGCTGGCAGCACGTCGGTTTGCACGGCCACCTGCAACACATGATCCTTATGCACGACTACTGCCAACTCTAAGTGGTTGCGATTGCGCGAGGGACGGCGAAGTGGTCTTCGTTTCT
>Ga0335074_10009800_pt1 | contig 13387 bp, 13 predicted proteins | sample Lox_Sample_23_FD_206715 | JGI IMG/M metagenome (GOLD analysis project Ga0335074, IMG submission 206715) | Soil microbial communities from Loxahatchee National Wildlife Refuge, Florida, United States - Lox_Sample_2.3 | ecosystem: Environmental > Terrestrial > Soil > Wetlands | place: USA...
GACGCAGGTGTAGGACCTGGCCAGGTGCTCCACCAGCCGCAGCCGCGCGTAGACGCTGAACGACGTCCAGTTGTCCAGCGTGGCGCCGAAGCCGCCCGGCGAGAACATCAGCAGCGGCGGGCCGTCGCCGGTGACCTCGTAGTGCGTGGCGATGCCGTCGATGACCGCGGTAGGCATCAGTTGTCGCCCTTGATGGGGCGGCCGGCCCTGACGTCCTCGGACAGCGCCGCGAGGGTGTCCATCGTGACCTGCGCGACGTGGGCGTAGCTGTCCGGCTTGTCGTCGAGGGTCTGGGCCGCGTAGCCGATGGCCTTGTGCACCATGCGGACCCGGCCGTCGAGCCATGGGCCGCCGCCTGCCCCGCCGATGACGGGGACGCGCACCGCGCTCGTGACCGCAGGCCCCGCGACCGGACCCGAGTTGGTGAAGTCGAGCAGCGCGGCGCCCGCCTCCTCCAGCCGCTTCGCGTCGGCGACCAGCTCGTCCCGCATGCCGGGCGGCACGCTGGCGCGCGGCGCGAGCATCGCCTGGTAGCCGACGCCGTGCCGCAGCGCCGTCTGCGGCGTGATGCCGAACTGCGCCCAGACCGGCACGCCCGCCCGCGCGACGGCGGACACGGCGTCGGAGAAGTCGGCCGCGCCGTCGATCTTCACCAGGTCCGCGCCGGCTTCCTTGGCCATCCGGATGGCCGCCCGCACGGCACTGGCCGTGCCCTCCTGGACGGGGCCGAACGGGATGTCCACGCTGACCAGCGCCCGGCTCACCGCGCGCCGCACCGCCTGGCACACGATGAGCATCTGCTCCATCGTCACCTCCAGCGGGCTGCGGTGGCCCCAGAGGTTGACGCCGACGGAGTCCCCGACGGACACGATCTCCACCCCGGCCCGGTCGGCGATGGCGGCCATCTGGTAGTCCCAGGCCACCACGCCGACGATCTTCCTGCCGTGCTGCTTCATTTGCTGCAGCGTGCCGAGGGTCACTTTGTCTGTCACGGTTCCCCCGTCAGACGCGCAAGGCCGACAGCACTTCAGGGACGTCGGCGACGTCCTGGAGCACCACGAGCACCATCGCGTTGGGCCGCAGCGCGGACACGACCTCGTCCACCGGGCCCGCTCCGGACACCACCAGCCCGGCCGACATGATGGCCCTGGCCGCGCAGGCGTCCCCGATGATCGACGCCGCCTCCGCGTTCGCGCCGGCCGTCGCGATCATCACAACGGTGTCCGCGCCGTCCAATTCCTCGCTCAGCAGCGCGGTCCCGCCCGCCACCGAGCGCAGCAGGGCGTCGTCGGGAACCGCCGAGTCAAAGACGAGGAAGTGACCGCCGCGCCACGACTGGCCGGCCATCACCCGGACGACGGCCGCCGCCTGCTCGTCCAGAGCGATGACCCGCGAGCTGCGGCGGGTGAACTCCGGGCCGCTGATCCGGTACCTGGCCTCGGCGGCCGTCGCGGCGAGCGCGCAGCTGCTGAGCAGGGTGGGCTGCCGGTGCATGTCAGGCTGCATCTCAGACGGACGCGTGCTTCTCGCCAGGCCGCGCCCGCAGCGCGTCGCGGCAGCCTTCGACGAAGGACTGGTCCTTCGGCAGCACCACCGCTGCCGACCGGACCATCTGGTGCGCGACGTCGACGCCCGGCGGCCGGACGCCCTCGTCGCGGAGCGCCTCCACGGCCCGCCAGAGCTTGCGGCGGGCCATGATGATGCCGCTGTCGGTGGAGACCAGCCGCTCCTTCGTGCGGTCCACGATCGGCCCCATGCTCTCCTGCAGGGACGCGTCCTGCATCGAGATGCCCTTGACCCCTGAGTAGGTGTCGCCGCGCTTCTGGGCGGCGCGGTCCATCAGGTAGTCGTTGTCCTTGTTCTGCAGGGGGCGGTAGGTGCCTGGCACGTACTCGCAGTGCACGCCGTGGCCGTCGATCATGGCCTGGCGCTCATCCGCGGTGAGCGGGCGCACCGGGTGGTAGTCGTAGCTGTAGACCCAGCAGTTCTCGTCGTCGATCGGGATCCAGAAGTGGCCGTGGATCGGGTGGTCGCCGCGCGGCGGGATCATCGTGAAGGCCGGCATCACCCACGGGGTGATCCGCCAGTAGTAGTGCCCCTCCTCGGCGTTCCTGCGGGCGCCGATGAACAGCCCGCCGTCTGACTCCGCCACCTCGAAGTACGGCTTCATGTCGGCCATGTTGTACTTGTTGCCCTGCGCGCCCTTGAACAGCGGATCGCTCTTCAGCCCGCCGGAGTGCAGCCAGGAGACGTGGCTGGAGTCGATGCCGCCCTCCAGCGCCTGCAGCCAGTTGCATTCCTGCCAGCGCTTGGAGGTGTAGGTCTGCTCGGCGGGCACCCGCGCGAACTCCCACTGCGGCAGGTCCGGGGTGTTAGCCGGGTTGCCCATGTAGGTCCACAGCACGTCGCCGATCTTCACCAGCGGGTAGCTGGTGAGCTTGATCTTCGCGCACAGGGCGCTGTGCCGCTCGTCCGGCTCGGACGGAATCTCGACGCACTGCCCGGTGACGTCGTACTTCCACCCGTGGTAGGTGCAGCGCAGCCCGGACTCCTCGTTCCTGCCGAACCACAGCGACACGCCGCGGTGCGCGCAGAACTCGTCGATCAGGCCGTACCGGCCCTCGCTGTCACGGAACGCGATCAGCCGCTCCGACAGCAGCTTCACACGCACCGGAGGGCAGTCGTCTTCCGGTAGCTCCTCCGCGAGGAGGGCAGGCATCCAGTACTGCCGGAACATGTCGCCCATCGGCGTCCCAGGCCCGGTCTGGGTGAGCAGTTCGTTGATCTCCTGCTTCAGCACTGTGTTTCCTTCTTCCAGCTTCCAGGCCGGTGGGTCAGGCGGCCTTGCGGCCCATGAACAGGCAGGTGTAGAACGCCCGCCAGGGGATCTCGACGTCGGTGATCCCCGCCGCCGCGAACGCGTCGAGGTGGTCCTGGACGCTGGTGAGCGGGTAGTTGTGGTAGTGCTTGGGGCCGTCGGGCGTGATGCCGAACATCCTGCGCACTTCTCGCAGGCGCTGGTCCCACACGTCGTCGAACCCGGCCGTGGCCGGCGGTCCCGCCTGGCTCGCCGGGCCGATGTGGTCGAGGTTGACCAGCCAGCCGCCCGGGTTCAGCCGCGCGGCCGCGGCCGCGTAGAAGGCGTTCAGGCCGCCGGAGTCCAGATGGTGGGCGGCCCTCGATGTGGTGATCACGTCCGCGGCGTCCGGCAGCCCGGCGTCGTCCAGGTCTGTCATGTCGGCGAGCCGGTACTCGACGCGATCTTTGAACGGGGCGAGCCGGTCCTTGGCCAGTTCCAGCATGGCCTCGGAGGCGTCGGACCAGACGCCTTTCGCGGACGGGAACTGCTCGAGGAAGACCGCCAGCACGGCGCCGGGACCGGCGCCGATGTCGACGATGGTTTCAGGGGCGGGGTTGTCCGCGGCTACGATGCCCGCGGCCATCAGGCGCGGGAAGCCGAGCAGGTCGCGGAACGAGTCTGTTTCCGCCCAGTTCCTGGCGAAGGCCGCATCCCGCCAGGAGGCCGCCGCCAGCTCGCCCTGGCTCGGTGCCCCGGTCATGCCGGCACCCCTTCCGTGACCTTCGCGGGCGCGGCTTCGAATTCCTGCGCGTTCTCCAGGTATGCCACGCGGTCGTAGCCGAGTTGCTTGAACAGGCGGTTCTGCCCGGACAGCAGGCGCAGCGGCTGGCCGTCGGCGCTGAAGTGCTGGGCGACGGTGTTCTGCGGGACGTAGAGCGTGTCACCTGGCTTGATCTCATGCCTGGTCGGCTCTTTGGCGATCCGCGCGTAGTACTTGTCGTCCAGGTCGGCGGCCACTTCCCAGTGCAGGCTGTACCCCGAGCCGGACAGGACGTAGAGGATCTCGTCCGCCATGTGCCACCGCCGGCCCGACCGGCTCCCGGCCGGGATCTCGAGCTCGAACACGTCGACGCTGTGCGTGCGGACGTCGGTCCGCTCTGGGGACGACACCACGCGCACCCGGCCGAGCGGGGTGGTCTCCCAGCGCGTGTCTTCCGGCTTGACGACCTTCTTGCGCCGCTGCACGCCTGGCGTCCAGAGCTGTGACCAGTCCTCGCGCGGCCCGAACCTGTCCGCGTCCGGCACCGGCCCGCTGCGGCCCTGCTGGATCAGCCCCAGGTACATCCATGCGCACTTGGCCTTCATCACGAGGGCGGTCGCCTGCTCGTCGTAAGGGTTGAAGTGCCGGTGCACCGAGTCGGTGTGCACGAGCACCAGGTCATCCTTGGCCCAGTCGTACCGCTGGCCGTCGTGGATCTCGTAGCCGCGTCCCTCGAGGATGTAGAAGGCGGCCTCGTTCTGGTGGCCGTGGCCGTGGTTGGACGACTGCGGCGGCAGCTGCACGAAGTGCACCTGCAGCGTCTGGGTCAGGAATGGGTCGTCGCCTGGCCCGACCCGCCACCAGGTCCTGGACTGGTCGGAGTCACCGGAGTGCGCGACCTTCGCGTCGTCGACCACCACGGAGTTGTCGCGAACCCGTGGCGCGGCCAGCTGTGCCGCCCGGAACTCTTTCAGGCCGTAGTGCTCTGAGGTCATGCCCCGGAGAAACACCCGTCCGCTCTTCGCCATGCACAGACTCCTTCGGCATATCGGTATGACAGTTATACCTCTGTGGATCGACTCACGTCGAGGTGCCCCAGGACTCCACGAGCGATGTGTCGCTGCCGATCCGGCCGGTTTTCCCGCTGCCGCCCGGGTTGCCGAGCGGTCCAGCGCGGCCCGGCAGTTCTTCGGTGAAGAACCGTCCGTTGTCCTCGGCGAACGCCTCGGTCTCCGGCGTGGCCTTGAAATCGATGAAGATCGCCGTCTCCGGGCACGCGGGCTCGCAGGCCCCGCAGTCGATGCACTCCGCGGGGTTGATGTAGAGCTTCCTGTCGCCCTCGTAGATGCAGTCGACAGGGCACTCCTCGATGCACGACTTGTCCATCACGTCGATGCACGGCGCGGCGATGAAGTAGGGCATGGGCGGATTCCTTGTCCTGGTTCTGGTCCGGTCAGGCGGTCAGGCGGCGGCGGGCCGCAGGTCGCTCGAATGGCCGGGGAACAGCGGCGCCTTGGGATCGAGCGCGGCCACCGCGTTGTTCACCGCCGTCGCGGCCTCGCCGAAGCCGACCGAGATCAGCCGGACCTTGCCCGGGTACTCGGTGATGTCCCCGGCGGCGTACACCCGGTCCAGGTTCGTGGCCATGGCCGTCCCGACCACCAGCCGCCGGTCGGAGACGGCCAGGCCCCAGGACTCGAGCGCGCCGATGTCGGCGGTGAAGCCCAGGGCTGCCACGACGGCCTGCGTCTGGAGGCGGCTCCGCTCTTTGGTCCGCTTGTGCAGCACCTCGACCGCGTCGATCCAGCCGTCACCGCTGACCCCGGCGAGCTCGGCGTTCGTGATGACCGGGACGTCCAGGTCGAGCACCTGCCGCACCAGCGACTCGTGCGCGCGGAACTTGTCGCGGCGGTGGACCAGCGTGACCGTGCGCGCGACGGGGGACAGGCTCAGCGCCCAGTCGAACGCGCTGTCGCCGCCGCCGACGATCACGACGTCACGGTTCCGGTACTCATCGGGCTTGGGCACGAAGTACACCAGTCCCCTGTTCTCGAACCCGGCCAGCGCCTCGAGCCGCCGCGGGGTGAACGTGCCGATCCCCCCGGTCACCACGATGAATTGTGCCCGGACCCGCAGGCCGGAGGAGGTCGTGACGACCGGGACCCCGCCTCGGTAGCCGAGGAACCTGGCCTCCTCCCCCAGCAGGTACCGGGGCCCGTACTGGCCCGCCTGCTCGGCCAGCGCGGCGATCAGGTCGCGGCCGCGGACGGCGGGCAGCCCCGCGATGTCGTAGATCAGCTTCTCCGGGTACATGGCGGAGACCTGGCCGCCGATCTCGGGAAGCGAGTCCATGACCGCCACCGACCTGCCGCGGAACCCGGCGTAGTAGGCGGCGTACAGACCGACGGGGCCCGCGCCGACGATCAGCGCGTCGACGTCGACATCGACGTCGGGTGCGTCGGCGCCGCGCGCCGGCTGAGGATGCGACACTGGCTCCCCTCCATAGGGCTAAAGGTAAGACCATTATGTCAGGAGGTGGGGTCGCTGGACAAGCGGGGGATCGGGATTTGCCTCGGGCCAGGCACTCAAGCGCCCGCAGACCGCCCCGGGCGGCAGGTGTGCCCCGGAGCGTCGCCCAGGAAAAGGGGGCACGGGGGCCGCCATCAGGCCAGAGGGGACGAAGGTCCCGTGCGACACGGGACCTTTGGGCATTGGACCAACCATAAGGCCTAAGGTAGAGTGCAGTACTCGAATGCTGAACTCAGCGACCTTTTCCCGCAGGAGGAAACCCGATGACTGGGCCTACCAACACCGTGCATGGCACGGGAGGCGCTGTCCCCCCTCCTGCCGAGGAGGGCATATTCCGGCCGGTCAGCGTTGGCCGGATCTCGGAGATCATCGTTGAGCAGATTCGCGATCTGATGCGCCAGGGGCAGCTGAAGCCGGGTGACCGGCTGCCGCCGGAGCGCGACCTGTGCGAGCGGTTCGGCGTGAGCCGGGTGACCGTACGCGAAGCGCTGCGAATGCTGGAGTCCAGCGGGCTTGTCCAGATCCGGGTCGGCGCGCGCGGCGGCGCGTTCGTTACCGCTCCGTCGAGCGACCGCGTCGGTGAGGGCCTGACCGACATGCTGACCCTGTCGGCCCTCAGCGCGGCCGACGTCACCGAGGTCAGGATGATCCTGGAAGTGGGCATCGTGCCGCTGGTCTGCGAGCGGGCCACCGAGGAGGACCTGGCGGAGCTCGAGGAGATCTGCGAGCGGTCCGAGGCGGCCCTGCGCGCCGGGGAGTACTCGATGGACTACTCGCTCGAATTCCACACGCGAGTGGCCCGGGCGGCGCACAATCCGGCCGTGACGATGCTCATCGATTCCTTCCGCGGGCCAATCCAGATGTCGCTCGAGCAGGCCCGCGAGGTCGCGCCGGAAATGGGCGAGCTCGGCACCCGCGAGCACGAGCGGTTCATCGAGGCGGTGCGCCGCCGCGACCCCGATGCGGCCACGAAGATCATGCGGGAGCACCTCGGGCGCACGGCCCGCCGCGTCGGGCACTGAACCCCCGCGGATGGCCGTGCTCGTCCTGCTCCGCCACGGCGAGAGCGAGTGGAACAGCAGGAACCTGTTCGCCGGCTGGGCGAACGTCGACCTGACTCCGGCCGGCGAACTCGAGGCCAGGCGTGCTGGCGAGCTGCTCGTCAAGCATGGCCTGCTGCCCGGGGTGGTGCACACGTCGCTGCTCCGCCGCGCCATCCGCACCGCCCAGATCACCCTCGACGCGGCCGACCGGGACTGGATTCCGGTGCGCCGCTCGTGGCGGCTCAACGAGCGGCACTACGGTGCGCTCCAGGGCAAGAACAGGGTCCAGGTGCGCCAGGAGTTCGGCGACGAGCAGTTCACGCTGTGGCGCCGGTCGTACGACACTCCCCCGCCGCCCCTGCCGGACGACGAGTTCGGTGAGGCGGATGATCCGCGGTACGCGGACCTGCTCGACAGCGTGCCGCGCACGGAATCGCTCAAGGATGTCGTCGAGCGGATCCTGCCCTACTGGTACGATGCCATCGTCCCGGACTTGCGGCAGCACAGCGTCGTGCTGGTCGTCGCCCACGGCAACTCGCTGCGCGCGCTGAAGAAGCATCTCGACGGGCTGTCCGACGAGGATGTCCTCGGGCTCAACGTGCCGACGGGGATTCCGCTGTACTACGAGCTCGATGACAAGACCTTGCGGGCCGCCCGGCCGGCGACCTACCTCGATCCCGAGGCCGCTGCCGTCGCGATCGAGGCGGTCGCGAACCAGGGCAAGGACTAGCCCAGCCGGGGCCTGAGGTCGTCGGGTATCTCGGCGGCCAGCTGTGCCGAGATCGAGGCGGCGGTCTGGGCCGCGGTGGCAACCTCCGGCACGCTGTCCCCGCCAGGGGTGGCCGCGCAGCGGCGGGACAGCATGGCTGCCCGTTCCGACAGCAGCGCCCAGGCGGCGTCCCGCCACGGCACGAAGTTTCCCATCTGGTAGTACATTTCGAAGGCCGGGCCTGCGGTGCAGCCGGGATAGCCAGGACCGGCGGGCAGCCGGGTCAGCGCGGTGCCGAGCGGCCGCAGTACCCCGCTCATCAGGCTGAACGCCGCCCCGACGAGCATCGAGAGCTGCTCGTCGGTCTCCTCGGTGTGGGTGAAGAACCGGGTCAGCACCTGCAGCAGCACCTCGTACCCGAGGTTGAACAGCTCGGCGGCCTCGCGCGTGACCGGGTCGGTGAGCAGCGGCTGCGGTTCGCCGATGTCGAAGGGCTGGCGAGTGAACGCCAGGGTGACCGGCCGGGCAGGCTCGAACGCCGGGTCCTGCTCCCGCAGCCGGGAGTACTCCTCCCAGATGCCGAGGAACCGGCCGTAGTGGGCCGGCCGCCAGTCCCCGCGGGCGCCCTCACCCTGCTCGATGATCTCGTCGATGGCCGCCCGCGCCGACGCGAGGTCGGTCACCGCGATGAGCTGCGGCCACTTGAACAGCTCCGGGGTGGCCTGCGCGCGCGCCGGGCCGACGAACAGCGCCCGCTCGCCGATCCGCTCCGCCAGGTGGCTGAGCCCCGTTTCGATCCCGCGGTACAGGTGCCCGACCGTGGTGAACTCCTGCAGCCGGGGCATCACTTCGTCCGGGCTGACCGGGGCCTGCGGTGGCGCGGCGGGAACGAATTCCGTCGCGTCCACCCGCTCCATGCCTTCCGGCCGTTCCAGGTACAGGAAATGGGTCAGCGACGCGTCGCCGAACGGCAGCAGCGCGAACTGCACCCCGGACGGCAAGTACTCCGAATGGCGCGGGAAGTTCGGGCGGGACAGCATGGGCGCCGCGCCGATCGCGGTCATCACGTTCGTGACCAGCGCGAGGTGCAGCATCTCCTCGATGGCGACGCCGGTCAGCTCCTTGTGCCAGCGCCGGACCGCGTCCGCCTGGTCAGCTGTCAGGCCCTCGTCGGGGCCGGTCTTGAGGCTGAAGCTCGCGTACAGGTACTGGCACATGATCAGGTGCTCGACCTGCGCCGCCTGGATCAGCAAGTTCCACAGGTGCTCACGGTTCTCCACCACGAGCTTGGTCTCCGTCATCGAGGCTCCCCAGGCTGACTCGATATGGACGGTTAACAAGGGAATGATTACACAATTACAGGCTCATGTCCACCCGTAATTTCTCCCACCGGGCTCCCCTAGGCGAGGGGACGGCCGTCGCGCTCATCTTCAGTCCCGAGGGCAGCACGCCGGGAACCGTTCCGGAAGATATGGGATAGAAAAAGCCCCCTGGGGGGCCATAACTATCCCATATCTTCGCCGGACCGCACCTACCCGTGCCTTATTAGCGGCAGGAGCGATCCGCTTGAGTTCCTGACCTTAGGTCAGAGCTGGTCAGAGCCAGGCGCCGAGGACGATCTTACGGACGTCCTCGTCCGGGTGGTCGCGGACGCCGTAGACCACGCTGGCGCCGATCCACAAGATCATCCGGCCGAGCCAGTCCGGGTACCGCTCGATCTTGGCGTTGAAGAAGCCGACGGCGGTGCTCTCGGTGCCGAGCAGTTCCTCGGCGTCGGCGAGGTACTGCCTGGTCTCGGCGATGGTCCGCGCGGCGTCGTCGTCGAGCTTCCTGTTCTGGTGACCGCAGACGATGTGCCTGGGCCGCAGGGCTTCGACCGTGTCGATCGCGGCCCGCCAGGGCCCGAAGCCGCCGGCGATCGCGGTCTGGGCGAGGTACATGTGCACGCCGTTGTAGATGACGTCCCCGGCGACGACGAGCCCGAGATCCGGGACGTGCAGCACGGTGCTGTCCGCGCTGTCGGTGTCGCCGGTCTCGACGATCGCCAGGTCGTGGCCTTCGAGCGTGAAGCGGTTGCCCGGGACCGTCACCGCGGTGACGTCGGTGGGCGGGAGCAGCCCCGGGTACAGCTTGTCCCACAGCAGCGGCCGGGTAGCGACGCTCGCCCGCATCTGCCTGATCGTGCCGGCGGAGGCGACGATGCGGGCCCCGAACCGCTCGGCCAGCGGCCCGGCCGCGAACCAGTGATCGCCGTGGCCGTGGGTGACGAAGATGTCCGTCAGGTTCCGGCCCTTCGCCGCGACCCAGTCGCCGACCGTCTGAGCCTGTTCGACCGTCATCCCCGGGTCCGTCAGGACGGCGTCCTCATTGCCGTAGATCAGGGTGCTGGCCGTCGGCGAGAACCGTTTCGGCTCGCCGTTGGGCAGCACGCCGTCCTGCGGCGGCGGGTCGTTGACGAGGACGTCGTAGGCGAGGGTCACGCTTCTACTGTCCCGCTGCCGGCATCCCGCCGCACCAGTGAGCACGCGGGCGCCGGCGCGGGAGTGCCGGCGCCCGGCGGCTAGGCCCGGAAGGCCGGGTGGCCGGTCAGCGCCTGCCCGATGACGAGCGTGTGCATCTCGGTGGTGCCCTCGTAGGTGAGCACCGACTCGAGGTTCGCCGCGTGCCGCATCACGGGGAACTCATACGAGATGCCGTTCGCGCCGAGGATCGTGCGCGCGGTGCGGCAGATCTCCAGGGCCTCGCGGACGTTGTTCAGCTTGCCGATCGAGACGTGCTCGGGCGCCAGCCGGCCGGCGTCCTTGGCGCGGCCGAAGTGCAGCGCGAGCAGCGTGCCCTTGGCGAGCTCGACCGCCATGTTGGCGAGCTTCTCCTGGGTGAGCTGGAAGGCGGCGATCGGCGTGCCGAACTGCTCCCTGGTCCCCGCGTACTCGAGCGCCGCCTCGTAGCAGGACCGCGCCGCGCCGAGCGCGCCCCACAAGATGCCGTACCGCGCCTCGTTCAGGCAGGACAGCGGCCCGCGCAGCCCGGTCACCTCGGGCAGCACCGCATCCTCGGGCAGCCGCACCGAATCGAGCACCAGCTCGCTGGTGACCGACGCGCGCAGCGACCCCTTGTGCTTGATCTCCGGCGCGGAGAACCCGGGCGCGTCCGTCGGCACCACGAACCCGCGCACGCCGTCCTCGGTCCGCGCCCAGACCACCGCCACGTCGGCGATCGAGCCGTTGGTGATCCACATCTTCCGGCCGGTCAGCACCCAGTCCGCGCCGGACCTGACCGCCGAGGTGCGCATCGACGCCGGGTCGGATCCGGCGTCCGGCTCGGTGAGCCCGAAGCAGCCGATCGCCTCGCCGGCCGCCATCCGCGGCAGCCACTGTTCCTTCTGCGCTTCGCTGCCGAACCGCCAGATGCCGTACATGGCCAGCGATCCCTGCACGGACACCAGCGAGCGCAGCCCGGAGTCCGCCGCTTCCAGCTCCAGGCAGGCGAGGCCGTAGTCGACCGCGCTCATCCCCGCGCAGCCGTAGCCGGAGAGGTGCATGCCGAGCAGCCCGATCCTGCCGAGCTCGCGGGCCAGCTCACGGGCGCCAGGCAGTTCGCCCTGCTCGTACCAGGCGCCGACGAACGGCAGCACCTTGTCCGCGCAGAAGCTGCGCACGGTGTCCCTGACCGCGAGTTCCTCCTCGCTGAGCAGGGCGTCGATGCCGGCCGGGTCCCGCGGGTCGAGCCGCGGCCTGGTCGCTGTTGTCGTCGTCATTCCATTACTCCGTCTATCCGCCATGGCAGCCGCCACGGGTTGTCGTCGCGCAGCGCCGCAGGCAGCGCGGCCTCCGGCACGTCCTGAAACGCTACCGGGCGTACCCACCTGGATAGCGCCTGAGCACCGACCGAGGACGTCCACGGCGTGGTGGTCGCCGGCCACGGCCCGCCGTGCTGCTGCGCCCAGCCCTGCGCCACGCCGGTGGGCCAGCCGTTCACCACCACCCGTCCGCAGCGTTTCGACAGCGCCGCGACGAGCCCGGCGAGCCGCGGGTCGTCCTCCCCCGCGTGCACGCCCGCCGCGAGGCTGCCGGGCAGCGCGGCGAGGACGCTGGCCAGTTCCGCCTCGGACTCGTACTCGGCGACCAGCGCGACCGGGCCGAAGCACTCCTCGAGCAGCGGCGAGCCGCCGGTCAGCGCAGCCGCGTCCACCGCGAGCACCGTCGGCGGCGCGGCCCAGCCCGCAGGCGCCGCGGGAAGCTGCGTGACCACCCGGCCGCCCGCGCCGGCCAGCCGGTCCAGCCCGGCGTGGTAGGCGTCGGCGATCGACTCGGTCAGCAGCCAGCCGTCCGGCGCGGCCGCGGCCAGCGCCCGGCCGGTCTCTTCCGCAAGCCCTGACCCGGCGGGCACCAGCAGCAGCCCCGGCTTGGTGCAGAACTGCCCCATCCCCAGCGTGAACGAGCCCACGAACCCGGCGGCGATCTCGGCGCCGCGCTCGGCCGCCGCCGACGCCGTGACGACCACCGTGTTCACGGTGCCCATCTCGGCGTAGACCGGGATCACCTCATCGCGCGTCGCGGCCTGCCGCCACAGCGCGAGGCCGCCGCGCAGGGAACCGGTGAAACCCACCGCCTTGATCGCCGGGTGACTCACCAGCCGGGTTCCCGCGTCAAACCCATGCACTATTCCGAACGGGCCCGTGGTGACTCCCGCGCCTTCGATTGCTCTGCTGGCGACTTCGGCCAGCCGGGCGGACAGCCGCGGGTGCGCCGGATGCGCCTTCACCACGACCGGGCAGCCGGCCGCCAGCGCACTGGCCGTGTCGTGGCCGAGCACGCCGAAGCCGAACGGGAAGTTGCTCGCGCCGAACACCGCCACCGGGCCCAGCGGCACGCTGACGCGGCGCACGTCAGGGCGGCCGGGAGCGGCGTGGTCGATGGCCGCCTGCAGGTACGAGCCCTCGGCGGCCACGGACCCGTAGAACCGCAGCGAGCGGGCCGCGCCTGCCAGTTCCCCGGTCAGCCGGGGCAGGCCCAGCGCGGTTTCCTCGTCGGCCAGCGCGGCGAGCGGTTCCGCGTCGGCCTCCAGTGCGGCGGCGATCGCGCTCAGCCAGCCCGCCCGCGTCGCGGGCGGCACCGCCGCCATCGGCTCCGCGGCCGCGGCGGCGGCCGCCACCACCGCGTCGATCGCATCGGGAGAGTCAGATGGCGGGGCTGGAACCACGAGCCCGTTTCGAGGATTGAATGAAGTCTGTACCGTCACTGAGCGGCCACCTCGATCGCATCGGCGAGCACTGACAGCGCGTCGTCCAGCAGGCCGGACTCGATGACCAGCGGCGGCAGCAGCCGGATCACGTTGCCGTACGTGCCGCAGACCAGCACCAGGACGCCGTGCTCGTGACAGTATTTCGCGACCCGCGCGGCGACCGCCGGGGCGGGCTTCGTGCTGTCCGGCTCGCAGAACTCCATCGCCAGCATCGCGCCGCGGCCGCGCACGTCACCGATCACAGGGTGCTTGTCCTTGAGCTTGTGCAGCGCTGGCAGGACGTGCTCGCCGATTTCGCGAGC
>Ga0335074_10009804_pt1 | contig 13385 bp, 12 predicted proteins | sample Lox_Sample_23_FD_206715 | JGI IMG/M metagenome (GOLD analysis project Ga0335074, IMG submission 206715) | Soil microbial communities from Loxahatchee National Wildlife Refuge, Florida, United States - Lox_Sample_2.3 | ecosystem: Environmental > Terrestrial > Soil > Wetlands | place: USA...
CGCCGGCGGTGAGTGGAGATCTCTCATACGGTCGGTTATAGTGAAGGTGTCTGTTTGTCTGTCCGTCTGACATTCAGACGGACTTGTGGATCCCTACAGTCGAAGGTGGAAGAGCAACACTGATGAGCGTGGACGGAACGTGGCCCCCGGCCCCGATCGGGCGAGTCGCAGCGCCGCTGCGCGATCAGGTGCTTGACGTAGTGCGGCAAGGGATCCTGGACTTCCGGCTGCGTCCTGGCCAACGGCTGATAGAGCGTGAGCTCATGGAGCAGCTGGGGGTCTCGCGCGCCACCGTGCGCGAGGTGATCGCCCGGCTCGCGTCGGAGGGGCTGGTCACCATCATCCCGCAGCGCGGTGCGATCGTCACCGTGCTGACCGCGGAGGAGGCCGCCGACATCTACGAGATGCGCGTCTCCCTGGAAGGCCTGGCCGCGCATCGCTTCGTCGAGCGGGCTACCCCGCGGCAGGTGAAGGCCCTGCGGGCCGCGTTCGATAGCTACGCCGAGGCGGCACCGACCGAGGGCGACAACCTCGAGCGCCTGCGGGCCAAGGATGCCTTCTACAAGGTGCTGTTCGAGGGGGCGGCCAGCGAGCCGCTCACCCAGATGCTCACCATGCTGCAGAGCAGGGTCCGGCTGCTGCGCTGGACGTCGCTGTCGGTGCCGGGCCGACCGCAGGAAACGGTCGAGGAGATGCGCGCGATCGTCGAGGCGATCGAGTCGAAGGACGCGGCGGCGGCCTCGGAAGCGTGCGCCCGTCACGTGCGTAACGCCGCCAGCACGGCGCTGGCGCGGATATCGGAACCACCGGACTCCTGACCGGCCGCCGGCATCAGCCCGCTGCGGCGCCTCAGTTCAAGATCAACATCCAGATTTTCCCGAACGGTCCCTGGATGACTGCCCGGGCGCCCGCTCCACCCGGCCCCCGGCCAGCGCCCCGCCGGTCATCTCCGGATCATTCGCCCCCGCGTGGCCGGCAGCCGATTTCCTGGAGCACCCAGGTGTTGCCGTCCGGGTCGGCGAAGTCGGCGAAGCTGGCGTATCGCCTTGTCCACGTCGGTGACGGGCACGGTGATGACCTGGATCGCGTAATCCATCAGCCGCCCACCATCGCGCTGTACGCCTGGGGGTCCATCAGGGCGGCGAGCTGCTTGGCCGTCGTTGTCGGGTCGGTCTCGACCTCGAAAATCCAGCCCTCCCCGTACGGGTCGCTGTTGACCAGGTCAGGCGACTCCGCCAGGTCATCGTGGCGGGCCCGGACAGTTCCGCTGACCGGCGCGACCAGGTCGTTGACGCTCTTGGTGGACTCGATATCGCCGCAGGGCTGGCCGGCCTGCACCGTGTCGGCAATCCGCGGCGCGGTCACGTCGACCACATCGCCCAGGGACTGCTGGGCGAAGTCCGTGACCCCGACGCGGACCGTGCTCCCGTCGGCGAGGACCCTGGACCAGAGGTGGTCGCCGCTGTATCGCAGGTCGGATGGAATGTCGGTCATTGCCTCTCCTCGCAGGACGTACTCGACCCGGGCCCGACGGTCAGAGCCGTCCGCCCGGTGGCGCCTCGTCAATGCTCAGGTCGCGGTCGGCGCCGTGCGCGATGACGGTCTGGCCGGGCTCGAGCCGCATGGGCTTGCCGTCGAGGCTGACGTCAACCTGGTCCGCCTCAAACGAGACGAAGCCCGCCACCGCACCGACCTCGGGCCATGCGCTCAGGTAGGACCAGGCCGCGTTGCGCGCGTCCCCGATGTCGTAGTAACTGCACACGCCCTTGTAAGGGCAGAAGGTCCGGGTCTGCGCCGCGGTCAGCGCAGACTCGTTCACGTCAGGGCGCGGGACGTACCAGCGCGGCGCGAACCCCGACTCGAACAGCACCAGCGGGCGCGTGGTGTCGGCGATCAGCTCATCGCCGTGCCGGACGACCAGGTGGCGGCTGGTGTTCCTGATGTCGATCCGGTGGTAGGGGTCGGCCGCGTGGCCGACGATCCGGTCGTCCTCCTCGTAGAACGCGTCCATCGCGCGCCAGGCGAACGCGACCCGTTCCTTCAGCTCGCTCGCGTGATCGGGCAGCTCGGTGTGCTGCCAGGCCGCCCGGTCCTTGCTCTGCTGGCCGGACCGGACGGTGTACCAGGACGTCGCGCCGAAGTCCCGGTGATGGGTGGTGTGGGCAGGCGCCGACAGGACGCCGGGAAAGACGTCGGCGAGCGGGAAGTAGGCCACCGGGTAGCGGCCCGGCTCGTGCAGCAGCACGACGTCCTCGCTGTCGGCGATCCAGGCATCCCCGAACCGGACCCGCATCCGCCGGCGCAGCGGCTCGGCGAACAGCAGCCGCTCCGGCAGTGGGGCCGGAACCAGGAACCGGCCGATCGCGCCGGTTGCAAGCGGCCCTTGCTGCCACGCTAGACCCATTGCCTTGCTCCCTTCCTTACGCCTGGGTGATCCTCGCCCGGCCGGAATGGCCAGTAGCGGCGTCTCGGCCGGCTGCGGGCGCGCTCCGCCAAGAGCGGCCAGCTGGCGCCGCGGCACCCTCATGCTGCGTCACCGGCGCCGCCGCCGCATCCCCAAAACAGGTGAACTTCATGGTCCGTCAGCCGGAAGATCCCGCTGGCCGTCGTTGTCACCGGCCGCCGTCGCGGCATCAGCGCCAGGTCGACGCGTCCAGGACGTACCCGCTCACGGTAGTACCACTTTGGTACCATGTAGTCATGGCCATGAACTTGCGGCTTGACGACGAAGACAGTGCGCTGCTAAAGGCCCTCGCGGAGGCAGAGCACGTCTCCCTCCACGAGGCAGCGCTGCGGGCCATCCGGCGCAGTGCCCGCGAACTTGCGCACACCGACCGGGTACGCGAGGCCACGGCCGAGATGCTCGGCCGATGGGGTGACGTCTTGGACAGACTCGGCCACGCATGACCGATCCGGCTTCCGGCACCGAGTACCTCAGCCTGGAAGATCTGCTGGACCTTGTGAACGCGCTCGGAGCCGGCCCCGTCCGGGATGTGGGCTTGCTCGATTCAGCCTGTCACCGCCCGCAGGCCAGCCTCTTCGGCCAGGTGGCCTATCCCACCCTGGCCGGGAAGGCAGCCGCGCTCAAGCACTCGCTTGCCGGCAACCACGCGCTCGTCGATGGCAACAAACGACTCGCTTTGCTGGCTACCGTCGTGTTCTTGCGCATCAACGGCTTCGTTCTCGACCTGACCGACGATGAGGCATTCAATCTGACGATGTCCGTCGCGGCAGGAGAAATAGACGCCGAAGGTATCTGCCAGCGACTTCGCCTCATGGAGCGGCAGACTGAGGGTTCGCGCGATCTGCCAGGAAAAGCCGGGTGCCCCGCCGGCAAGGGCGGAGCACCCGGGCAGGACCCTGCTAGACGAGCAGCGCCTCAGGGAGCTCCTCCGGCAGGCACCACTCGACCGCTGGCTCGTGCCCCGCGTCGAACGCCTCCTGCACCCCGCCAACTAGGACCGCCCCGCGATAGTGCCGCCAGGTCAGATCCTCGGGAAACAGCGCGACCATGGTCCCGCACCGCCCGCACACCGCGACCGGCTCCCCGAGTTCCGCGTCCGCCACCGGATCCGGTCGCGCCGCCGGCAGCGCGACATCGAACGCAACCGGGTCGACCACGCACAGCAGCTCCAGCCCGGCCTGCATCTCCTCCGATGTCGCCCGGTCCAGCCGGGCCATCCGCCGCCGCCCGGCGACTTCAGAACCGGGCTGCGCCTTCGAGGAGAAAAGAGGAATGATTGTGCCCACGATGCCTCCAACGTGATTTGGCAGGTGTCGAGGGCCGCTCTCGGTGTTCGCTGCACCGGGGCGGCCCGCCTTACTTACACATGCCATAATACCGCGTCATAATCGAATAGTCACATTTGCTAGCAGGCGTGCCCGATAATGTTCTCTAACTCTGCCATCACTTGCACCAGAAGACGTCGGCTCAGGCGCTGACCGGACGGCCGCTACCCGGCACCGGCCCGAACACGGTCGTGAAGGCCTTCCACCATCCCGCAGGTCTCCCAGATGGGAACCTCAGCGCACTGAAGCGCCACCAGTCCGCCGGATGGCAGCGGGTAGCGCGGCGTCCTGCATATTCGACGCCCCAGAGGGTTGTGCCGCCTCCGCAAAAGAACTACAAAGAGATGGCGATTTTCCAATTGCTTGTTGAATAACAGTGGGTTAGATCTCCTGCCAAGGAAGTGAGAACATGACCAGGAACACCGGCGTGCCCCTGTCTCTGTTCGCGCCGCCCCGGATCACGGTCGAGAGGGCAGGTGACAGTGATTCCGCCGACGGTCTGGTCCTCCGTTCAGCCGAACCGCTCGGCGACCATCCCGTCACGGTCATCCACAGCATGCGCGCGCATGCCCAATCGAACCCTGAGCACCTGCTGATTGCCGAGCGTCACCAGAATCACGCTCCGGGCTGGCGCGGCGTCAGCTACGGCGCGGCCGCGGCGGCCGCCGATTCCATCGGCCAGGCATTGCTCGACCGGGGACTCGGCCCGGGCCGGCCGCTGCTCATTCTCTCCGCCAACAGCGTGGACCACCTGCTGATCACGCTGGGCGCGATGACGGCAGGCGTCCCCGTCGCGCCCGCCAGCGCCGCCTACTCGCTGCAGAGCCGCGACTATGCCCGGCTACGGGCGATCGCGGAGCTGATCGGCCCCGGTGCGGTGTTCGCCGACGACGCCGCCCGCTTCGGCCTGGCCCTTGACTCGATCGCCGCAGTGCCGGCAATCGTGTCCGGCGGTAACAGGCCCGGAGCCGAGCTGCTAGCCGGCCTGCTCGCGACCGCGCCGGGGGCCGAGGTCGAGGCGGCGTTCGCGGCCCTCGGGCCGGACGCGATCGCGAAGATCCTGTTCACGTCCGGGTCGACGGGCGCGCCCAAGGGCGTGCTCAACACCCACCGGATGCTAGCGGCAAATCAGCAGATGATCAGGCAGGCGTGGCCGTTCCTCGCGCGGGAGCGGCCGGTCATCGTTGACTGGCTGCCGTGGAGCCACACCTTCGGCGGCAACCACAACGTGAACATGGTGCTGACCGCCGGCGGAACGCTCTACATTGACGGCGGCCGCCCGGCCCCGGGCCTGTTCGGCCAGACGATCGCCAACCTGGCCGAGGTGCGGCCGACGATCTACTTCAATGTCCCGGCCGGCTACGCGCAGCTGGTCCCGGTTCTGGAGCAGGACCCGGACTTCGCGGCCGCGTTCTTCTCCCGGCTGCGGCTCATGTTCAACGCCGCGGCGGCGCTACCGGAAGCGCTGTGGGACCGGCTCGGCGCGGTGGCCGAGCGGATCGCCGAGCGGCGTATCCCGGTCACCGGCTCGTGGGGGGCGACGGAGACGGCCCCGGCCGTGACGTCGGCACACTACGAGTTCGCCGACGCCCGCTGCATCGGGGTGCCGCTGCCGGGCGCGGAAGTCAAGCTCGCGGCGACCGAGGGCGCGTACGAGATCCGGGTCAAGGGCCCGATGGTGACCCCCGGCTACTTCGCGCGGCCCGACCTGACCGAGGCCGCATTCGACGAAGACGGCTACTACCGCACCGGCGACGCGGTCGCGCTGGCCGACCCGGCCGATCCCAACGCCGGACTGCTGTTCCGCGGCCGGGTGGCCGAGGACTTCAAGCTCGAGACCGGCACGTTCGTCCGGGTCGGGGCCGTGCGAACCGCGCTGCTCTCCGCCATCCCGGTGCTTTCCGACGCCGTGCTTGCGGGCGAGAACCGGGACTACCTGTGCGCGCTGGCCTGGCTGAACGTGGCCGAGGCGGGCAAGCTCCTCGGCCACGACCTGCTGCAGGCCACCGACCTGATCAGGAGTGACGTGCTGCGCAGGCACCTCGCGCAGGCCTTGGCCGAGCACAACGACGCGGCCGGGTCGTCCGCCCGCATCGAGCGGCTGGTGGTGCTGATCGAGCCGGCCAGCCTCGACGACGGGGAGATCACCGACAAGGGATACCTCAACCAGCGGAAGGTTCTCGCCCGCCGGGCGGGGCTCGTGGAATTGCTATACGCCGATCCGGCCCCGGATGGCGTCATCATCGCACGAAAGTCGTCATAACCATGCGCTTTAGCAGCGTCGCCATCCGGGCAGGGATGGCCTGGAGCTCGCCCTTCGTCGAGTGGCAGGGCTCGCTGTCCGAGGTGCGACCATCACGCTGGCGGCCGACGTGACCGGCCGCGCGCTCGCCGCCCGTCAGGTCGATCCGGCCCAGCTGACGGCCTCGTCCTCGGCTGGACCACGCCGCAGTCGAGACCGGCGCGGGGCTCCAGCTGGTGGTTGCCTGACGATGCGCGCCGCGAGGAGAGAGCGACGCGGCCAGCCGTTGCCGTGAGCGCGCCAAGCAGGTCGTGTGCCCGGCCTGCGATGCCCCTGTGGGTACTGGGAGCCCTATGAAGTCCCTGTCCGCTACTTGATCGCGCCGAGGAACGCGCGCCAGGTGTCCGCGCTGAACGTCAGCGTCTCGCCCTCACGGTTGGTCGTGTCGCGCACCGCGATGGTGCCGGACGCCTTGCCGACCTCCACGCAGTTGCCGCCGTTGTTGCCGCTGTAGCTCGCCTTTCGCCAGCTCAGGGCGCTTGATCCTTCCATCGTTCCTTGGCCACTCTCTCAATCATCGAGCGCGAGCCGTTCTTGGGCAACGACTCGCTACGCAGGGCGTCGAAACGCAGCCCGACCTCGGCTACGGTAGCGGCGTCCTCGGAGACGCGCCCGCCGGTCACGTCCTCAATGAACACAATGCTTCCGCCCACGCTCCGGTCAGCGAGGACGAACGCGCCTAGCAACCCACTATGCCCGCCCGCGTCGTAACCCACCAACTGGATTGTGATGTTCGGGAGGTGGGCCAATTCCACCAGGTGCACAAGCTGATCGTGCATGACCGCGGGAGTTGCGACGGGGCGGTACAGCACGCCCTCGTCAAGCAGCACCCACAGCATCGGGGGCTCCTGGCGGCTGAGCACCGCCTGGCGGGCGAGCCGGTTGGACACGTCGGCCTCAATAATCACAAGTATAGTAGTGACAAATACACTTGTGTCTGACTGGAGTCATCCGATGGACGAAACCTCCGGCAAGCCTGCCTGGCTGTACGACCGTGACTTCGAGTGGTCGGCCCTGCTGAACTTCGCGCGGTCGCAGAGCCCGCGGGTGCGACTGGGGATGGTCAGCGGCCGTCGGCGGCAAGGCAAGACCTTCCTGCTCCGCGCCTTGGCCGAGGCAACCGGTGCCTTCTACTACGCCGCCGCTGAAGCCACTACGGCGGACTCGCTGCGTGACCTGGGGGCCGCGCTGGCCGCGCACGCGGGCGCCGCGCTTCCCTACGCGATCCGCGACTGGAACGAGGCCATCCGCGCGATCCGCGAGACGCTTCCCGCCGGCTTGGCGATCATCGACGAGTTCCCGTACCTGATCAGGTCCGATCCGGCGCTGCCGTCGCTCCTGCAGCGAGCGCTTGATGATCAGGCGTGGGGCCAGCAGGCCCCGGGGACGAGGTTCCTGCTGTGCGGTTCAGCCATGTCGGTCATGGGCGGCCTGCTCGCCGGGAACGCCCCGCTGCGCGGTCGCAGCGCCCTGGAGCTTCTGGTCGCGCCGTTCGGCTACCAGACGGCCGCGCGGTTCTGGGGGATCGATGACGATCCGGCCTTGGCCGTCCTCGTCCACTCCATCGTCGGCGGCACGCCCGCGTACCGATCCGAGTTCGTCGCCGACGACGCGCCGGACTCCCGTGCAGACTTCGACAACTGGGTCATCAGGACCGCGCTGAACCCGGCGATTCCGCTCTTTCGTGAGGCCAGGTACCTCCTTGCCGAGGAGACGGACATCCGCGAGCCCGCGCTGTACAACTCGGTTCTCGGTGCCATCGCCGCAGGGAACGCAACTCGGGGCGGGATCGCTAACTACGTCGGCCGCAAGTCCTCCGAGGTCATGCACCCGCTGAACGTCCTCGAAGATTCCGGGCTGATTACCCGGGAGGCTGACCCCTTCCACGCGCGCAAGTCTCTGTTCAGAATCGCCGAACCGCTGATCACCTTCTATGAGGCCATCATGCGGCCAGCCTGGCCGCAGTTGGAACAGCGGCAGGCGGCTGCGGTCTGGCGGCGTCAGCGCTCCGCCTTCCTCTCCGAGGTGGTAGGGCCGCACTTCGAGGCGCTGTGCAGGGACTGGGCCGCGCATGTGGGAGAGGACGTCTTCGGCGGCTTCCCCGCCCAGGTGGCGGCGACCGCTATCGCCGATCCCGGCAACAGGACTCAACTCGAAGTGGACGTCGCCGTGCTCTCCGCGGGGACCCCGGAACAGCCAAGGCGCGTCCTGTCGCTCGGCGAAGCCAAATGGGGCGAGGTCATGGGCCTCGGCCACCTCGACCGCCTCCGCCGAGCGCGGGACCTGCTCTCGGTCAAGGGGCACCAGGCGGCCGACGCCGTCCTTGCCTGCTACAGCGGAGCCGGCTTCACCGCCGAGTTGGCCGACGCCGCCAGGCGCGACCCGCACGTGCTGCTTGTCGACCTGGCGCGGCTCTACCGCGAGTCAGACCCTGAACGTGATCCCGAATGCAGCGCGGCGGGGTAGATCAAGATCAAGATCGCGTTAGCCGGCATCACCCGACGGATCGACCGCCGCATCGGCGATCCACCGCCGCTCGCCGTCCTCGAGCGGATCGCCGGACGCGAGGAACGCCCGCAATTCGCTCTTGTTGACCTTGCTGATGGTCGAGCGCGGCAGCGCCCGGACCACGCAGACCCTGTGCGGCACCTTGAAATCGGCCAGCCGCTGCCTGCAGGCGAGCTCCACGCGGGTAGCGACCTGCGGGGCGGGGCCGCGGGCGACCAGGACGAACGCCACTGGAACCTCATCAAGCTTGTCGTCCGGCCGTGCCACCACGGCGGCCTCGAGCACGCCGTCCACCTCGGCGATGACGCGCTCGATCTCGCTCGCGGCCACGTTCTCGCCGCCGACGCGCAGCATGTCCTTAGCCCGGTCAGCGAACGAGATCCATCCGTCGCCGTGCACGGTCACCAGGTCACCGGTCAGGAACCAGCCGTCCTCGTCATGGCTGTCCGCGGTTGCCTGCGGGTTGTTGAGGTACTCGGCGAACATCGACAAGCCCGCGACGCCGCGGATCGCAAGCGCGCCGCTCTCCTCCGGCCCGGCTGGCGTCCGTCCGTCCGGGCCGGTGACCCGGACGCCGTACTCCGGCGCGGGACGCCCGATCGCGTTCGGCCGGACTGGCAGCCACGGATCGCTGACGATGCCGTGGCTGACCGTCTCGGTCATCCCCCACCACCCGATCGTGCGGACGCCGATCCGTTCGCCCCACTCCGCCGCGATGGCGGGCGCGCCGAACCAGCGGTAGGAATGCCGCTCCGGCGGGTCGCCGCTCAGGACCGCGCGCGCCGACAGGCCCATTAGCGAGGCCCAGGTGCAGCCGTGCTGTACCGACACGTCCCAGAACCGGCTCGTCGACCATTTCGGCAGCAGCACCGCCCGGCCGCCGCACCAGATCGTCGGGAGCAGTGAGTACGCGAGCGCGTTGGCGTGGAACAGCGGCATCGTGATGAGGTGCACGTCGTCGGCGCGCAGGTGCTCGTGCGCGGCGTTGACGCGCGCCGCCCACAGCGCGTTTGCGTGCGTCCAGACCACGCCCTTGGGCCGTGACGTCGTGCCCGAGGTGTACTGGACGCTGACCGGCGAGCCTGGATCGGCCGGCCGGGCCGGAGCGGTGCCAGGGTCCCCAAGCAGCCCGGCCCATGACTCGTCGCGGCCCGGCTGCCACCGCGGCGGCGGGCCTGACGGGTCGGCCGCCAGGCACGCGAGCCACTTCAGTTCCGGCGCCGCGCTGCCGACCAGGTCCGCGAACCGCGGCTGGGTGATGGCGCCGACGGCCTCGCTGTCGCGCGCGTAGTACCGCAGTTCGTCCGCGGCCGACCGGGCGTTGGTGGTGACGGCGACCGCGCCGAGGGCGGCGCAGCCGAACCAGGCCAGCGCGAACTCGGGGCAGTTCTCCAGGTGGATGAGCACGCGGTCCCCGGCCCGCACGCCGTGGGCGTGCAGGCCGGCGGCAACCGCCAGGGCCTGCCGGGCGAACTCGCCGTAGCTCCAGTGCCGCTGATCACCGTCGAACGGATGCCACGTCAGGAACGGGGCCGACGGGCTCGCGGCCGCCCGCGCTGACAGCAGCCGCCACACGTCCAGGCCGAGGAACGGATGCACGGCGGGCAGCGGGTAGCTGCGCCTCGGTGCCATCGCCCCGCCTAGTGCTTGCGGGCGGAGAACCGCGGCGCGCCGTGGTAGCTCGGGATGCCCGCGCCCGCCGGGGCCCGTTCCGGCGCGCCCACCGGGTTGCGCAACGTGCCGAGCTGAGGCGAGGACAGCTCGATCACGTCACCGGGCCTGATCCAGCGGTCCAGTTCGAGTCCGCAGCCGCCGCCGACGGTGCCGATCGCGAGGAACTCGCCCGGCTGGATGTCCTCGCAGTACGACGCCCACGCCAGTACCTCGGCAAAGGAGTACTTGCGGCTGGCGGTCGTGCCCTTGGACCAGAGCTCGCCGTTGACCAGGGCGCTGAGCTCGATGTTCCACTCGTCGAGTTCGTCCATCGTCGTGATGCAGGGGCCCATGACCGTGCAGAAGTCCTTGCCCTTGGACGGCCCGATGTTCATCGACATCTCGAACAGCTGGATGTCGCGGGCGCTGACGTCGTTGAAGATGGTCACCCCGGCGATCGCCCCGGCCGCCTCTTCGACCGACAGGTTGCGTCCGGGCTTGCTGACGAAGAAGCCCACCTCCAGCTCGTAGTCCAGCTGGTCGGAGTAGGCGGGCCAGAGGATCTCCTGTTCCGGCCCGATGATCGTGTCGACGTTGCACTTGTAGCAGATCGGCATCGCGGCGAACGCCGGCGGGACCTGCAGCCCGGCGCCGGCCATGTGCGCCTCGTAGGTGAGGTAGTCGCGGATCCGCGGCGGTCGCGGCACCGGCGCGAGCAGGGTCGCGGCGGACGATGAGACGACCCCGGCCTCGCCGTCAGGCCCGGTCAGGGCGTCCCCGGCCTGCTCGGCACTGTCGGCGAGCTCGAGCGCCCGGTCGAGCGCGCCCGAGGTCAGCGCCCCGGACCCGAGGAGCGCCAGCATGTCGCGTGGCGCCTCGGCCGCCGCGCGGGCGGCCGCGGCGTCGCCGCCGCCGTAGCCGGAGTACAGCACGGCGAACGGGTCGACAATCGAGTTCCGGTGCAGGAGGCCGGCTCGCGGGGTGGCGGCGGTCTCGGGATGGGTGAAGGTGACTAGCTTCATGACTGCTCCTGTTCAGTGGCGGGACGGTTGGCGCGACGGCGGGTCAGGCCGCCGCGCAGGATGCGGGAGCCGCCCTGGCGGCGCTGGCCGAGCACGGCGAGGCTGACGGCCAGCAGCAGGGCGGCGCCGTTGAAGGCGTCGGTGATCCAGCCCTCGCCGCCGCCGAGCTGCAGGCCCTTCACCCCCGTGGCCAGGAGGTAGATGGCGACGATGGTGCCCCAGACGTTGAAGCGGCCCACTTTGATCTGGGTGGTCCCGAGGAACACGGCCGCGAACACCGGCAGCAGGTAGCCGCTGCCGATCGTCGGCGAGACCGAGCCGATCTGCGAGGTGACGAGGATGCCGCCGAGGGTGGCCGCGAGGCTGGAGGCGACTAGCCCGGAGAAGACCATCCGGTCGGTGTTGATGCCCGCCAGCCGGGAGGCTTCCGGTCCGGCCCCGGTGGCCTGCAGCCGGCGGCCGAATGGCGCGTGCTCCAGCAGGTACCAGGCGATCAGCGCGAGCACGAGCAGGTAGATGGCCAGGATCGGGATGCCGAGCGGCTTGGGGCTGGCCAGGTCGGTGAACGAGGACGGGAAGCCCGTGATGAACTGGCCGCCGTTGGTGACGCGGTCGATGACGGCCTGGATCAGCGAGCTCATGCCGAGTGTGGCGACGATGCTGCTAATACCAATCTTGGTGACCAGCAGCCCGTTGACGACGCCGACCGCGAGGCCCGCCGCGAGCGTGAGCAGGATCGCCAGGCCGCTCGGCAGGTGCCAGTCCACCATCATCGACCCGCAGAGCACCGAGGCCATCGTGAGCAGGGTGGCGAACGACAGGTCGAAGGCGCCCGCCGCGAGCGCGAAGATCAGGCCGAGCGCGACGATGCCGGTGATCGCCTGCTCGCCGGCAACGCTCTGCAGGGTCGTGATCGTGAGGAACGTGTGCGGGATCCAGAGCGCGTAGATCAAGATGAACAGCGCCCAGACGTAGATGCCGCTGAGGCGGTCGAGGCCCAGGCGGACCGCCAGGCCCCGGCGCGGCGCGGCCGGCTGGCCGGGTACCGCGTGGTCCGCGGTATCGACCGGCGGGACGGTGAAGCTCACGATGCCACCGCCTCGGCCATTGCCCGCTGCGTGATCGCCTCGGCGGTCAGCGCGCCGCCGTGCAGTTCCGCGGTCACCTGGCCATCGCGCAGGACGACCACCCGGTCGCAGAGTCGCGCGAGCTCCTCGCTGTCGGAGGAGGCGACGATGACCGACGTGCCCTGCCGGGCGGCGGCGGTCAGCGCCTGGTAAATCATGGTCTTGGCGGCCACGTCCACTCCCTGAGTCGGCTCGTCGAGAGCGAGCACTTGCGCGCCGCACCGCATCCACCGCGCGAGCACGACTTTCTGCTGGTTGCCGCCGCTGAGCGTGGAGAACACACGCTCAGCGGCATCCTGCGGCCGAACCGCGAGCCGGTCGAGCCAGACATCGGCTTCGGCCCGCTCGCGACGCAGGCTGAGCCAGCCGTGCGTCGTGCGCAACTGCGGCAGGGTGAGGTTCTCCCGCACGGTGAAGCCGGGGATGGCGCTTTCCCGCTTGCGGTCGTGCGGGAGGTAGGCGATGCCCCGGCCGATCGCCGTCGCCGGGTTCATCCGGTGCACGACCCGGCCGCCGATGGTCAGCCGTCCGCCCGTCCAGGCGATCGCCCCGGCCAGCGCGGGCGCCACGTCTTCCCGGCCCGAGCCGCTGATCCCGGCGATGCCGAGGATCTCGCCCCGGTGCACGGCGAAGTGCAGGTCGCGCAGCCGCGCCGTCCGCAGTCCCTCGACCGCGAGCGCGACGTCCCGCCCGGGCGGCGGCGCCTCCGGGTAGAACTCCTCCAGCGGCCGGCCGACGATGTGCTCGACCAGCGAGGCCGGCGTGACCTCCGCCAGCGGGCAGGTCAGCACCCGCTGGCCGTCCCGCAGGACGGTCACCTGATCGGCCAGCTCGAACACCTCGCTGATCCGGTGGGTGACGTACAGGACGGCCGTGCCCCGGGCGGCAACGGCCCGGACCAGCCGGAACAGGCGTCCGGTGTCGGCCGCGGGAAGCGCGGCGGTCGGCTCGTCGAGTACCAGCACGCCGGACGCGGCGACGCCG
>Ga0335074_10009805_pt1 | contig 13384 bp, 14 predicted proteins | sample Lox_Sample_23_FD_206715 | JGI IMG/M metagenome (GOLD analysis project Ga0335074, IMG submission 206715) | Soil microbial communities from Loxahatchee National Wildlife Refuge, Florida, United States - Lox_Sample_2.3 | ecosystem: Environmental > Terrestrial > Soil > Wetlands | place: USA...
TGGTATAGTCCCTGGACCACAAAATGGGTTCCAGCATTGGCTATTGCCGCCATCGACTCGGCAGATTTTTGCGTGATACTTTGGGCCCTTTCAGCTATTGCAGCACTGATGGAGGGGCAGGAGGCCGCTGGAGGATGAGCTGGCACTTCCGCCTCCAGGTACAATGAAGTGGAAGCTTCAGATACAATTTTTTACGCAAGCGGACAAGCCCTGTGTCCGGCTGCGGTCATCTCTGAAGTTTGCGAGGCGAAATGAAAGGCGATCCTAAAGTCATTGCATTCCTCAATCAGGTTTTGAAAGCCGAATTGACGGCCATCAACCAATACTTTCTTCACGCTGAGATGTGCGAAAACTGGGGCTACTATCGACTCGGCAAGCTGGTCAAGAAAGAGTCCATCGAGGAAATGACCCATGCCGAGAAGTGCATGGAGCGAATTCTGTTTCTCGACGGCACTCCCAATATGACAGACTATTTCAAGATCAACATCGGGCCGACCGTCGAACAGCAATTCAAGAACGATTTGCAGCTCGAATACGACGCCGTCAAGCGCCTGAACGATGGCATCAAATTGTGCGTCGCACAGGGCGACAACGCTTCGCGCGAACTGGCCGAGAAGATCCTCATGGATGAAGAGCACCACATCGACTGGCTTGAGGCGCAGCTGCACTCCATCGGCGAGATGGGCATCGCCAATTATCTCGCTGAGCAAATGAAGGAAGGCGAGTAAGCCGGCCCGAAAGCGCAGCACGAGGGCCCGTTTCTCGTGCAAACTCATCCTACGCTACAATGGAAAGGCGCCGCGATTGCGGCGCTTCTCAATACGCTTTCCCCGCGGAGAGATGGCCGAGTGGCTGAAGGCGCACGCTTGGAAAGCGTGTATACTCGAAAGGGTATCCAGGGTTCGAATCCCTGTCTCTCCGCCATTCAATACCAACAACTTACGCGAATCATTGCTGCATCGAGTATCAAAGGCAGTGCCTGGGTTTCTGGAATAAAGTGCCTTCCGGAGCCGTCCTCGAATAACAATGTAAATATGACAATGGAGTGCTCTGGCAGTTTCTTCAGTCGCGCAGCAGCTCCGGCATTCTGGACTGCGTCAGATAAGTAATTGCGTAGCGATTCGCATATGGACGAAATGCAGACTTGACAATGCTTTCTATCAAGCGGTCGAGTGGACCAGTCCCCCCTACTATGAACACATTCCGTGTATCCGATTGCAGTTTGGCAGCGATTTCGAGTGTCTTCGCTGGATCAAGCTGAAACCATACGCCGGTAAAGCGAGGAAATAGCTTGAGCAATTGAGCTTGCTCTTTGAAGGCTCCAACGAATACGACAGGAACGTCCGGAAAAAAGCGCTTCGACGTCGCCAGAAACTGAAGCGGTGTCGGACCGCCGGCGATGATTACGTCCGGCCTCCGGTCTCTGTACTTACGAACCAGCCAGTCTTCGATTTCACTTTGTCGAGCTTTGTCCGAGAAGAGATTCGTGTCGAGAGACTCGAAGTAGAAGTCAATGCCTGCGTGATGGCTGTTCTGTAGCGTCTTAATGATCTCCTGGGTGGCCACAGCAGCGACAGGGGCCGAGATCCCCAACTCGCAGATCATCAGAACGCGTTCATTTTGCCTGGCTTCAGGAAATGCGGGCGGGCATACACGAATACCGTAATCGCCAGCAGACATATCAGCTGCGGCGATCGACGTCTCAACCCGCAACTGGGACGTGCGGCGCTTACAGTCAAACCTTACTTGATGGAAGTTAACGGTCAGGCTAGCGTAGCGGGAAGGGGCAGTGGCAGTCCAATAGCACTTTCAGGCCGTTAGTAGATAGAGACCGAGCGAGCAATTGGAGCACCGTGATGTTCCCGCGATGCTCGGTCCAGCACTGGGGAGGAACCTATGAAGTCTGATGCCGGTGATGACCAATCCGGGCGCCTGACGATTGTGGGCGCTAATCCGCATTGCGATTCAGCGGCTAGTACTTTTCCTAGTAGGCAGACCGAGCCCTTGCAATTAACTTGTTGCCGTTAACTTGTTGCCGTTCCGGCGGTTTCCCGGCCAGTCTCGTAATGTGTCTTGAAAGGAACCGTGACCATGAAAAACGCGATCCTACGAGCGCTTTTGCTTTTGATGCTCGCCCTGCCAGGCATTGTTTCGGCACAAGATAAGAGGCCAAACGTCCTGCTCATCGTGGCCGATGACATGGGCTGGTCCGACGCCGGGGTTTACGGCGGCGAGATTTTCACGCCCAATATCAATCGCTTAGCCAATCAGGGCTACCAGTTCCTGAACTTCCATGTGGGCTCAATGTGTGCTCCTACACGAAGCATGTTGATGACCGGAGTTGATAATCACGTGGTCGGGTTGGGCAACATGGCCGAACTATTAGCTGAGAACCAGCGTGGAAAGCCAGGATATGAAGGCAGATTAAATGGTCGTGCGGTGACCATCGCTACCTTGCTCCACGACGCCGGCTATCACACCTACATGGCCGGGAAATGGCATCTTGGATACACCAGGGACAGTCTGCCCGCCTCCAACGGCTTCGAACAGTCGTTCATCCTGGCCGAGGGTGGCGCCGATAATTACGAGAAGAAATCGTATACCCCGGGGTATCCCACAGTGCATTTCTTCGATGGCTTGAATGAGGCCCAGTTGCCGCCGGACTTCTATTCCAGCAAGTCTTACACGGACAAGATCATTGGCTGGATCGATGCCAATAAAGCTGATGGCAAGCCGTTCTTCGCCTATCTCGCATTCCAGGCCGTGCACCAGCCGCTGCAGGTTTCCGATGAATTCGTCCGGCGCTATCTGTCAACCTATGAGGCCGGATGGACAAACATAAAGAACTTCCGCTACCAACGGGAAGTACAGCTGGGCATCATGCCGGCAGGGTTGACGCTTAAGACGCCCGCCATCATTCCCGACTGGAATTCGCTTCCCGCAGACGAAAGACGCATGGACGCTAAGCGCATGGCAGTGTATGCCGGCATGCTGGAGTACATGGATATGAGCATCGGCCGCGTTCTCGAATACCTGAAGCAAAAGGGCATGCTCGACAACACCATCGTGGTTTTCATGAGTGACAACGGCGGCGAAGCCCACGAGCTGATGGATCACTTCCCCGACTACTATGCCAAGAACTTCAATCTGACCTACGAGCACCTTGGCCAGAAAGGCAGCTATGTCGAGTACGGACCGGCATGGGCCAACGTCTCCATGACTCCCTTTTCCAGCTTCAAGTCATCCGCTTCCGAAGGTGGAGTTCGTGCGCCTTTCATCATCTCCTATCCCAAGGCGGTGCCCATGGGTCGACGCTCGGATGCGTTCGCCAGTGTCGTCGACGTGGTGCCGACAATTCTGCAATTTACCGATACCAAGGCATCGTCAAACTCTCCTCCTCTGGCAGGCCGAAGCATGGTGTCGTTGCTGACCGGACAATCGGCGCAGGTGTACCCCGGCGATGTTTCGATTTCGCAAGAGCTCTCAGGCGGCGCGGCTGTCTACCAGGGCGATTACAAACTCGTGCGCGACTGCCCGCCCTATGGCGATCGTAAGTGGCACCTGTACAACCTGAAAACCGATCCCACCGAGTCGACGGACATCGCCAGTGCTGAACCAGCTCGGGTGCAGGAGATGACTGAGGCATACGCGGAATACGTCAAGAATAACGGTGTGATTGAAGTTCCCGACGATTACAGCATCAACGGGCAGGCCATTAAGAACGTGAAGATGAAGCACTGAAGCTCGTATCTAGTTGCAGCTACCGCCTTCGGGAAAGCCGGGAGCGTAGCGGGACGTGCGCTGCTGATGGGCGCAATCTGACGAGTCCCGACTGATTGCTGACGGCTGAATTACCCAGTCGGCCAGACCTCCAGTGCCGTTTTGCAGAGAATCTGTTCCTTTGTGGCGTCGCTGATGGCAAGAGCGCGAAATTGTTTTAGATTTCCTTCAATCTCCGGCACGCCTGGACCCGGCCAATCCGTTCCAAACAAGGTTTTGTGCGAGATCTCTTCCAAGCGAGGAAAATATTTCAGCAGCGTCTTCGGCGGAATGCCGCTGATGTCGAGATAGACGTTGCGATGACGCCGCACCAGAAAGAATGCGGTGTCCATCCACAGTGGGCGGCCGCCGTGGGCTAGCAGAATCTTCAGGCGGGGGAAATCGACCGCCACGTCGTCGACATAAATCGGATCACCGTACTTGTTGCGCGCGCCGGGGAAGATCGACGTGCCCGTGTGCACCATGACCGGGATGCCGTTGGCTTCTGCCGCGCGGTAGATCATCTCCAGTTCCTTTACGCCATGCACGTAATCGTTGGGATAGAGCAATTGATGTGGCGGATGGATCTTGATGAGGCGAATGCCGAGCCGCACGATCTGCTCCATGTCAGCCAGAACATTGGTCGTGTGCCGCGGATGAACGCTGCCACAGGGAATCAGGCGCTTGGGATCTTCTTTGACGTAATTTGCGATGAACTCATTGACTGCCGGCGTAAAGCCGATGACTTCCGGCGCGACGTAATTGATGAGCACGGCGCGGTCTAGGCCAATCGCGTCGAGATGCTTGAGGAATGCCTTGGGCGAGCGGCAGTATTCAGCCACGCGATCGAAGTCCTTGCGCGATTTCTTCATCAGCGCCAGCGCTTCCGGCTTGAACAGTTCGATGGGCTGAATGTGGATGTGGCAGTCGGTGATCATTTAATGTTGCGGTCAAGCAGAATACAGCACTTCCCTCAGTCTTCTAAGTAAATATCCACATCGACAACTTCTACAAGTGCCTCCCGGCCTGTTAGTTCCGGATGCATAGCGAACTCCTTGATCTTCGCCTTGTAGTATCTAAAATCTGAACAGTCCAGCAGATCCCAGTCAAAAAAATCGACATACTCCAGAGTGGCTTCACCGCTCTTAAGGGTAGTCACCGGAGCATCCCAATAACGATTGGCGTCAGAGGGCCTGGGCTGTTCGATCAATATCGGAACACCCTCACCTTTGGGAGCCAACAAGAATCTCGATGCCGAAGGCGAACGCCGCTCATCCAGCACAATCGCCTCAAACAGGATCCGTTTGATTTCCTCAAAACGGTCTCTGCTGTCCCAGTTTCTGAGTTCCTCATAGGGCCAGAATGCGGTGTTCCATACGGATCGTGCCGCATTGCGATAGATTACGAATCGCTCCGTGACCTTTTGCATACTCTAATTGGCAGCGGCGCTCATCACCGCGCGCTTAGCGAATACACGCACCATCTCCCGCCTATACTCCGGCGTTAACGCAGAGGTGGTCAGCGGCTTGGCTGTCCTGGCCGCCATTTCGCCAATACGGTCCGCAAGTTCTTCGTCAGGCACCATCCCGATGAGTTGCGCGTCGGCATCTTTTATCAGATGTGGAGCCGGGTTTACCGCCGTGATGGCGACCCGGGCGCCGGCCACGCGATCCTGATTCATCTTGAGTGCGACGGCTACTCCGGCCAACGGATAGTCGATGCTGCCGCGAATCCGCAGCTTGTAATAACTGCCATGCCAGCCCGCACCCGACTCGGGCAGGTAGACGCGCGTGACGATTTCGCCCGGTGCAAGATGCAAGCGAATCATGCCATCATTCACATAGAACTCCGACAATGTGGTACGCCTTACTCCGTGGGAGCTGGCAATCTCGACCTCCGCACCCAAACATAGCAGCGCCGGCGGAGTATCGCCGGAGAACGTCGCCCAGCAAAACTTTCCACCGGGCGCGACATGGCACAATTCACCCTCCTTCTTCAGGCAAAATCCACAACTCTTGCGCCATAGTAGCGACTGGTTGTACCACAGGCAGCGCGTATCGAGGCAGATGTTTCCGCCCAGCGTTCCCATGTTACGCAAAACCGGCGATGCGACAGTTCGCACCGCTTCATACAGCACACGATAGTTCTTGCGGATGATCGGCGAATGTTCAATGGCACTAAGGGTCGTTAAGGCACCGATTTCGACTCCTTTGCCCGGAATATCGCGAATCCCGCGCAATTCGCTGATGCCGCGCAAATCCAGCACATATGGCGGCGTGAACAGCTTCTGTTTCATTGACGGCAGCAGATCGGTCCCCCCCGCAACGATTTTCACCTCGCCATGGTGTTCGGCAAGAAGACCGACCGCTTCGCCGAGCGTCTTCGGCCGCAGCAGTTGAAAGCTTGGCAGGCTCACTGGCCACCTCCGGCTGAAGTCGTTGCGTCGGCTGGTTGCCGCGACGGATCAAGTGGATGTCGCATTGGTCCCTTGCCCCGGAACCAGAGTGAGCCGCCATGCTCGCGGAAGGTGGTTGGGGCAGTCGGATCAACGGATTCGGTCATTTCGATTCGTTTTAGACCTTTCTTCGCACGCAGTGCGGAGAGAATTCGTTCCGGCGTAAACGGGCTCTCACGGAGTCGGACTCCCACAGCGTGGTATATGGCATTAGAGATCGCTGGAATCGTCGCGGCGAGCGACCCTTCGCCGGCTTCTTTGGCGCCAAATGGCCCTTCGGGATCGATGCTTTCGACGATGATGCATTCGATCGCCGGCGATTCCTCCGACGATGGACTGCGATACTCCAGCAGTCCCGGGTTCATAAGCAGTCCGTTTTTCCAGACCATCTCTTCTTCGAGTGCCTGCCCGAGCCCCATCCAAACCGAGCCGATCACCTGGCCTTCAACAGCGACAGGATTGAGCGCGCGGCCGCAATCGTGGGCAGCCCAAATCTTGTGCACCGTGACTTCACCCGTTTCTTCATCGACGCTGACTTCAGCCACTTGCGCGGAGTAGGAATACGCGGGCGACGGGCCGACGCCACCGCCTTTGTGCTTGCCGCCGCGGGCTTCGATGGGCGGCGCGTAGGAACCGGTACCGGTCAGCGCGCCGTGAAAATCGATAGCCGAAACGACCGCTTCCTCGAAACTCATGTGCTCTTTCGGACCCGCTTCTTTGCGAGTCTGCAAAACGGAGCCGCGAAGAATCTGGCCATCGACGCGGCCACGCGGCGCGTCCTTTTCTTCCAGAATCTCCCCGGCCGTGGGGTCATAATCGCTTGGAACGATGCCGTGCTTGTACACATGGTCGTTGCGCATGACAACGTCTTCGGGCGCGCAATCCATTCGCTTGGCGGCGGCGCTCACGATGTTCTTCTTCACATCTTGCGCGGCGCGCAGCGCGGCGTTGCCGGCCATGAAGGTCACGCGGCTCGAATAGGAGCCGAGATCGATGGGAGTGAGATCCGTGTCCGCGGCAATGACCTTCACGCGTGCGAGATCACAGCCCAAAACCTCGGCGACAATCTGCGCCGTCATCGTGTCGGAACCCTGGCCAATCTCCGATGCGCCGGTATAGACGACCACGCCACCGTCGCGATCGATCTTGATGTTGACGGTAGAGTGTGGCATGTCGGAGCGAATGATGCTGTTCGCCGCACCGCTCACATAGTGACTACACGCCATGCCCAGTCCGCGTCCCTTCGCCAGTTTGCCTTTGCGTTCATCCCACCCGGAGCGCGTGATCACCTGGTCAATGCACTCCGGCAGTCCGTAACTCAGCACGCGCAAGCCGTTGACCGTGATAGTTGGCGGCTTGAGCAGATTGGCGCGCCGCATCGCAGCCGGATCGAGATTCAGCTTGGCAGCGATCTCATCCATCTGCGACTCGAAGGCGAAGCGAACGTTGACGGTGCCATGACCGCGCATCGCGCCACAGGCGGGCTTGTTGGTGAGCACGCGATAGCCGTCGTAACGAATGTTGGGGATGTCGTACAAGGCGCCTAACAGAGCGCCGGAATACAAGATGGTGACGACCCCGTAGGAGCAGTAGGCGCCGCCGTCCTGAATGACTTTGCAAGCGACAGCGGTGATGCGGCCGTCGTTCTTGACGCCGGTCTTGAGATCGACGATGGTACGCGGGCGTCCACGGTGCGCCCAGAAAACTTCTTCGCGCGTGTAGGTGATCTTCACCGGAGCTTTCGCCGCGCGTGCGGTAACAGCGGCGATGATCTCCAGCGGGACGATCTCGCTCTTGCCGCCAAAGCCACCGCCCACGAGCGGCTTGATGACGCGAATCTGCGACATCGGCATTTCCAGAACCAGCGAAAGCTTGTGCTGCAGGTAATACGGCACCTGTGTCGAGGACCAGACAGTGAGGCGGCCGAGCTTGCCGGTGTAGGGATCGAGCTCGAAATTCGCCAGCGTGCAATGCGGCTCCATCGCCGCGTGCGTCACTTCGTTGGCGACGTAACGCGCCTGGTGCACGTAATCGGCATCGGCCAACCCCTTGTCGGGATCGCCGAAGACGTGGTGATAATCCTTCTCGATGTTGTGCGGCCGGTTCTCGTGGATGAGATCGGTTTCCGCCTTCATCGACTGCTCGGGGTCGAAGTAAGCGGGCAGCGGCTCGTACTCGACGTCGATCAGCTCAATCGCGCGCTCCGCGATCTCCTCAGTTAGGGCGGCGACGCAGGCGACGTGATCGCCGACGTAACGAACTTTGCCGACGGCCAGCGCGGTCTCATCGTGCCCGACGGGAAGAATGCCGTAGGGATTGGGGGCGTCTTCGCCGGTGACGACAGCAACGACGCCGTCGAGCGCTTTGGCGCGCGAGGTGTCGATGCTGCGGATGCGAGCGTGAGGATAGGGCGAATGCAGGATCTTGCCGATCAGCATGCCGGGGAGTTTGAAATCATCCGCGTATTTGCCGGCGCCGGTGGTTTTGCCGGCGGCGTCAATCATTGCGATAGGTTTGCCGATAATGGAGAAGTCACTCATAAATTGGTAATTAGCTTTTACCTTTTAGCAATCAACATCCGCTGGTAGAGATGGTTTCATCCCAAGCGAGGCCAAAGGATCCGTTCGCTATTTTGCTTCTACCAGTTCCTGCTTCGTTTCTTTCTGCTCCGCGTCAATCACGGCGCGGATGGCCTGATACATCTGCAAATAGCCCGTACAGCGGCAGAGATTGCTGCTGAGTGCATCGCGAATCTCGTCCTCGGTGGGATCGGGATTGTTGGCCAGCAGCCACTTCACGGTCATCATGAAACCCGGCGTGCAGAAGCCGCACTGCGCGCCACCGAAGTCGCCGTAAGCTTTCTGCAGAGCAGCCAAGCCGCCACGGTCGGCGAGACCTTCCACCGTCGTGATCTCCTGGCCTTCGCAACTGGCGGCCAACATGGTGCAGGAAAGCATTGGAATGCCATCAATTTGAACGGTACAGGCGCCACACGACGAGTCGTCGCAAGCCCGCTTGGAGCCGGTGAGGTCAAGATCCTGGCGCAGCACGTCGAGCAAGAGCTTGCTGGGCTCGACGGCCAGTTCGTAGGTGCGTCGGTTGACGCGGAGTGAAATGAGTTCCTTTTTCATTTTGTAGCCTTCAGTAATCAGCAGTCAGTACAGCGGCACCCTGGGATCGATCTGTCTTGCCCAGAGATCGATGCCGCCACTCAGTGATTGCACCTTGTCCAGGCCTTGCCGGCGGAGCCACATGGTGACATTCATGGAGCGCACGCCATGATGGCAAACCACAACAATGTGCTTATCGGCGTCCAATTCCTGCTGGAATCGCGCCGGAATTTCGTTCATCGGAATATGCCGGCTGCCGGCGATCTTTGCCGTCAGAAATTCCCATGGCTCGCGACAGTCAAGTACCACAACGTCGGAGTTGGATTCCAGCAGCGACTTCAGGTCCTCGGGTGTGATTTCGTAATTCATGCCATTTACCACGACGGATCGCCTGTGTCGCCGCTGCCGCGGCTCCATTTGGTTGCCATTTCCACCCCGCGCTTACGCGCCGGGCTCACCCCCTCCCGCCGCTGCACGGCTGGTTCACTGTCAACGCCGGCGGGTGTCGCGTGGTACGCCATTTTATTTTCCCACCCATTTCGGACGACGGCGTTCCATAAATGCCACGATGCCTTCGTGCGCGTCGGCGGTCTTCATTAACTCATCGTGATAGATCTGCTCGGCGCGGGCGAGTCCCTTGTCAAAGTGAATCGCGTCCCACGAGTAGAGCGCCTTCTTGGCGACCGCGATCGCTGCCGGACTCAGCTGCGAGACGCGCTGCACGCATTCGGCAACCAGCGTCTCCGGATCGTCGGCCAGGCCATTGACCAATCCTGCTGCCAAAGCCTGGTCGCCCGATAATGTCTTGCCGGTCAGAATCAATTCCGCTGCGAGTTTCTGTCCCACAATGGAGGACAAGGCGACGCTGGCCACCGGCGGATAGCAGGCCAGCTTGATCTCAGGGAAACCCCAGACGGAATCGGGGGAGGCGTAAACGATGTCGCACATGAGCGCTAGTTCGGCGCCTCCGCCGAGACAGTGACGGCGAACGCTGGCAATCGTCAATTTCTTGCTCGTGACCACTGAGCGGATGACGCCATGGAACAAGCCCAGCATCTCGCGAACCTTGTCGGGGGTGTGAGCCGCGATGTCGACACCGCTGGAGAAGGCGCGATCGGAGCCGGCAAAGATGACGGCACCGATGCCCGGTTGTGTTTCGATCTGCTCCAGCGCGGCGCGCAGTTCTTCCATCATCGGGATGTCAATCACGTTCAGCGGCGGATTGTTGAGCGTCACACGTGCGGCCGGAGGATGAAGCTCAACGGCAATGCGGGTGAAGGCCGAGTTGGTGATCGCAGTCATGTAGTAAAGACGAACCGCAGATCCCTCGTCGGGCTAAAGCCCGCCTCGGGATGACAAAATCAAGAACCGGTAACGGCGCAGCTAAAGCTGCGCCCCTTCAAGGCATCGCCCCTTCACAGGCGGCGCCTTCAGGGTAGCCCCCCTTCAAGGCTGCGCCCTTCAAGACATCCCCCTTCAGGGCTTCACTTCGCCTTGAATTTGGCCGGGCGCTTTTCGATATAAGCAGCCAGTCCTTCCTTGGCATCTTCGCTCTCGAAGAGCAGTTGCTGATTCTCGCGTTCCAGGGCCAGTCCTGCTTCCAATGGAATCTCCCAGCCGGCTTGTACCGCGCGCTTGATTCTTCCCACGGCTTTCGCCGCTTTGTTGGGCGGGCAGAACTGGCGGGCGTAGTCCATCACGCGATCCATGAAGTTCTTGTTCGGCAAGACTTCGTTGACAAGACCCATGTTTTTCGCCTCGTCAAAGGAAAATGTCTTGCCAGTTACCATCAACTCGATCGCCTTCGATTTGCCCAAAAGCCGCGACAGACGCTGGGTTCCACCGGTTCCGGGCAGAACGCCGAGGTTCACCTCCGGCAAGCCAATCTTGCCGGCATCTTGGCGTGCAAGGCGCAGGTCGGCGGCCATAGCAACTTCCAGACCTCCGCCAACGCAATGCCCATTGAGGGCTGCCAGCACCAGTTTGGGCGTGTTCTCCAGCCGAAGTAGAGTCTCATTGGCGTGCAGGCAAAAGTAGTACTTATAAGTTGGATCGACCTCGGCCAGCATCTGGATGTTCGCGCCGGCGCAGAAGAATTTTTCCCCCGCGCCGGTCAGGACGATGACGTGGACGTCGTCGTTCATCCGCGCCTGAAGGATGGCGGCATCGAATTGGCGATTCATCTCGTAGCTGTAGGTGTTGGCCGGGGGATCGTTGAGTTCGATGATGGCGACGCCGGAGTCCACGCGGTAGCCGATCAGTGGCTTGGTCTCGACGGGCATGGTCTGGGTTGTGCTAGACATTCGTCGGTACGTCCTCCTCTACCGGGGCGAAGCCCGATGCCATTTTTTGTTCCCCGGCGGGACGACTGCAGCTATACCCGGATGCAAGCCGCTGATCCTTCGACTGCGTTCGTCCGCCTGACGGCCGACCCACTTCGGCTCAGATGACAGTCATAAGATCGATCGTGACTGGATTACCGCTTTCTGGACGACCGCTTCGGTGGGGTCGCATTTTTTTTCACCGAGCGGTTGCTTGCAACGGCGTGGTGGGTAGGCTTTTCCCCGCCGGCGCTGCCGCGTATGCCACGTAGAAAGATATCGCTAATTTCGCGCGCCAGAACCTCGGCATCGGGGTCGACGCGCGGCTTATACCAGGTATAGAGCCAGTTCATCATGCCGAAGAGGCCCATGACGGCGGTGCGTGTACCGATGCCACCAGCCGCGCTGGCATTGGTTCCAACGGATTTCAATCCTTCGGCTTGTGCAAGTTCGTCAACCAGGCCGACACAGATGCGGTAATATTCGCGTTTGATGGCGGCCAACTCGGCGCCGTAGCCGTTCTTCAGCACGTCGTCCTCGTGTGACAGCACCTTCATCGCCTTCTGCCGGGTCACGGAATAATCGACGTGATTGTGGACGAAGATGCGAATGCGGCTTTCCGGATCAGAGCTGCCGGCCAGGCGCTCCCGCAGGCGCTCGATGATGGTAGTGAAGGTGTGGTGCTGGATAAAGTAGAGCAGCTTCTCCTTGGACTCGAAGTAATAATAAAGACCAGCGAGTGAAATGCTGCTGAGGCGCGACAAATCGCGCATGGAGGCGCCTTCGTAGCCCTTATCGGCAAAGACCTCGGTGGCGTAATCGAGGATCTCCGACAGACGGCGATCGAAGCGGGTATCCTGAGGCGAAGGGCGCTGGGGGGCGCGGGTTGTGCTGCTAGCAGACATCGGAGGACGGTTCCCGAACTCGGATTTTTCGAACGTTCGTTAGAATTATAACAAGGCAGACAGCCGAGGCGCAATCGCACTCTTCACCAACCTCACCGCCGAGTGCGGCTATCGTGTCCAGGCTCGCGGCAAGTGCGGCAATTTGGCAACTGGCCCCGGCATCATTGACAACCTGTGCCATGAACAGGCAAACTGCTGCATTCCTGAGGATTGGGTTTGTCTGTCTGCAAACCCGAACCCGATCCCGGCACTACGAGCGAATTGATGACCGCGCCACAACGCGTTTCATATCGTATGGAGTCCACGCTGGAGAGCGTGAACAAGGCCGAGGAAATGGCGGATCCGATCGCGGCGCGAGCTGGCTTCGATGAAGATACGCGAAGTGGCGTTGCCATGGCAGTACGCGAGGGCATGATCAATGCCGTCCTGCACGGCAATGCGTACGACCCCAACAAGCGCGTGAATCTGAGCTTCGAGCAGAACGATCGGGAACTGGTGATTATCATTAGCGATGAGGGCAAGGGGTTTATGCCGGAAGAAGTTCCCGATCCGCTGGCCCCAGAGAATCTCTTGAAGACGTCGGGGCGTGGCATATTCTTAATGCGGGCATTTATGGATGAGGTTCGGTTCCGCAAGCTGAACCCCGGCACTGAAATTACTTTGATCAAGCGGCTCCAGGGCAAGGAACTGGACCGCCAGGAGGCTTCCACGTGAGCATGAAAGCGAGCACGCGGCAGGTAGATGGCGTCACCATCGTCGACTTGAGTGGGCGCATTACGCTGGGTGAAGGCAGCGTGATTTTGCGCGACACCATCAAGGACCTGCTGGGCAAAG
>Ga0335074_10009806_pt1 | contig 13383 bp, 14 predicted proteins | sample Lox_Sample_23_FD_206715 | JGI IMG/M metagenome (GOLD analysis project Ga0335074, IMG submission 206715) | Soil microbial communities from Loxahatchee National Wildlife Refuge, Florida, United States - Lox_Sample_2.3 | ecosystem: Environmental > Terrestrial > Soil > Wetlands | place: USA...
ATGCTTCATGCGCTTATACTTGCCGCACAAGCATTCCCAGTCCTGCGTGGGGCCGAAGATGCGCGCGCAGAACAATCCATCGCGCTCCGGCTTGAAAGTCCGGTAGTTGATGGTCTCCGGCTTGGTGACTTCTCCGTGGGACCAGCTCCGGATCTTTTCGGGAGACGCCAGACTGATCCGGATGGAATCAAAATCGGCGATCAAATTCGCTCTGTCGTAAGGAGAGGATCTCATTTAGCACCTTTTCTGGGGTCAGGGGGCGGGGGCTGGGGGACAGGGTCTAGACAAATCCCTGGCACCCATCCCCGGGCTCCCATACCCGGTTCTTCAGTCAGCCGCCGGCGCCATGTCCAACGCTTCATGCGGCGCCTTCTTCATCAACTCCACGTCCAGGCACAACGACTGCAACTCGCGGATGAGCACGTTGAACGATTCCGGCACACCCGGTTCGATGGCGGCTTCGCCTTTCACGATCGCTTCGTAGATCTTGGCGCGGCCGTACACATCGTCCGACTTGGCCGTCAACAATTCCTGCAGGATATATGCGGCGCCGTAGGCTTCGAGCGCCCAAACTTCCATTTCGCCGAAGCGCTGTCCGCCGAACTGCGCCTTGCCGCCCAAGGGCTGCTGCGTGATCAGCGAATACGGCCCGATGGAACGCGCGTGAATCTTGTCGTCCACCAGGTGCGATAGCTTCAGCATGTAGATGTAACCCACCGTTACCGGCTGCTCGAACGCCTGGCCCGTCAGGCCGTCGTAGAGCCGCGTCTTGCCGTCGGTCGGCAGGTTCGCGTCAGTCAGCGACTTTTTAATTTCGCGCTCCGTCGCGCCGTCGAATACCGGCGTGGCGAAATGCACATCCAGCGCCTTGGCCGCCCAGCCCAAGTGCGTTTCGAGAATCTGGCCCACGTTCATACGGGACGGGACGCCCAGAGGATTCAACACGATTTCCACCGGCGTGCCGTCCGGCAGATACGGCATATCTTCGTCCGGCAGAATACGCGCGATCACGCCCTTGTTTCCGTGGCGGCCGGCCATCTTATCGCCCACCGAAAGCTTGCGCTTCATGGCGATATAAACCTTCACCAGCTTGATCACTCCCGGCGGCAGTTCATCGCCCTTGCGCAGCTTGCCGACCTTCTCATCGGTGATCTTTTCGAGCACCGCGATCTGGCGCGAGGTCATCTCCTCGATTTCATCGATCTGCTCGTTGATGCGCGGATCCTTATCCTTGAAGCGCATGCGCTTCAGGTCGCGCGATTTCATCTTCTCGATGATTTCGCGCGTCAGATCCGTATCTTTGGCGAGCAGGCGCTTGTTGGTCTTCTCATCGTGCAGATCGGCCAGCAGGTGCTTGCCTTCGAGCAGGTTGCCCAAACGCTTGGCGCGCTCGTCGGTCAGGATACGGATTTCATCCTGCAGGTTGCGCTGCAAGCGGGCGATCTGCGATTCCTCGATGGCGCGGGAGCGTTCGTCCTTCTCCTGGCCCTTGCGCGAAAAGATCTTGCAATCCACCACCGTGCCCTCGATGCCGGGCGGGCAGTAGAGCGAAGCGTCTTTCACGTCGCCGGCCTTTTCGCCGAAGATGGCGCGCAGCAGTTTCTCTTCGGGGGTGAGCTGCGTTTCTCCCTTGGGAGTCACTTTGCCCACCAGAATGTCGCCGGGCTTTACCGTGGCGCCGGTGCGGATCACGCCGCTTTCATCCAAATTGCGCAGAAACGAATCCGCGATATTCGGAATATCGCGCGTGATTTCTTCCGGCCCCAGCTTGGTGTCGCGGCCCTCGATTTCGAACTCTTCAATGTGAATCGAGGTGTAGTAGTCTTCCTTGACCAGCTTCTCCGAGACCAGAATGGCGTCTTCAAAGTTGCATCCGCGCCAGGGCATGAAGGCCACCAGCACGTTGCGGCCGAGCGCCAACTCGCCCATATCGGTGCAAGGACCATCCGCCAGCACCTGGCCTTTCGTCACCCGCTGCCCCATGGCCACGATGGGCTTCTGGTTGATGCAGGTGTTTTGGTTCGAGCGCTTGAACTTGGTGAGCTGATAAATATCCGCGCCCACTTCGCGCGAGAGCTGCCCTTCATGTGCCTGGCCGCCTTCCACGCGCACGATGATGCGCTCGGAATCGACCGAATCGACCATGCCGGGACGCTTGCATAGCACTACCGCGCCCGAATCGCGCGCGGTCACCCGCTCCATGCCGGTGCCCACGTAAGGCGCATCGGCGCGCAACAACGGCACGGCCTGGCGCTGCATGTTCGATCCCATCAGCGCGCGGTTGGCGTCGTCATTCTCCAGGAACGGAATCAAGCTGGCCGCCACCGAGACGAGCTGCTTGGGGCTGACGTCGATGTATTCGATCTCATCGCGATGCTTCAGCACGAAGTTGCCGGCCTGGCGCGCGTTGCAAAGATCCACCACGATCCTGCCGGTCTCATCCAGCTCCACATTGGCCTGCGCGATGGTGTACTTGTCTTCCTCCCAAGCCGACAGATACTCGCAGTGCGCTTCGTATTCGGCGGCTTGCTTCTTCGAGCCGAGCGCGGCGTTGGCTTTTTCGATATCCGCGCGGCGCACGATGTCGCCGACTTTATAAGCGGTGTCGCCGGGGTTCAGAATCTTGATCTCATCTACCACCACACCCTTTTGCACCTTGCGGTAGGGACTTTCGATGAAGCCGTATTCGTTGATGCGGGCGAAGCACGATAGCGACGAAATCAGACCGATGTTAGGACCTTCCGGCGTTTCAATCGGGCAGATGCGGCCGTAATGCGTGGGGTGCACGTCGCGCACTTCGAATCCGGCGCGCTCGCGCGACAGACCGCCGGGACCCAGCGCGGAGAGACGCCGTTTATGCGTGATCTCCGACAGCGGATTGGTCTGATCCATGAATTGCGAAAGCTGGCTCGAGCCGAAAAACTCGCGAATGGCGGCCATCACCGGCTTGGCGTTCACTAGGTCGTGCGGCATGGCCGTGGACATTTCCTGGTAGACCGACATCTTTTCTTTAATGGCGCGCTCCATGCGCACCAGGCCGATGCGGAACTGGTTTTCAAGCAGTTCGCCCACGGCGCGCACGCGGCGGTTGCCCAGGTGATCGATGTCATCCACCGCGCCGATGCCTTTGCGCAGCTTCAACAGGTATTTGATCGTGGCGCGGAAATCTTCCGGATCGAGCGTGCGCTTGTCGAGCGGCGTGGCGTCGGCTTTATCGTACAGCTTGATGTTGAACTTCATGCGGCCCACGCGCGAAAAATCGTACTTGCGCGCGTCGAAGAACATGCCCTGGAACAGTTGCGTGGCAGTATCGAGCGTAGGCGGATCGCCCGGGCGCAGCTTGCGGTAGATCTCGATCAGCGCGTCGTTCTGGGCTTTCACGCTGTCTTTCCGGAGCGTGGCCGAAATCACCGTGCCCACGTCATCCCGCTCGGGGAAAAAGACTTCGAACTCTTCGATGCCCGCTTCCATCAGCTTCTGGATGCCGGTGGTGGTGAGCTCGTTGTTGGCGTCGATCAACACCTCGCCGGTGTTCATATCGACCACGTCGGCGGCGATGTAAGCGCCTTCCAGATCGTTGGGAGCGATTTCGGTCTGCTGAATCTTGGCCGCCTGAAGGCTCTTGATCAGCGTTTCGGTGATCTTCTTGCCCTGGCCGACGAGGGTTTCGCCGCCCTTGGCGGTAATCGCGTGGGAAAGCTTCAGCCCTTTGATGCCGGGCGTGAAATCGCCTTCTTTGCTGTACAGATTCCAGTAGAGCTTGTTGCTCTTGATCGAAATGCGGTCGACGGTGTAGAACGCCCGCAGCACCTGTTCATCGGTCTTGAATCCCAGCGCGCGCAGAAACACCGAACCGTAGAATTTGCGCTTGCGGTCGATACGTACATACAGCAGGTTCTTGGTGTCGTATTCGAATTCCACCCAGCTTCCGCGATACGGAATGATCTTGCCGAGAAAATAACCTTGCGCCGGCACGCGTTCGAAGAACACGCCGGGCGAACGATGCAACTGCGATACGATCACGCGCTCGGTGCCGTTGATGATGAACGTGCCGTTATCGGTCATCAGCGGAATTTCGCCGAAGAAAACTTCCTGTTCCTTGATGTCGCGCACGCTCTTGGCGCCGGTTGTGGGGTCTTTGGCGTACACCGTGAGCCGGATGGTGACCTTCAACGGCGCGGCATAAGTCATGCCGCGTTCCTGGCACTCCACCATGTCGTATTTCAGTTGCAATCCGACCGGGTCGCCGCACTTGTTGCAGAACGTCACCACGTTTTTGTTGAAAGTGCCGCAGTGATGGCAAAGCACGTCGCCGGCGTGGAAGGGATCGGTGCGAATAGTGGCGCCGCAATTCCGGCAGGTGGACCGCAGGTGATGCAGCCCTTTCAGATTGCCGCACTTGCACTCCCAATTGCCGATCGAGTAATCCACGAATTCCAGTTCGCTTACGCCGCGAAAATCCGAGATCGGAAATACCGAACTGAACACCGTTTGCAGGCCGGTATCTTCCCGCTCGTTGGGAAGCAGGTCCATCTGCAGGAAACGCTCGTACGAATTCTTCTGAACCTCGATGAGGTTCGGGATCGGAATCGATGTTTTGATTTTGGAGAAATCAACTCGCTCGGGGGCGGCGCCGCTGTTTTGAATATCCATGTCTTCTTTTAAACTCCTGAGGGCCGAACAACCTAAGCAAAAAAGCTCTTTACAAACTGCATCGCACTGGCAAGCCCCAAGGAACATTGCGCGAGGGCGGGGAAGCCAGTGAATCGAAACGTGGGAACCGGTACGGAGCCGGCACGGTTGGTGGCTGCGAGAGCCGGGTCGAAGTCGTCAGCGAGAACTGCTGAGAAGGGCGGGCGAGAAGGCCCGTAAAGGCGCACAAATCCTGTCCCGGAATTGCGGGCGCAAAAAGGCACGCAAGTCCTCTCCTTGCAGCCGCGAACCGTCTGCAATTCAACTGCCAGGATCCAAAATTCACAGTCACCAATGGGATCAAGTTCAGTTAGAAGAAAGAGACCCCAATAAGCAATCCTACCAGGGCCTGCCTCACCTTGTCAACAGCAACTTTAGAACCATCTAGCAAAGCTAATGGCTCCAGTAACTTGCAGCTAAATAAACTGCGCTACTTCACTTCTACGGTAGCGCCGGCCTCGGTGAATTTCTTCTTGATGGCCTCAGCTTCATCCTTGCTGACGCCTTCCTTGATCGGCTTGGGAGCGCCGTCGACCAAATCCTTGGCTTCCTTCAAACCGAGGCTGGTAACTTCGCGCACCGCTTTAATGACATTGATTTTGTTCGCGCCTATCGCGGTAAGAACAACCGTGAATTCGGTCTTCTCCTCGGCTGCTGGAGCTGCCGCCGCCGCCGCTCCCCCGCCGCCGGCTACCACCATCGGGGCCGCCGCCGCAGCCGATACGCCCAGCTTTTCCTCAAGTAGCTTGACGAGTTGGGACGCTTCGAGCAGCGTCAAGCCCTGGATTTGATCCGCAATTGTGTTGATGTCCGCCATTTTTATTACGACTCCTTCTTCAAAATCTTTGGTTGAGGTGGTGGGTGGTTAGGGAAACACAAACCCCCGACCGTCCGGGACGGATAGGCCACAACCCACCACCCATCACCCTTCTTTAAACTTGCCTTCCTTGGCCGCCTGATCGATGACTACCGCTACGTTCCGGCCAACCGCGCCGAGCGCCGATACCAGCCGCTGCGCCGGAGAATTGATCAGGAACAGCAGCTTGGCAAAAATCTCTTCCTTGGGCGGCATGGCCGCCAGATCGTTGATCGCTTTGACATCGATGACCCGGCCTTCCACCACGCCCGCCTTGAACGTGAACGCCGGATTCGTCTTGGCGTAGGCGGTAAGCGCCTTGGCCAGCGCCACCGGATCGTTCGTGGTGTAAGCCAGCGAGGTCATGCCGCGCAGATTCTTCATCACCTCTTCCGCGGCCGTCCCTTCCGAGGCCTTCTCGGCGATGTTGTTCTTGATGACCCGGTACTTGCCGCCCGCCGCGCGGATGGTCTTGCGCAAATCGAAATCCTGCGCGACCTTCATTTTTTCGTAACCCGTCAGAAACAGATTCTGGGACGCCTGCAGGTCCTTGCGCAGGGCTTCGAGGTCCTTTTGCTTATCTTCTTTTTTCTTCATTTCGATACCCGCGGGCGTCTAAACCGCCGCCTTCTGGCTGAATACCGTTACATCCAGCGATACGCCCGGTCCCATGGTGGAGCACATGGTGGCGCTCTTCACGTACTTGCCTTTGGCCGCGGCCGGCTTGGCTTTCACCACCGCACTGATCAGGCTGGAGGCATTCTCTACCAGCTTTTCCGAAGTGAAACTGATCTTGCCCACCGGCGCGTGAATAATGCCGGTCTTATCCACGCGAAATTCGACCTTACCGGCCTTGATCTCCTTCACCGCCTTGGCGACTTCCACGGTGACTGTGCCAGTCTTCGGATTCGGCATCAGCCCGCGCGGCCCCAGGATCTTGCCGAGCTTACCAACCGAACGCATCATGTCGGGCGTGGCGATCACGGCGTCAAAATCGGTCCAGCTTTCCGACTGGATCTTGTTGACCATGTTTTCGCCGCCCACGAAATCGGCGCCCGCTTCTTCGGCTTCCTTTTGTTTGTCGCCGCCCGCGATCACCAGAACCTTTTTGGATTTGCCCAGGCCATTGGGCATTACGACGGTGCCGCGCACCATCTGATCGGCGTGCTTGGGATCCACGCCCAAGCGCATATGCACCTCGATGGTTTCATCGAACTTGGCGTATTTGATCTTCTGGATCAAGGGCACGGCCTCTTCAAGAGGATACTCGCGCGCCTGTACCTGTTTGGCCGCAGCCTGATATTGTTTTCCTTGCTTATTTGCCATGCTACTCCCTCACTGGTACAAACGGCCCGGCCTAGAAGCACGGACCTCCCATTGAGCGTCTTTAGGGGACATTTGCAAGATTAACACAGCGGGTGAGGAAATGTCCAATCCGGTTTTGCAACCCCTTTCGCAGCGGATGCGACCGCGTGACGCGCGGCATCAGCTACAATCAAAGATCCCATGCCCGACACTCCGGCCATCGAAGTCCGCGACTTGGTGAAACGTTACCCTAAGTCACCGGTCAACGCCGTCAACGGCGTTTCGTTCAGCGTCCGGCCCGGTGAGATTTTCGGATTGCTCGGACCCAACGGCGCGGGCAAAACCACCACCATCGGGGTGCTGACTACCTTCGTCCTGCCGACCTCCGGCTCCGCCCACATCATGGGTTTCGATGTGGCGCGCGATCCTATCGGCATCAAACAGCGTATCGCTGTGGTGCCGCAGATGAGCAATCTGGACCGCAGCCTGCGCGTACGCGAAATTCTCACGTTTCACGCGGCTTATCACGGCGTGCCGCGCCGCGAGCGCGAAGAGCGCGCCGACGCCCTCCTTAACGAGCTCGGCCTGGGCGAGCGCAAGTATGATCGCGTGCTGCGCTACTCGGGCGGCATGGGGCAGCGGCTCATGGTGGCGCGCGCCCTCATGCATACTCCCGACGTGCTCTTCCTCGATGAGCCCACCAACAATCTCGATCCGCAATCGCGCCTGTTCCTTTGGGACCGCATTCGCGCGCTGAATGCGCAAGGCCTCACCATCCTGCTCACCACGCACGATATGAACGAAGCCGATCAACTATGCGGGCGCATCGCCGTCATGGACAAAGGCCGAATTCTGGTCAATGATACATCGGCCGAGCTAAAGAAGTTGATCCCCGGCGGCAATGCGGTGGAGTTGCGGGTCAGCCTTCCCGCGCCCGATGCGCATACGCGTGTACTGGAAGCCTTGCGCGCGGTACCGGGTGTAAGCAAAGTCGACGAACTGGATTCGGGCGCCCCGGCCGATCCTAATGAAGATGTTGGGGTGGTTGCTTACCGGCTCTATGCGGAGGCAGCGCCGGCGCTGGTCGGCCCCGCTACGCAAGCCGTGCTGTTGGCGGGCGCCCAGGTGCGCGATCTGCATGTGAAACAGCCCAGCCTGGAAGACGTATTCATCTATCTAACAGGGAGACATTTGCGCTAACATGACCTCCACGCGACATCGCAGCCGGCTCCGGCTGGCCGCCCACGCTTTCGGCGCAACTCTCGGCCGCGACTTAGCCGTTACGCGCCGCGAGTTACCTCAGTTTCTGATTCAGGCACTTATCCAGCCGATGTTTTTTCTATTGATCTTCTGTAAGATCCTGCCCGGCATCGGACTAACTGCCGGTAACTTCGCGGCGCTGCTGCTGCCGGGAATCGTGGGACTTACTGAATTGATGGCGGCCATCCAAGGCATCACGCTGCCGCTGGCGCTGGATCTGGGATACGCGCGCGAAATCGACGACCGTTTATTGGCGCCCATGCCCATCTGGATGGTAGCCGCCGAAAAGCTGCTATTCGCGGCCCTGCGCAGCATGGTGGCGGGCGCGGTGATTTTTCCCGCCGCATGGTGGGTGCTGGGCAGCCGGTATGCCGTGCGCGGCGACCGCATCGGCATTCTGATCGGCATGATCGTGCTGGCGGCATTCGCCGGCGCGGGCATCGGACTGATTATCGGCACGGTGGTGAAGCCGGAACAAATCAGCCTGATGTTTTCACTTATTATTACACCGTTATTATTTACCGGTTGCACTTACTACCCATGGGCGGCACTTAGAAATATCCGCTGGTTTCAGATTATTACATTGTTCAACCCCCTCACTTATGCCGCGGAAGGCTTGCGCTACGCGATGGTGCCGCCAACGAACGGCCACGCCATGCCTACTTTGCCCATGCCGTGGGTGTTACTGGGGCTGGGCGCCACGCTGGCGTTGTGTTGCGGGATCGGCGCGCGCACCTTCCGCGCGCGGGTCGTTAGTTAGCGCCGCGCGGCGAAACCCAAGCCCCTGGCCCCCGTCCCCTGACCCCGCCGCGCGAAGCACGGCTTTGCTAAGCTAATCAGTTGCCATGACCGTAGAAGAGATCCGCGAACTGATCCAGCTCACCACCGATACCGGCATCGACGAACTGGAGGTGCAGCGTGGAGACAACCGCGTGCGTATTCGCCGCTCCGTGGCGGGCCAGCAGCAAGTAGTGTACGCCCAACCCGCCGCGCCCGCGCCGCCACGATTGGAAACACCGGCCGCGCCCGCCGCAGCTTCCGCGCCCGCCAAGGAAGCTCCCAAGGAACCGGGCGTTGATCCCAACGTGGTACTGGTGCGTTCGCCCATTGTCGGTACGTTCTATGAAGCCTCCGCGCCTGGATCGCCTCCCTTCGTGCGCGTGGGCGAGCGCGTGCAACCCGGCAAGGTCTTGTGCATCATCGAATCGATGAAGCTGATGAACGAGATCGAAGCCGAGGTCTCCGGGATCGTGGAAAGCAAGCTGGTGATGAACGGTCAGCCCGTGGAGTACGGGGAGGCGCTGTTTGCCATCCGCTCCGTTTAAGAAAATTCTCATTGCCAACCGCGGGGAAATTGCCCTGCGCGTGGTGTGCGCATGCAAGGAACTGGGCATCCACACCGTGGCGGTTTACTCGGAGCCCGACCGCCACAGCCTGCACGTGCGCTTCGCCGATGAAGCCGTCTGCATCGGGCCGGCCAAGAGCGCGCGCAGCTACCTGGATATTCCCTCCATCGTCAGCGCGGCCGAGATCACGGGCGCGGAAGCGGTGCATCCCGGCTACGGTTTTCTCAGCGAGAATCCGGGCTTCGCCGAAGTGTGCGAAGTCTCGGGGCTGAAATTCATCGGACCGCGCCCCGAGGTGATCCGGCTGATGGGCGTAAAGGAGCGCTCGCGGGCCTTCATGCGCGAACGCGGCGTGCCCATCCTGCCCGGATCGCAGGGGATTTTAAAGACCGCCGAAGAAGCCATCGAATGCGCCAACGGTATCGGTTTCCCCGTGATCCTGAAGGCTTCGGCGGGCGGGGGAGGGCGCGGCATGCGCATTGTGAACGCGGCCTCGGAACTCGAAGCGCAGTTCAATTCGGCGCAGCAGGAAGCGGGCGCGGCGTTCGGTTGCGCCGATGTCTACCTGGAGAAATATGTGCGCGCGCCCCGTCACATCGAGTTTCAGGTGCTGGCCGACGAGCGTGGCCGCGTGGAGATTCTGGGCGAGCGCGAATGCAGCATCCAGCGGCGTCATCAGAAGCTGTTGGAGGAATCCCCTTCTCCGGTGATGACCCCGGAATTGCGCGCGGCCACGGCGGCGAAGCTGAAGGAAGCGCTGTGCGCGGCGGGCTATACCAACGCGGGAACCGTCGAGCTGTTGATGGATGAAAACGGCAACTTGTATTTCATGGAGGTCAACGCGCGCATCCAGGTGGAGCATCCCGTGACCGAATTTGTCACGGGCATCGATCTGGTGAAAAGCCAGATTCGCATCGCGGCGGGCGAGCCGCTCGAAGACGTGATTTCGTTTCCGGTTGAGTTGCGCGGGCACGCCATCGAATGCCGCATCAACGCCGAAAATCCGGTGACGTTTACGCCGTCGCCGGGACGCATCACCGGATTCCACGCGCCGGGCGGGATTGGCGTGCGCGTGGACACCCTGGCGCATACCGATTGCGTCATCACGCCGTATTACGATTCGCTGGTGGCCAAGCTGATCGCCTATGGCCGCGACCGCATGGAGGCGATTCATCGCATGCAGCGCGCGCTCGAAATGTTCGTAGTGGAGGGGATTCACACGTCCATTCCACTGCACGAGCGCATCATGGCGGACCCCGATTTTCAGGCCGGCCGCTTCGATACCAACTTCATCAAGCGGTTCATGCCTCCCGAACGCGGCGGACACTGATGCGCCTGCGCACCGCCAAGGACCGGCTGAAGGTCGAGCACAGCATCATTGATGGCGTGCGCGAAATCCTGGAGCGGATGTTGGCGGAGACGCCCGAGATCCGCTCGATCATTCCAGGCGTGATTCGTCCGGTGCGTGACGCGCGCGGTCCGGTGAAGGTGCGGGTGACGGTGCCGGTACAAAACGGATGGAAAGCCATCGCACTGAGCGCGGGCGCGCGGCAGGAATTATTCATCAGCACGGCGCTTAAGAAGGAAGAGATCGAGCGGGCGTTGGAGCGGGCGGGCGCGGTGGTCGGGTAAGGCGCACTTAATGCGAGCGGCGTTTCACGGATTGATCTCGAACCGCACGGACTTGAATGCGGCCACTCCCCTGCGACCCTTGTACGCGTTGACGCCGAAAGTCACGCCCATATTATCCTGATATTGGCTGTGGACACGGTATCCGCGCAAAATCCTTTGGCCATCCATCCATAACTCGGCTGACTGCAAACCCGGGTCGTATCGCATCTCGTAACGATGATAAGCGGCAGCCGCCCGCGGCAAAGAATATTCCAAGCCCTCTGTTATCGGCACGATTTGGGTAACCAGGCGAACCATGCTGGTGCCCGCCTCAACATCGTCGTGGATGTCGAATCGTCTGCCGAAAGGCACAAAATCCACGCCCGCGTTCGCCGTGCCGTCCTCGGCCCGCACAACCACCACGAGATTCCAGACGCGCTCCAGCGCCTGGCGCTTCTGGAACCCGCTCAGAGGCCGGTAATAGTATCCCATGGACGATGTAGACATGCGCCACGCTTCGTAGCCGGTTCCGTCCGGATTACTAACCACGGCTGCGCTTACTTCATTGTGGATGCGAACCTTCGTGAACCGGATCGAAGGCGCCTACGTTCTCGATAATGCGGCCGGTATCTTCGGGCGCGCGGTATCCCCACCGCATGAGGATGGCAGCCAGCGCGATGACGATCAGCACGCAATCAACGGCCACTGTACGTCTCAAATGCCGCCGGTCCGCCGAAGCGATCTTGTGCGCCAAAGCCGCCGACCACGCGGCGGCGTCCTTCGGCCGATCGTGCGGCTTAAATGTTAAAGTCGTTTCGAGTCCACGCCGTACGCCGCCACCGAATCTCGCCGGCACGGCGCGCAAGTCGGGTACGCCGCAGAGCATTTCGCAGGTGACCAAAGCCAGCGAATAGATATCCGATGAGAGCGAATGGTCGCCCTCAAACTGCTCCGGCGCCATGTACCGGACGATGCCTGCGAGCATCACCGTGGTGGTTCCCGGCTGCAAGCCGGAACGTTCGGTTTTGGCGATTCCGAAATCGATGAGCTTCACGGACTCGGCGCCGCCGCCCAGCCGCTGCAGCATGATGTTTTCCGGCTTCCGGTCGCGGTGGCAGATTCCCAGCGAATGCGCGGCGGCCAGCGCGCTTTCCCGCCTGGCGCAGGATGGCTGCGGCGCGGCTGGGATCAGCCGGACCGGACCGCAGAACCTCGCGCAGGCTCACGCCATCGATGTACTGGATCACCAGAAACGGGCTGCCGTCCGCCAGTTCGCGGTATCGAGAATACCGCCCATGCCGGGATGATCGATGCGCGCCAGCGCTTCCATTTCCTGGCGCAGCCGCGACCGCAACCATTCATTCTGGCGGCCTTCGGCGTTCAAAACCTTAACGACCAGCGGCCGGGAGAGCACCCGGTCAGTCGCGCGATAGACGACCGCTCGGCCGCCGCGCGCCAAGCCGTCTTCCACGCAGTAACGTCCGTTGAGAATCAGCCCAGGCTCCAAGGCCTTGTCGTGGATAGCGGCTTCGATCAAATCGGCTGGGGCTCCGCCGGGAAGCCGTCGTCCGTGACGTTTTGCGCCAGTAGTGACTCGATTTCCACGCGCATGCCCGCGTCGCCGCCGCAAGCGGCATCCAGAAAAGCGCCGCGGGCGGAAGGCTCCAACAGCCGGGCGGCGTCAAAGATGGCCGTGAGCCGGTCCCAGGATTCGTTCACGGCCGCAACTCGCGATGCAGCCAGCGCCGCGCCAATTCCCCGGCGCGACTCACCGTGCGCGGATTGATTCCCAGCGCCTCGGCGGTTTCCTCCACGCTCATGCCACCGAAATGCCGCAACTCCACGACGCGCGCCTGGCGAGGCTAAATAGTCTCCAGGCGTGCTAAAGCTTCATCCAGTGCCAGCAGCCTATCGGAGCGTTCCGGACTGGCTGCCAGAGCTTCATCGAGCGGAACAGCATTGCCGTCGTCGCGCTTTTGCGCGTTCCGCGCACGTGCATAGTCAACCGATATGCGGCGCATCACGCGCGCCGCCGCGCCGAAAAAATGCGCGCGATTCTGCCAATCCTGATCCTGATGCACGACCATTCGCAGGTACGCTTCATGCACCAATGCGGTCGGCTCTAACATGTCGCCGGCCGCTTGTTCGCGCCGGAGATCCACCGCGCCGGGATCTCCGGAGCGCATGCGTTCGAGAAGTATGGTAATCTCCGCCGGATTCCGAGCTTGCATAGCGGCCCACCAGCAATTTCCTGTTGATTCTAAGAAAAAAGTTTCAGCCGCATGTCGTGATTGGCGCGTCTTCCGCGCCATG
>Ga0335074_10009807_pt1 | contig 13383 bp, 11 predicted proteins | sample Lox_Sample_23_FD_206715 | JGI IMG/M metagenome (GOLD analysis project Ga0335074, IMG submission 206715) | Soil microbial communities from Loxahatchee National Wildlife Refuge, Florida, United States - Lox_Sample_2.3 | ecosystem: Environmental > Terrestrial > Soil > Wetlands | place: USA...
CCGGTTTCACTATCCATAGCGGTGTCTTAAAGGCGCGGCCGGACGCGATGTGCGTGATGCACACCCATACCCGCGCCGGAGCCGGTGTGGCGTTGCTGGAAGACGGGTTGCGTCCGATCAGTCAGGACGCGCTGTCGATCCTGGACGACGTTGCCTACCATCCGTACGGTGTCCCTGCCTCCGCCGAGGAATGCGAGGCGCTTGGCCGTTCCTGCAAGCACGGCAGTTGCGTCGTGCTACTGAACCATGGGCTGCTCACCCACGGCCCGACCATCTACGGCACGCTGATGCGCATGTACATGCTGGAGCGCACCTGTGAGCTGGAGCTCACTGCCCGCATGCTCGACGCGCCGCCGGTGCGGATCGCCGACCATATCGTGCATAAGGCGGCTGAACGGGGTCAGAAGCGTCGCAACAGCGACGAGTACGGCCTGATGGAGTGGCAGGGCCTGCTGCGCACGATCGAGCGGAAGGGCGCCGACTACCGCCACTGAGGCGACCGCTCGGCGCAGGGGTCGCGGACACCTGATCGCCGTGCTCCGACGCCGGACCACCGGCTGTGGGGTTCCTGCCTCGTTGCAGCAACGAAGGAGCCTGCCATGCCGCGATCCCTCCCGCTTGGCTGTCTGGGGCTGCTGGTCGCCGTTCCCGTCTGGGCGGCGCAGCAGCCCCCAGCGGCCTCGCTCTACCAACAGCAAGATTCGCGTTCGATCGCCATCCATAACCTGGGCCACCAAACCGTGACGGCCGCACGGGTGCAGACCACCGACGGCAAGACCTGGGATCTCGCCAAGGGGTCGATCCCGGAGAATCAAGCAAGAGGGATTATCGTCCCGGTGCAGGATTGCATCTCCGCCCACGTGACGCTGAAAAATGGACGCACGCTGCGCCAGACTGGCCTGAATGCCTGCCGCAATACCGAGATCGTGGTGCAGGACGAGCGCGTGATGATCCCGCGTCAGGCGGTTCCGGGCACTCAACAGCACGGGACGCCCGGTTGACGCTTGACGGCCGGGCGGTCGGCGCGGAGCGTGCCGCCATCCGCTAAGGGAGCCGCGCATGAGCCTGCCGCCACGCATGGCCTATATCACCACGGAAGGCGCGGGTGGGCCCGAGGTGCTGAAGTCCGCGGCCGGCCCGCTGCCGGTGCCGAAGCTCGACGAAGTGCTGATCCGCGTGCATGCCGCCGGCGTGAATCGCCCGGACGTTTTCCAGCGCGCTGGCAACTACCCTCCGCCGCCTGGTGCCAGCCCAGTCCTCGGCCTTGAAGTCGCCGGCGAGGTCGCCGCCGCGGGGGCGGAGGTCGGTGGGTGGAAGCCGGGCGACAAGGTTTGTGCACTGACCAACGGTGGTGGTTACGCCGAATATTGCGTCGCCCCGGCGCCGCAATGCCTGCCCTGGCCACGCGGCTATGACGCAATCCAGGCCGCCGCGCTGCCGGAGACGTATTTCACTGTCTGGGCCAACCTGTTCCAAGCCGGTCGGCTGCGCCAGGGTGAGGCCGCTCTGGTCCATGGCGGCACCTCCGGCATCGGGGTAACCGCCATTCAGCTTGCCCGTGAGTTCGGCGCGACGCCCTACGCAACCGCCGGGTCGGACGAGAAATGCGCCGCCTGCCGACGCTTCGGCGCGGCGGCGGCGATCAACTATCGCACTCAGGATTTCGCCGAAGAGATCAAGCGGCTCACCGACGGGCGTGGGGTCGATGTGGTGCTGGATATGGTCGGCGCACCATACACGGCGCGCAACGTCCGCTGCCTGGCAATGGACGGACGGCTTGTGATCATCGCGTTCCTTGAAGGCTCGAAAGTCGATGGGTTCGACTTCATGCCGGTAATGCGCAAGCGCCTCGTCATCACCGGCTCGACCATGCGCCCGCGCTCCACCGCCGAGAAAGGTGCGATCGCTGCTGCGCTACGGGACAAGGTCTGGCCCGTGCTGGATCAAGGCCGTTGCGCCCCGGTCATCCACGCTACCTTCCCGTTGGCCCAGGCGGCCGAGGCGCACCGGCTGATGGAGAGCAGCACGCATATCGGCAAGATCGTGCTGCATGTTGCCGACTAATTAGATTCTACCTGGGTCGGCAAGCGGCAATGCGCGGGCATCGACTATTCCGGTGCACTTTCTGCCGCCAGAGCACGAAGCTCGCTCGGGCGCAAGCCGAAGCGCTCGCGGAACAGATGCGCGAAGTAGACTGGATTGGTGAAGCCGCAACGAAAAGCAATGTCTGCCACCGATTCGCGCGATCCGGCGACCGCCAGTGCCCGGCGGCAGTTTTCCAGCCGAACCTCTCGAAGATACCCGGCGACCGTCAACCCATTGCGGCCGAACACGCGATAGAGCTGGGCACGCGAGCAACCAATGCGGTGCGCTATGTGATCTGGTGCAAGGTCAGCCCACCCGAAGTGTCGGCGAATGAGTCCCTGCGCCGCGATCAGTACGCCGTCCTCGCATACCTCGCTGTCTGCCGGTTCAGTTCCAAACGAGAGTTGAAGAGTGGTTGCCGCCAACTCAAGCACGGCGCGGAGTCCCGCCACGCATGCGCTGGGATCGAGATTGCCCGCGATCTCGGCGAGCGAACGCATCTGGGCGGCCAGCATCGGGACAAGGCCGCCCGGCGGCGGGACAGTGCCATTCGCCGCAAGAATACGGTCCAGCGTCCGGGCGGTAAACCTTGCCCGCGGCACGTCCACATGGAGCGTATGGTGGTCAACGCCGGTCCATTGCAGGACATAGGGGCGTCCCTCGTCGCGAATACGCAGGAGGCCACTCGCCAGCTTTGTTGCCGCATCCGGGTTGCCGAACCAGCCGGCACCGCCGCTGCTCAGAGCGAATGAGACTACTATATCGTTGATCCCGTCCGCGCGGCACAATCTGGGCGTGCGCCCCACCCCTGAGGATGCCGCCCGGAAATCGGCGAATCTTCCTTCGGGGCTGATCAGCTCGCGGACACTCGCCTCGAACGGCTCTCCCTCCACGTTGGCGGACCTGTATGGCTCGAGGCGTCTCAGGCAGGTATCGCGCCAGAACGCAAAGCGCGCGTCCGGCGGTACACCGTTCGTGCTGACAAACTCGTGGCGGCAGGACAAGCCGATTGGCACGGCGCTCACCGAACGCTTGATGCTTGGGCGAGTTACTCGGCTTCTTACGAAAAAGCAATCCGGAGGTGCCTTTTGGCGGTTGTATATATCATTGTGGTCTCCGGTGAGACGGAAACTGCTGCCTTGGAGACGGAATCGCTAACGGACCCAACCAGTCGAGGGATATTAGCGGACCTCGCCGGCACGCCGTATGTGGCCGGGCGTCAACGATGACTGGCTACAATGCCGTGGCTTCGCGAAGCGTGAATGCTGGCTGATGAAATGCCACTACAGGGCTCCCGTGTCACGATCGGATTGATCGGGCGTCCACCTGCGCTGAGCCGAGTTGAGTTCGAAAACGCAGTCAAGGATGCGCTTCGCCAGTACACACGGACGGACGCACTGGCCGCCAGCCTGTTATTGCAGACTCGCCTGCTGGCCAGACGCAGCACATGTGCGGCCAGCGTCAAGGATTTGCGCGAAATGCTGGCGGAGACCGCTGGCGTGCTGTTCGCCAATGCGCGGGACGAGAAACTGTATCGGGTGCTGGAGCTGACCTATCTCAACCCAGTGCCGAAACAGGAGGCCGCTGCCGATCGTCTCGGGCTGTCGCTCAGCACCTATCGCCGGTATCTGAGAGCCAGCGTCGAGCGGGTCTGCGATTGGCTCTGGCGGCAGGAGCAGGAAGCGGGCGAATCGCAGCGTCCGCCAGACCTGATGCCCACAATGCAATCGGAAACCGCGGAGCCCAGCTTCCCAGACGCACCGCGCCGCCTGTCGATCGTGGTGCTGCCGTTTCTGAACCTGTCTCCGGATGCCGGGCTGGACTATCTGGTCGATGGGATCGTTGACAGTCTGATGACGGATCTGTCCCGGGCGTTGCCGGGCAGCTTCGTCATCTCGCGCTCGACCGCGTTCACCTATCGCGGGCGGCAGATACCGATCCGTCAGATCGGCAAGGAACTGAACGTGCGCTACGCGCTGGAAGGCAGCGTCGTGGCGGATCCGTTGCGTGTGCGCGTCAACGTGCAGTTGATCGATGCGCAGACGGAAGAGCACCTGTGGGCCGAGCGCTTCGACAAGGAGCGACGGGACGTCCTGGAGGTGCAGGAGGAGATCGTCGCCCGGCTGTCGCGCAGCGTCGGCATCGAGATGGTCCGCAGCGAGGTCAATCATCATCGCGTCGGCTGCGGAGGGGCCGACGCAACCGATCTGGCGATGCGCGGCAAGGCGTTGGCGGAAGAGATCAGGGACAAAGACAAGGCCGCGCGGGCGCTGTTGCTGTTCCGGGAAGCGCTCGTGCTCGATCCGGACAACGTGGAGGCGCTGGTGGGGATCGCCTCGACGCTCGTCTACCAAGTGCTGAATCTGTATCGGACCGACGAGCGCGATGAGTTGTTGGACGAGGCGGAGGGGCTGATCGACCGCGCGGTTGCGCTTGCGCCCGACCATATCGGGGTTTGCAGGGCGCGCGCGGCGCTGTTGCGCGCCCGCGGCCGGTTCATGGCTGCGGTGGCCGCCACCAGGATTGTCATCGAACGCAACCCCGGTGATCCGACTGCTTATCGGGAGCTCGGGCTCAACAAGCTCTATCTCGGCGCGACGCGGGAGGCAGCGGAGTGGTTCCGGCGCGCTGACCGGATTGCTCCCAATGATCCGACGCGGTGGAGCTGGCTGCAGGGCCTGGGCCGTGCCCTGATGCAGTTGGGGGAGTACACCGAGGCGGCTGACGTCCTTCGGTTGGCAATCCAAAGCAACCCCGGATTCAAACGCGGCAAGGCATATCTCGCCGCCGCCGAGGCATTGGCTGGCGATCTGGAACTGGCGAAACGACACATGGCCGAGTTCGCTCTGATCGATCCGGGATTGACAGTTCGCGACTTCGCCCTGCGTCGCTCATCGGTTCCTGTCGAGGCGGTGAGCTCGATCTATATCCGGGAGCACGACAGAATTTTGGATGGGCTGCGTCTCGCCGGGATGCCGAGCGCCTGAACTTAAGCCACGACGACCGTCGGCCGGGCCGTGAACAGCGGTTGACCGGAAAATGACCGGTATTTGATCTGGCGGATAAACGGGCAAAGCAGCCATCAGACCACCCTGAGGCCGCGGACGCTGACGCGGTGCGTACCAACGCCGGAATTGCCGTGTTCCTGGGGAATGATCGATGAGCGATCTCTACAGCCGCTGGAAGGCGGCCAAGGACCAATTTTTTGCCTCTGATCTCGACACTGACTCGCTGCCGCCCGAGTTCGTGGACTCGATCCAGCAGGGATTCGGCCTGGGCCCGGCGCTGAAAAGCTTCGACGCTGCGGATACGGTGGACAAACGGACCAAACGTATCGTCGTGGTTCTGAAGGCGAAGGACGAATGCGACGGCGAGCTCCGCTCTGCGCTGCGCGGCACCAAGATCGAGGAGGCGCGCAAGGCACTTTCCAAGCTGCAGGCGGAACTGACCGCGATCTGGGTGGAGGCTAACAAAGCGGCCCAGCCGCCGCGGCCGAGCGCGCAAATGGTCAGCGCGGTCAAGCTGCGCAGCTTCAACCTCGCAGACGGCGCGAAGCCCGCGTTCCTGAAAGTCGATCCCATCAAGGTCGATGTGTCGATCGACGTGGATAAGGAACTGCAGCGGCTGATCGATTCCGGCCAGGAGAGCCTGAAGATCGATTATCTCGGCCGCAAGGCGGAGGAGCAGCTTGCTACTCTGCGCGGCTTGTTCACCGACACGATCATGAAGGTGGATAAAACGATCGCCTCCGATCCCACCAAGCTGAAGGACAAGACCAACGAGGCCAATCAGGTGCTGAAGCACTACGCCGGGATCGTGCAGGACACGCTAGATCGAGCGGTGCAGGCCGAGTGGCAAAAGTACGCGCAACGGCAGGCATACTTGAAAGAGTTCCAGGTGAAGACCGGCGCCAAGATCGCGTTGACCACGATCAGCATCAGCATCGCCGCCGCCTCCTTCGTGCTGAGTTTCGGCACCGCCTGGGTCAATCTTCTCGTCATCGCCAAGGGCGTGATGGAGCTGGCGAAGAACATCGACAAGCTGGCCGAGGGGATCGAGACCACCGGCACGGCCTTGATGAAGGATCAGGAGCACGTCACCGAGCTGAACGCTCAGCGCGAGGCAGCAAAGAAGAAGGATGGCAATGGCAAGGGCAAGAGCCAGGCCGGCTCGAAGACCAAGGAGTTAAGCAAGGAGTTGCTGGCAGCGATCATGCCCATCACCCGCGACATGATCAAAGCCGCCAGCGCGATCGAGGCGCGCTGCAAGCAGTTTCTCGGGCAGATTTCCAGGCTGGACAGCGAGGCGGACGGGCTGGTCGGGCAGCTCAACGCCGCGCGCAAGCAGCTCAGCGCGGTGCCGGACGCTATGCTGTCGGCCGAGCAGCGTGGCGCCGGCAAGAAAATGGCGGCCGCGATCGCCGATCTGTTCGCTGCGATCACCGGTCTTCACAAGAAGGCGCAGGTCTATGCGGCCTTCGGCGAGGACGTGCTGGAAGCAGTGACGAAGCTGCGCAAGGAGGATTCATGGGCTCCTGGTGCCGAGAAGGTGTCCAGTGGCGGTGCTAAGGCGGTGGCGATCTACGGGCTCGCTAATTTTATGTTCGCCTGTGCCGAGCATGGCCATGCGCTGATTCCGCTGTGACGGCGCTGAGTTCTCCCCAAACGGCGGGCACAGCGTGGCTCCCGTGAATAATGAGGTTAGTAATGACTGATACAGAATTCGCACCGCAGGAAAGCCTGACCACGTCGAAGCCTAACCGCGCGCTGGCGAGGGCGTCTCTGCTATATCGCGAAGCCGGCCTGCGGTTGCCGCCTGTGCCACGCGAGCTTGCCCCACGGTTGCAGGAGCTAAGAGAATGGCAGTTCCGCACCGACGCTCTTGAACTCACCGACCACGCCGGCTTCCTCGCCGCGGCGCGCGACCCGGCCACACCGGCGCAGATCTGCTTCGGTCATGTCGGCCACGGCGTAACAAGCTGGTGGCTTTGCTATTTGCTGATCCGCGGCCCCCTCGCCGTGTATTTGCGGCATAGCTTCGGTGGCATCCACGACGACCACGAAGCCCGCCTTGGCATCATCAACCCTACCGTCGAGCAGGTCGAGCAACTGATCGTCTTCGCCGACGCGAGTTCCCGCGCCGGGCGGATCGCCGCGGAGCAGCGGCTGGTGCTGGTCATCGACCATCTCGGCGGCAGTGGCTGGGAAATCGCCGGCGCATGGGATGGCTGGCACGACAGCAACCGGCCGATCGACGACGTCATGGCATTTCTGGCCGGCGACTAGCCGCCGCGCAAATCGCAAGGAGGATCGAGATGTCTGATTCGCCAGCCAAAAGGGCATGGATCGAGCAGGTCCTGGGTTACAAATTCCCCCCGCAGCTCGCACTTAAAGCTGGCAACGCACCGGCACCGGCCGCCAGTGTCGTGACATATGCAAAGTCCCGCCTCGCCTGGTTGGCGGCGCGGCAGAAGGTCCAAAGCGAGATGGAGAAGCTGCGTGGCGGTCTCATCGCCGCCTTCGATGGTTTCGACCTCGAGACCGAGCTCCACGCGGAGTACACGCAATTCGTCGCTCCTGTGCTGGAAGCCCTGGACGAGAGCCTGGCCGACAAACTGGATGAGGCGACCAATGCCACCAACCCGGCGACGCGCGCAAAGCTGGTGGATGAGGCGAAGGCGATCATCCAGCGCTACCAGGCCTACCTTGCCGGCGAGCCAGTTATTATTGCACTTAATACCAACCCGATCGTGCCGGTGGCCATCCGGCCGACACTCACCACCACGCTAACGGCACTCGCCCAGGCGGTGCGTTGAAGACGCGGCGGGCACGGAACGGACATTGTGCATCGGCGGGTCAGCGGGTGAACGGAGATTGACCGCGTTTTGGCCCGGCAAGTGAACAGATGCGGCTGGCATCAGCCTGGATGGCGTCGGGTGCTCGGGCACGGGGTGCGATAGCAGCAACAGCAGCCAGAGGGACAAAGTGATGAGCGGTGAGAAAACGACGTCGGGGCATTATCAAGGTCCACCGGAGTACCTCAAGTGGGGTCAGGCCAACTTCCCCTGTCTCTCGAGGCTGCAGGGGACCGCGTCCGCGAAGGCGGTGACAGCACCCATTCCGTTGCAAGCGAATGCGCCAGCAGCGCCCCGCACGGCGCCTGTGCGGAAACCAATAGTAGCGCCCAAGCCGATGCTCCCGGAGCGCAGGGCGAAGAACGCAAATCCGACGGTGTCTCCGACCCCAGCGCTGGTGTCGCAATCGCAGCCGCAGCAGAGCCATCAGTCCCCACCCACTCCGCCGCCCGTCCCGCAATCGCAACCAACGCAGAGCGCGGCAGTGCTGGTATACCAACCCGGGGTGAGCCGGCGGGACGACCTCACCGCCCAGCAACGCTTCGAGGTGATGGAGCGCCATAAAAGCGAGATCTGCTCGAATGGGCTGCTCAGCCCAGAGAGACTCGACATGTTGAATACCCAATCCCAAACGACACGCCGAATAGTTTACGCCGCTAGCGCCGACCAGGGCAAGCAGTGCGAGTACGCATTACGGGCTTTCGACGATTTATTGGAAGCTTCCTCGGATCCGAAGAACGGCGCGCCGCCGCCTTCTGGCGCGTCCAGCAACCTGGTTCCGGATGTATTGCCCCCGAGGAGCAGTACTGCCAGCCAATTACCTTTAGGCGGCTCGGCAAACATGGCCCCAGTCAGGCCTGCGATCCCGATCGGCGAAAAGACCACTTTCACCAGCGCCAGTGGGCGCTCGTTCGAGATTGTCGTCGGTAAAGATGGCAGAGTGGCCATGTCGGCCCCCCCACCACCGGTGCAGGAGATCACCTTCTCTGGCGGCGGGGGCAAGGGCGCAGCCCTCCCGGGCGCAGTGCAAGCCCTCCAGGAGTCCGGCATTCTCAAGGACGCGAAGGTGCTCAATGGCGCATCGGTCGGGTCGATGACCGCAGCGCTCGTGGCAGCCGGCATCACCGCCGAAGACTTCACGGAGATGGGCAACGACCCCAGTACCGGCGAAAAGATCTCCCAAGGCCGCGGCGCGAAGGAGCTGCTGGCGAAGGGCATATTCGGGTCCCCCCTTTCGGGCCAGGGACTCGAAGAGATGATGCGCAGAAAGATCGGGGCCTCGGTCCGCAAGCAGATCGAGAACTTCAAAAAAGACCGGGAGCTCGACCAGGAGACGGCTCAGACACTGAACAGGATTTGGAGCAAGGTCCAAAACGACATCTACGGCGACGATTACCCCGGCTATGTCGAGCATCCCGATCAAGGCGTGACGTTCGGCGATCTGCGAGCACTATCCAAAATCATCCCGGACATCAAGGACTTGAATATTGCCGGAACGTACATGGCTGACGACAGTTCGGGCAGGATGGAGAACAAAGGAAAGCCCCAGCTCGCGATGTTCAACGCCGACACCACGCCGGACCTTGACATTGCAGTGGCCGTTCATGCGTCCGCCGCGCTGCCGCCGGTCTTCGCGCCGGTGAATATCCGTTTGCCCTCGGGCGTGACGGCACGCTTCGAGGACGGCGGGGTGATGAACAATGCACCGACCTCCGATCTTGTCGGCGCGAAACGTTCGGTCGATCCTATGCCAACCGCTGGAAAGATGACGTTTGTTTTTGAGGGCGAGGATGATGTGATCCAGCAAGGCCCAGATGCGGTGCCGCCAACGCGCAAGCGGGTGAACGACTTCTTTTCCGCGGCGCCAAACTCCGCGGCCGAGTTCGCCAAGAAACGGGCGCTCGCGCAGCGGCCTGGGGATGTTGTGAAGGTTCCGCTGAAGTTCCGAATGCCCGCACCGAATGGCGGACAAGGGGCGCCGAAGGATTTCTCCACTCTGAGCGGCGGCACACTCAACATGAACATGCCGGTCGATGACAAGCTGGTCCTGCAGAAGCAGACCAGAGAGGCAACGGAAGCCTATCTCAAACAGCGCGAGCAACCCGAGACCACGACGTTCGCCTCGAAAGGGCAGATGCTGAACTCGGTCAGTGACGACGATCTTGCTGTATTGGTGCGGGATGGCTTTCCAGGCGCCGAAGAGGTGTGGGAGTTCCGAGAGGAGGTGGTGGACTTCGGAGTCGAGGAACTTGAAGAGATCGCCGTGGGAGCGAAAGCCGCCGATCTTCAGATCGGCAAGCTGCGCCAGGTGCTTGATGGGCTGAGCCAGCTCGCTAACGGCGACAAGGACCGACTGGACTTTATCGGCCGGGAGCTCAATCGCAGCGGGAAGCTCGATCCGCTGATGACGCTTGCAAAGTCAGAGGGCGATCAGGGACTGGATGTACTGAAGGCGGGCGTCGTCGTGCAAGTCGGGCTGAATGTCCAGTCGCGTGTGCAGGCCGTCTCGCGCGAGGTCATCTATCCCAAGATGATGACGGCGAGCATGACGGTTCCCGGCGGAGGGCTGCTGCTGCGCAAAGTCGATGACGTGCTGCGCACGGCAAAGACGCCAGAGCAGTTCGATGAGGCGATTGACGCCCTCATAGGGCATTTCGGGCAAAAATCGGACATCACCGGTTCGCACGGGCATAAGGATTTTCTTGCCGAACTTTGGAAATATAAGTACGTACCGCCACCGCCCGACGGGCCGCCGCCGCGGGCACCTACGCCACAATGGGAGCTGCCCCCTCGGAATCGGGACCTGATAGAGGCAAAGCTGCGAGAGCGGGCAGCGCGCGCAGCGCAGGCAGATGCGAACGAGGTTCCACCCCCGCCTCCGTCCTCGCCACCCGTGCCGCCTCGGAATCCGGAACTAGTCGCTCGGGTGGCGGAGCGTGCGCGGGCAGCGCGCGCAGCGCAGGCAGATGCCAACGAAGTTCCACCCCCACCTCCGTCCTCGCCACCCATGCCGCCTCGGAATCCGGAACTAGTTGCTCGGGTGGCGGAGCGTGCGCGGGCAGCGCGTGCAGCGCAGGCAGATGCGAACGAGGTTCCACCCCCACCTCCGCCCAGCGAGCCGCCGCCTCCCAGCGACCCGTCTCCGCCCCCACCCCCGCCGCAAACAAACTGATCGCCACACTGAGTTGGAGGTTCATGTGCCAAAACTTGACAAAACCAGAGCCCTGATAGCCGGGCTTGCATCTGCGATTGGGCTTCCCTCGCTGTCCTCCGGCGATGATGGCGGCTATCAGCTCACCGTGGGTGAGGACACGGATGTCCTGATCTATGGCGGCGACAACGAGACGATCCTTGTCGTCGCGCCGATAGCGGATTTGCCGCTCCAGCCCGACTACGGCCTGACAGTCTATCTGCTGGGCAACAACATGTTCGACTCCCCCCTGCTGCCATTTCATGTCGCGATTGACGACGGGGGCGGTCTGATCCTCTGGAGCCGGTTGCCCATAGAGCGGCTAAATGGCGAGTCGCTTGCATCAGTGATGAACGGTCTGGCGCAGCAGGTGAAAATGATGCGCGAGGAGCTTCAGGGTGAGGCCGTCGCAAGTGCCTGATTCGCCGTGCAGGCCGAGGCCCTGTCGGACGAGGAGCCAGTGGATGAGGCCAAAGCCATCATCCAGCGTTACCAAGCCTGTCTTGCCGGCGAGCCAGTTATTTATGCACTCGATACCAACCCCATCGCACCGCTAGCCGTCGCTCCGGTCTCCGACTTCCGTTACGATGTCATATCCTGCGGCGCGACGCCCACATATTTGTATTGGTGCACCATGTCGGTCAGCGGATAGGCAGGGTTGTGCTTGATCTGAAACACGCTGATCACGCGCGACGTCAAATCGCCGTTCTTGTCGAACGAGATCACCCCTTGCATCGTGTTGATCCGGGTTGCCTGGATGGCATCGCGCATCGTCGCCCGCGTGAGCGGCTTGCCTGATTTCACCGCCCGGCCCAGCGCATCCGCAATCACCAGCACTGCATCATACGCGGTGATGCAATAGTCACTCGGCTGGTTATTGTAGCGCGCGGCAAACCGCTTCACCCAGGTCTGAGCGTTGGCATCATCCAGCAGATGCGGCGCGGCGATCGTCGCATACCATCCCTCGGCCGCCGGGAACCCGCCCGCCGACAGGATCTCCGACTCATACATGCCGTCGCCGCCGCCCTTCACGATGTTCGGCACGATATCGTAGGACTGCTTGACGACCTTGATCCCGGCCAGCGCGTCGCCGCCGTAATAGAGCGATGCCGCTTCCAGCGACTTCATCTTGGTGAAGACTGACGTGTAGTCGGCCTGCTTGGGATCGAGCCGGTCGCGGCCGAGCACCTTGATGCCGATCCTGGTTGCCTGCGCCTGGAACGCGTCGGCGATCCCCACTCCGTAGGCGCCGCTGTCGTCCATCACGTACACGCTCGGCACCTTCAGCACCTTCAGGTAGTAGTTAGCCATGTTCGGCCCCTGATAAGCGTCGGTCGTGACGGTACGGAAATAGATTGCCGGACCTGCGGGACGGTAGATCTGGGCAAACTTCGGATCCGTGATGTCCGGATTGGTCGAGGCCGGCGTGACGATCGCCAGGCTGGCCGCGCTCAGGATCGGCGACATCGCTTTGCCGCTGCCGCTGTTGTACGGACCGAGTGCCGCCAGCGCGAGCGGATCATCCGCCATCCGTCGCGCATTGGTCGCCGCCTGCGCCGGATCATAGCCGCCGGAGGTCGAGGTGCCGTCGTCCATCGGCACCAGTTGCAGCGTGTATCCGGCGATGCCGCCTTTGGCATTGATCTTGTCGATCGCCATCGCGGCGCCGTCCTTGACGAGAGTTGCGCCCTCGGCTTCCTGGCCGGTGAACGGAGCGTCGAATGGAATATGCACCACTTTGCTGGCGGCATGGGCTCGCGCCCACCCGCCAACGGCAGCACCGCCCCCCAGTATCATCGCAGCGCGACGGCTCAGGCGTGGGCTGTTATGTGTCATCGCAGTCCCCTTGGCTGATGTTGCAAGGTGACTGGCGGATCCCCGATGAGGGGACGCTAACGCCCGAGCCGGGAAAGAGTCAAATGATGGAGCGCGATGTACATCCGTTCGGCAAGATCGTGCTGCGCATTGCAGGCTGAATTTCAGTGGCCTGAAAAGTGTGATGTGACTCGCGGTACTCAAGTCTGAAATCCTCGATTAAATCCATAACCCAACCGCCGGCATCACCCCGCCGTTTTGTTGGTCTTGTCTTCGGCGCCACGTCCCTCTGCATCTGCGGGAGAGACGATGAAGAGTCCTCGAGCTCAAGACTCCTTCCTTAGATGCCAATGGTGTTCGCAAGACGCACTGGTGACATCAGCATCTAGTAGGTCTCCAACTATGCGGCCCCGAATATAAACAAGGGTACCTCCAACAT
>Ga0335074_10009808_pt1 | contig 13382 bp, 14 predicted proteins | sample Lox_Sample_23_FD_206715 | JGI IMG/M metagenome (GOLD analysis project Ga0335074, IMG submission 206715) | Soil microbial communities from Loxahatchee National Wildlife Refuge, Florida, United States - Lox_Sample_2.3 | ecosystem: Environmental > Terrestrial > Soil > Wetlands | place: USA...
GCGCCCAAAGCCGGCTATGCCACCATCGTCATGCAGTCCGTCGTCGCCGATCATCTCACGCACGAGCAGCGCGTCCAACTCGCCCAAACCATTGACACGATCGGCGGGGCGGCGACGCCCGCCGCGCCGTTCGCGTGGCTGCGCATGGAGTTCAACCGCGATACCAAGCGGTACGATACGCAACTCACGACGTGGCCCGGTCCGCACCTGCAGATCATCGCCAGCAGCACGGGCCACGCACGAGAGATCGCGTGGAGCGTTTGAACGTCGTCTTCACCGGCGGCGGCACTGGCGGTCATCTCTATCCCGCGATCGCGATCGCGCAGGCGCTCGGCGAACGCGCTAACGTTACCTTCATCGGCACGGCCGACCGGCTCGAAGCGAAGATTGTGCCGGCGGCCGGGTATCCGCTCGTCACCGTGCGCGCCGCGCCGTTCAAACGCGCGTACGTCAACATCGCCGGCATCGCGCAAGCACTGAGCGCGTTGCGCCGCTTGAACCCCGACATCGTCATCGCAACCGGCGGCTACGTCTGTTTTCCGGTCGTCGTGGCGGCGCGGATGCTGCGAAAGACGGTTGCGCTGCTCGAGCCGAACGCGCACCCGGGATTGACGAATCGCGCGCTCGCGCCGCTGGTGAACGAAGTCTGGGGCGCCTTCCCGCACGGCGACAGCCGCTTTGCCGGCAAGTACGTCTACACCGGCGTTCCCGTGCGCGCGTCGTTGCGCGCGCTGCCGCAGCGCGAAGCAGCGCTCGAACGCCTCGGGCTCTCCGCGCAACGCCGGACGTTGCTGGCCATGGGCGGCAGTCAGGGCGCGCGTTCGATCAACGACGCCCTCACGTCGCTGCTCAAGACGGGCGGGTTGCCCGAGGGTTGGCAACTGATCCACGTCACCGGCGAACAGGAATACGACCGCGTGAAAGCAGCGCTTCGACAAGCTCAGCGTGACAGTTCTCGCGAAGGGGCCTTACGCGCGTATCTCAACGACGTAGCCGACGCTTACGCGGCAGCCGATTTGGTGCTGGCGCGAGCCGGTGCGTCGACGCTCGGCGAACTGGCCGCAACCGGGCGGCCGGCGATTCTCGTGCCCTACCCGCATGCGGCCGGCGATCATCAGCGCGCCAATGCCGCGATGCGCGCGCAGGCCGGTGCGGCCGTCGTCGTCGACGATCGCGAGCTCGTGGCCGGCAAACTGCGCGGGATACTCGGTGAGACCACGCGTCCGGCGCGCTTGGCGGAGCTGCGCGCAGCCGCCGAGCGCGAGCGTCCGGCCGACCCGATTACGACAATTCTCGCCCGGGTCGACGCGCTTACGGCGCGAAAGAAACCTGCGTGACCCGTTCGACAGGCTCAGGGCAGGCCCGAAGCTCAGGGCAAGCCCCAAGCTCGGAGCCAGGCTCGGGGCAGGCTCGGAGCTGGCATTTCGTGGGTATCGGCGGGATCGGCATGAGCGCGATCGCGCGGATTCTGCTCGCGCGCGGCCAGCGCGTCTCCGGCTCGGATCTCAAAGATACGCCGCTGATCGCGCGCTTGCGCGAAGAAGGCGCCGACGTACGCATCGGCCACGACGCCGCCAACGTCGAGCACGCGCACACGGTGATCGTCAGCTCGGCGATCGATCGCCGCAATCCCGAATACTTGGCGGCGCAGCGGCGCCATCTACCGTTGCTCCATCGCGGCGAGATGCTGGCCGAGCTGTTGCGCAATCGTAGCGGCATCGCGGTCTGCGGCACGCACGGCAAGACCACCACGACGGCGATGATCGCTGCCGTGCTGCGCGCCGGCGGCATCGACGCGAGCCTCGCCCTCGGCGGGATCGACGGATCGCTCGGCACCAACGCCTACGACGGCCGCGCACCGTGGTTCATTACCGAGGCTGACGAGTCCGACGGTTCGTTCGCGCTTCTGGATCCGAAGATCGCCGTCGTGACGAACATCGAAAACGATCATCTGCAAAGCGATGACGAACTGCCGCAGCTCGTGCGCGCATTCGAAGAGTTTTTGCGCAAACTTCCCGAGGACGGCTGTGCGATCGTCGGCGTCGACCCTTCGACAGGCTCAGGACAGGCTCTCGCGGCATCGCTCGTGGGATGCGAACGACGGGCGCGCACGGTGACGTTCGGCTTCGGTCCTCGCGCCGACGTGCGCGCGAGCAACGTGCGCGCGCAAGGACTCGGCACGTCGTTCGATGCGATCGCGGGCGACGTCTGCTTGGGCACGATCGAACTCAACGCTCCCGGTGCCATCAACGTGCAGAACGCACTTGCCGCCGTTGCGGTCGCGCGCGAGCTCGAGATTCCGTTCGTTCGCGTCGCCGAAGGGCTCAACGCGTTTCGCGGCGTGCGCCGGCGCTTCGACATTCTCGTGCGCACCGATCGCATGGTGCTCGTCGACGACTACGCTCACCATCCGACCGCGATTCGCGCGACGATCGCTGCGGCGCGGCAATATCATCGCGGGCCGTTGATCGTCGCGTTCCAACCGCATCGCTACACGCGTACCGCGTACCTCGCGCGCGACTTCGCGGATGCGCTCAAAGGCGCGGATCACGTCTACCTGACGCCGATCTACGCCGCGTCCGAGCCGGCGATTCCCGGCGTCTCGGAGCGCTCGATCGGGGAACCGCTCGCCGCGCTTGGCACGCGCGTCAGCTACGTCACGCGGGTCGACGAGCTGGAAGAGCGCCTATTAGAGGAAGCGCCGCGCGGGGCGCTGGTGCTGATGTTCGGCGCCGGCAACATTACCGATGTCGCCGCCCGCTTGGCGCAACACGTCAACCACGCCGGGACCCAGGTCGTGGGGCGCGGAGGATAGCGCGGGCATGAGTTTGACGAACGAGCTCGCTACGGCGTCGCTGCTGACGACCGAAGATCGCGCGGCGCTGCTCGAAACGTTCGGCGATCGCGTGCGCTTCGACGAACCGCTTGCCGGGTACACCTCGTGGGAAGTCGGCGGACCGGCAGACGCCTGCGCACTGGCGGAAAACGAGGACGACGTCGCGCAGGTCATGGCGCTCTGTTTCAAACGCAAACTGCCGTGGTTCGTGATCGGCAGCGGCAGCAACGTGCTCGTCGGCGACGGCGGTTTGCGCGGGATCGTGCTTCGGTTGGGCGGCACGTTCACCGCGGTCGAGGCGCGCGTCGACGGCGATCGCGTCCTCCTCGACGCGGGCGCGTCGGCCAAAATGGAAGTGTTGACCGCGCGTGCGGCGACGTTGGGCGCAATCGGGATCGGCTCGCTCGCCGGGATTCCCGGAACCGTCGGCGGCTCGTTGCGCATGAATGCCGGCACGGATCGCGAGATCGGCGAGTTCGTCAGCGAGATCCTCGTGCAAAGCCCCACCAAGCCCAAACCGCACGCGATCGCCGTGCAGTACTTCTACCGGCATACGACGCTGGCACGCGACGCCGTCGTTGCGCGCGTCCGTCTCGCGTTCGAACGCGGCGATCCCAAGGTGGTGCGCGAGGAGATGCAGGCGCGCTTGGTGCGCCGCAAGAGCACGCAGCCGGTTGCGCTGCCCAACGCCGGGTCGTGCTTTCGCAATCCGCCGGGCGATAAGGCGGCACGCTTGATCGAGGCCGCGGGTTGTAAGGGATGGCGGGCAGGCGGCGCGGAAGTCTCGACCCTCCACGCCAACTTCATCAACAATGTCGACGGCGCGAGCGCCAAGGATGTGGCCACGCTCTTAGCGCGCGTGCGTCGCGCGGTCGTCGACAAGTTCGGGGTCGAATTGCAATTGGAAGTGCATCTCGTCGGAATATTTATCGATGCAGAAGAAGGCTAGCGTTGCGGTCGTCATGGGCGGATCGAGTGCCGAACGTGAGATCTCGATCAAGACCGGCTCGGGCGTCATGCGCGCGTTGCAGGCGCTCGGGTACGAAGCGCAGTCGCTCGACTACGATCACCGGTTTATCGACGCGATTCGCGAGATCGCGCCCGACGTCGTGTTCATCGCGCTGCACGGTCCGGGCGGCGAGGATGGGCAGGTGCAGGCCATGCTCGACTATCTCGGGCTGTCGTATCAGGGCAGCGGCGTCGAAGCCTCGGCACTCGCACTCGACAAGCATCTCACGAAAAAACTGCTCGCCGCCGAAGGGCTGCCGACCGCAGCGTGGGACCTCTTCGATCTCTCCGGCGGCACGCTGCCGCTCTTGCCGGGTTCGCTCGATCTGCCGCTGGTGATCAAACCGCGTTTCGAAGGCAGCGCGCTCGGCGTCGTCATCGTGAAGACGCACGAGCAGTGGACGAGTGCCATGCTCGCGGCCGCCAAGAACTACAGTCAAATTCTTGCCGAGGAGTACCTCGAGGGACGCGAGTTCACGGTGTCGATCCTGGGCGAAGAGGCGCTGCCGGTCATCGAGATCATTCCGAACCAAGACGAGTTCTACACCTTCGACGCCAAGTACGCGGAGGGCGGCAGCACGCATATCGTGCCGGCCAAGATCGACGAAGATTTGGCGGCTCGTTTGCAGATGATTGCGCTGTCGGTCCATCGGCTGTTGGGCCTGCGCGACTATTCCCGCACCGATTTCATCGTCACCAAAGAGGGCCGGCCCCAGATTTTGGAAATCAATACGCTGCCCGGCCTGACCGCGACAAGCCTCGTTCCTGATGCTTGCGCGGCGGTTGGCATTTCATTCGAAGCGTTGGTGGACCGGCTCGTGGGTTATGCGCTCGCGCGCCGCGACGTGAGGGACGTTGCATGACCGAACCGTTCGATTGCCGTTGTCCGCATAGCGGATTCTCTCAGCGCGCGTACGACGACGCGAAATTGATGCTCGGGCGCCGCGCGTTCATCGCAGGTGCGGTCGCGGCGACGGCGTCGACGCTGATTCCTTGGCGCGCGCGCGCGGCGGCGCAAGACGTCACCGTGCTCAAGTCGGCACGGCTCTTCGACGGCGTGAACGTGCACGCGCCGGGCGTGCTGGTGCTCAAGGGCGATCGTATCGTCTCTATGAATCTGGGCGACGCGGGCGCCGGGGCGCACGTGATCGATCTCGGCGACGCGACGCTGATGCCGGGGCTCATCGACTGTCACACGCACGTCGCGCCGTTCATCGTTTCGTCGCACTATTTGGTGCAGCCCGGCCATACCGCCGACAGCGTCGGCGAAGCCGCGATTTACGGCCTGAAGAATGCCCAGAAAATGCTGCGCAACGGATTCACCACGGTACGTGACGTCGGCGGCGGCTGGGGCGTCGATCTCGCGGTGCGCGACGCGCTCAACGAAGGCGCGTTCAACGGGCCGCAGATCTTTGCGGCCGGTCCTGCGCTCTCGATCACCGGTGGTCACGGCGACTCGAACGATCTTCCCGATTACGTACACGAAGACATGACGATCGAATCAGGCGTGTCGTACGGACCGTACGGTTTCCGCGAAGTCGTGCGCGAGCACGTCAAGCGTCACACGGATTTGATCAAGATTCTCGCCACCGGCGGCGTGCTGAGTTACGGCGACGTGTGGGACATTCCGCAGATGAACCCCGACGAGATTGCTGCGGTCGTCGACGAGGCGAACAAATTCGGCCGTAAAGTCGCCGCGCATTGTCACGGCGACAAGGGGATTTCGTGGGCTGTCGAAGGCGGCGTGAACTCGGTCGAACATTGTACCGGTGTCAGCGAAGCGACGCTGCAAAAGATGGTGCAGCGCGGCACGCGATTGGTGCCGACCATTTGGGCGCTCGATTCGATTCTGCAGCCGGGCAACCCGAATCACATCCCGCCGGGCTCGATTCAAAAGGCGGAGTATGCGGCGACGGTGCGCAACGAAGGCATGCAGCGTGCGCTCGGCACGAGCGTGATCATCGCCTACGGCACCGACGCCGGCGTCTTCCCGCATCAGGAAAATAACAAAGACTTTGCACTTCTCGTGCACATGGGGATGCGACCGCTCGACGTGTTGCGTTCGGCGACGACCGCGGCTGCCGAGCTGATTGGTGTGAGCGACCGCGGTGCGCTTGCGCCGGGAAAACGGGCCGATGTGGTGGCGTTCAGCGGCAATCCGATCAGCGACATTTCTCTGATGGAAAAGCAGCCGGCCCTGATTTTGCTGGGAGGCAAGAGGGTCAGCGCCGCTTAATCCCCTTAAGCTCTCGCATTCGGGCGACGGGCATTTCCTGGAGGATTACGTGTCTACTGGTATGGTGGTCGATCGCGGGCTCGAAGGCGTCGTCGTCGGGCATACGGATCTAAGTAACGTCGAAGGCCAAGTCGGGCGTCTAACCTACCGGGGGTACGACATCGACGACCTCGCGCCGAATGCGAATTTCGAAGAGATTGCCCATCTCTTGCTCTACGGGCATCTCCCGAGCGCCAAAGAGCTCGAAGATTTCAAGCGCGAGCTCGCCTCGCGGCGCGAACTTCCCGGCCCGCTGCTGACGGCGATGCAAACGGTGCCGAAAACCGCATGGCCGATGGACGTGCTGCGCACGATCGTAAGCGGACTCGCGCTCTTCGTGCCGGTAAACAATCACGGCGAGCACGTCTCCGACGTGCATAGCGCGATCGAGCTCATCGCAAAGATGACCACCATCGTTGCGGCCTGGGATCGCATCCGCCGCGGATTGGATCCGATCGAGCCGCGCGCCGATCTCTCGCATGCGGCAAACTTCCTCTACATGCGCACCGGCAAAGTTCCGGCGCCGGTGGAAGAAGACGCGATCGACACCTATCTCGTGCTGCTGGCCGATCATTCGTTCAACGCATCGACGTTTTCCGCGCGCGTGACCGCGTCGACCCGGGCCGACATTTATGCCAGCGTGACCGCCGCGCTTGCGACACTGACGGGCGATCTCCATGGCGGCGCCGCCAGCGCGACCTACACGAATCTCGTTGCTATCGGATCGCCCGACAAAGCGGAGAAGTTCGTGCACGACGAGATCGCCAAGGGCAATCGCATCATGGGTATGGGGCATCGCGAATACCGTGTACGCGATCCGCGCGCAAAGCATCTCGAAGCGATCGCCAAAGACCTCGCCGCGCACAGCGGGACGAAGTGGTACGCGATCGCGCGCGAACTCGAAAATCAGAGCCAGCGCATTTTGGCCGAAGAGCATCCGGATCGCAAGATCTATGCCAACGTCGATTTCTACACCGCGCCGGTGCTGGCCGACTTGGGCATTCCCGGCGACGAGTTCACGTGTCTGTTCGCCTGCGGCCGCGCCGCGGGGTGGACCGCGCATATCCTCGAGCAACTGCACGACAATCGGCTGATCCGCCCGCAGGCAACGTACAGCGGACCGCCGCCGGGGCCGTTCGTCCCGATCGGCAAGCGCTGATGCTCGTTATCCCGGCGATCGATTTGCGCGGGGGCAAATGCATTCGAATGGAACGGGGCGACATCTCGACCTCGACGGTTTATGCCGACGATCCGGTCGCCCAGGCCAAGTCGTTCGTCGCGCAAGGCGCGCAACGGTTACACGTCGTCGATCTCGATGCGGCGTTCGGCCATGGCGACAACATGGGGGTCGTCCGCGAGATTTGCAAGGCCGTCGACGTGCCGGTGCAGTTGGGCGGCGGCATTCGCACGCTCGATAAAGCGCAGCAACGTATCGATGCCGGCGTGTCGGCGATTATTCTCGGCACCATGCTCGTCGCCGAAGAGCGCACGGCGCGCGCGATCATCGGGCGTTTTCCCGAGCGGGTATACGCGGGTATCGACGTGCGCGGCAAGCACGTCGCCACGCACGGCTGGCAAGAGTCGACGCCGGTCGATCGCGACGCGCTCGTGAAGCGCGTCGCGCAGTGGGGGATCAAGCGCATCGTCTTCACCGAGATTCGCCGTGACGGCATGGGCGAAGGCTACGACATCCAGGCACTCAACGAGATCGCAAGCGTTGCCGACGTGGTGATTACCGCCAACGGCGGCGCGCGCACGATCGACGATCTGCGCCTGCTCAAAGCGCAGGCAGCGCCCGCAATCGATTCGTGCATCGTCGCGAGCGCCGTCTATAAAGGGACGATCAAACTCGTCGACGCCATCGCCGCCCTGTCACCCTGAGCTCGTCCCTGTCACCCTGAGCTCGTCCCTGTCACCCTGAGCTCGGTTCTGTCACCCTGAGCTTGTCGAAGGGCGAAGGGTCACTGCGTCGTAAACGAGCCAAGGGGTGTGCTCAGGGATGCGCATTCGCCGCTCACGCCGTCATTCGTGATCACGTAGTTCACGCTGTAGGTCGTCTCCGCCGACAGCGCCGGAAGCGGTACGCTATAGCCGCTATTCGTGGCGTTGAAGGTCGTCAACGTGTGGCTCGCACCGCCGGCGGCGACCAGTTCGATCGATTCGGTTGCGCCGGTTTGATCGTAGAGCGTTCCGCTGAAGATCAGTGCGGACGTGGAATCGGGAACATCGATCGCACCCGGAGCAGGCGACACCAGCGTGAATGTGGGAACGGCGGTGCCGTTGCAAATGTCGGTCGGCGTCCCAGGCGGACTCGTTGACCCGCCGCTACACGCGCATAGCAGAACAAGCGTTGCAGCTGCGGCTAGAAGGCGTTGCATCACCGTTCCTCCTCGTAGACCCGTGCGAGTGCCGATGGCAGACGCGTGACGATTTCGTAGTTGATCGTGTCGCAGCCTGCCGCCCAGTCGTCGGCAGTGATCTCCTGATCGCCGTCGCGGCCGATCAGCGTCACCGTTGAGCCGGCGTTCGCGCCCGGTGCGTGCGTGAGATCGACGAAGAGCATGTTCATGGCGACGCGGCCGATGATGGGCACCCGTTGTCCTTCGATCAAGACGGTGCCTTTGTTCGAGAGCGCGCGGGGAATGCCGTCGGCGTAGCCGAGCGGCACGATGCCGATGCGCATCTGTCGCGCCGCGTGGTAGGTCAGGCCGTAGCCGACGGGATCGCCGGCGTCGATGGTGCGCGCCATGACGAGTTCCGTCCGGTACGAGAGCACGGGCGTGAGCGGCAACGTGGCGCCGTTCATCGCTTCGCGCGTCTGGGCCGACGGCCACAGTCCGTAGAGCGCGATGCCGAAGCGCGCGAGATCGAGTCGCGTCTGCGGCCACAGCATTGCGGCCGCCGATGCGGCGATGTGACGAACCGGATGCGCGTGCATCGCGGCAAGGATCGGCTCGGCTTGCCGGTAGGCGTCGTTGAAGCGCTGCAGCTGCTGCATGGTATACGGTGAGTCGAGTTCTTCGGCTGCCGCAAGATGCGAGAAGATCCCGGCGATCTCGAGGTCGCTGATGTGACCGTACGTTTCGATCGCATCGGCCAAATCGCCGGGCGCGAGCCCGAGGCGATTCAGACCGGTGTTGACTTTGACGTGGATCTTCGCGCGCGCATTCTTGCGGCGAGCCGCGGCGGCGAGATCGCGCACGTAGCTTTTCGTATCCCACAACGCGAGTTCGGCATCGATCGCAATGGCATCGTCGAGCCGGCCCGGCGGAACCGGTCCCATGACGAGAATCGGCGCGGTGATGCCGCCGTCGCGCAGCTCGAGCGCCTCATCGATCGAGTAGACGCAGACGATCGCGGCCAGCCCTTCGATCGCAAGCGCGCACTCGACGATGCCGTGCCCATAAGCGTTGCCTTTGACGACGAAGGCGGCACGGGCCGGGCTCACGAGGTCGCGCAAAAGCTGCGCGTTCGTGCGCAAGGCGGCGAGGTCGATGCGCAGCGTTCCGATCATGCGCGGCTCATGCGCGCAACCGTGTACGCAACCGGTACGCCGAAGAAGACCGTGGAGGCCACGACTTGATTGAGAAAATCGAGCGGCGTCGGCGGAAAGACGAACATGTGCGCGCCGAGCAAGAGGAGCTCCGTCATGACGTACACGACGCCGCCGTAGACAAGACCTGAAACGAGCCAGCGCGCATTGACGAACGTTTGCGTTTGCGCGAAGTAAGCATATCCGCCGGCCCAGCCGATGCTGACGACGAAATGTACGACGAGTCCGATCCACGCGTAGACCGGATGGGTGCTTGCTGCCGGTCCCAATGCTGCTTGCGCTTCGCTTTGCCACTTCGCAAGCAGCGTGCCGTGCGAGGGAAGCAGCACCGTGAACCAAAGGTAGAGATCGACGATCACGGCGCCGGCGATTCCGCCGGCGAGCGCTTGCTGAAGAACTCGCGTCCAATTGGGACGCAGTGTAGTGGTCATGGGCGCTTGATTGCTCGGATTAGAAAAACGCGCCTCCCGCGTAGGTTACGAGAGCAATTTCAGGCTTGGCGGGTACCATGGCGCAATGATGTTGGGAGATCGACACGAGACGAACCCTGCGGAGTTTGTGATCTGGGGGTCGACGGCTGCGCTAGCCTTGCTTTCCGGGACAGGCATTGCGTTCGTCCTGTGGCGGACGCTGCACCGAAGTCCCGACACGGGCCTGGCTGCCGGCGCCGTGGTCGCCATCGCCTTGGGGCTGGCGCTGATCGGCTTCGCTTTTAATAACGCTCGCGCGCGATTCTTCCTGACCGTCGCGGCCGCCGCCATGGCGATCGCGTTCTTCGCCGGGGCGGGCGTCTTCGCAACCATCACAGGCTAGGCGCCCCCTCGCCTCTGTCATCCCGAGCCTCTGTCACCCTGAGCCTGTCGAAGGACCCTGTCACCCTGAGCCCTCTGTCACCCTGAGCCTGTCGAAGGGCGGCGGGTGGCAAGCGAGCCTTGGCGGAAACGTCGCCGCATGTCGCCGGACAGCCTCAACGAGCACGTACGCTGGCTTATCGCTGCGCCGATCTACGCGATGGCCTACGCGTCGGCGGCGGGCGTGTTTTGGTGGATGGCGCAGCGTCGCGGTCTTGCGCGCGATGCCCGGCTGCGCGTCCTTTTCGCCGGGCTCATCGGCGGCCTAGCCGGTGCGAATCTGATGCAGCTCGTCGCAACGGGGCTACCGGGCAAGACGATTGAAGGCGGCATCCTGGGCGGTTGGCTAGCCGTGGTTCTCGTGAAGAGACAGATCGGCCTGACCCGACCGACCGGAGACATGTTTGCGCTCGCGATTCCGCTGGGGGAGGCAATTGGGCGCATCGGCTGTTTTGTCGGTGGTTGCTGCTACGGGAAAATTGCCGCCGGCCTGCCTTGGGCCGTCTACGATCACGGCGCCCTGCGCCACCCGACGCAACTGTATCTATCGTTTCTGGCGGCAGCGCTCTTTAGTGTGCTGTTGTGGGTCGAGCGGCGAAAGCTTCTGCCGGAAAACGGCTTGTTTTATCTCGGCGGGATGGCATTCTGCGCGGACCGCTTCCTTGTGGAGTTTTTCCGCGACGGTGCAACGATGGTGGGGCCGCTGACGCTTGCGCAACTGGGTTGCATAGCGGGGTTTGCCGTGTTCGCTGCGCTGTTCGTGCGTCTAACGCAACCGCTTCGCAGACTCGTGGCGCAATAACGCGTGCTCGAACTCTTCGACTATACGCTTCAAAAAAGCGTGCGTGCAGTGTGCCCCCGATGTTTCGCTGAGATCGAGGGCTTCGATCCGGAGTATCCGATCGACATCTGCGACGGGCATCTCGTCGAGCGCGAAGGCAAGATCTACCTGCGCCGTTGGTGTCGTCGCGGGCACGGCGAGGTTTGGTCGCTCTACGAGGAGAGCGCTGAATTGTGGCGCTATCTTCAGCAGTGGCGCGTTCCGACCAAAATCATCAATCCGGACACGACGGCGATCTATCCGCTCCCGACCGGGTACGAACATGGCCTCGGGCCAGCGCATCTACAACACTCGTGCATCTTTCTTTTGGACATTACCTCGCAGTGTAATTTGAGCTGTCCGGCATGTTACGCGAGCTCGAGTCCGGAGAACGGACTCTATCTCCCGCTCCAAGAGGTGTTACGCTCCGTGCGGACCGCGATCGATCGCGAAGCAGGGAGACTCGACGTGGTGATGCTCTCAGGAGGAGAGCCGACCGTACATCCGCAGTTTCGCGAAATGCTTGCGGAACTGGCCGAATTACCGATCACTCGAATCCTCGTCAATACTAACGGCATCCGCATTGCGAGCGACGACGCATTTCTCGAACTGATTGCGTCGTATCGTGACCGGGTCGAGGTTTACCTTCAATACGACGGACAGGACGCGGTGACGCAAGAAACGCTTCGTGGCGTCGACCTTCGCGAGATGAAGGCGCGTGCCGTGCTGCGCCTCTCAGCGGCTTGCGTCTTTACAACACTCGTCATGACCGTCTCGAATACGAATGCCCATCTGATCGGCGAGGTGCTCGACACCTGCTTTGGCACGTCGTACGTCGGCGGCGCGATGTTCCAACCGGTCTTTGCATCGGGCCGGGCTCCCGGCGTCGATCCGATGCTGCGTGTGACGACAACGGGCGTGCTTGCAAGAATGCAAGCGCAGTCGCAATACGGCGTGGACGCGCATGACCTCATCGCTCTGCCGTGCAGTCATCCCGACTGTTGCTCGATCGGCTACTGGTTGAAGAACGGCAACGGTCAACTTCGAAGCGTCGCATCGGTTGTCGGCGAAGACGCGCTCCGTGACAACTTGAGTATCTTCGGCAATTCCATCGCTTTTTCGGAGGGACTCAAGAGCGTCCACGAAGCGCTGCTCGGGCTGATGTCGGAAACAATGACGCTCTCGCGACCCGAGCTGCTCGTGCATCTGAAGAATCTGTGCGCCGCCTGCGATCTCGGTGGCCTCACCGGAATGCTCAAGCTGGCGTTCGGACGCGACGCAACGGCGAAGTTCGTCGGCGAGCGTGTGAAGCGCGTAACGATCAAGCACTTCATGGATGCCAACACCATGATTACCGAGCGCCTCGAACAATGCTGCGTACACGTCGGGGGTGCAGGCAACGATCCCGTTCGCATGCCGTTCTGCGCTGCGCGGCTGTTCCCGAAGGTCCGGCAACGAGCGCTGGAGGGAATGCGGACGCGTTCGGCCATCGCGCACGCTTACGGAAAGGCTCAATGATGCCCGTGAGATCGGGGTGGGCAGGGTGAACGTCTTAGCGGCAATCGTTGGATTCTTGCTCGGATGCGCGCTCACGGTGATTTCGTTGATGCTCTTCGGTTCGACTACTGAGGTGAACTATTTGCAACAGGTTCACCCCGAGGTTCGCCCGCAGGAATTCGGAATGTCGGCGGGGACCGCGTGGTACTTTCTCTGCGTGACGGCGGGACTCATCATCGGCGCAATAGCGCTCTTCACGCGAAAAATGAGCGTAACGCTCCGGACGTTTCTCGTAGCGTGCGCCGTCCCGCTGCTCGGTTTTTGGGCCATCTGCTCGTTTTTTTCTATCATGGAGCTCACAAGGGTCCAGCACTACTAGGGAAGGTTTTACAACATGCAGCAGAACGTCGAGCGCGGGAAGGATGTCGAAGGCTGGGCCTTTACCTTTTGCAAGGCCGCGTTTCTGGCGCTGCTATGCGGAAAATACGCCGTGCTCGTGCTGTCGATCGTCGCCGTGGTGCTGTACTCGGCGTCGTATGGTA
>Ga0335074_10009810_pt1 | contig 13381 bp, 15 predicted proteins | sample Lox_Sample_23_FD_206715 | JGI IMG/M metagenome (GOLD analysis project Ga0335074, IMG submission 206715) | Soil microbial communities from Loxahatchee National Wildlife Refuge, Florida, United States - Lox_Sample_2.3 | ecosystem: Environmental > Terrestrial > Soil > Wetlands | place: USA...
GGCACGCGCCCCGATGAAGGCCGGAGAACGATCAAGGTCCAGGCTAGAGGCACCGCCTCTGACCTGGGCCTTCGCGTGAGAGCGGCTGACGAGAATCGAACTCGCACTATCAGCTTGGGAAGTCTCATCTGTTGACGGCGAACTAGCTGCGGAGACGTCGACCTGCGGGAACTTCGGTCAGCTGTCCGTGAGTGACCTCCATTCGCCGCGTGGCCTCGCCCGATCGGGCACGTAGCGGGCACAGTGGCTTCGGGCGCGGTTTTACGGTGAGTCGTTCATCCAGCCGCGACTTCGCTCTGACCAGCGCAAGGACCGCGCGGCCGGGGAGCCGTAGCGCAATCCCTGTTTCGCCGTGGTTGTCGTTTCGTGCAGAGCAGGGAAGCGCGCGACTTTTGACTCTGATCACTGGCCCGGCGGGCAAACCTTCAGGTGGGTCACTGGCCCCGCCCCTTGCCGTCGGCGTGCATGTCGAGCCGCGTCCTTGTCCGGGTGGCTCGGCCGAGGTCGTTCTGGCGACTTCGGGAACTTGACCGGGCAGCAAGGAGGAGCGGTTGTACGTACAAATGATCGCCTGCAATGCTGGCAGGGTAATTTTGAGCTGCCGCTCCGACTGGATATCCAGCTTTCTAGTCAACCGTCAGCTTCTGCCTTTCACCTCCGCTCTGCGAGGTCTCTTTCCAGAATTGCACAAAGCCAATTGCACGTTTCGCGAATGCCTTGAGATATGCGATTACGAGAACTCCAACGGCAATTTCTGTAATCAGCGTATACGCAACGACAGACAACGGATTCGAAGGGCCCAGACTCAGGCTACTTATTATAGCGAATGCGCAGATTGCCGCAACTGCTACTTTCCAGCCGTTCCATATGCCGCTGCCCACTTCATTTTCTTCATCCTCTTGAACGTCGATGGTTCCAAGCATCGATCGTATTCCTCTAGGAGCACCCATGATCGAGCCCTTAAGAGAAGGCGACGCCTTCGGGTCACCATGGTAAAGGATCTCTATCAAGCCGCCGTCGTTTCGATCCAAGAAGTCAAAAGCAACATTAACAGCAGATTTTGCCTCGTCGATACTTGCCGATAGGTTGATAGCCGGTCTAGTGCTCCATGCGACGCCCGCTCCCAAAACCACAGTATTGTCAGGCAGCTGTACCTCTATCTTGTCGTGCTCTGGGACAGCGTCACGGGTTATCACCCGAGTGCCTCTGTTCCATATTGCCAAGATGCACCGATTTAGATTAGTAACTTTATTGCCTCTGAATGAAACGGAAACTTCTGCCATCGCGCCGCTAGAACTACCCACGAGCGGCTCATGTTGGAGCAGATATCTCGGATCGATCCGTTCCCTTGCCTTTAGATAAAAGTAGTAGCTTGCAAGTATCCCCGCGGCTATCCCAACCACGCCGACGATGAGGCCGACCATGGCCAACGCATGATCAGACATTAGACCTACCTGCGGCTATTGACAGCTTAATTGGGCTCATCTTACGAGATAGTACACCCGCTTTAAATAGCCGGGTGAGTTCGTGCCGGGGACGGGGCACCGACACGGCAACGGCGCACTCACGCCAGCCGAGCAGCGTTCGTACTCAATGACGGGGGCCTGAGCACGGACCGCTGCTGGGGTGTGCGCAGCGGCGTTCTCTGTTGCAGTTGCTGTCATCGCCACCGTCGGCTACTCGGACGTCCTCAGTCGCGTGGCCAACTGCTTAGGAGATCACCCAGAGCCTAGATCTGACGGCTTCCGATACAGCTCACGGCCGGTTCTGAGTGCCCGCAGTTGGCCCTTGCTGCCCGCCGGTCACCAACGCATCGGGCACGTGTCGGGCACGGTCGTGCTCTGTTAGTCAGTGGAGAAGCTGCCCGAATATCTGCTGCCCGACTTTCAGCGCCCTGCGCTGGCTGAGGATGCCCCCGGCGATCTCCGAATGAGCGCTGGCCCAGGCTGCCGCCATTGCGTGACTGGTAAAGAAATTCATGTAACCGCAGCAGACCGCCGCGGACGGTCCCGCGCACACGTCGGCGATGCGGCCAGCGAACACCACCGTACTATCGGGTTCCCATACCGCGGTGCCTCCGTCGACGGACACCGAGATCGCCTCACCGGTTGAGGGATCGGCAGACTTGATCAGCACATGCACGCCCAGCATTTCCGAGATACCCAGGGCGTCAATAGCGCACATGGAATAAGCAACGGCACCTCCGGTGATCTGGACAGTGTGCGGCGTGACGGCGGCCGAGAACGGATAGGCAGCGGCGATCCGCCCGTCCTTGTCCAAGCCGAGAAAGTCGCCTTCAGCCAGTTGCGCCAGTACCTCGCGGCTGTCGAATGGCCTGGCCGCCTCGTCGAGCAGGTCCTGCCCCGGCGCACCCCCGGTAGCACTGAAGGCGCGTAGCACCAGCTGGTGAACAGTCCTGAGCCCGCGTTCGGCAGGCGCTATCCTTCCCCTCCCCCCGCCTCCCAGCGCCTCCACCCAGCCGCAGGCGTCCGTATCAGCCACGACGGAGACCGGGTTGCTGATGGCATGCCGCAGCTGCCTGACTGAGGGAGCGTTCTCGGACTGGCGCGCGTCGCGGTAGAGCCGACAGGACACGCTGCCTCGCTGGCCGGCCTCGGCGAACGGGTCGATCCCGTCGACCAGGAGTGTCGGCGATCCGTGCATGCCTCGCCGGGCTGCCTCGTCCGGGTCAATGACTACGCGATGGCTGACGGTGGTATCGCTGCGGCCCTCGAGCACCTGGGCCAAGCGCTGGTCGAGCAGCTTCACGCCTGGGCAACCGGGCACTGCCAGCACTATCAGGTGCATGACTGGGCTCCTCCCGATGCCGGGCGCGCCGTGGGCTTTTCAGGCCGAGTCCGGTGCCTTGATCCATCCTCGCCTGGTCCGGGTAAGTTCGGCAAACCTTGCGGCGGGGAGGAACGCCGACCAGCGGGCATCCGGTCGGCGGGGATCTTGACGACGACCTCGCCTGGCTCATCGAGCACGAATGCCGGTGGACAACGGCTCCGGAGGCCGCGTTCGCCGACTCGCGGATAGCCGGGCTGACCTCGTTCCATCAGCTGATCGGCAGCGGGAGTGAGGCGACGGTTCCGGGCATGTTCCGGATCATGGTCTAACGGCGATTGTCAGCCATGTGCTTCTCCCGCTGCGCCCGGCGGCGGAGTCTGCGCTCGTACTGGCCAGCGAACGTACGTTGTGCCCTGTTGAGCAGCCGCGCCTGGGGATCGGAGAACCACTCGTAATACTCGATCTCGGCCGGGTCAGAGCCCACCTCAATGAGGTGGGCAAGGGCGCGCCTGTCTTGCTCGATGCTTCCGTTCGAGCGGATGGTTTTGCGCCACGCTGCGCTGGCTAGATCGAAGCTCACGGGGCGATGGTATCTAGGTGTGGCACCAGCTTGGAAGATCGGTGGTGCGGGAAAGACGGTTGCGCTGGCTGAGCTACGCGTGCCAAGACCGGCTGCCAGTCAGGATTGTGACCGTGGCTACCCGCGAGCGGCCGAGGCTTGTGGCCTGTGTGTGGCCCGGCCAACCACTCGGGCGTCTCCGTCCGGGGGGCTTCGGGCTTAAGGTCAGTGCCGTCCGCGACTCAAAGTGTTGAGGCCGGTATACGAATTACGTGCCACAATAAGCCCGCCAACAGATGGTAGACGGGAGCGAGCTACTTGGCCCGGATCATCCGCAGCCCCGCTGCCCTTATGACCGCGTACGTGGTCGTCTTCGCCTTGTCGGAGCTGGCGTCGGCGGCCAGGCCAACGGCCCGCGCTGACGTTCTGGAGTTGCTGATCGCGGTCGTCCTGGCTGTGCTGGCGGTTCGCGGCAGCCAGCTAGCGCGCATTCTGATGATCATTTACGGCTCCCTGGGCGTGCTTTTGGCGGTTGTCGGCAGTACGCGGCCCGCGTGGGCGCTCGCGCCCAGGCTCGGGGTTATGGCGTGCTGCTTGCTGCAGGTCGCGCTGCTAGCCAGCACGCCGATGTACCAGCGGACCCGGCCTGCATCGGCGCGAGGGGAACCGGCGGACGCACCGTGGTTGCCTGTTCCGCGCCTATGGGCGCTGCTGGTCAGCGTGGGCGCCGGCCTGGGCGTGACGCTGCTTCACATCGGCAATCTGCGTCCGATTCCCTGCCCTGCTCACGTCACGGTCCTGGCGAAAACACCCTGTCAGGCCGCCGGAACTGGATTCCCGGTCGCCTACCGCTGGCTCACTGGATACGCCCAGATCTACGACAACGGGAACAGCTTGCGCTGGCTCAACATCGCAGCCCCTCGCGGATTGCAAGTGCCGGCATTCGCTACGGACTGGGCGCTGTGGACCTGCGGCATCCTGCTTGCTCTCTACATCATTGGGCTGAATCGGAACCGCGAGTACTCCAGTCCGCCCCGGCCGTACGGAGCCGAGCCGAACCCTGCTGGCCCATGAGTATCTATCCCCGACAGTTGCCAATGATCGGCGACTCTCGGGCGGGTTCAGTCGAGGGTGGCCGGAGGCCATCGCCGCAGGCGACGCGCAGCGCTCTCGACGGGTTCCGGCCGACGCCGGACAATAGGGCAGCGGGGATAAGCCATCTGAGTTACGCGGCCTGACTGCTCGGCCCGGCGCGCCCGCGCGAGCGGGGCCTCAAGCCAGAGCGCGGCGCGGGCAGCGCCTTGCGGCGGAGCGCAGCGGAGCCGCCTTGATCTAAGGAAGGCTCAATTCGGCAGTGCTCATCCGTGTGGTCATGTCCTGTCCCGGTAGATGCTTGACAGTCGAGTCCCACCAGATCGCTTACAGGGTGCCGGTGATTCGGCTTTCCTGTCGCATGTCGTTTGCGGGCGTCATGTGCCAGGGAGGCCGGGATTGGCACTGGTGGAGTTGTCGGTTGTCGAGCAGCGGTACCGCGCGGTCCTGGAAGTCAGGGCTGGTGTCCCGGTGACCGAGGTCGCCGCCCGGTTCGGGGTGTCGCGGCAGAGCGTGCATGCGTGGGTCCGCCGGTATGAGGCTGCCGGCCTGGGCGGGCTGATGGACCGCTCTCGCCGCCCGGAGTCGTGCCCGCATCAGGTCAGCGCTGAGATCGAGGCGGTGGTGTGCGAGCTGCGGCGAGAGCATCCGCGGTGGGGGCCGCTGCGGCTGGCGCACGAGCTGGGCAAGTCCGGAGCGGAGCCGCCGCCGTCTCGGATGAGTGTCTACCGGGTGCTGGTCCGGCACGGGCTGATCGAGCCGCAGCCGCGCAAGCGGCCCAGGGACAGCTATGTGCGGTGGGAACGCGATACGCCGATGGCGTTGTGGCAGCTCGACATCGTCGGCGGTGTGTTCCTGGCGGACGGGACCGAGGCGAAGGTCGTGACCGGGGTGGATGACCATTCCCGGTACTGCGTGATCTGCCAGGTCGTGGTGCGGGCGACGGGCCGGGCGGTATGCCTGGCGTTCGCTGCGGCGCTGCGCGCTTACGGTGTCCCGGCGGAAGTCTTGTCGGACAACGGCAAGCAGTTCACTGATCGTTTCGGTAAGGGCGGGGAGGTGCTGTTCGACCGGATCTGCCGGGACAACGGCATCGTTCACCGGCTGACCCAGCCCCGGCATCCGACCACGACCGGGAAGATCGAGAGGTTCCACGGGTCGCTGCGCCGTGAGCTGCTCGATCACGCGGTCCCGTTCGCCAGTCTGGGCGCCGCTCAAACCGCTATCGACGGGTGGGTGGCTGAGTACAACACCACCCGGCCGCATCAGGCCCTCGGCATGGCCTCGCCCGCCGAGCGGTTCAGCACCGCCGCTGCCCGAGCGCAGGAGGAACTGCTGCCGCTGCGGCTCCCGCCGGTTATCGCCCTGACCCCGGTGCCCGCTGCGCCAGAGCCAGCAGCCACCGGGCCAGCGCAAGCTCCGGCGACCGGGCCTGCCCGTCGTTACGACGGCGGGCCGGTGGAGTTTGACCGGGTAGTCCCGGTCAGCGGGAACATGCAGGTCGCCCGGCGGCAGTTCTGGCTCGGCCCGCAGCGCGCGGGGATGACGGTGACGTTCTGGGCCAGCACCGACTCGATCCACCTGATGCTGGCCGGGGCGCGGATCAAGACACTCAGATCGCACCTGTCGACTGCTGACCTGACCGCGCTCGCGGCAGCTGGCGGCCGGCCAGCTGGTCCTGAGCCGCTGCCCCCGGCCGAGCCCGGCGCCGCGATCGAGGTCGACCGGATCGTCTCCAAGGACGGGCAGGTGCACCTGGCCAGCCGGTACATCCTGGCGGCCGACATCCTGGCCGGACGGCGGGTCGCCATCCGGATCGAGGAAGCCACGCTGATGTTCTTCGACCCCGACTCGCGTGAACTGCTGCGCACCCGTCCTAACCCGCTGACCTGGGACCAGGCCCGCAGGCTCCGCGGTGCCCGCCCGGCCGGGCCTCCGCCACGCCCGTCGGCCGAGCCCGTCACCGTGCAGCGCCGGGCCAGCAACAGCGGCGTCATCATGGTCGTCGGGCAGAAGATCGCGCTCGGCCGCATCCACGCGGGTCAGGTCGTCACCGTCCACGTCGCCCAGGCCACGATCACCATCGACCTCGCCGACGGAGACAGCCGCACCGTCCGCCGCACCACCACCGACCCGGTCCTGCGCGTCAAAGCCCAGCGACCATCCGCCAAGCAGGCATCACGAGGATGACCAGCCAGAAAGGTCCCGCAAGACCAGCTACGTTTCCTAGGCCACCTGGAAAGCATGTCCTGGGACAGATCCGTCAAGCATCAGGTGGGACTAGACATCATCCGTGTGGTCATCCGTGTGGTCCGCGCGGGCGAGGCTTGGACCGCCTTCGGAGTCCGATTCGTCGCAGTCTCGGGCGGACGCGGCCGTCTGGTTCGCCGCGGCGGTCGAGGAGGTCCCAGGAGTCGTCCGGGATGGGGGCCGGCGGCACGGTGAGCTGTGCGCCATCGGCGAAGTCGAGGGTGAGCGTGCCGCGTGCGGAGATCGGGTTGCCGTTGCCGTCGCACTGCACGATCTCGTTGCCGTCCACGGTGACGCCCGTGGTAGTCATGGTGAACAAGTCGATCACTGGCGCGAGCGCAGCTCGGCTAGTCTCCGGGTCAAGATTGTGAATTGTGCCGTCACGGCTGCGCAGCGCGAACGGCGTGTAGATGATCAGGTCGGCGTGGACGCGGATAGCCCCGCTGTCGGCCTGGTCAAACAGCTCTAGTTCGGTCTGGTTGTCAAAGCTGACCCGGAAGACCCGAGATCCGATCAGGCTTGCGGTGGTTTGCACGTTGGTGTCTGTCCTAGGCGATGCGGATACCGTCGTGCTGGCGGATCGCAGGCGCGGCTCCACTGCGAAGACCGTCGAGCACACGCACGGCGTAAGCCTCGGTGGCTAGCTGGCCGACCTCCGCTGCGGTAGCCCAGTGGAAAGCGGTGGTCTCGTCGGTCGTGGCCAGCTGGCCGCCGGTGACCTTGGCGCGGAAGACCAGGGCGATGATTCCGCGGGGCATGTTCTTGTAGACGCCGGTGAGCTGCTCGGGCTCGATGTCGAGGCCGGTTTCCTCGCGTACCTCGCGGCGGAGTCCGTCTTCGACGGTCTCGTCGAGTTCGAGGACGCCGCCTGGTGGCTCCCAGTGGCGGTTGTCGGCCCGCTGGATGAGCAGGGCGCGCCCGTGGTCGTCGGTGATGATGGCGGCCACGCTGACGGAATGCTTTGCTTCCGTTGGAGTCACCCCCTCATAGGGTCGGTGGCATAGACGTCGCGTGTTACGACTGCTGCCATACGAGGCTGTGCATTAGATTAGACGCATAGACAAGTGCACGACTTGAGGAGTCCGGCATTTTGAGCACCAGCGGTGTGCTCGCCGAGTCCATCGACCCGTCCAGTGATCGTGCCGTCTACAAGCAGATAGCCGACCACCTGAGAGCGGCGATAGGCCGGGAGCGGCTTGGCCCAGGCGACCAGCTGCCCAGCGAAGCGCAGCTGATGGCCCACTACGGCGTGGCCCGGATGACGGCCCGTAACGCGCTGCGGCTGCTCCAGGATGAGGGCCTGATCGTCGCCGAGCATGGCCGCGGTGTCTACGTGCGGCCGCGGCCGCCGGTGCGCCGCCTGGCATCGGACCGCTTCGCACAGCGGCACCGCAAGGAAGGCAAAGCCGCGTTCCTGATCGAGGCCGAGCAGGCCGAGGCGCATCCGGACGTGGACATGATCCGCGTGAGTACGGGCAGGCCGCCGGCCCAGGTTGCCGAGCTTCTAGCGCTGGCAGCAGGCAGCAAGACCGTGATCCGCTCGCGCCGGTATCTGCTCGATGGCCGTCCGGTGGAAACAGCCGTCTCCTACATCCCGGCCGACCTGGCCGCGGGAACTTCGATTAGCGAGCCGAACCCCGGACCGGGCGGCATCTACGCCCGGCTCGAGGAAACCGGGCACACGCTGGAGCGGTTCACCGAGCACGTTTCCGCGCGGATGCCGACGCCGGATGAGGCCCGCGCCCTGGCCCTGCCGCCGGGTGTCCCCGTGTTCCGGCTGGTCCGCACCGCCTACGACACGGACGGCCGACCGGTCGAGGTATGCGACACGATCATGGCCAGCGACGCCTACCAGCTGGCCTACGAGCTGCCCGCGCACTAGACCTTGACTCGCCATCGCAACTCCTCTATATATGTTGTAACAGCTCTAGACGAGTAGACGTCTAGGGATCTAACCGGTCCTGTCCGGTGAGGAGGAGCAATGGCTCTACGGAACGGCTCACGGTTCGCGGTGAGCATGCACGACGTGTTCAGTCACGGATGTCACCTGGTCCCGGAGTCGATCACGGAGGCCCAGGACTACGACGAGAAGACCAAGCGGCGCACGCCGTCGGTCGACAAGCTCACCGGCAAGCGCGTGTACCAGTGCCGGGTGGTCGACATGGACCCGGAACTGGAAGGCCGGTCCCGCGAGGTCGTCGTCAAGATCCTCGCCGACCGGATGCCGGCGCCGCCGACCCGGCAGCCGTTCGAGCTGGTCGAGTTCGACGGTCTCCAGGTCACCCCGTACGTGACGGACAAGGGCCGGATGGCGTACTCGCTGCGCGCGACCGGCCTGAAGGCCCGTCAGGCCGGCAAGGACGCGGCGTAATGCCAGCCCGGCGCATCACCGCGGTGACCGTGCCGATTGACGCGATGTCGTGCGTGGCTTTCGAGGCCTACCCGGCCCGGACACCGCTGCTGACGATCATCGCGACCCGGCCCGCGCTGCTGGTCACCCTGACCCTGCCGGAGCGCTTACTCCCCGGCCATGTGCGGTTCGCCCGCGACCTGGCCGAATCGGCGGCCCGGTACGCGACCGAGGTCGAGCGGACATTCCGCGGCCTGCCGGCCCTTACCCCTCGCCCGTGACCGCCGATAGCGCGGCCCTGCTCATGGAAGGACGACTTCCCGATGATGTCTGACCCGCCCCGGCGCGTCACGCCGGCCGATATCTGCGCACTGTTAGACCAGTTGCGCGCACTTGCCCCGGACACACCGCTGCCTGAGCGCATCGCCTACCACCAGCGCAAGGCCCGGCTGCTGAGCGGCATCGCCGCCGACCTAGACACACCCAAAGCGCACGCGGTCGCGGCTGAGGCGTGGGATCAGCTCGCCGCCCTCACCAGGCACCCAGACCAGGTGGCGGGTGATCGGCGATGAGCTTGTCCCCGTTTTCTGGTGAGCAGATCGTCCAGGTAACCAACCCCGATCCGTTCGCCAAGCCAGTGCTCCGCTCGCCGGTGCTGCACACGCCGCTGTGGATGATCAGCATCGCCCAGCTCGCTCGGCTGGCATACAAGCTGCTGCGGCTGATGTTCCGCCACCCGGTCATCACCCTGATGCTCGGCGCGCTGTGCGCGTCCTGGTGGCGGTTCGGGTGGCCCGGCCCCGTCGCCCTGACGATGGCCTTGTGTGCCGGGTCGGTGCTGTGGTGGCAGCGGTGGCCCGATTCCTGGTCGGCTCGCGTGGCCGAGCCGATGCGCGGCCGGTACCGGCTGTGGCACTACAAGCGCCAGTGGGCGGCGCTCATGACTGTCTCCCGGCTCACTATCGGCTACCACGGCCGGATCCTGGTCCCGGCCCTGGACGCGGTGACCTCGACCGGCTATGTCGACCGCCTGTCGGTGCGGATGGTTCCCGGTCAGTCAGCTGAGGATTTCGCCGGCCGGACCGGCAACCTGGCTCACGGCCTGAAGGCGCAGCTGTGCCGCATCCGGACCGCCAGCCCCGGCCGGGTCACAGTGGAACTGGTCATTCATGACGCCCTGGCCCAGGTCATCCCGGCCCTGCCTGTCCCGCAGCACCCGGACCTGCATGCGATCGAAGTCGGCCGCCGCGAAGACGGCCAGCCGTGGACCGTCCGGCCGCACGGCAGCCACCTGCTGATTGCCGGATCAACTGGCGCCGGCAAAGCGTCCCTGCTGTGGGGCATCATCCGCGGCCTCCTGCCCGCCGTCCGAGCTGGCACCGCCCGGATCCTCGGCGCGGACCCGAAGCTGATGGAACTGGCCTACGGGCGTGCGCTGTTTGACGCCTTCGGCCGCTATGAAGCGGACCCCGATCGGATCACCGGCATGCTCGAAGACACCGTGACCGAGATGCAGGCACGTGCCGGACAGCTGGCCGGCCATCACCGCGAGCACCACCCCAGCCGCGAGCACCCGTTCACCGCGCTCTTCGTGGATGAGGTCGCGTTCCTGACCGCCTACCAGGCCGACCGCAAACTCCGCGACCGCACCCTGGCCGCGCTCGCCACGTTGACGACGCAGGGCCGCGCGGTCGGCTACAGCGTGATCGCCGCCCTCCAAGACCCGCGCAAGGACGTGCTGACCATCCGCAACCTGTTCCCCGACCGGATCGCCATGCGGCTGGACGAGCCCGAGCAAGTCGACATGGTGCTCGGCGACGGTGCCCGTGACCGCGGCGCCCTGGCCGACCAGATCCCCGCCGACCCCGCCCTCGGCGCGGGCATGGCCTACGTCCGGCTCGAAGCCGACCCCGACCCGGTACGGGTCCGCGCTGCTTGGGTGTCCGACCAGGACATCACCGCCATGTGCCGCCAGTACGTCACCGGCCCGGCCTGGCCCATGCCGGCTGAGGTGATGACATGAACACCCGCTGGCGCACCGACGACCCGTGCCCGGTCTGCGGAACCGGCCTCACCTCCACCGACGACCTGGCAGGCCACCAGATCGACCAGGACTGCCCCCTCTGCGGCTGGTCCGCCAGCTGGCAGACCGCGCTCGACCTGAACGGAGGCCAGTGATGAAAGATGGCGCACACACCCACCACAGTCACGGCTCCGGTTCCGGCCTGCTGCCCGCGCTCACCGCGGCCGTCGTAGTCGCTGTCTGCTCGGGCGCGATCGTCGCCGCGATCACCGCCCTGATCCATCTGCTGCTCATCGTCCTCGCCACGATCATCGGGATGACCGTTGCGGTCGGCCTCGTGTGGGCGCTCATCTCCCGCCAGCGGCCGCTACAGCAGGACACCCCGCTCGGCGCCCAAAACCGACTGGTCTTGTCAGCCCGCCGTGAGCACAGCGCATCCGAGATCGCGGCCATGCAAGCCCAGCTCGATCAGGTCACCCGACAGCTCGCCGCCATCGCAACCCGCCCGGCCCTGCCGTCTGGTCAGGCTGCCGGGACGCATCTGCACCTGCACGGCATCGACCCCGCGCATGCACTGCGAGCAGTCCACGTCATCCGATCGGGAGGTGACGACACCCCGTGACCCGTCCATCCCGTGCCGAGCGCCTGGCGATGCCGCTGGGCGCCACGGCCATCCGTGACCTGACCCAGGCCGCAGGCGGCTGCATCCGGCCCGTCCAGCTGCGCCGCACGAACATCGCGACCGGCGAGGTCGACTACCAGTTGCTGCCCTGCCGGTCCACGCTCGAGGACGCCTGCCCGCCCTGTGCCAACCGTGCTCGTTCGCTGCGGGCCGAGCAGTGCCGCGACGGCTGGCATCTCGACTGTGAGCCCGATCCCATCCCGTCTCCCCCGGATGAGACCCAGGAGTTCTGGCTCACAGCCCGCGCTGCCGCTCAGGCGCGCCGCGACAAGGCCGCAGCTGGTGGCCAGGACACGACCGAGCTCGACCGCATCTTGGCCGAGCTCGACCAGGAGCTCGCCGCCGCAGGCATCCGCGGGAACCTCGCCACCCGCACCAGCACTGGCAAGAACGATCAGTCACCCGCTCGGAGGTCGCGGTCTACCAGGCATCGCCAGGACACTCCCGACCTGCCGAAGCGGCCGGTCTCCGACCGCACCACCGGACGGGTCTACACCGCGCCGGACGGGAAGACCTACCGGCCGTCGATGTTCCTCACCCTTACCCTCGACAGCTACGGCAAAGTCGATGCGGACGGCATCCCCGCCGACCCCGACAGCTACGACTACGAGCGCGCCGCCCGCGACGCCACCCACTTCCCGGCCCTGTTCGACCGGCTCATCCAAAACCTGCGCCGCTACCTCGGCTATGACGTCCAGTACTTCGCCGCGATCGAACCGCAAAGGCGCCTCGCCCCGCATGCGCACATCGCCTTTCGCGGTGCCATCTCCCGCACCGACCTCCGGGCTGTGATCGCTGCCACTTACCACCAGGTCTGGTGGCCCTCAACCGAGACGATCCGCTACCCGGACGACGAGCTGCCCGTCTGGCATGAGCCATCCGGCAACTACGTCGATCCAGCCACGGGCGAGATGCTGCCCACTTGGGACCAGGCCGTTGACGCCATCGGCCCCCACGATGAACCGCTGCACGTCGCCCGGTTCGGCCCGCGGTTCGACGCGCAGGGCGTACTCGCCGGCTCAAAGGACGCTAACCGATGCATCGGCTACCTCACCAAGTATCTGACCAAGCAGATCGCCGGCTGCCACCAGGCCGAGACACACGCGCAGCACGACCACGCCGCCCGGCTCGCCGAAGCGCTCCGCTACGAACCGTGCTCGCCCCGCTGCGCCAACTGGCTCCGCTACGGCATCCAGCCCAAGAACGCCCGCCCGGAAATGAAGCCCGGCCTGTGCCGTGGCAAAGCCCACCGCTACGAAAACCTCGGCTACGCCGGCCGCCGCGTCCTCGTTTCCCGCAAATGGTCCGGCAAGACCCTCACCGACCACCGCGCCGACCGCAAAGCCTGGCTCATGGCCATGCTCGACCTGCCGGCAGCCGACCGCACGCCCTACCGCTGGGAACAGGTCACCCCCGCCGACCCCGACCACATGCCATCTACACAGCGGCTCATGCACGTTCTGGCCGACCGCTCTGCGTGGAAGTCGGCGCTCGCTGAAGCTCGGCAAAGACGCGATGGCCTAAGCACAGCTCCGCCGTCAGCACCGGCGAGGGCAGCGTGAGCACGCGGCCAGTCACCGGGCTAGAGCAGCTGCTCACTGTTGCTCAGGTGGCCGAACTGCTGGGAACCACCGA
>Ga0335074_10009812_pt1 | contig 13379 bp, 10 predicted proteins | sample Lox_Sample_23_FD_206715 | JGI IMG/M metagenome (GOLD analysis project Ga0335074, IMG submission 206715) | Soil microbial communities from Loxahatchee National Wildlife Refuge, Florida, United States - Lox_Sample_2.3 | ecosystem: Environmental > Terrestrial > Soil > Wetlands | place: USA...
AAGACCTTCGTCGGTGGAGAGCCTTACGTGATGCCTCTGGGGACCATCGCCGCCATCAACAACGGCGTCTTCACCACCAACGGCCCCATCCGGTATCCGTATGCGGGCGAGGCTGGGGAGCGGAACTACTTCCGTGGCGATGGCTACTTCGATCTGGATTCGTCGTTGACGAAGTCGTGGAACATCGCGGACAGGGCCGAGCTGAAATTCGCCGCGGAAGTCTACAACATCACCAACTCGAACAAATTCGACGTCAGCCCGGCGGGTCTGAATCCGCAGCTGACCGGTGGGGCGATGGGGGCGTACAGCACTACGCTGGACACCTACCGGCGCATGCAGTTCGGGCTGCGGATGGACTTCTAACCGAAGAACACAGATTGCTCAACGAGCCGGCCCTCATCATGGGGGCCGGTTTTTTGTGCAGCGAAAGCGGGATGGCTCGGCCAGGATGGGCGGGATGTGAGGCTAGGCAGAGGGCTGGTTCTTCGGAATCTTCACCACAAACTCGGTGTTGCCGGGCTCCGAAGTGAATTCGATGGAGCCGTGGTATTGAGCCATGACGATGCGGCGGGCGATCTCCAGGCCGAGGCCGGTGCCGACGCCGGAGGGCTTGGTGGTGAAGAAAGGCTGGAAGATCTGCTCGCGATGCTCGGGAGCGATGCCGGATCCCTGGTCGGCGATGCCAACGCACAACTGTTCCTGCTCCGTCCAGGTGCGGATGCGGATCTTCGAGCCCTGAGGAGCGGCGTCGATGGCGTTGTCGAGGAGGTTGGTCCATACCTGGCTCAGTCCGGTGCCGCGGGTGGTGAGTTTGGGGAAGTCGGGAGAAAAGTTCTTCTCGATGAGGAGCTGTTTGTAGCGGAATTTGTGGCCGAGGATGATGAGGGTGCTGCGGATGCTCTCGTGAATGTCGATGAGGTGCTCGCCGCTCTTGTCTTCGTAAGCGTATTTTTTGACGGCGACGACCAGATCGGTCACACGGGAAAGGCTTTCTTCAATGGTGGAGAGCTGCTGCATGGCAGAGATGAGCGCTTCGAGCCAGCTGAGCGCGCGCTGCAGCGCCTCGGCGGGAAAGGCCTGCTGCGCACATTCGATGTCGTGGCGGCGCCAGCCGGCGGCGACCAGGGTGGGCGCGAGCTTCCACGAGTTGGCGACGCCCAGGCCCTCGAGCCAGTTGGCCAGTTCCTCTTCGGCATCGGCCTCCTCGAGACTGCTGGTGGCGGGATTGGCCTTCTGCTGGCTCAGCACCTCGGCCTGCATGTCGCGCAGGCACACCATCTGCTGGTGGGTGAGCGGGGTGTCGCAGAACTTGATGCTGATGTCCTGCAGGCGCATGAGGTTTTCGCGCAGCTGCGTGGCAGAACGCTTCGCTGCAGAGCCGGGATTGTTCAGCTCGTGCATCAGGCCGGCAGCCAGGGTGCCGAGCGAGATCAGCTTTTCGCGATGCAGGGTATTGGCCTGGAAGGAATGGATGCGGTGGGCGGCATTGACCAGCACGCCGCGGCGGACGCTGGGGCAGGTGGCCATGAGGCTCCAGAAGCCCTCCGCGCTGACGCGCAGCATGCGCGTATTGGCGACCGCCACGCACTCGACTCCGCTGAGGGTCGCGCCCAGCAGCAGCGGGGCTTCACCGAAGCTGTCGCCGGGGGCAAAGACCGCCAGGGGAGTTTCGATGCCGTTGGCTTCGCGCCGCGCCGCGCGGATTTCGCCGTCGAGAACGATGCAGAAGGCCGGGGCGCTTTCTCCCTGACGAAAGACGATCGAGCCCTGCGGGGCTTCCACCATGTCCACCGCGCCCAGGCAGGAAAGCTCGTCTTCCTTCAGATCGGCCAGCAGGGGGACTGTGGGGGCAAGTGGAGACAGCTCCTGCAGGGAAAGCTGCCTGCTCGTCACTTCCGCCGATCTGGTTTCCATTCGCTCCAATCCTAAAACTGCGCCAGGTACTGATGCATGAACTGCACCGCGATGGAGCCTTCGCCGACAGCGGAGGCGGCTCGCTTGACCGAACCGTGGCGCACATCGCCGGCGACAAAGACTCCAGGCATAGAGGTTTCGAGGAGATAGGGCTCGCGGTCTTCCTGCCACATGCGCGGCATATGACCTTCAATGCGGAGGTCGCGGCCGGAGAGAACAAAGCCGTTGGAATCGCGCATGATGGTTTCCGGGAGCCATTCGGTCTGCGGGGCTGCGCCGATGAAAAGAAAGACGGAAGAGGCCGGGCGCGTCTCCTCGCCGTGCGGCGAGCGGATGCGCAGGGCTTCAAGGCGCTTCTCTCCCAGGGCTTCCACGATCTCGGAATTCGCCTCCACCGTTATATTCGATGTTCCAGCGATCTGATCGATGAGATATTTCGACATGCTCCTTTCGAGGGAGCCGGAGCGAACCAGGATGGTTACGTGCGACGCGACGTGGGAGAAGTGCATCGCAGCCTGTCCGGCGGAGTTGGCGCCGCCGACGACGTAGACATCTTCGCCCTCGCAGGAGCGCGCCTCGGCCAGAGAGGCGCCGTAATAGACACCGGCGCCGGTGAGGCGCCCGATGCCCGGCGCTTCAATGCGGCGATAACAGACGCCGACGGCAATGAGGGCGACGCGGCAGACCAGCTGCGCGCCGGCACCCAGACATATCTGGCGATACTGGCCGTCGCGCTGGATGCCGGTGGCGCGCTGGGTGACGAATTCGGCCCCGAATTTGCGCGCCTGGTCGTAGGCATCGCGGGCGAGGCGTTCGCCGGTAACGCCGCGGGGAAAGCCGAGGTAGTTTTCGATGCGGGAACTGCTCCCGGCCTGGCCGCCGGGCGCTTCCGGCTCCAGAACGAGGGTTTTCAGGCCTTCCGAGGCGCCGTAGACGGCGGCGGCGAGGCCGGCCATGCCCGCGCCGGCAACCACCAGGTCGTAGAACTCCTGCTGCGCCTGGGTGCGCAAGCCGACTTTCTCGGCCAGTTCGGAGTCCTGGGGCTGAACCAGCGACGTGCCGTCGGGAAAGAGCACGGCGGGAAGGTGGCTGTCGTCGACGCCGAAACGGCGGAGCAACTCGACGGCCTGGTCGTCGCGCTCGGGATCGAGCCAGACGTAGGGAACCTGGTTGCGGGAGAGGAAATTGCGGATCTGGTAGTCGCGGAGCGACCAGCGGGGCCCGACGACGCGGATGCCCTCGAAGGGCGGCTTGTAGTCCGACTTCCAGTCCGCCAGCAGGTCGTCGAGCACCGGGTAGAGGCGGTCTTCGGGGGGATCCCAGGGCTTGGTCAGGTAGTAGTGGATGCGAGCCGAGTTGATGGCGCGAATGGCGGCCTCAGTGTCGGCATACGCGGTGAGGAGCACGCGCCGCGCTTTGGGATAGACGGTCTGGACCTGCTCGAGCAGCTCGACGCCGGGGATGCCGGGCATGCGCTGATCGGAAACAACCAGCGCCACCGCATCGCCACGGTCGCGGAGCTGCGTACAGGTATCGAGGGCAGCCTGTCCTGAGGCGGCCCGCAGGATGCGATAGTCCTGGCCGTAGTGGCGGCGGAGGTCCTGCACTACCGCTTCCAGCACGCTGGCGTCGTCGTCGACGGCGAGGATGATGGGCCTGGGCATGGGGAAACTCCTGGGGGCCGGGGTCTTCTTAATACGTTACAGGGCATCCGAGATTTGGCGAAGCGACGCCGGAAAATGCGGCTTCGCGGCAGGCGGGAAGGCGAAGACGGTATTGACGTTACAAGAGGGGTGACGTACGTCACAGGACTACGGTGCAGGCGCGGGTTACTTTTGTCCTGGATGATGGCGAAAGAACGCAGGTCATCGTTGAAAGTCTTGCGGGGCGGTCGATCCGCACGGCTCCATCATTCTCCCGGGGCCAATCGGAAGTACCGGAAGTGTCCGAAACAGAGACACGGGTCATCCATCAGGGTCTGCCGGGCCGATGACTGTTGCAGCGCAGAGCAGGCCATGCGCGTTGATTCAATTTTGTCTTCGGGAGATTCCTGACGACGCACCCACTGAGGAAGCAGAGAGATGAACAAGCTGATTCTTGCTGATAACCAGGCTATTTTTCGTGCGGGGACGGCCAAAATTCTGGCAATGGAGGACGATTTCCGCATCATTGCACAGTGCGCTGAGGCAGAGCGGCTGTATGGGGCGCTTGAAACTTTTCGTGGCGCCATATTGATATTCGCATCGGCGCTGAAGCTGGACCCTCAGGTTCTGCTTCCGAGGGTTGCCGCTAACGGCAGCCGCAGCATCGTGGTTGCCGAGAATGGCGAGGCGCTGCAGCCGTGGTTCAATGCCGGGGTGCACGGCGCGTTCCATCGTAACGTGACCGGGCCGGCGCTGATCGACTGCGTGCGCCATGTGGGTCAGGGGGAACGGAACGTGCGGGCGCCGGGCCTGGATGGGCCGGCGGTCGACGAGGATGTGGTTGGCTCCCGGGTGCGCGACCGGCTGACTCCGAAGGAGCTGAAGATTGTCGCGCTGATCGTGCAGGGCTGCAAGAACAAGGAAATTGCAATTCGGCTGAATACGACCGAGCAGGTCATCAAGAACTACCTGCGGAGTATCTACGACAAGACGGGCGTATCGGATCGGCTGGAGCTGGCGCTGTTCACGATCCACCACCGCATTTTGGCGGAGGCCGCGCAGGCTATCGGCGACCAGATCCTGCAGGGGCTGTAGTTCCGCTGCCTGGAAATCGTGACGGAAGGGCGCAGACGTATCAGTGTCTGCGCCCTGACGCCTGAACTGGCCGCCGGATTCATCGAAAGGTCAGGAGAGTTTCTCTCCCACAGACTTCGCCTGGGTGAAGAGGTAGAGATAGTCGGGACCACCCGCCTTGGAGTCCGTGCCGGACATGTTGAATCCGCCGAAGGGGTGCGCGCCGACCATGGCGCCGGTGCATTTGCGGTTGAAATAGAGATTGCCGACGTGAAATTCGCGGCGGGCGCGGTCCAGCTTGGCGCGGTCGGTGGAGAAGACGGCGCCGGTGAGGCCGAACTCGGTGTTGTTGGCGATCTCGAGGGCGTGGTCGAAATCGCGCGCGCGAATGACCGCCAGAACCGGCCCGAAGATCTCTTCCTGAGAGATGCGTGCGGTGGGCGCCACATCGGCGATCACGGTGGGTGCGATGTAATAGCCCTTCTCCGGAGTCTCGATGGCACGGCCGCCGGCGACGACGCGGCCTTCCTTTTTGCCGATCTCGATGTAATCGAGGATGGTGCGCATCGCGCCTTCGCTGACCACGGGGCCGAGGTTGCGGTTCTCGGTGGGGTCGCCCACGGTGAGCTGCTCGGCGCGCTCGCGCAGCCGGTCGACGAACGCGCTGTAGATGGGCTCTTCCACGATCACGCGCGAGCAGGCGGAGCACTTCTGGCCGCTGAAGCCAAAGGCCGAGGCGATGACGCCATTCACCGCGGCATCGAAGTCGGCATCGGCGCTGACGACGATCGAATCCTTGCCGCCCATTTCGAGGATGGTGCGCTTGATCCAGACCTGGCCTTTTCGGGTGCTGGCGGCGCGCGCGTGGATGTCGAGCCCAACCTCTTTGGAGCCGGTAAAGGCGATGAAGCGGGTTTTGGGATGCTCGACGACGGCGTTGCCGAAGGTGGCTCCGGAGCCCGGGCAGAAATTCACGACACCCGGGGGCAAGCCGGCCTCTTCGAGGACTTCCACGAAGAGCGCCGCGATTGTGGGCGAGTCGCTGGAGGGCTTGAGGACGACGGTATTGCCGGTGACGACGGCGGCCGCAGTCATGCCGGCCATAATCGCGAAGGGGAAGTTCCACGGCGAGATGACGGCGCCGACGCCGAGGGGGATGTAGAGCAGCTCGTCGCGCTCGCCGGGGTACTGGATGGGCGGCTGAGCGGCGGCCAGGCGCAGAGCTTCGCGGGCATAGAACTCGAGGAAATCGGTGGTTTCGCCTACGTCGGCGTCGGCTTCGGCCCAGTTCTTGCCGACTTCGCAGGTCAGCCACGCGCAGAAATCGAACTTGCGGGAGCGGATCAGCTCGGCAGCACCGAGCAGCAGGGAAGCGCGCTCTTCGGGAGCGGTAAAGCGCCAGGTTTCAAAGGCGCGCGCCGCGGCCTGAACGGCCTGGTCGGCGTGCTCGGCTCCGGCTTTCTGGTGGATGCCAACGATCTGCGCGGGCCGGGCAGGGTTGCGCGATTCGATTTTGCCGCTGGTGCGGACGCGCTCGCCGCCAATGATCAGGGGATACTCGTGGCCGAGGCGGTCTGCGACGCGAGTGAGCGCCTCGCGCATAGCGTGGGCGTTTTCATGGCGCGAGAAATCGATGAAGGGCTCGTTGCGGAATGCGCCCTGGGGCGCGCGCGGCAGGATCACGGTGGGTGTTTCGACGGTCGCCATAACCCCTCAGTTTAGTCCAAAGGGGCCGGAGCCGCGACGACGGCCGGGCGCAACATGCCCTGGAGAGGCCGCGGCCGAAGCTCAGAAAATTGAAACCGGGCGAAGGGGTCGCCCGTCTGTGGTGCAGATGCTGCACGAAGGCGGAGGCGGCACATGATTCGGCCTTGCACGATTGCTTTGCTGCTGCTTTGGGCTGTGTGGTTTCCCTCGGGACTTGCCCAATCTGCTTCCTCGCAGGCGTCAGTGCTGCTGCCGGCTGGAAGCAAAATCGAACTGGTCGTAACCAGACCGGTGTGGGCAAAGACGGCCAGGCCGGGCGACCCCATTTACGCGCAAACCGACTTTCCGGTGACGGCGGGCGAACAGCTTGCCATTCCAGCGGGGACCTGGGTGGAAGGGACGCTGGAGAGCATCACGCCGCCCACGCGAAGATCGAGCCGCGCGGAACTGGAGATCCTGTTCACGCAGATCGTCTTTGCCAATGGATACGCGGTCTCGCTGCCGGACGTCTGGCCGGTGCCGGCGGCGTCATCGGGAACGCCGGTATCGAGCGCGGTGCGCGTGGATGTGGAAGTGAGCACCAGCAACGACCTGCTGCTGGACAACGGCGCGCAGATGGAGATGACTCTGGCGATGCCGCTGGAGCTCGATCCCGGAGCTATCGCCAGCGCGGTTCCATTGACGCGAGCGCCCGCGCCCGGCAGCTTCCACACCGCGACCCTCTGCCGGCCGGTCTCGGCGACGCCCGGCACGCCGGGGACGCCCGACACAGTGATTCCCGGTTCGCCCGGCACCCCGGATACGACCGTCCCGGGAGGGCCGGGGATGCCGGACATCACGATTCCGGGCACGCCACCCACGCCGCCCACCGTAATTCCCGGCACTCCCGGCACTCCAGGCACGCCAGGGAGTGTCTGTCCACCGGCGCCGATCGTCGTTTCCAGTACGCCGGTCGCTGCCGGTTCGGTACCCGCAGGCGCGATGCCTGCGAACACGCACTGAAGTTTGCAGCGCAGGAGAGAGAGGGCCCAATGATCTTCCAATTGACTTCGGCGTTCCTGATCGCTTCCATCTGCGGCGCGCAGGTTCCACAGACACAATCGATGCAGAATCCGGCTCCGGCTGTACCTGCGGCTCCGGCGCCGGGAACGCTGACGGTTCCGGCGGGAACGAAGATTCCGCTGACGCTGTCGACCCCGATTCACAGCAAGTCGACGAAGGTGGGCGATGCGGTGCGCGCAGTGGTGGCCTTTCCGGTGATGGCCGGGAATCAGGTGGCGATTCCCGCCGGCACCTACGTTGAGGGAACTGTGAGCGCCGTGAAAACACGCGGGCCCGGCGTGGAAATCAACTTTACGCAACTGATGTTCGCGAATGGGTACTCGACACCGCTGAGCGCGGCCAGCACCGAGTCGCGGCTGTTCATGCTCCGGACCGAGCCTGAGGAGGCCGGCGAGCTGGCGTATGCCGCTGCGCCGGCTGCGGGCGCAGGTTTGGGTGAAGGACAGGAGGAGCCGCCGCCGCTGCCGCACGTGGGGCCGCCGATGGGGCCGATTATTGGTGCAACCTTCGGGGGCGTGGGGGTGCTGGTGGTGCTGGCGGTGCTTTCGCATCGGCACCACGGGACCGCCGACTACGTGCTGTTTGCCAGCGGATGGCAGTTCGATATGGTGCTGAACGCGCCCGTTACCCTCGATGCGGGACGCGTGGCCGCAGACATGGCGGCTGCGCCGGCGCAGTAAGAACTGGAAATGGCACCGGCAGTAATTAATCCATCTCCTGAGCAACCTGGACAGCTTCTAAGTTGATCTTCAAGTAACCAGGGGCCAGGAGTTCTCCTCACCATGTCTCGTCGTCTTCTCGCGGCCGCAGTGCTGATCGGCGCCGCAGCTACGCTGGCAGCGCAAACGCCCAGCTTCGAGCTGAATCGCGACCCAAACCAGATCTTCAACGACCTTGCTCTCGTGCAGGGCGACTTTAACAATGACGGTAAGCCCGACATCGTTCTGGGCGGCAGCAGCAGCAACAGCGGCGACAACGTCACGCTGATGCTGGGGAACGGTGACGGAACCTTTCAGGCGCCTGTAGCGGTGGGTCCGACGAATAACACCATCTACGACATGGCGGCGGCCGACATGAACCATGACGGCAATCTGGACGTCGTGGCGCTGAGCATCGGAGGAGAATTTGTCGTGTTTTTCGGCAATGGCGAAGGTACCTTCCAGGCTCCGGTGGACGTCGCCACCAGCGCGCCGGCGATCTCGCTGGCAGTGGGATCGTTTTTCGGGGATGGCTATCTGGACGTGGCCGTGGGGGATGAGAACGGCGCCATCGAGCTGTTTAAGAACGAGGGCGGGAAAAACTTCGTTCTCGCCGACACGATCCAGGTGGGGAGCGGGACTTACCCCGGTATCCAGCGCGTGCGCACGGGCAACATCGACGGAAGCGGAATCAGCGACCTGGCGGTGCTGAGCGGGGACGCGGCCTACGTGCTGTGGGGCGGCAACAACGGTACCTTCAAAACCGTCGAGCTGCGGAGCTACACGGCTCCGTCGGACCTGACGGTCGGTGATCTGAACCAGGACGGCATCGACGACATTGTCGTCTCATATACCTGCAACCCAACGCAGACGGGAGCTCCGGAGGGACCGGAGTACGAGCCCTGCGCAGGTTTTGATGCGTTCTTTGGGCAGGGCGAGGAGACGACCTACGCCGAGACGCTGATCAACGACCCGGGCGTTGCGGCCGCGACCACCCCCGTGGCCGTCGACGTGAACGGTGACGGAATCGGCGACATCGTTGGGGCATCCAGCCCGAGCGGCCAGGGCGGGGGTGGTCTGTATGTATGGCTGGGGAATGCAAACGGGAGCTTCTCACAGACACCGGAGGTGTGGACTGCGACTTCGGGAGGTCAGGGAGGTCTGGCTTTCGGCGACTGGAATCGCGACGGCATGATGGATTTCGCGATGGCGCTGCCCGGGGATGCGGAGACGGAGTTTTTCATCAACGGCGGCGATCGCGCGGCGTGTGGAACGTATCAGATCAGTCCCTCGGTGACGGTGTGCCAGCCAGTGAACTTTACCTACACGCCCAGCCCGGTCACCGTTCAGGCCAACAGCTACGACACGACCAGGGTGACGGCGATGCAGGAGTACATCGACAACCAGCTGGAGTACTCCGAAGACGTGAGCAGCTTCGAGACCACCTTTGCCGAGCCGTTGGGGACACATTCGTTTATCACCAAGGGATGGGACGCGGGCGGGCGCAGCTTCCGCTCGGACCGGACGGTGACGGTGTATAACGGAACGCCCTACCCCGCCTGCCCGACGGCGTCCGGGACGGCGACCATCTGCCTGCCGAGCGGAACGACGAGCAGCTCGCCGGTACATATTCTGGCCAACGGGTGGGCCTCGTGGATCACCACCGCAGCGCAGCTTTACATCGACGGCGATCTGGTGGTGAACAACGGCACGACCGGGAGCTCGTACGTGGACACGACGCAGACGCTTTCTTCCGGCTCGCACACGCTGGTCTTCAAGCTGTGGGACGCGGACGGCGACGTTTACACGGCACAGAAGACGATCACGGTGAATTGATACAAGACGGCGGCGTGGAGACTCGCGCCGCTCACTTAGCCGGAGAGCCTTGCGGGGAGGGCGTCTGCTGCGCGGCCTGGGCGATCAGCTGCTCGACCTGAGCTCTGCCCTGATAACCGGGATTGGCGGCCAGCAGCTCCTTCCAGGCGGAGACGGCAGCCGGGACGTCCATCTTGCCCTGCCATTCGACGATGCCGAGATTGAACAGGGTATTGGGATTGTTGGGCGCGTCAGCCAGAGCACGGTTGAAAGCGGCGATCGCCGCGTCGGCATCGCCCATGTACCAGTAGGCCGTTCCCATGTCGGTGCGCACGGAGACATCGGCGGGCTTCACCTGCAGCGCGCGGCCATAGTAGCCGATGGCCACCTGGTACTGGCGCGCGTCGTAGTAGAGATTGCCGACGCTGATGAGCAGATCCGGGTTATTGGGATCGGACTGAAGCTTTCGCAGGAGCGGCGCCGCGTTCGTGTCCGCCAGGGACTTCAGCTGCGACTCCGGCATCTGAGAAACAGCGGCTGCCGAGGCCTGGGCTGCTCCATCGGCTGCCGGAGACTGTTGCGCGCGCAGGAGCCAGCCCGCGGCGGTTCCGGCGATGAGGCAGGCGCCCGCCAGGGTCATTGCCTGGAAGATCGTCCAGCGCTTACTCGCTGCCTGACTGGCGCTGTTCATGCTTTCGCGCTCCTTCCGATGTCTGCCGATCGTTCAGGTTGGTCATCACCTGGGCGATGAGCTGCAGGACCGCGGCCTTGCGATCCGCGCTGAGCTGGGGGTTCGTCCGCAGGAGTTTCTGCCAGGCCGCCAGCGCGCCGCGGGCGTCGCCTTTTCCCTGCAGGCGAATCATGCCGAGGTTGAACAGGGAGTTGGCATCCGTCGGACCATCGAGCAGCGCGCGATTCAGCTGCCGGATCGCATCCTCGACTTCGCCCTCACGAAAGAGGCTTCCGGCGAGCTTGTTGCGAGCCGCCACGTTGCCGGGATCGGCGTCCACCGCCCTGCCATACCAGAGGCTCGCATCGTGGTACTGCTGAGCGACGTAATAAATCGCTCCCACCTGAAGCAGCAGCGCTGCATTCTTCGGGTCGCTCCGGAGCTGAGCCAGCAGCGGAGCCGCCTGCTGGTCGGCCATCTGTTTCATCTGCGCGGGGCCCATCGGCTGCGCGGGCGCGGGTGCCGCGGCAACCGCGGGAGTGTCCGAAATCTGAGCGCGTGTGTCAGCTTCGGACACGCGCGGCCCGGTCGTCCAGTAGCCAATGGCGAGGCCGAGGCAAAGCGAAAACACTGCCGCTGCCGCCACGCTCTTGCCGTTGAACGTGTATGCCGGTGTGGGTTTCCCGACGTCCTTGTTCAGCATCGCGGTTCTTTCCCTGTGCTGCCTGGTTCCATGGAACGGCAGCGGGGTGCGGCGGTGCGGCGGCGATGATCACAGAGCCATGTGACGAAGGTCACATCCAGTAAAGCGAACAAGATGATTGCATAAGACTGGCTTAAAGGGGCGATGGAATGCCGCAAAAATTTCCAGGTTTCCCGAAACGGAATATCGGCACGGGAAGAAAAACCATTAAGGGAAATGGCGAGATATTTCTGCTCCGGGGCTATGGCTGTCGCCGGGTTGGGAGCGGAGGCGGGCTCAGTCCCATAAGTCGCAGGAATCATATTCGTTTTATCTGCAGTTCATTATTCGATTTGTTCCAGGCGATTCCAGATCCACGGCAACGGCTTGGTCTGCACGCACGTTCGGCCAGCGGGAACTGGACTCAACCACACAACAGCGCGGCCGTTGACATGGTTCAGCCGGGCAAAAGTGCGTACAGGAGGCTTCATAGAATGAGGCGCAGTCTTCTACTTACCAGCATGTTCCTGGCAGCCGCGAGTTTCGCGACGGCCCAGATTCAGACGCCGACGGGTGACGTACTCGGCGCCCATCTCAACTACGGCCGCGGCTGCGCGGCCTGCCACGCACCGCACAGCGGCGCATACGGAAACGGCAACGCGAAGACCGCGGATGCGAATTCCGGCAACGTCGCTTTGTGGGGCCAGGATGTCGGCAGCCTGTATGGAAAGACCATCCAGTTTGCCGGCCAGACTCTGACCAGCAGCTCGAGCAATGGAATTACCACCCTGGGAACTGCTGAGGTTCTTCCCAGCAGCCTGACCGCGGGAACCCCGGATGTCACGGGAGTCCTGATGTGCCTGAGTTGCCATGACGGCAACTACGCACAGGGCGCCATGATGAAGAACAAGGTCTATGAGGCGCTGCCGGCGACTTACGGAACGTGGAACACCATCCCGACACTGCTCGGAAACGATGGAACCACGACCGGCAACTACCTCAACGACCACCCGGTGGGCCTGAGCGCGGTGATGGGATGCGGCGGCCAGTACAACTGGGACTGCACCATCAGCGCAACCGGCGCGGTACAGATGACGGGAACGGCGTCGTCGAAGTTCATCACCGACTACGGATTCTTCGTCAGCCCGGGCACTTACAACAATCAGCCGATCGTGCTGTGCACCACCTGCCACAACCAGCACGTGATGAACGTGGTGAATGTGACGGCGACTTCGAAGTCGGGACTGCCGCAGGGAACCTACGCGACTATGTTCTTCCTGCGCGGGCCCTACAACCCGTGGGACACCAACAGCAACCAGACGGCGCAGTTCTGCCGCCAGTGCCACGGCGGGGAGTCGAACGAGATGAACGGCAGCACAGCCGGCACCATCTTCTAGCAGCTTGCTGTACATGCATCAGGGGGAGGGGCCAGGAAGTTTCCCTCCCCTTTTTTTCGAAGTGCGGATGATCCCCATGACACGGAAAGTTACGATCAACGGAATCCTGTGGCTGCTGCTGGCGACGGCCGGGGCCCAGGTCGCGTCGCACGCGCCCTCATTGCCCGCGTCCCCGGCGAGCGGCGGCCAGGCGGTGGCGCGAGTGAACGGAGTGGTGCTGACCGCAGACGATCTGCTGCGCGAGGAGTACACGATCTTCCCCTATGCCCGCCAGCACAACGGAATTCCGAAGGAATTTGAGGCGCAGATACGGGATGGCGCCCTGAAGATGATCGTCTTCGAGGAGCTGGTGTATCAGGAGGCGCTGCGGGAGAAGCTGACGGTGCCGCCGGCGAGACTGCAGCGCGCCGAAGCGGAATTTCGCAGGCAGTTTCCCACTCCGGAAGAGTTCACTGCGTTTCTGAACAGCCAGTTCCAGGGGTCGGAGCAGCTGCTGCGCGAGAAGATCCGGCGCTCGCTGCTGATCGACGCATTTCTGAAGGCCCGGATCGACGACCGCAGCACGGTCTCGCCGGCCGAGGCGAGAGCATTCTACGACAGGAATCCGGCCCGCTTCCGGCACCCCGAGACCTACACGTTTCAGACCATCTCGGTGCTGCCTCCTGCAAACGCGACGCCCGAGCAGCTGAAGGAAGGCCGCGCGCGGGCGCAGCAGGC
>Ga0335074_10009813_pt1 | contig 13379 bp, 9 predicted proteins | sample Lox_Sample_23_FD_206715 | JGI IMG/M metagenome (GOLD analysis project Ga0335074, IMG submission 206715) | Soil microbial communities from Loxahatchee National Wildlife Refuge, Florida, United States - Lox_Sample_2.3 | ecosystem: Environmental > Terrestrial > Soil > Wetlands | place: USA: Florida...
TCGATGCTGATGCAGAAGATGCTGTTTGGCGTGACGGAGTGGGATGCGGCCACGCTCACGGCTGTGGCTGCCGTGCTGGGTACGGCAGCAATGGCCGCAAGCTTTGTACCGGCGCGGCGCGCTGCTTCTGTTGATCCCGTTCAAGCTCTACGAAGCGAATGACGTGATATGGCGATGCAGAAAAACGCGGACACGGAAGGTGTCGCGGAACGATCCAATGTGGGCAGTGCGGTCCGAATAGGAGTGTTCTATGAGTTGGCTCAAACAGATGTTCACCCGCCGCGGTCGCTACGACGAGCTTTCCGAATCGATACGGGAGCATCTTGACGAAAAGATCGCCGATCTGATGGACCGTGGCATGACGCGGGAGAGGGCGGAGCAAACCGCGCGTCGTGAGTTCGGCAATGTCGCACGCATTGAAGAACGCAGCCGCGAGGTCTGGCAGTGGCCGACGCTTGAGTCTTTGTGGGCAGACATCCGCCACGCAGTGCGTCAGCTTCACAAGACGCCCGCATTTGGGTTGACGGTCATTCTCATCCTGGCGATGGGAATTGGCGCGAATCTCACCGTCTTCCTCATCCTCGATGGAGTCTCCCTGCGCCCTCTGCCATTTCCTCATCCTGAACAACTCGTTCGCATCAACCGTTTCTATCCCATTCTTCATGGCACGGTCATTCCCGCTTACTCAGGGACTAAAGCATTGTTCCTGAGCAGGAACAACCGGACTCTCGTGTCTGAGGCCATCTACGACTACATTCCGAGCCGCAAAAACCTGGTACGAGGCAGCCAGGCTGCGCCGATCGAAGATCTGCGTGTCACTGCGAACTTCTTCGCTGTCTTTCAGATGCCGCCTGAACTCGGACGCGGATTTCTTCCCCAGGATACTGTAGCGAATGCGCCGGGAGTTGCCATTATCAGTGACTCCCTTTGGAGGAGCGAATTTGGTACAGATCCCCACATCCTTGGGTGTCCAGTCACTCTCGGAGGCTCCGAATTCACAATTGTGGGTGTCACGAATCCCCGCTTTCGTCTGGACTCCAAAGTCGATATCTTCACGCCCCTCTCGATCGCCGAAAGACCCGACGATCAAAGCAATGAGTACAACTTCGTCGGGCGACTGAAGCCGGGTGTGACCCTGGCACAGGCACAGGACGATCTGCGGCGGGTTCTGTCGGAGATGAAGACAACCTACCCAAACCTCTGGAGTCGTCAGGAATCTGTGCGTCTGATCGACCTTCATGAATCGTTTGTCGGTCCCTTGCGCCCAGTTCTGGAATTGCTGATGGGCTCGGTCTTTCTGGTCCTCATTCTCGTTTCTGCAAACATCCTCAGCCTGTTGTTGACGCGCTCCCTTGCCCGTCGCGGCGAAGTCTCCCTGCGCACCGCACTCGGCGCCTCGTCGTCACGCGTTTTCCGGCAGCTGTGCACTGAGAATCTTGTTTACTGTACCCTCGGCGGTCTACTCGGCGTGTCAATTGCCTGGTTCGCCACTCCGGCGTTGATGCACCTGAGCCCCTTGCCTTTGCCGCGCTTCGCAAGCTTCGCCATAGGCGGTACAGGTCTGCTGTTTGTGGCTGCTCTGGCACTCGCCTGCTGCCTGCTCTTCAGTCTGGTTCCGGCACTCGAAGTCCATCGAGTCCCTGTAAATGATTCTCTCCGGATGAATGCTTCGCGATCCACTCACAGACATAACCTGTCGCAGAAATCTCTCGTGATTGGCGAGGTAGCGATATGCCTGGCTCTGCTGATTGCGGCTGGTCTGCTTCTTTCCAGCTTCTGGAATCTGACGCACGTTGCACCCGGATTCGACATCGGAAACCTCATCACCTTCAAAACCAGCTTCAGCGCATCGCAGGGAGCAAACACCGCATCGCTCAGCCGGCAACTGGATCAGCTTGTTGAGCACCTCGAAGCCCAGCCCGGCGTAGAGGCTGCCGCCGCAGTCAACACTCTCCCCACCGAGATCACCCCAACTATGCCGTTCGAGATTCTCGGAAGGCCAGCCAGTGATCAGGATCGCATGGGCAGTGAAGACTACCTTCCTGTCACATCTCACTACTTCAAAGCTCTGGAGATTCCTCTCATCGCCGGCCGCGTGTTCCGCTCTTCCGAGGGGCCGAACACAGAGCCCGTCATCATCGTGAATGAAGAGTTTGTGCGGGAGTATTTTCACGGACGGAACCCTCTCGGTCAGCACATCCGTATCGGAGCCGTGATGGGACCCGACTTCCGGGACGAGTCGCGAGAGATCGTCGGGGTCGTCGGCGATACCAAGAACTCGGGTCTCGATAAACCATCCCCGCCCATCCTGTACCTCCCTCAGGCGCAGATCCCCGACGCGGAGTCCCGTATGGAGGTCAAACTGCTTGGGATAAGCTGGGTCGTGCAAACGAAGACCGCTCATATCGACGTCATGGACGCGGCGCGCCGCATTTTATGGAACGACGCGCGGACCACCTTGTACGAAGTTCAACCCATGTCCGCCGTGATCGGTGACTCGCTCGCCCAGCAGCGCTTCACTATGATCCTCCTCGGCTGCTTCGGGCTCATCTCTCTCTGCATGGGAGCTACAGGGCTCTATGGTGTTATGTCGTACACCGTAGCGGGCAGAACAAAGGAAATCGGGGTAAGAATGGCCCTCGGTGCTGATCGTCGGATCATTCTTCGCATGGTCCTCAGTGAAGCGGGAGTGCTCGTTGGTCTCGGCCTCGCCATCGGACTATCCATTTCTCTGGCTGCGACCCAGTTTCTGTGGAGCTTCCTGTTTCAGGTCTCGCCTCGTGATCCGTTCGTGTTAATTGCCGGTTGCGCCGTGTTGCTGCTGACCGGCCTGATCTCCGCATGGCGGCCAGCGCATCGCGCCGCATCGACCGAACCCATGCAGGCGTTACGGTCCGAATAACAACTGGAGGCGCAGATGCATTGGATTGGACGTCTGTTCTCGCGCCGTCGTCGCTACGATGAACTCTCAGAATCGATCCGCGAGCACCTCGACGAAAAGATCGCCGACCTGATGGAACGCGGCATGACACAAGAGCAGGCAGAGCAGACTGCTCGCCGAGAGTTCGGCAACATCACGCGCATCGAAGAGCGCAGCCGCGAAGTATGGCAGTGGCCGAAGCTGGAGAGCGTCCTTGCGGACATTCGATTCGCGCTACGCCAACTCGTCAAATCACCTGGGTTCACGGTCACCGCAGTACTGACGCTGGCACTCGGGATCGGGGCCAACATAGCAGTTTTCAGCGTCGTCGATGCTGTGCTGGTAAAACCGCTGCCCTACAGAGATGCGAATCGTCTCGTGATGATTGCGGAAACTCTGCCGAAGGAGCGAGTCCCCGCCTTTGACACCTATCGCGAATTCGAGCAGTGGAGCCGGTACAACAATAGTTTTGAGCAGATGGCTGCGGCAACCTGGGCGCGCGATGCCGGCGCAATACTCTCCTGGCACGGAGTAAACCAGGAGATTCTCGCCGTTCCGGTGAGCCTTAACTTCTTCTCCATGCTCGGCGTCCGCGCAGCTCAGGGACGAACATTTGAAGCCGCCGATGTGAACAGTGCCTGCACTGTAGTTCTCGCACACCCCTTCTGGCAGGAGCGATTGGGACGCTCGCCGGACTGGATCGGCAAAAGCCTCACGCTGAACCATCAGTCCTGCACCATCGTCGGCGTGATGCCCGAGAAGTTCTCTTTTTATCCCAAACAGACGAAGCTCTGGACGCTGATCACCGCCACCAGCGAATTCACAACAAAGCCGTGGGACATGCCTGTTCTAGCGTTTGGCCTTCTCAAGCCAGGCGTGAGTCGTTCAGCAGCCCAGGCCGAGCTTGCCGGCATCCAGAGTCGAATTATCGCCGAAGATCCCAGCCTGGCTGCAATGAAACTTGAGCCACTTCTCGCAGACCTGCAATCGGAATTCACCTGGCTGACCGGGCGAAACCTCCGCCGAGGGCTGATCATCCTTTTTGCGGTTGTCGGCTTTGTTCTGCTCATCGCCTGCGTGAATGTGGCGAATCTGCTGCTCGGCCGCGCTATAGCGCGCCAAAAGGAGCTTGGAGTTCGCGCGGCGCTCGGCGCGGGCCGGTCACGTCTTATCCGGCAACTGCTGACCGAGAGCACGGTGCTTTCCCTTCTGGGGTCGGGTCTTGGAATCCCTCTCGCGATCTTCTGCATCCGGTACATCACGACGAAAGAGGCGATGCAGCTTCCACCGGGCGACGTGATCTCCGTGAACTGGGAGGTCCTCGGCTTTACATTGATCCTTGCGCTCATAACCGGCTTTCTGTTTGGCACCATACCTGCATGGAAAGCCTCGCGTCTCGACCTGAACGAAGTGCTGAAGCAGTCGGCGTCGACCGCATCGCGCGCGGCACGGAGTCACCGTACAAGCCGTACCCTCGTCATCGCTGAGATGGCCCTCTCTCTGATTGTTCTTGTGGCCGCTGGTCTGTTGGTCCAGAGCATGATCCGCCTGACCCGAGCTCCTCTCGGATACGAACGCCACGGCTTGCTGACCACAGATATTCAGTTGCCCCCATCGGCCTACCCCAAACCGGATGACTGGAGGGCATTTTGGGATCGCCTCGAGCTGAAACTGGATTCGATTCCCGGAGTACAGGGCGTCGCCATCGCGCCATCTTTGGCTAATTCATTGGGGACCGGCCCGGTGACAATCGATGAGAGTGGCTCTTCGACACGCGTAGTCTCTGTGTCTGACCCCGAACCTGTAAGCGACGGGTACTTCCGGGTGGCCGGCGTCCCTCTGCTCCAGGGCAGGGAGTTCTCTGATGTGGATCGTTCAAAATCAGTGCCTTCGGCCATTGTGAATCAAAGTTTTGCCAGGCAGTTCTTTCCGAACGGCGCCGTACTGGGACGCCGCATCAAGCTCGGTCAGCCCGACTCTAAGGCGCCCTGGCTCACGGTTGTTGGGATTGTCGGAGATGTCTCGCGCCCCACTCTTTTCATGGGGTATTCCGAGGCGCCCAATATCTATCGGCCGCTGCGACAAGCCCCCGAGGGTTCTTTGTCCGTTTTTCTTCGGGCTACGAGAGACCCACGCGCAATTGAACCTGAGATTGCACGCGCCGTTGTCGCGACCGATGAGAACCTTCCCCTCCCAACCGTCCAGACCATTAACGAATCGCTCGCCTGGTTTACTGCAGAGCCGCGATTTCGAGCAGAGCTCTTTAGCATCTTCTCTGCCCTTGCGCTGCTGCTGGCGGCAGTCGGGATTTACGGGGTGCTCTCACAACGCGTTTCGCAAAGAACTCAGGAGATCGGAATACGAGTTGCGCTCGGTGCGCGGCAGGACGATGTCCTGAAGCTGATTGTCGGCGAAGGGTTATGGCTCACGTTTGTCGGCATCGCCATTGGCATAGCTGGCTCTCTGGTCCTCGCGCGCTTTCTTTCGAGCATGCTCTATGGGGTCACCTCGACCGACCCTATTACCATCGCATCGGTTTCCTTCCTGCTCGTGGTCGTGGCGCTGCTCGCATGTTACGTCCCGGCGCGGCGCGCAGTGAGATTGGACCCCCTTCTCGCTTTGCGCTGTCAGTAGAACCTGACACAGCCCTTGCCAGTTAGCCTGTTGGTCTCACGAGTTGCCACGAGGGCGAGCCGCACATCCGCAATAGAAATGCGTTTGTGGTAAGCTCACGCGGCCTGCTGCATTGCTTCTGGTCGTGCTATGGAGCGGAGTCGAATCCGGGATCTGCGCTCCGAGTTTTCCCGCCTGCGCCCGTAAGTAGCCATAGATGTCCGTTGCCTCCACGGGAACTCCTGGAGTTTTCTTGGAATTGCTGTGTGGAGTGACCGTCCACGCAGACGAGGTACAGGCTTCGAAACGGCCGCGCTTGACAAGCCGCACCAATCTCTTCTATAGCTGGCTATGGGACCACCGATGCGCTCACATACAAACGACCGTCTCAAAGGCACCCTCGATCTGCTGGTTCTGAAGGTCCTCGCTTCGCAGGGCAGAATGCACGGATTTGCCATCACTCTTCGAATCGAGGAGATCTCCGAGAGCGTTCTGCATCTTGAAGAAGGTTCCCTCTATCCTGCCCTCCACCGTATGACCCAGGCGGGCTGGCTCAAATCCGAGTGGGGGCTCTCAGACAACAATCGGCGTGCGCGCTACTACTCGATTACGACCACCGGGCGCAGACAATTGGCGGAGGAGACGCAGGAATGGTCTCAGTTAACTGAAGCCGTAGCGCGTGTGCTCAGTCTGGCTTAAGCAGGAGGTTACGTGAGCTGGCTTAACCGAGTCTCGAACCTGTTCCACCGCAACCAAGTTGACGAGGAACTCGATGAGGAGATGCAGTTTCACCTGGAGGCGCGTACCCGCGCCAACCTGAATGCGGGGATGACAGCTGAAGAAGCGCAGCACGACGCCAGGCGGCGGTTCGGCAATGCCACGCGTGCAAAGGAAAGGGCGCACGAGATGAACATCGCCATGTCGATCGAAACAGTCGGCCGCGATCTGCGCTACGCTCTCCGCAGCTTGCGCAAGTCCCCTGGGTTTACGGTTGTGGCCATCCTGACGCTGGCTCTCGGATTTGGCGCGACCACTGCTGTCTTCACGATTGTGAACGGTGTTCTGTTGCGGCCGCTTCCATTCCGGGACCCGGAGCGCCTTTTCCTGATTTCGTATCAATCGACAGATCGTACTGAGCCGGGACTTTACGATACCAACTATCTCGAATACGAGCGGCAGAATCAGGCGTTTGACAAGATTGCCACGTTCAATGGAGATTCTGCGGTCCTGACCGGAGCAGGCGCAGCCACTCGCGTTCCTACAGCATTGGTAACATCGGGTTTCTTCTCGGTTTTGGAGGTGAACCCCGTATTCGGACGGACATTTCGGCCAGAGGAAGAACTACCCGGCAGGAACCGCGTCGCCGTGCTGAGTGACAAAATCTGGCAGAGCCGTTTCGGTGCCGATCCACACATTCTCGGAAAGACGATCACTCTGGACGGTGAGCCTTACACCGTAATCGGTGTGATGCCCGGAAGTTTCTCGTCTCCCCACGACGCAACAGTTTGGTTGCCTCTGGACGTGGGAGGCGACCCACATAACACCTATATCCGGCCGGTCATCGGCAGACTGCGGCCTTCGGCTTCTCAGCAGCAAGCTCGGTCTGAATTGGAAGCACTTGCAAAGCATTGGCCGCTCGTACCGGGGACTACCCGCGAGAACATGGTCGCGGAAGTGCTGCCGATGAAAGATCTGCTGGTCGGCAATATCCGAGAGTCCCTGCTGATCTTCATGGGTGCAGTGGCATTCGTGCTGCTCATCGCGTGCGCGAACGTTGCGAATCTGTTGCTCATGAGAGGGACTTCGAGGCAACGCGAACTCGCCATACGCAACGCATTAGGAGCGAGTCGGTGGCGAGTGATCCGGCAGCTTCTAACCGAGAGCACACTGTTGTCGCTGGGCGGCGCCGTTGGGGGAATTCTCGTTGCAATATTGGGAGTGCCCGCGTTGCTGGCCCTCGCGCCAGCCGCCGGAGTTCCGCGGCTCGAAGAGATTCACGTTGATGGCTTGGTGCTGGCATTTTCACTTGGTCTTGGGGTATTTGTAGGAGTTCTCTTCGGGCTCGTGCCGGCCCACCGTGCAACGGGACGCAAAGTAAGCGATTCTCTCGGCCTGGGCGGCCGCACGTTGACCAGAGGGCGACAACGGCTCCGCAGTTTGCTGGTGATTTCCGAGATTGCCATGGCGCTTGTGCTGCTCACGGGGGCCGGCCTGATGATCAGGACCTTTATGTTGATTCGGGCCGTTGATCCTGGATTCCGCACAGACAACGTCCTTACGATGACAGTCGATCTGCCAGACGCCTCGTATCCTACAACGACAGCCATCCAGACTTTCTATGCAAATGTCCTGGCGAAAATATCGAACCTGCCCGGAGTGGTCGCTGCAGGCGCAGTCAACTGGATGCCGCTTCAGCCAGCTCTCGTCAGAGGTGATTTCAGCCTGGATGGCGGCCGCAAGCTGCCGCGAGGTTTCATAGTTGCAAAACCGGCCGTCAGTCCGGACTATTTCCGCGTCATGGGAATACGATTCCTCCGGGGAAGAGGATTTACGGAACAGGACAGCAGCCGTGCTCCGGGCGTGGCCATTGTGAGTCAAACGGTGGCTCGAACTCTTTGGCCCGGTGAGGATCCAATTGGGCAGCGTATCACCATGGAAGGCAAGCCTAAACCGCAAGACTGGCTCACCGTTGTCGGCGTGGTTGATGACGTTCTACAGCAGAGCCCGACAGAGCCGCCGATGCCTGCCGTCTATCAGTCCTACGAGCAGGTAACGAGGCCATTCTTTCTGAGTCATATGAGCTTCGTCGCGCGCACTGCAGAGAAGCCGCAGTCAGTTGCCTCTGCGATGCGCGGAGCACTTCAGAGCGTGGATCAGAATCAGCCGGTTTCAATTGCATCTCTCACTGACTTGCTCGATGCGACAACGGCGGGGACCTGGTTCCAGGCGCGATTGATTTCCGCCTTTTCGCTCCTGGCTCTGATTCTTGCCGGTGTCGGTATATATGGTGTATTGGCTTATGCTGTGACAGAAAGTACACGCGAGATTGGAATCCGCATGGCCTTAGGAGCCAAGAAGAGCGACGTCGTCCTCATGCTCTTGAAACGAGCTCTGCTACTAGTGGCAGCCGGTGTGACTATCGGAGGATGCGGGGCGCTGGCATTGACGCGTGTTCTCGGCAAATTCCTCTTTGATGTTAAGCCAACAGACCCGGCGACATTCCTGTCTGTAGCCACCCTTCTCACGTTGGTCGCGATTATCGCCTGTTTGCTGCCTGCCCAGCGGGCCGCAAGAGTAGATCCTGTTGTGGCCCTGAGGTGGGAATAAGCTCAAGGGTAATCGTTGGCAATTTCTCTGTCGATTTTCAGACCCAGGAAATGGGCACGCCATTGACTTGTCGACCTGCGACGACATGCACGGGACACTCAGCGATTCGGAACTGAGTCTCCCCCGGTCACGCCGCCCTCTGCATCAACTCCGACTCCGGCTGCAAAGCCTCCACAAGCGTCCCGTTAAACCAGCGAATGGGACCATTGGCCTCTGGGAATGAGAGCTCCCCTCGGCCTACGCCATCGCCCATCCACTCTAACAGTTCCTCGCATGTCGCAGAGATCACCGCGGCCGAGCACCCGATGCTGTCCACCGGGACGATACGTTTCTCCTTCTCCAGAATCCTCGTCATCGGTTCAGCCCACTCCGGCAATCCCGGCAACCCAAACCGATGGACGAGCGCCGTCCACACTTCAGTTGGCTCCCGCCGCAGCACAAAGGTCCGCGACAACGACTTCATCCCTCGTAGCTCTTCGGATAGTACGATCATGTGCCGGACAGCCTGTTTTCTGCCGGGAATGCTGATGCTCCCGCGGCAGCACATCGCCCCTTCCCCCAGTGAGATCTCCTGAATCTCCCCGTTCGGAAACGTGAGCCGGAACCGCGACTGTTCGTGCACTGCCGCGGTGATCGCACCAATGTCTGAGTCGTTCCCAATCACGCTCACGAGATGAGCATCTTCGTCCTCGCCAATGTAATGGGTGATCCGCACTCTGATCCGCGTTGCGATCTTTTCCGTGTATCGCTCGTATTCAAGGAGTCCCATCCTCAGGTGCGCATTCTCCATTGTTATCTCCCTCCTTGGGAGCGGTCTCGGTCAACTTCAGTGTTTTACCCGTAACGTAGAGCAGGCGCAGCTCGTTCGACCATTTCTCCCGTCGCCGGATAATCTTCGTATCGCCTTCCTCTTCATGGAACTCGGTCACATGCTTGACCGACCGCCAGCGGGCGATGTGCCGTTCTTCGCCCTGGCCAAACACTCCATTGAGGAGGCCGGCAGTGCACAGCAGCCCTACGTGGCCGCCATGAAGCGGCGTGATGGGCCGGCCGATCGCCGTGTCTTCTCTCGGGAGCAGGACTTGCGCCGCCTGTCTCCACGCGACGGAATGTGGCGCCAGGTCCTCAATCACGTTGTACGGCAGGCCCTTATAGCTCAATATCGCCTCGCCGGAGCGAGGCACGGCAAATGGCTCGGCCGCCTCTGGCGTGAGTTCAGGGAGCGCCGAATAGGTCCCGATTGCCGCGAGTGCGCGAGTTCTCCGCAGGTTTTCTTCGTGAGCTGCGCCGCGCACGTTGCGGCGAACGCCAAAGACAACAATCTGCCGGAATCGAATTGATTCCGGAGCTGTCATCCTGAATGCGGCGACCTGCGCGAAGTTCCCAGCGATGATGCCGGAACAATCGCTGAAACGTTCGAACGGAATGACGAAGATCAGAACACCGCGCTGCACCAGCCAGTGATGCGTATGTTCGAGGAACAGTCGCTCCATGCGCCGGTTGCCGGTCAGATCGATCTCCGAGTCATAGGGAGGGTTCAGATAGAGCAGCGAAAAGCTCTCCACCGTCGCCTGGGCGTCGAAGGTGTTGCCCTGGATCATCCTGATCCCGGACTTCGCCGCCTCGTTGGCGCGCAATGTATCGAGTTCCACCCCATACCGCATTGTCGGCGCGCCGGTCGTGATCAGGTTGAAGGCAGTCCCTTTTCCCGTGCAAGGATCGACTACCGAACACGGGACGGAATAGCTGAGAAGAGACCTGATCCTGCGAGCCTCTACCTCGGGCAGTGGAAAATGGCCCATCTTGAGCCTGGCTGCATTTCTGGCCATGAAGCCTCCTGCACGCCGCTACTCGGAAGTGAAGAAGTGCGTGTTAAAGCGTAAGTTTGCCGTCTGCTGGCGTTATGGTGTAAATGACAACCATTTGTTTGATTGCAATTCGAGGAGTCTCGTCACGCGCATCGCTGCCATCTACGACATCCATGCCAACGCTTACGCGCTTGCCGCAGTACTCGGGGAGATACGTGAAGCCAATGTGGACTGTATTGTCGTCGGTGGCGATGTTGTTCCCGGCCCGATGCCGCGCGAAACTATTCAACGCCTGCTCGACCTCGACATTCCGACGCAGTTCATCCACGGCAACGGCGACCGCGAGGTGCTTGCGCAGATGTCGGGCCTCGAAACCGATTGGTACCGTACTGCGCCGGAACAGTGGCGCGAGCCTGTCCGCTGGACCGCGCAACAACTCGACATCACGCATAAGAGGCTCCTAGAAAGCTGGCCGCCGACGCGCCGTATCAAGATTCCCGGTCTGGGCGATGTGTTGTTCTGCCATGCCTCACCCCGCAACGACACCGAGATCTTTACTCGCCTCACGTCTGATGACCGCCTCCTGCCCATCTTCGAAGGACTTGGCGTCTCCATGGTCGTCTGCGGCCATACCCACATGCAGTTTGATCGGATGATCGGAACAACTCGAGTCGTGAACGCTGGCAGCGTCGGCATGCCGTTTGGAGAGCCCGGCGCCGATTGGTTGTTGCTCGATCCCGATATTCAACTCCGCCATACCCGCTACGATCTTGTTCGAGCAGCCCAACGCATTCGCAGCACGTCATACCCACAGGCTGAGGAATTTGCCTCACGCAATGTCCTGCATCCCCCCTCCGAGGAAGATACGCTCGCGGCGTTCACACGGGCCGAGTTGAAATAGGACTTCAACAAGATGAGGCGCTCGTGCCTCCCTGACTTTCCACTTTTGCGGCGACATTATGCTTTAAGCCTCAGGAGCGACAGGCATGCCCTTCGAAACAAAATGAGTCATCTGTCGAGTGACGGGCCGCAACGTTTAGCCCTCGACTCGGCAAAGATATGCTTTCAAAGCGCACGGAAAGAGAGAAAGTGAGTACGTTCCTTGAACCATAAAAGTGGAATGGGCACCCACGCCACTATGCGCCCCGGCCACATTGCTCGGAGTCGCTCTCAGCCGAAACCAGGGTCGGTTCGATCCAGATCACTTTCCGCAGTAAGTGCCGCTCTCCCCATGCCTGGGCGCGCCAATGGCCACGCCGCCAGTGCATACGCGGCGAAACGCCTCCGCCTTCCCCCGGATGGCCAGCCGGTCGATAGGTTCTCCCGATGATGTTTGGAGTCCAGAATTCCCCTCCACCCTTTGTGCGCTTTCCCGTGAATCCTCCGGGGGTAACGATCTGCGGGCGTTCCAGCATCACGAGCAGGACTCCGAGACTCAGGCTGATGGCGGATTGGAGAATGGCCTCGTCATCTTGATTCAGAAGCTCCGTCGTCACTCCGCGATATCGGGTGCCTGAGCCGCTCATGTCCACTGCCTGAATGGTCGGCGTCACGCTTTCGGTCAACCCTTGCATGAGAGAGCCCAGCGATCCATCCAGTCCCGCACGGAAGAAGATCTTGTCTTCCTCTATCTCAAAGGTGCGTCGAGGAATCAGGGGATGGCGATAAATCGTCCCCCCATGGAGCCGCGAATACCAGAGGAAACCGCACTCGCCTTCAGTTGTATGCTTCAACGCACCCCTGGGGAAGACAAATGCTGCAGCCTCGAACGGGAGGTGCATGTCCTTCCAGGCGACGGGCTCCGGCGGTTGGGTCTGCGCAACGGCTTCGAGCAGATTCCGGGCCACGAAGAATGTTGGTACTTGAAGTGACACGAGGAGCGAAGCCGCAACGAGGGCATGCTGATCTGGAAGCCCCATCATTTTCAGGTTGCCGCCGACCCGCTGCGGCGAAAAAAGCAGTGCACCCAGTAGGTCAGTCGCGAGTTCTTTGGGTGAGTGATAGGCCCCGACCCCCTCATACAGGCGCGGATAAACAAGCTTCCACTCCCGTGGATACTTCGCCTCTGCTTCTGCTGCAGCTTCGAGCACATGACTGGTCATTGGATGTACTCCGAAGGTCGCACCGCGTAGCTTCTATCGAGCGAACGCGCGATTCGACTCGTCGTGACAAATCCGCGCTAGGCCGAACTACATAAGCTTCCGCGATGGCCCAGATGGTGCGTCATCGATTAACGGGTAAGATGCGGCGCAACCAGGATGACGAATTCGCGCGGCGTGATTATCTTCGTATTTTTCCAGAACGGCGGAAAGTGCCTACGATTGCCTGTGACCAGATAATCGGCACGCGCCGCATCGGCACACTCAACAAAGATGTTATCGTCCGGATCGCTCGTCACCTCGATACGGCGCGAAGGCAAAACCAGATGGCCGCGGTTCTTAACGAGCTGAAGCAATTGCAGCCGCAGTCCCTTACGAATCGATAATTCGGGCCGGGACAACACCTCTGCGTATTCTTCGAGGATCGGCGGGGAAACATAGAGTCGCGCCGGCTTTGTGATCGCGAGCAGAAATGTGGTGCGCTGCAGTCCCTCGGATTTGAGCGCCGCCGAGACCAGAACGTTGGTGTCGATGACGAGGCGCAAAGAGAGCATCAGCGCTTCTTCTTTTCAGATCTTGCCGCCTTGATCACCTGATCGATCCGACGCGAAG
>Ga0335074_10009814_pt1 | contig 13379 bp, 14 predicted proteins | sample Lox_Sample_23_FD_206715 | JGI IMG/M metagenome (GOLD analysis project Ga0335074, IMG submission 206715) | Soil microbial communities from Loxahatchee National Wildlife Refuge, Florida, United States - Lox_Sample_2.3 | ecosystem: Environmental > Terrestrial > Soil > Wetlands | place: USA...
GCGCTTCGCGCGGTGCGGCCGGAGGCCGCAGCCTTGACGGCGTTCCGGACCTATGGCCCTCCGCAATGATCGCCTTCGACGGTGTCGAAGGCGCACGCCTTCGCCGCCAGGGTCTAGCCGGTGGTCCGTCGACGCTCACCAAGCTCAGGAGCGGTTGAGATGAAGTCTGACCTGTTGACTGAAAACCCCGTCTACAAGCCGTTCCGCTACCCTTGGGCCTACGACGCCTGGCTGGTGCAGCAGCGCGTGCACTGGCTGCCGGAAGAGGTGCCACTCGCCGACGACGTCAAGGACTGGCACAAAAACCTGACCCAGGCCGAACGAAACCTGCTCACCCAGATCTTCCGCTTCTTCACCCAGGCGGATGTCGAAGTAAACAACTGCTACATGAAGCACTACAGCCAGGTGTTCAAACCGACCGAAGTGCTGATGATGCTCTCGGCCTTCTCCAACATCGAGACGGTGCACATCGCCGCCTACAGCCACCTTCTCGATACCGTCGGCATGCCCGAAGTCGAATACCAGGCCTTCCTCAAATACAAGGAGATGAAGGACAAGTTCGACTACATGCAGGGCTTCCGCGTCGACAGCCGGCGCGAAATCGCCAAGACGCTCGCTGCCTTCGGCGCCTTCACCGAAGGCCTGCAGCTCTTCGCCTCGTTCGCCATCCTGCTGAACTTCCCGCGCTTCGGGAAGATGAAGGGGATGGGCCAGATCATCTCCTGGTCGGTGCGCGACGAGACGCTGCACTGCGTCTCGGTGATCCGCCTGTTCCGCACCTTCGTCGCCGAGAACCCGGAAATCTGGAACGACGATCTCAAGCGCGAGCTCGCGGAGATCTGCGACACCATCGTCCGGCACGAGGATGCGTTCATCGATCTCGCCTTCGAGCTCGGCTCGGTGCAGGGGCTGACCGCGGCGGAGGTCAAGCGCTACATCCGCTTCATCGCCGACCGCCGGCTGATGCAGCTTGGCCTCGACCCGCTCTACAACGTCGAGCGCAACCCGCTGCCCTGGCTCGACGAGATGCTGAACGCGGTCGAGCACACCAATTTCTTCGAGAACCGCGCGACCGAGTACAGCAAGGCGGCGACGACGGGATCGTGGGAGGAAGTGTGGGCGTGACCGGCCTCAGAGGCTGACCCGCCCAATGCTGCGATAAAGGATGTAGGCGGCGACAAGCACAAGCACGCCGGCGAAGACGCGGTTCAGCGCCGAGCGCTGGCGCGACAGTACCCCGGCCAGGCGCGCGCCGATCCAGCCGCCCGCGATACCGCCGGCGATCACCTCCGCGGCAATAGACCAGTCGACGAGACCGGAGACGGCGTAGTTCGTCGCGGTCGTGGTGGCGAACAGGCCCACGGCGAGCAGCGAGGAACCGATCGCATCGATCGTCGGCATGCCGCCGCCGAACACCAGGCCGGGCACGATCAGGAAGCCGCCGCCGATGCCGAAGAAGCCGGCGAGGCCGCCGGCGCCGAGCCCGACCGCGCCGAGGCGCGCGGCGAGCGCCGGGGAGAGCCTGGGGCACTCCGTCACCATGACCCGCCGCTGCCGCAACATCAGCCAGGCGACGCCCAGCATCAGGACCGCGAAGAGAAACAGCAGGTGCCGGCCGTTCATCGCCTTGCCGATCGTCGAGCCGGCGAAGGCGCCGAGCACGCCGAGGGTCGCGAACACCGCGGCATTGGCCCAGCGGACGTGCCCGGCCCGCGCATGCGGGATCAGGTTGGCGAAGGCGTTGAGCGCCACCGCGACGGCACCGGTGCCGATCGCCAGGTGCACGTTCGGCAAGGCCACCAGGTAGAGCAGCAGCGGCATGGCCAGGATCGAGCCGCCGCCGCCGATCAGCCCGAGGCTAAAGCCGACCACGCCGCCCGAGCCGACGGCGAACAGCGACTGCTCCATGCCTGGCGCGCTCTCAGGCGATCACGTGAAGGTCGGGCACGCGCCGCCGCATCGGCGACGGCCGGATCCGGCGACATTCCCGGCAGAAGGTCGGTGCCGCGGGCGCGGCGGGCCGGTTCAGCATCCCGCTGACGGGCCGTGCAGCTTGGGGGGGGCGAACGCCCCGGCGCCGGTTTCCGCTCTGGCTCGTTCGGGGGCGCAGAACAGGTGATAGAGCTCGGCCAGGATCGGCCGCACCCGGCCGGAGCCGATGCGGTAATGGATGACGACGCCGTCGCGGCGGGTCGCGACCAGCCGCTCCTGCCGCAAGGTCGCGAGATGGCGGGACAGGTTGGACTGGGTCAGGCCGAGCCGGCGGACCAGTTCGCCCACGGACATCTCGCCCTCGAGCAGCGTGCAGAGGATCATCAGGCGATGGCGACTGGCGAGAGAGCGCAGGAACGCTTCGGCCTCCGCCGCGCGGGCGCTCAGCGCCGCCGGGTCGGACGATGCGGCGGGTTGGCGGTTGCGCTTCCGAGTGGCCTGGTTCATGATACTTGAGGCATATAAGATGGAATGCTGGCCGTTGGCAATCCCTTCTCATGCTGGGGAGAACGGATCGGATGCTCGCTGAGATATCCGCCTTTTTCGACGAGGCGACGAGCACGGTCAGTTATCTCGTGGTCGATCCCGGAACGGGTGAGGCTGCGGTGATCGATCCGGTGCTCGATTACGATCCGAAGGCCGGTCGCACCGCGACGGTCTCGGCTGATCGGATTGTCGCGGCGGTGCAGGCGCGCGGCGCGCGCGTGATCTGGCTGCTGGAGACGCATGTGCATGCGGATCATCTGACCGCGGGGCCGTATCTGCAGGACCGCTTGGGTGGCCGGACTGCGATCGGCGAGCATGTGCGGGAGGTGCAGGCGTTCTGGGGTCCGGTGTTCGATGCGGAACCCGGCTTTGCCGTCGATGGGCGGCAGTTCGACCGGCTGTTTTGCGAGGGCGACCGGTTCCGGATCGGCGGGCTGGAAGTGGAGGTCTGGCACACGCCGGGTCACACGGCCGCGGATGTCACCTACCGGATCGGCGACGTGGCGTTCGTCGGCGACACGCTGTTCATGCCGGACTACGGCACCGCGCGGGCGGATTTTCCGGGCGGCGACGCGCGGGCGCTGTACCGCTCGATCCGCCGGATTCTGTCGCTGCCGCCGGAGACGCGTCTGTTCACCGCGCATGACTACAAGGCGCCCGCCCGCGCCGAGTATGCGTGGGAGAGCACGGTCGCCGCGCAGCGCGCGGGCAACGTGCATGTGCGCGACAGTATTTCGGAAGACGATTTCGTCGCCCAGCGCGTCGCCAAGGACGCGACGCTTTCGATGCCGGCGCTGATCCTGCCTTCCGTGCAGGTAAACATGCGCGCCGGCCGCTTCCCACCCCCCGCACCGAACGGCCGGATCTACCTTCAGACCCCCCTGAACGTGCTTTGAGTCATTGGGGTCCGGGGCCGTACGGCCCCGGCGGGGTCTGGGGCGGAGCCCCAGATTCTTTCCTCACTCGGCCGGCGCTTTCGCCTTGCCCTTGGCGGGCTGCGCCGCCTGGGCATCGCGTCTCAGTCTGTGCTCGCCGAGGAACAGCAGGATCGGCGCCGCGATGAAGATCGAGGACGACGTTCCGATCACGATGCCGAACAGCATGGTCCAGGCGAAGCCCGAGAGTGTTGCTCCTCCGAACAGGGCCAGCGGCAGCGAGGCGAGGAACACGGTCGACGAGGTTGCCAGCGTACGGTTGAGGGTTTCGTTGATCGAGAGGTCGATCAGCTCGCGCAGCGGCATCGACTTGTACTTGCGCAAGTTCTCGCGCACCCGGTCGTAGACCACGACCTTGTCGTTGGTGGAGTAGCCGATCACGGTCAGGATCGCTGCCACCATGACGAGGTCGAACTCGAGCCGTGTCACCGCGAGGAAGCCGATCGTCTTGGTCATGTCGAGGATCAGGGTGACGACCGCGCCGACGGCGAACTGCCATTCGAAGCGGAACCAGATATAGACCAGGATCATCAGGAGGCTGATGCCGAGCGCCAGCAGGCCGTTGCGGAACAGTTCGGCCGAGACCGAGGCGCCGACCACGTCGGTGCGCACGACCTGGGCGCCGGGCTGGGCTTCCAGCACGGCGGCGTGGACGGCGTTGACCTCGGCCTGGGTCTGGGCCTCGGTCGGCTGCGCCTCCATCTTGACCAGCACGTCGTTGACGGCGCCGAAGCGCTGCAAGCCGGCATCGCGGGCGTGGTGGGCGGCGAGTGCGGTCCGCAGTCTGGAGAAATCGGCCGGGCCGGGCGTGCGCACTTCCATGACGATGCCGCCGCGGAAGTCGATGCCGAGATTGAGGCCCGGGTAGAAGAACAGCACCACGGACGCGGTGGAGAGCACAGCGGAGGTCAGCAGGCCGATGATCCGGCCGCGCATGAACTTGATGCGCGTGCCGTCGGGCACGAATCGGAAGAGCGGGCGGGTGAACATGGCAGCTTGCCTCAGACCGGCAGCGCCGCCGGGCGTCGTGCGACGTACCAGCGGACCATTATCAGCCGGGCGACCAGCACGGCGGTGAAGAGGGTGGTCACGATGCCGACCGTGATGGTGACCGCGAAGCCGCGCACCGGCCCGGTGCCGAAGACGAACAGCATGACGTGGGCCAGCAGCGTGGTCATGTTGCTGTCGATGATCGTGGAGTACGCGCGGCGGAAGCCCGTCTCCATGGCGGAGAGCGGCGTGCGGCCGTTCTTGGTCTCCTCGCGGATGCGTTCGTTGATCAGGATGTTGGCATCGACCGCCATGCCGAGGGTGAGCAGGATGCCGGCCATGCCCGGCAGCGTCAGCGTCGCCTGCATCAGGGAAAGCACCGCGATCTGCAGGATCAGGTTGATGATCAGGGCGACGTTCGCGTACCAGCCGAACAGTCCGTAGAACGTGCCCATGAAGCCCACGACCAGCAGGAAGCCGACGCCGAGCGAGATCTCGCCGGCGTGGATCGAATCCGCGCCGAGTTCCGGCCCGACGCTGCGTTCCTCGACGGTGGTGAGCGGCGCTGGCAGGGCGCCGGCGTTGAGCAGCACGGCCAGGTCGGTGGCACTCTGGGCGGTGAAGTTGCCGCTGATCTGGCCGCGGCCGCCGGTGATCGGCTCGCGGATGACCGGTGCGCTGATCACCTTGTTGTCGAGCACGATCGCGAAGCGGTGGCCGACATTGTGGCGCGTGACGTCGGCAAAGCGGCGGGCGCCCACGGAATCGAAGGCGAAATCGACCACCCATTCGCCGGTCTGCGGGTTCTGCCCGGCGCGCGCGTTGGTCAGGCTGCCGCCATCGACGTCCACCCGGCTGTGCACGACGATCTTCGCGTTCGGATTGTCCTGCATCGGCAGGACCTCGTCGCCGGGCGGCGGCGGGCCCGCGGGGTTGCCGGTCTCATCGACGAGCTGGAACGTCATGTGCGCGGTCTGGCCGAGGAGCTGCTTGATCCGGTTCGGATCCTCCACGCCGGGAAGCTGCACGACGATCCGGTCGCTGCCCTGGCGGGTGATCTGCGGATCGACGATGCCGGTCGCGTCGATGCGGCGGCGCACGATCTCGATCGATTGCTGCACTGCCTGGGTGGCGCGGTCGCGCAGTGCGACGGCCGAAAGGGTCAGGGTGATGGTGCCGTCCGGATTGGCAGCGACCTGGTAGTCGGGCGAGCCGGATTCATTGGCGGCGCGCCGCAGCGTATCGAGCGCGGTCGTCTGCTGGTCGGGCTCGGTGACGCGCAGCGAGACCCGGTTGTTCGCCGGCTGGGCGTGCAGGTTGCGGTAGAAGACGTGCGCCTGCTGCAGGCTCTGGCGGGCGGAATCGGCGAGGCTGTTGAGGCGCTCGCGCACCACCGCGCCCATGTCGACCTGCATCAGAAGATAGCTGCCGCCGCGCAGGTCGAGACCGAGATGAAGCTGCCGCCATGGCAGCCAGGGCAGCGGGGCGGGCGCCAGGTTGGGCAGGCAGCACAGCACGCCGAGGGCGCAGATCACGAGAATGATCGTGGTCTTCAGGCGGCTGAAATACATCATGATAAGGCGTGGTCTCCGCGAGCCGGTCGGGCGGCCGGAAGATGATCTGACGGGTGCCCCGATGCAACCCTCGCGCCCGTGGCCGGCCCGGCGGGGGGCTGGTAGGTCTGGCGCGACGGCGGCGGGGGGCACGCATGGAGCGGCGGCTGCGAATCGGAATCATGGGGGCTGGGCATTTCGGCCGCTTCCACGCCCTTAAGGTCGCGGCTTCCCGCCGGGCCGTGCTGGCCGGGGTCCATGACCCGGTCGGCGACCGCGCCGAGGCGGTGGCGCGGGAAGCGCGCTGCCCGGTGCTGGACCCGGAGGCGCTGCTGGCGGCAAGCGAGGCGCTGGTGATCGCCGCGCCGGCCGAGACGCATTTCCCGCTGACGGAATGGGCGCTGACGGCGGGGCGGCACGTGCTGGTGGAGAAGCCCATCGCCGCCACGCTCGAGCAGGCCGACCGGCTGGCCGCGCTCGCGCATGAGCGCGCCCTGGTGCTGCAGGTCGGGCACCTGCTGCGCTATTCCGCCGAGCACGCGGCGATATCGGCGCGGATGGACCGGCCACTCTACATCGAGGCGACCAGGATTGCGCCGTACAAGGAGCGTGGCACCGATGTCTCGGTGATCCTGGATCTGATGATCCACGATCTGGATCTGGTGCTGTCGCTGGTCGGCAGCGATGTCGAGAGCGTCGATGCGGTCGGCGCTGCGGTCTCCAGCGCGCACGAGGACATCGCGAACGCCCGCGTGCGCTTTCGCAACGGCTGCGTCGCGACGATCACGGCTAGCCGGATCTCGATGAAGACGGAGCGGAAGATGCGGCTGTTCGGCCGTCAGGGCTATATCTCGGCCGATTTCGTGGCGCGGCGGCTGGTGATGATCAACCGCGAGCGGGGGATCGTTTTGCCCGGGACCGGCGGCTTCCGGCGCGAGGAAGTGGGCTGGCGGGATCAGGACGCGATGGAGGCGGAGCATGCCGCCTTCTCGGCTGCCTGCCTGGATGGCGCGCCGGTCGCGGTCGGCGCCGCGGCGGGGCGGCGGGCGCTCGCGGCGGCGCTGGCGGTCGCCGAGGGCATGGCGCGGTCGCGGGCGATCGCCGAGGCCTCGGGACTGTTGTGACGCGGCCGGCCGGCCGAACCTGGGCGCGGATCAGCTCCGGCCGCCGAGGGCCGCGGCGAGCGGCAGCACCCGGATCGGCGCATTGTCGGGCGGCAGCATGACGGCGACCGGCCCGTGCGGCCAGGCCCCGGCGCGCGCCAGCGCCGGCGCACCGGCCTGCAGCGCGCCTTCCGGCCAAAGCGCCAGGACCCGCCGCGCATAGTCGGCGCCGATATCGGGCGTCTGCGAGTGATAGTCCGCCGCCGCGACCGGCCAGCTCCGGCTTTCGGCAAACAGCGCCTGCAGGAAACGGGCGGCGTAGACGGCATTGGCTTGCGGATCGAAGGCCTGGTCCAGCGAGGCGAAGGCATGCGGGTGATACATCAGATTGATCTGCATGCACCCGACATCGACCGACTGCGTGCCGGCCGCCTGCAGCGCGCGGGCTGCCGCGACCGCCTCGGCCTTGCTGTCGAAATAGCGGGCGATGCCGCCGGCGTTGATCGTCCAGGGCCAGGGCTGAACCACGCCGGTGCGGGGATCGGGACGGCCGGTCTCGACCAGGGCGATCGCGTCCAACAGCCTGGGCGGCAGCGCGCCGCCGCGTTCCGCGGCAGCGATGGCCCGCAGACAGAGGCGGCCAGGGCTCGCCGGCGCGGCGGCGCGGGACGTGGCGGGGAGGAAGCAGGCGAGGACGACGGGCAGCAGCAGGGCGATCCGCATGCCGCGGGTCATCGCATACGGAGCGGGTCGTCGGCCAGGGCCGGCTCACACCCCGCAATGCTGCGATGCAAAAAAATACTTGCAGACAGGGCCCAGGCTCCGTATCTTACCGATCGCAGCGTGCTTTGCGCGCTGTTTCTTGGACGTTTCCTCCCTAAACTTGGCGGGGCCGCAAGCCCCGCCATTTTTTTGGCCCCGGGCTCGCTGCGGCCCGCGCGAGCGGGCGAGGTCAGGCGGCAAGCAGGGACGGCGCGGCGGCGACGAGGTTCGCGATCAGCGTCGAGAGGTCGCGCTGCACCTGGGCGAAGCGCGGCAGCTTTTCCATCCGCCCCTCATCCATATAGAGCGGCCGGGCCAGTTCGATCTGCAGCGCGTGCGTGCCCTCGCGGGGTCGCCCGTAATGCCGTGTGACGTAGCCGCCGGCATAGGGGTCGTTGCGCCGGATGCTGTAACCGAGCTCGCGCAATGTCTGCTCGACCAGGCGCGTGATGCGCGGCGCGCAGGCAGTGCCATGCACGTCCCCGAGCACGAAATCCGGGGTGACGTCGCGGCGGTTGACGTGCCCGGACGGCATCGAATGGCAGTCGATCAGCAGGCAGGCGCCGAAGCGGCGGCGGGTCTCGGCAATCAGGCCGCCGAGGGCGTCGTGGTACGGCTGCCAGCAGTCGCGCACCCGTGCTTCGGCTTCGGCGAAATGCAGCTTGCGGCGATAGATCGCCTCGCCGGAGGCGACGACGCGCGCGATGGTCCCGAGGCCGGCGCCGACGCGGGGGCTCGATGTGTTGACCCAGGCCGGCAGCTCGTCCTCGAACATGGCCGGGTCAAGCTCCCAGGCCTCGCGGTTCGGATCGCAATAGGCGCGCGGGAAGGTGGCGCGCAGCAGCGGCACGCCGTGTTCGACGGCGCCGGCGAAGAGTTCGTCGACGAACCCGTCCTCGCTGCGGCGCAGCGCAAGCCGGTCGAGCCGCGCGGCCTCGATGAAGGCGTCGGGATAGTCGCGGCCGGAATGCGGCGAGGCGAGGATGATCGGCGCCGCCTGGAGGGTGGGCCGCAGCAGCCCGAAGGGCGGCGTCTCCTGCGATGCGGCGACCGGGTCGGGGATGGGCAGATCCATATCGCCTTATTCAACCCGGCGCGGCCGCCGCTGTCATCCTTTCGCCATAGCCGGCGGGCCGGGCCGCGTGCGGCGCGGCGGCGCGGCCTTGCCTTGCGCGCGGTTCGGGCGCGGGATAGAAGCCCGGCCGGCCCGGGCGCGTAGCTCAGCGGGAGAGCACCACCTTGACACGGTGGGGGCCAGAGGTTCGATCCCTCTCGCGCCCACCATGAAGCTGCGGCGTCCCTCGTTTCACAGCCCGGGGAAGAAGGTGCCGGGCCGGCGCGGCGGCCGGCCTTCCATCCAGCCGTGCACGCGCAGTACGTCGCCGATCCATTCCAGCGCGTCGTCGAGGCGCCAGACGAGCTGCGGCGCCGCGCGCAGGTCCCACCAGTCCTCCGCCACGAAGGTGCCGGCCGGGCCGCGGGTCAGCGCCAGGAGGACCGAGCCGTCATCCTCGGCCCTGATCTCGACCATCTCCTCGGCATGGGCATGTTCCGCGGCGATCCGGACGCGCAGGTGCGCCGGCAGGTCGGTATGCCAGTCGCGGATCGCGGCCAGCTGCTCCATCGTGAACGCGGGTGCGGGAGAATCGGCAAAAGCCGGGCTGCGGCAGGTCATGAATCGCCTCCTGAGATCGGGCGGTGCGAGAAGCGGGCGGCGGTCCAAACAGGCCGGACCTTGTTGCAACGATGGCACAGACCCAGGCGTGCCGCCAGCCGATTTCGTGGGGTGATGCGTCTGGAATTGGGGGCCTGGTGCAAGCCGGCCCGCTGTCTCCGGCTGCCCCTCGGGCCCCGCGGCAATCCGGGAATGCCCGCTTGCGCCGGCCGGTTTGACGTCGGGCATGGCCGATGCTGGGATCAAGCCCTTCGCCATCGTAATGGGTGCCATGCGCCTGCTTCCGATCCTGGCCGTGCTCGCACTGTTCGGCGGCTGCAGCGCCCGCACCTCCGACCCGCCCGGTGGCCTGACGCGGGCCGAGCAGGTGCAGCTCGATACCGCGGCGATCCTGCGCGGCATGGCGCGGGCGCATGAGCCGATGCTCGTGTTCGGCCGCGGGGCGCCGGCGCCGCCGCCGCCCTGACCGCCGCGCACGCGTTCGTGAACTGGCCGTCAATCGGCCCCCGCCTGTCATCGAACCTTCATCGATCTGCAATCTGTTCGTCTTCCGGCCCCTGTAGGGTCCGCGCCGCCGAGATCGGGGCCTGGCCCCATTCCCGCAGCATAGGATCCGCGAAGCGGACCTGGAGGAGGATGCATGTTTCTGACGCGCACGGCGCTCGCCCTGGCGCTGGCCGGATCTGCCGCAGCGACCGCCCATGCCCAGGCAATCACCGGTGCAGGCTCGACCTTTGCCGCGCCGATCTATTCGAAGTGGGGCGAGGCGTCGCGGTCCGCGACCGGCGTCACGCTGAACTACCAGGCGATCGGCTCGGGCGCCGGCATCAACCAGATCAACAACCGGACGGTCGATTTCGGCGCGTCGGACAAGCCGGTCGCGGGCGACCAGCTGCAGGCGCACAAGCTGATGCAGTTCCCGACGGTGATCGGCGGTGTCGACATCATCGTCAACATCCCGCGCATCAAGCCCGATGAGCTCAAGCTCACCGGCCCGATCCTCGCCGACATCTATCTGGGCAAGATCACGCATTGGAACGACAAGCGGATCAAGGCGATCAATCCGGGGCTGAAGCTGCCGCACCTGGCGATCGCGCCCGTGCATCGCGCCGACGGCTCCGGCACCACCTTCGTCTTCACCGACTACCTGAGCAAGGTGAGCCCGGAGTGGAAGAGCCAGGTCGGCTCCTCGACGAGTGTCGCCTGGCCGGTCGGCGCCGGCGCCAAGGGCAGCGATGGCGTGGCCGGCACGGTGAAGCAGATTCGCGGCGGCATCGGCTACGACGAGAGCGCCTACGCGACGCAGAACCACCTGACCACGACGCAGCTGTTGAACCACGACGGCAAGTTCGTCACCCCGAGCATGGAGACGTTCGAGGCGGCGGCGGGAAGTGCCGATTGGGGCTCGGTGCAGAATTTCGCGATCGATCTGAACAACCAGCCGGGTGCGAAGAGCTGGCCGATCGAATCCGCGACCTTCGTGCTGCTGCCGATCGATCCGAAGGATCCGAAGCAGAGCGCCGGGGCGAAGAAGTTCTTCGACTGGGGCCTCGCGCATGGCGACGCTATCGCGACCCAGCTGCTGTATATCCCGCTGCCGGCCAAGGTGAAGGAGGCGATCCGGGCCGCCTGGAAGGACGTGCCGGGCACGATCTGAGCCGGGCCTGACGCCGAGCGCCGCGACTCGAGGCCTGGCCGGCTCCGAGTCGCGGCCCGCCGCACCATAACGGGAGAGCTGAGGGACCGTGCAACAGGCTGCCATTGCCGCCATCCCGCCCGCCGGTCTGTCCAGACGCCGCCGGCGGATCGGTGATCCGATCTTTGCCACACTGACCCGCGTCGCCGGCGTTTTCGTCCTGCTGCTGCTCGGCAGCCTGATCGTGTCGCTGTTCATCGGCGGCCTGCCGGCCTTCCGCCGTTTCGGCGCCGGTTTCCTGACCTCGGCCGCCTGGGATCCGGTGCACGAGGTGTTCGGGGCCGCGGTGTCGGTCTACGGCACGGTCGTGACCTCGGTGCTGGCGCTGATTCTCGCGGTGCCCGTCGCCTTCGGCATCGCCTTCTATTTGACGGAACTGGCACCGGGCTGGCTGCGCCGCCCGGTCGGCACGGCGATCGAGCTGCTCGCCGCGGTGCCGTCGATCATCTACGGCATGTGGGGCTTCTTCGTGATCGTGCCGATCATGGCGCAGACGATCGAGCCGCCGATCCAGGACTGGACCGACGGCATTCCCGTGCTCGGCGACCTGTTCGGCGGTGCGCCGTTCGGCACCGGCATCGCCACCGCGGCGCTGATCCTGGCCGTGATGGTCATTCCGTTCATCGCCGCGACGATGCGCGACGTCTTCGAGACCGTGCCGCCGGTCTACAAGGAATCCGCCTATGGCGTCGGCTGCACCACCTGGGAGGTGATGCGCTCGATCGTGCTTCCGTACACGCGCGTCTCGGTGGTCGGCGGGATCATGCTCGGGCTCGGCCGGGCGCTCGGCGAGACCATGGCCGTCACCTTCGTGATCGGCAATGCCAACCACATTTCGCCGAGCCTGTTCGGATCGGGCAATACCATCGCCTCGCTGGTGGCGCTCGAATTTCCCGAAAGCCCGGCCGGCAGCCTCAAGCTCGCCTCGCTGCTGGCGCTCGGCTTCATCCTGTTCGTGATTTCCTTCATCGTCCTCGCGATCTCCCGGACGCTGCTGCGTCCGCGGCTGAAAGTCTGACAGATGGGTGTCACCACGGCCGACACGCTGACGCGCTCCGCGCGCGACACCGCGATCTCCCGCCGGCTGGGCCGGCGGCGCCGGCGCTCCGATTTCGTGATCAAGATCCTCTGCGTCGCCGCGACGCTGCTCGGCCTGGCGCTGCTCGCCTCGATCCTGATCACCCTGCTCTGGCTCGGCGCCGGCGGGCTGTCGTTCGGCATCTTCACCCACATGACCAAGCCGCCCGGCTCGCATGGCGGGCTCCTCAATGCGATCGTCGGCAGCCTGATCCAGACCGGCATTGCGACCGTGATCGGCACGCCGATCGGCCTGCTGGTCGGCACCTACCTTTCGGAATACGGCGCCGGTTCGTACCTCGCCAATGCGGTGCGGTTCGTCTCCGACGTGCTGCTCTCGGCGCCGTCGATCCTGATCGGCCTGTTCATCTACCAGCTCGTGGTGGAGCCGTCGGGCGGCTTCTCGGGCTGGGCCGGCTGTCTGGCGCTGGCGGTGATCGTGATCCCGATCGTGGTGCGCACCACCGAGGACATGTTGCGCCTGATCCCGGTTGCGCTGCGCGAGGCGGCGGTGGCGCTGGGGGCACCGAAATGGCGCTCCATCGTCTTCGTCTGCTACCGGGCGGCGATGGACGGCATCGTCACCGGCATCCTGCTGGCGATCGCGCGCATCGCCGGCGAGACGGCGCCGCTGCTGTTCACCTCGCTCGGCAATCTGAACTGGTCGGTCAATCTCGGCCGGCCAATGGCGAGCCTGCCGGTCACCATCTACCAATATGCCGGATCGGCGTTCGATGACTGGGTGCAGCTGGCCTGGGTCGGGGCATTGCTGATCACGGTCGGTGTGCTGGCGCTGAACGTGGTCGCGCGGCTGGCCCTGCACCGGCGAGCGTGAGGGAAGGAGAGGCGCCAATGAGTGCAACGGTGAACGGCGACAATCGGACCCACGGAGCAGGGAGCGTCCAGGTTCGCTCGGAGGCGGCCCTGAACGCGGCGCGGCTTTCGATACGCAACCTCGACTTCTACTACGGCGGCAACAAGGCGCTGAAAGGCATTGCGCTCGATCTGCCGGAGCGCCAGGTGACCGGCATGATCGGTCCGTCCGGCTGCGGCAAGTCGACGCTGCTGCGCGTGCTGAACCGGATGTACGATCTCTATCCCGGGCAGCGC
>Ga0335074_10009816_pt1 | contig 13378 bp, 12 predicted proteins | sample Lox_Sample_23_FD_206715 | JGI IMG/M metagenome (GOLD analysis project Ga0335074, IMG submission 206715) | Soil microbial communities from Loxahatchee National Wildlife Refuge, Florida, United States - Lox_Sample_2.3 | ecosystem: Environmental > Terrestrial > Soil > Wetlands | place: USA...
CCTGCGGAATCACTTTTATCAAGTCCAGCTCGACCTTCTTAGGCTCGACATTTTTTGTCAGGTCGAGCCGCCCCGAAAGGCGCAGTACGTGCGTATCGACCACAACGCCAACCGCGATGCCGAACCCCGTGCCGAGGACCACGTTCGCCGTCTTGCGCGCAACGCCTGGAAGCGTGAGGAGCTCGTCCATGGTCCGCGGCACCTGGCTGTGAAACTCCTCGACGATTTTCTTGCTCGCGCGCATGATCGACTTGGTTTTGTTGCGGAAAAAACCCGTAGGCCGGATCTCCTTTTCGAGTTCGGCGGGATTGGCGTAAGCAAAGGCCTCGGGAGTCGGATATTTCGGAAAGAGAGTGGCGGTCACCTGATTCACGCGCTCGTCGGTGCACTGCGCGGAAAGAATCGTCGCGATCAGGAGCTGAAAGGCGTTCTCGTGCTTCAGCGCGCAGGTTGCCGCCGGGTAGGCTTCGTCGAGCCCCGCCAAGATCGCTCGAACGCGCGCGGGATCGGTGCCGCGCCCGGCCGCGCTACCCTGCCGGGGCTTCGTTTGACGAGCTGAGGCAGTCTTTCGCGCAGCGGAGGAACCCTTCGGGCGCGCCTTTTTTGCTTTTTTCTGCGGCATGAGCGAAAAACTATATCACAGGCGAGTAACGGCTCGAGGTTGCCCTTCGAGATTGCGGGCCGGACTTACGGCTCGATGCGAATGCCCTTCCAAAAGGCGATGTAGTCTTTGATCTGCGCCGCGGCCGGTTTGGGATCGGGGTAGAACCACGCCGCGTCGGCGTTGCGCTGGCCGTTCACTTCCACGTCGTGGTAGCTGGCAGTTCCCTTCCAGGGACAGACGCTGTGCGTTTCGCTCGGACGCAAATATTCGCTGCGAATGGAATCCTTCGGGAAGTAGTGATTTCCTTCGATGACCACCGTACGATCGCTCTCCGCCAGCACCGCTCCATTCCAGGTTGCCTTCGCCATTGCTGCCTCCGGTCGTCTTAGCCGGCAAAGAAAAGGGTCTGGGCAAACGGCCACTCGGCGTCGATCCACTGCCCCGCGCTGCGGTACCCGGAACGCTCGCCCATCTGGATCACTTCGGCGGGATCGTACTTGTGGGAGCTCTCCGTCCAGATCGTCTCGCCTTCGCGAAGGTAGAAACGGAAGCCGGCCTTCCGGATCGTCACCCGCTGCCAGACCTTCGAGCGCAGATGCATTTCAACGCGCCGCTCGGACTCGTCGTACCGCGCGACGTGATCGAATTTCGCAAGATCGAAGTCTCCGTCGAGCTCGCGATTGATTCTCGCCAGGATGTTTTTGTTGAAAGCCGCCGTCACGCCCGCGAAATCGTCGTAGGCGAGGGTGAGCGTGGAGATCGGCTTCACCAAGTCGGTGGCCAGAAGAAGCGCGTCCCCTTCACGAAGAATGGCGCGCACCTCGCGCAGGAATTGATCGCCCGCGTGGCGATCGAAGTTGCCGATCGTACTTCCCAGGAAAAGCACGAGTAGGTGTTCATCTTCCGCGCGCCGGTCGGCCACCTGCCGGAGCCCATCGAGATACGCGCTCTCGAATCCCACAATGCTTACAAGGTCGATACCGCTGAGTTCGAGTCGACAGCGAAACAGCGCGCTGCCGGAAATGTCGATCGGGTAGTAGTTCACGCGCTGCCGCCGCGCGAGCGCCTCCAGCAGCCAGCGTGTCTTCTGCCCGCTGCCGCTGCCAAGTTCCGCGACCACCACCGGCCCCGGCATACGATCGACGATATCCGCGGCGTTCCGCTGAAGGAGCCGCATTCCCGCGCGGCTCAATCCGTATTCGGGCAGCACGCAGATCACGTCGAAGAGAGCCGAGCCTACTTCGTCGTACAGATATTTTGACGGAAGCTCTTTCTGTCCGGGCTGGCTCAGGCCTACAACAACGTCGGACGAAAACTGAGCGAGCGCCTCTGTGGCGATTGCCGGGGCAATTCGCGGGGCAGATGCCATGTTGTTAGTCCTCCACGCAGCGGAAGGTGGCGTAGATGTGCGGGTAGTGCGGTTGGAACCAGTTGCGGAACGAGCGTCGAAGCATGCAAGCGTCCGTGCGCGCCGATCCGCCCTTCATGGCGAAATGCTTGCCGTCGAAGAAATTGGCGGAGTAGCCGGGATAAAACGGAAACTGCTCGAATCCCTCGAATGGCTCGAACGGAGTCGACGTCCATTCCCACCCGTTCCCGAGAAGGTCGAAGACGCCAAAGGCGCTCGCGCCCTCCGGATGAGCATCGACGGGCGTCGCGTCCCATCGCTGGTGGTGGAAGTTGCCGTGCGATTCGCTCGGGGGCATTTCGCCCCACGGATAAGAGCGTTCCGCGCCCTCGGGCGTGCCGTACGCGGCGCGATGCCATTGCGCTTCCGTGGGCAGTTTTCGCCCAGCCCAGCTCGCGAAGGCCGAAGCCTCGGCATGGCTCACGTAGACGGGCCAGGAGGGCGGCAGTGGTACGGTGCCGAACATTCCCAGGTACTCCCAATGCGTCCGCGGGTCGGCCGCATCCGAACCCGACCGCCGAATCCAAAAATAAGGATGGTCGAGCCTCTTGCTCTGTTTCCACGCCCAGGCTTCCGACGTCCAGTGGCGCGGGTTGGTGTACCCGCCGGCTTGAACGAATTTCAGGTACTCGGCATTCGTCACGGGAAAGATGTCGATCGAAAAGGCCGGCACCTGCAACTCGTGAGCGTCAAACTCGTTGTCCCATCCGAAGTTTTCAGCCTGGCGGGGCTGTCCGAGCGTCGCGATTCCGGCCGGAATCATCACTTGCCGGGGCTCGGGAGCGGGCCTCGAATCAGGGCTGGGGCCGCCGTGGGGCGCCTTTCTCTCGATGGGCATATTGTGAAGCAGATACGCGATCGTTTCCGCATGCATCAGCCGATGCTCGATCGCCACATGCAGCAGCGTGCCATCGAGCAAAGCGCGCGCGGAAGAACGCAAAGCGCGGAAATCACCAAGCGCTTCATCGAGGCGGCTGCGCACCAGCCGGTTGTAATCTTCCACCTGCGCAATGCTCGGCCAATCCTTGGGCGTATCCGTCGGCAGGCCGCTGCCGCCGACGGGATCGATTCCGAAAGCAAAGAGCCTGTCGAATTCCGGATCGTGAGGAGCAAGATCGAGCGGCCCGCTCAAGAGGTTCCAGTCGAATGCTTCAAGGTGCCCTAGATAAAAGATCATGCGATGGCGCTCGGCGATGGGGCGGTCGTAGAACGACCCAGAGGGAAGGAGCGCAAACAGTTCGTCAGTACGGGTGCGCGCCTCCATCAAGCGGGAAATCAATCTCGGGTGAAGGGTGGGCGCTGCCTGAAAGGTCGCCATGAGTCACCTCGGAAGGGAGGGGTTCTTTTTACCCCGGTACCCGGTGTTTTAACAAGCTAATTTAGACGCCTGGCATTGGATGCGGGTAGCGAAGAAAAAGTATCAGAAAGAAGGATCCGTCAGGATGCCCTGTACCTTGCGGAATGCCCTTCCCCGATGGCTGATGCGGTTCTTCTCTTCCTCCGAGATTTCGGCCGAGGTACGTCCGAAATCCGGAAGCAGAAATACGGGGTCGTACCCGAAGCCCTGTGCGCCGCGGGGCTCGTCCGCGATCAGGCCATCGACGCAATCGGAGACGACTGCCAGCGCACGCCCCTGACGCGCCAGGGCCGTGACGCAAACGAATCGCGCGCGCCGGTCGCCACCGGCCTTGCCTCGCATTTCGCGGAGCAATTTCTGCACGCAGTCTGAATCGCTGCCGTTCGACCCGGCATACCGCGCGGAGTACACTCCGGGCGCGCCGCCAAGCGCCGGCACCACAAGGCCGGAGTCCTCGGCAATCAGCATTTCATCCGTGAAGCCGCTGTAGTAGAGCGCCTTGCCGAGCGCGTTTTCGGCAAACGTGGGCGCGGTTTCCTCGAAAACCGTCAGCTCGCGAAAATTGGGCAGAAGATCGAGATCGACGGCGGAGCCGCGGGCCAGCTCGCGATACTCCCGCAGCTTGCCCGGATTCGATGACGCCAGCAGCAGCCGAATCGCAGCCGGCCGCGCGGCGCTATCGCGATCGGCCACGGAAATTGGTGCGCAGCAATTCGCGCTGCGTAGCGGCGAGCTGTTCGATCCCGCCGGATGCGAGCTCGAGGAGGTCCTGAAGTTCTTCGCTCGTATATGGACGTCCTTCGGCGCTGGCCTGCACTTCCACGAACTGGCCGCTGCCGGTCATCACGACATTCATATCCACTTGCGCGCGCGAGTCCTCTTCGTAGTTGAGATCGAGCAGCAACTGCTCGTCCACAATGCCCACGCTCGTGGCGGCCACGGAATCCACCAGCGGCACCGCCCGGAGCATGCCCGCGGCCACCATGCGCTCGAGCGCCAGCGCCAGCGCCACGAACGCGCCCGTGATCGATGCCGTGCGCGTCCCGCCGTCCGCCTGAATCACGTCGCAATCTAGAAAAACCGTGCGCTCTCCCAGGGCTTTCAAGTCCGTCGCGGCACGCAGGGCCCTTCCGATCATGCGTTGGATTTCGAGCGTGCGTCCCGATTGCCGCCCGCGCGCCGCTTCGCGCGGGGTGCGTTCCTCGGTCGATCGCGGCAACATTCCGTATTCGCCCGTCACCCAGCCCTTGCCGGTGCCTTTCAGGAACGAGGGCACGCCGTCGTCGACCGTCGCCGTGACGATCACGCGCGTGTTGCCGGTCTCGATGAGAACGCTTCCTTCAGCGCTGGGGATAAAGTCGGGCGTTATTTTTGTGGGCCGCAAATCGTCGGGTGCGCGTCCGTCTGCTCGCAACATTCTCTCCTGTGACTATCGAGCGCGAGGCTCAATCAGCCAGTTTGCCGACGCGCCTTTCGAGTGTCAACGGCCGTTCTTCTAGTGCTTCGATGGCGCTGTGCCCGCGCTCGGCGCATGAGGCGCCTTCGTCGGAGCCGCCGAAGGCGACGGCCTTGGTGCGACGGGTGGAGTCGGCGAGATCGGCTGCGGCACGGACGGATTCAGATCGAAGAAGCCCGTCAGGTCGACGTTGCCGGCCAGCGTGTCCACTTCCTGGCCGTGGATCAGGATTTTCAGGCGGCGCAGGCCGGGGACATTGCTCTCGAGCGTCCGCACGATCGAATTCACCGCGAGCCTCTCGCTCAGAATGCCCGACGGCGTCTCATTCGAAAGCGCGTCGGAAAAATCCGCGATGGCGGTACCGTCGGGAAGAATGTAAAAGCCGAGAATTTCCACGTCGGCCGGCAGTGTGCGCTGGTCCGGCGTGGGCGGATTCGCAATGAGCGCCTGCAAAAGCTGGCGCGAGCGCTCCTGCGCGTCCGCGGAAAGCGGCAATTCGATTTCGACGGGCGCAAGGCCGTCCGGCCCGCCTGCCCAGAACATTTGCGCCTTCACGGGAACGTCCGTGGGCGTCGAGACCGGCGGAGCGAGCACTTCGTGGCGCGCCTGTTCTTCGGTGACTTCCGCTTTCGCGAGGCGCGCCATGCGGCGGTGCAAACCGCGCAGGCTGATCAGGCCAACCACCACACAGGCAGCAAGGATCGCGAGAACGATCTTCCAATTGCGCGTCACTGCTTCGCGCCTCCCGGCGTCACCGCGCGGAACGCGGTGACCGCCTGCGCGATCGCATCCGCGAGAGGCGCGGCGGTGGCGTTTGCCAGCGTGTCGGGATCGGGCCCGGAAACGCTCGACAGCTCGATCGCGACCGCCGGACCCGCGACCGACCGCAACCCCCGGATGGCCGCGCCCAACGAGGTGTCGCCGGAGCCGTTGAATTTCTGCGCGACCTCGATCTGGATCAAGTCGGCGAGGCGATGGCTCGCATTCAAATACGATCGCTGTGCGTCGTTCCATGAAGTGAGCCCGGACACGACCGAAAGCGCCGGCTTCGCGACCGCCGCCGCGCCCGCAACATCGGGCGGCGGAACGTAGGGCGAGCTCATCTGGTCGTAATAGGCGCGCACCGAACCGACGGTTCCCGTGGAGGCGATATGCAGGCTGATGAAGATGGCGTCGCGATAGCCGTTGGCCATAGCGGCGCGATCATCGTAGGAGGGATTCGAGTCGTCGTTGCGCGTCAGGATTACGCGAAAGCCCTGGCGCTCGAGCTCGGCCTTGGCGCCACGCGCCATGCGGAGCACGAGGTCCTTTTCCGCGGCGCCGTTTTGCCCGCGCGCGCCGCTGTCGGTGCCGCCGTGCGCTGGATTCAGGACGATGACGGGACCCGCTGGAGCCGGTGCGGGAACCGGAGGTGCGGGCGCCGCATTTTGCTGACCAGCTCCGGGAGGCGCAGTGGGCGGCGCGCCTTGCGCAGGCGGCGCAGCGGCGGCTGGCGCCGAGGGCTGCTGCGAATTGCCTTGCTGCTCCTGCTGGGTGGACGCCTGCGCCACAGCAAACGGCGCGTACACGGAGATTCCCAGCGCCAGAGCGACGACCCCGAGGATATTTCGCACGCCGAAGAGAATAGCAGAAATGCAGCGGTGCGCGATTGCGGCGGGTGACGGAAGTTCCGTGTGCCCCGCCGCAGGCGGCAGGCAATGAGGTCGCTACGCCGGAGGTGGCGCAACGTCGAAAAGGTGCGCCTGAAAAGGATCGCGACGGACGAAGATGCCCACGCGCCGAAGTTCGTCGCCGCTGCGCGGGTAGGTCGCGCCGTCGAGTTCGTCGCGAAACACATACTCCTGCGCCGAAAGCGAGCGGTCGCCAAACGGAATGCGCCCCTGCGCCACGGCGCCCGTGAGATTGACCACGATCAATTTCCACGCATTCTGGTAACGCCACTCGTAGGCGACCAGACTGTCGTTCGTCGGCTCGCCCTCGAAATTCACGGGCAGCACGTTCCATTGTCCCTTGTGGAAGACGTCTTGCTTGGTCACAGCGAGAATCTTCTCGAAAAGCGCTGCGCTGGTTTGATTCACGGGCTCGTCCGCCACCCTTCGCAGCGCGACCGGCAGGTGGATTTTGGCGCCCTCGCTTTCGGCTTCCTGGTAGAAGCGCATTCCCGGCAGCGTGCCCATGAACGTCGCGACGGCAGGGAGCTGTTCGGTTGCGAAAGCTGCCGCGCAGCGATCCTCGTCGTGGTTTTCGAGGAAGCGGACGAGATGCTGCTGATAGGACACGCCCGCGCTCAACCGCCCGTGAACGTCCGAGATCTTCTCGTGGCGCACCGCGTCGTAGAGTTCCTTGTCGTAGACGAACGAAAAGCCCAAATCGAGCAGGCGTTGCTGCGTGCCCCAATAGGCTTCGGCGAGAAGCACGAGATCGGGCGCCGCCGCGTGCGCGTCGGCCCAGAATTCGGTGTCCGGGGGATCGATACCGCGCAAGTGGGAATTCCACACGCGCTCGAAAATTTCGTTGAACTGCAACATCGCCATGTCGCAGCGGACGCCGTCGCAATGAGCCGCAACCTTGCGAAGCTCGCCGATCAGGGCCGCGCGCATCTCGGGGGAAAAGTGATTGAGCTGCGCGACGTCGTCCCAGGCCGGGAAATAGGGATCTTTGCCGAGCGCGACGCAAACGGCGCCCTTTGCCGTGTCGATCTTGCGGAAACTCGCGGGATCGCGCTGGCAATCCGCTTCGGTGCCTTGCACGTAAAATTCGGGGTGCTCGCGCGTCCAGGGATGGTCGAGCGAGGTGTGATTGCCGACGAAATCGAGAAACAGGGCGATGCCGCGCGCCCGCAGCTTTTCGCGCGCGGCGTCCAGCGAATCCCAGGTGCCGATGCGGGGATCGGGCGCGTACTTGGAGATGGAATAGGGCGAACCGATCACGTCTTCCGGCTTCCATCCCGGCAGCACGCGAGCGAAAAGCGGCTGATTCTCGGGATCGGCCAGTTCGATGCGGCGCGCTTCCGCGCTATGCCGCCACATGCCCATCAGCCACACGATGTCGAAGCCGCGCGCGGCGATCGCATCCCATTCCGAATCGGGGACGTCGCCCAGCGTGACGGAACGTCCCAGGCGGGCGGACAGCTTTTCCAGCCACGCCCAGGTGTTGATTTCGTAGAGATGGGGATGATGGCGGAGCGGGAAACGGCTCATGCGCGCGAACCTCGTCTCCGCGGGCGACGAGGTTGTCGCCAAAGTCGCGGCGGACCTGCTTTCGAGTTCATGGCAGTGTAACCGCGGCTAATTCGGCGCGCAACCGGCGGCGGGGAAAATGAGTTCCAGGTCTTTGGCGGTCTCATCCGATCCCGCCACGTCGACCGACGCGGCATCGATCCGCGCGGGAGGCAGGCATTGCGGATTCCTTCCGCGCGCCGGGCCGCGCTGCCGCGCGAGATCCTCCCACGCCGAAATCTTGTAGTTGGCCGACTCGAGCAAGGTGAATTCGTACACATCCGCCCCGACTTTCCTGGCGGCGGGATTCCGTCCGTGGTCCGCCTTGGCCATCACCGTCACGCTGCCCGGCGGCCTTCCCTTCTCCCATTTCACGTGCACGCGAATCTGTCGCGCCGCGAGGCCCTGCTGCAATTTCAGGTTCACCTTGGTGAGCTGCTGGCCATCGTCGAGGTGAATCGGCTGCGCGTCGCTCGCGTCGGCGACGCCCGGATAGAATGTGCGCGGATAGGGCGAGTTCGGGTCCTGGCGGTTCGCGCGATTGAATACCATCACGTAGTCGCCCGGGCCGATGTGGTCGAAATCGAAAAAGCCGTTGCCGCCCTGGTACGCCCATAGCCCGGGCTTCGCGTCGTCGTAACTGCCGGCGCGATACAGCTCCACCGACGCGAGCGAAAGCGGCTTGCCGTTCGCGCCGAGCACGCTGCCGCGAATGTGCCCCGTCGGGAGCGCATCGACGTTGTATTCAAAGCACGCGCCGTCGGGAATCTTGAATGGCGGCAAGCCGCCGCTCAGCGTCTTCTGCGTCAGCTCCGTTCGCGGAGGGAGATTCGCCGTGAATTTGTATTCGCCCGCATGCACGTCGTAAAAGGAATACACGCCGTTCGCGTCGGTGCTCGTTTCGAAGCGATCGATATTCGATCGAAGTTTCAAGGAGACGTTGGGCACGGGATCGTCGGGGTCGTCCGGAGGCGCAAGAAACGGCGGATCGGAGCGCCGCAAGACGCCGAAAACCGACGCGACGTGCGTGCCGTTGCGCATCGCGCGCAACTGCGGGATCAGCGCGATCGCTTCGCTCGCCGGGCGAGTGCCGTTGCAGATCGTGGCGAAGAGGCGGCCCTCGGCCTCCTGCTGCGTGAAGACGAGATATTTTTCGCCTTTCTTGAACCGATACGCGCAGTCGCCGTCATCCCCGCCCGAGAAGATATCGATTTCGGAGGCGTCGGGCCCGGCAAACTTCTCGTCGATCTGGAAATGGTAGCGAGTGAGCCGCGAAGCCACGACGTCAACCGCCGGGGCATTGGGGTCAGCAGGCGCGTCCGTTTTCGGCGCGGTGTACGGCATGTCCTCGACCGCCGTCACAGTGCCCAGAAAGACGACATCGCCCTGATTCAGCCCGGGACACTTTCCCGGAGTGGTCGGCGAGCACGTACAGGCTCGCGCCACCGGCACCACCACCATCAGGATCAACGCCAAGAGCCCAACTCGCCGCAGAATGAACGCTCCCCAAGTCAACTTCGTTATCCTACATGCTTTTGAACGCAACGCGAAATCACCTCGGAACTGAAACGCCACAACCCTCGAGCGCGGCGCGGAATCTGAATGCTTTCGTGCTAAAATTTTCCGAGCTTGCGAACGGCTGCAGCGAATCTTCGTGTCGGTCAAGATCCGGCTTCGCCAATGATTGGACGTTTTTCGGCGCCCCAGCGGGGACGTGTGGTCGAGCTTCGCCGCCGGCGCGCAAACGGTGGTTCGCGGTGTTTCCGTGAGGTGCGAACATTTTGTTGTACCTGAAATATGCGGTGCTGGTCTTCGCCGCGATTCCCTTCATCTATTATTTTCTCGCGATCTTCAGCATCTGGCGATTCTTCACCGAGTCGAAGCGGGAGCAGGGGCATAACGACTCGTTCCTGCCTCCCATCAGCTGCCTCAAGCCCATCAAGGGCCTCGACGAGGGCGCGTACGAAAATTTCGTCAGCTTTTGCCGCCAGGACTACCCCGAATACGAAATCGTCTTTTGCGTCGATCCCGGCGATCCCGCGGTTCCCCTGCTAGAAAAACTGATCCGCGAGTTTCCGCAGAGCTCGATCCGGCTGCTCTTCGGCTCCGGCCGCAACGGAATCAACGACAAGGTCGCGCGCCTCGTCCGGCTCACCACCGAGGCGAAATACGATCTCTTCGTCATCACCGACGGCGACGTCCGCGTGGGACCCGACTACCTGCGCACGGTGATTTCGTCATTCCGCGATCCGAAAGTCGGCGCCGCAACCTGCCTCTACGCCGCGACGGGCGAAACCACGCTGGCCGAGACGCTCCAATCGCTCGCCATGATTTCGGATTTCTTTGCGAGCGTGATGGTTGCATGGAAATTGGAGGGCGTGAAGTTCACGTTCGGCCAGACGATCGTCACGCGCCGCCAGGGCGTGGAAGGCTACGGCGGCTACCAGGTGATCGAGGATCGCCCGGCGGACGACGTGTGGGCGGGCCGCCTGGTCGCCGAGCAGGGTTACGAAGTGAAGCTGTTGCCCTACGTGGTGCACTCAGTTGCCGATTTCGAGTCGTTCCAGGCGCTCATCCACAAGCGAGTCCGATGGGCGACGGTACAGCGGATGATGCGGCCGCGCGGCCACCTCGGCCTGGTCTTCACCTGGGGGCTGCCGTGGTCGCTGCTGGCGGTCGCCGTGCATCCGACCGTGGGCACGGCCCTCGCATACTTGGGCGGCTATGCCGCCTGCCGCGTCCTGATCACCTGGCTGATCGGCGTTTGGGGCATGAAACAACCGGGCGTCTGGAAAAAGATGGCGCTGATTCCCCTCTGGGACGCCATGGCCTTCGCCATCTGGCTGGTCAGCTTCGGACGCAGGACGATCCGCTGGCGCGGCATCGACTACGCCATCCGCGAAGGAAAATTCGTATCCGCGGTCCCAGCCGTAGCGCGGGATGCGGCGCGCTGAAAAGCCGCGCAAGACTCTCGCTTCCAGGCTTCCGCCCAGCCACTTGCCGATAGGCAATGGGCGGCTTTGCGGGTACTATGCTGTAAGGAGAACCGTTCGATGTCTCGTCCGGCTTCAGGCGTTTACCTCACACGGGTGTGGCTCGGCAGCCAGTTGTCCGAAAAATTCCTGCCGTCCACGGCCAGGCCGCTTGCTGCGCACGTGAAATTCACCGAGAACTGCCAGGCGAAGTGCGTCACCTGCGACTACTGGAAATCGCGCTGGCAGGACGAAATCACCACCGACCGCGCCGTCCAGCTTCTCAACGAGATCGGCGACGCCGGCGTCCGCTCCCTGCGCTTCACAGGCGGCGAGCCGCTGCTGAGGCGGGATTTCTTCGAAATCATGCAGCGCGCCAACACTTTGCCCTTCAAGAAAATCATTCTCCAGACGAATGGCCTGCTGATCAAAAAGCTGCACAAGGAAATCAACGCATCTCCGATCACCAAAGTCGCCGTATCGATCGACGGTCTGCAGGAAACGAACGACCAGATTCGCGGAATCCGCGGTTATTTCGATCTCGGCATGGAGGGCATCCGACTGCTGCGCGGCAAGGACATCGCCATCTCGGTCACGCTCAACCGCATGTCGGCCTCCGAGCTTCGCCGCCTGGCGGACGTGGCCCACAGCGCCGGCGCAAAAGTCGAAGTCAACATCCTGAGCCGCAGTCTCTTTTTCCTCAAGAACGGCGACATCGATCCCCTGTGGCCCGAGGGCAAGGACGTGACGGAAATCTCGAATTTCCTGCGCGACACCCTGAAGCGGCCCGAGCATGAGGTGGACTACACGACGCGCTACTACCGGCGCGAGCCGCTCGACGAGCCTGCCTGCGTCCTCGGCTACCTGCAGGTCTTCGTTCTATCGAATGGCGACGTGCTCACCGGGTGCTACCCTTTGAAGCCGGTCGGCAATATTCTCCACGACAGCCTCGAAAACATCCTGAGGTCGGAAGCATACGCGCGCCAGTCCGCTGCGATGATCCGCCGCGAGTGTCCTGGTTGCACGTGCGGCGTCGAAGGTTCGCTCGCGATGAAGCATGCGATTTCGAGCGCGTTCTTCGAGATCGGGCGTCTGGCGCGGCGCGGCGGTGGCGACAAGAAAGAGCCTCGCGTCGGCGTGCCGCCCGTCGAAGACGCCTCGCGCGTGTAGGAGCAACGGCACGAATTCCCTCTCATGAATTCGAAAGTTGCCGTTGCCGGCGCGGGAATCTACGGCGCCGCGATCGCCATCCGGCTGGCCGAACAAGGCCATCAGGTGAGCCTCTTCGATCCCCTCGGAATTCTGCAAGCAGCTTCGGCTATCAATCAGTACCGCATTCACTCCGGTTATCACTACCCTCGCAGCCCGGAAACGATCAGCGAAACGCTCGAAGCCCGCGGCGAATTCATCGAAGCGTTCGCGCCCGCCATCGTCCGCAATAGCTCTCACTATTACGCCATCCCGCTTCAGGGCAGCCTGACCGCGCCGGACGCCTTCGAGCAAGTGATGGCGAGATTCAAGCTGCCCTATAAACACGCGCGGCCGCGATGGATGGACTTCGGCTTTATCGACTGCTGCTACGAAGTCGACGAGCAGATTTACGATCCGGAGGCCCTGCGCACTCTCGTGATGGAACGCATCGAAGCGCTCGGCATTCCCTTCGAAAAGCGCGCGTTCACCCGCGAGATGCGCGGCGACTACGATTTCGCGGTGTGGGCGACGTATGGCCTCGGGCCCAGCCGCGGTTTGTTCAAGAGCGCGAAATACCAGGTCGCCGAAAAAATGCTGATTCAGTTGCCGCCCGAGCTGCACAGAGTCGCCCTCGTCGTCGTCGACGGGCCGTTTACCGCGTTCGATCCCTACGGAAATTCCACGCGGTCGCTCTTCGGCTCCGCGAAGAACACCAATCATTGGACGACGACGAACGCCGAAGAACCGATCCCCGAACTCTACGCCAATCTCCTGAACCGCCCGACCTTTGAGCCGGTGCCGTTTAGCCGGTTCGACGAGATGCGCAAGGACTCCGCGCTTTCGGTGCCCGCATCGAAGGACGCGGTCTACCTCGGATCTCGCTTCACGATGCGCGTCGTCGAAAACAACCCCGCCGAAGACAGGCGCACGCTGTACGTCTCCGAGCCCGCGCCGGGCGAGCTGCACGTCTTTTCCGGCAAGGTCGTCAGCGCGGTGAAAGCGGCGCGCATCGTGTGCGAAAGGATTTCGCGGGATGGCTGAGGCGTCGCCCAGCTACGCGATTCTGGGGCGCGGCCGCTGGGCGGGCGTGATTCGCGACGTGCTCGCCGGCATGGGACGCCGCTGCGCGTTCCTCGAAGACACGCGGCGCAAATCGGGCGAGAGCGATGTCG
>Ga0335074_10009817_pt1 | contig 13378 bp, 7 predicted proteins | sample Lox_Sample_23_FD_206715 | JGI IMG/M metagenome (GOLD analysis project Ga0335074, IMG submission 206715) | Soil microbial communities from Loxahatchee National Wildlife Refuge, Florida, United States - Lox_Sample_2.3 | ecosystem: Environmental > Terrestrial > Soil > Wetlands | place: USA: Florida...
GTGCAGGAGATCTTCCGAAACAGCCTTCCTGCGGAGGCGGCCACTTTGCTCAAATGCCGCTTCGACTGTGCGCGAGCAGCCGGTTGTTGTTGAGCCCTGACTGTTCCTGGGGTGCTGCGCGGGGAATTTGCCAGCCGCGGGCCGATTTACATAGCTTTAACACTGAGATTACCTGAAATGTCGCGTTTGACAAGAGGCTGCGGCAATTTGGTTGGCAGAGCGGGACATCGATTGCAAACAACGGCCGCGGCGGGGCGGGAAAACCTCGCCGCGCAAAAAATAGGCAGCCGTGATGGGCTGCCTATTTGTTCGCAGGATACTTTGGTAATCGACAGGCGCGAAAATCGCTTCCGTGTAGTAAGGATCAAACTGCAGCGGGCGCGCGCTGTTCGAGCTCGGCTAGGCGCTTGGCGAGCAGTTTTTCCAAATTGACCAACGCAGCCGAGAAACCCTCGATGCCTTCCTTCAGCTTGTCGGTGGCCATGCGGTCGGCTGCGTGCATCTTGTCGAAGGTCGCTTTGTCCATGGCGATTCTTTCGATCTGCATTTTCTTTGCCGCCTCCGGATCGAGCTTGCGCGGCAGGTCGCCCTGGGTGCTTTCGAGCTCACCCAGCAGTTGCGGCGAGATGGTGAGCAAATCGCAGCCGGCAAGCTGCTCGATTTCGCCGATGTTGCGGAAGCTCGCTCCCATGACGACGGTTTTGTATCCGAATTTCTTGAAGTAGTTGTAAATGCGCGTGACCGATTGCACGCCGGGATCGTCTGCGCCCTGGTAATCCTTGCCCGTGTCTTTCTTGTACCAGTCAAGGATGCGGCCCACGAATGGCGAAATGAGCGTGGCGCGGGCGTCGGCCGCAGCAATGGCCTGATGCAGGCCGAAGAGCAGCGTCAGGTTGCAGTGGATGCCTTCGTTCTCGAGCACTTGGGCGGCTTGAATGCCCTCCCACGTGGACGCAATCTTGATGAGCACGCGGTCGCGACCGATGCCTGCCGCGTCGTATTGCGCGATGATGCTGCGCGCCTGCGCGATGGTGGCCTCGGTGTCGTAGGAGAGGCGCGCATCCACTTCGGTGGAGACGCGGCCGGGCACGATCTTGAGGATTTTTTTGCCGAAGGCGATGGCGAGCTGCTGGAAAGCGAGGTTGGCAACGGCCTGATCGGTGGCGCTCTCTCCCAGTTCCTTGCGCGCGTTCATGAGCACGCCGTCGACAATCGGCTGATACTGCGGCATCTGCGCAGCGGCGGTGATCAGTGAGGGGTTGGTGGTTGCATCCTGCGGATGAAACTGCTCCATCGCCTGCATGTCGCCGGTATCGGCAACGACTACGGTGTATTTCCTCAGTTGTTCAAGTAGATTCTGCGGCATGATTCCTCCTGCGGGGACTCAAGGAAAAGCAGCTGGCGCTGCACTGCAATAGTGTACCCCCTTGGTTATGATGCGCAATGTTAATGCCGGTTGCATAGCGAGCCGGATGCGTTGCGGTACGGTCAAACTGGGTCTTCCGGCGCGTCGGCTTCCACTGTGTTTTCAAGCTTGCCCAAGCCATGAATGCTCACTTCAACGCGGTCGCCCGGTGCGAGCGGTCCAACGCCGGAAGGAGTTCCGGTGAGAATTATGTCGCCCGGCTCGAGAGTAAATGCGGCCGTGATGTATCTGAGCAGGACGGGGATGGTGAAGATGAAGTCGCGCGTTGAGGCCTGCTGGCGAAGCTCGCCGTTGACTCGCGTTTCGAGGGTCACGCCGGCATCAAGGTCGAGCTCGTCGCTGACCAGCGGCCCTACGGGGCAAAACGTGTCGAAGCCCTTGGCGCGGGTCCACTGTGCGTCGTTTTTTTGCAGGTCGCGGGCAGAGATGTCGTTGGCCAGCGTGAAGCCGCGGACCGCCTCGCGCCAGTTGGCATCGCGCTTGAGGTTGCGGGCGCGGCGGCCGATGACGATGGCAAGCTCGCCCTCATAATCCACGCGCTGCGACAAGGCGGGCAGGTGCACCGCGCCGCCGGGACGCAACAGCGACGAGGGCGGCTTGAAGAAGAGCACAGGCTCGGCAGGCATTGCATTGCCCAGTTCCTTCACGTGCTCCTTGTAGTTGCGTCCGACGCAGATGATTTTCGAGGGCGTGACCGGCGGCAGAAGATCGGCTGCGGTGAGTGGCATGGGCTCGACGTTATGAACCCGCGAAGTGGCGCCCGCATGTTCCAGCCGGAAGCGCAGATCCTCTTCGGGCGCCTCGATGAGGGAGGTGATCAGGAACGCGCCACCGTGTTTCTCAACTTTTCCGTAGTGGATTTGGCCATCATACAGGAATCTGCAATATCGCATTGAAAGTCGCTCCTTTTCGCGTGGGTTACGCTCGAAACAGATTACGGCACGGGAACCGTCTCCTCGGCCTCAGCCGACCGCGCGCTTTCATGGCCATCCTGGTCGATTGCGGTTACTGCGTATGCATACGTGCGGCCGGGAAGCACGTTGGCATCTTGATAGCTTGGCCCGACGAGCGGCTGTGCTGGCGAGATGCGCTGCCAGGTTGCGTTCGCGGAGGGACTGGTCTCGCCGCTTGCGGCCGGCGTCCCCAATGGCAAAGACCTCTCGTTGGGGATCCCGAGTTCACGACGATAAACGATGTAGCCCGCAAGATCGGGCTCGGTGTTGGGCTGCCAGTTCAGGTCGATCGCTGGTGCAGCGCCATTTTCCCCGGCCGTGGCCACTGCGGCCAGGCCGCGAGGAACGGCGGGAGGAAACGTGTTGATGGCTTCGATGCGCAGGGGCGCAGAAAGCGGCCCGGCTAATTCGAGCGTTTGACCACTGACGGTGATGCGAGCTACGCGCTGCGCGCGATACTCGTAAGTCTCGCCGAAACGGATGCCGGTGTCGAGAGTGCGATCGGTATGCGCGGCGGCGTCGACCAGGAGATTTTGCTGGAGCGGCTCGGCAGGCGGCGCGAGAGGTCCGCGTAGTCCGGGTTTTTTCGCGGGCGGCGTGAGCAGAGTGCGTACGAGGCGAACGGCTGTGGGCGCGGAATCTGGTGGCGCGGGGGTCCAATGCAAAAGGATGCCGTCGCGGCGCATCTCCGCGCTGAGGCCGGCGATTGCTGAAGGCGCTTCGCCGGCCAGAACTTCTGCGCCATTTGAGAGCCCCGCAGTGCGGCCCTTGCGATTATCGAGCTCCACGAAATAAGTGAGCGGGTGGGGCACGCCGGTGGCCAGCGCGGCGGGAAGTGCGTCGGCAAATGCGCCGTCGGCTCCCGGCGCCAGTTGCAGGGTTGAAGCGACGGTGCAGCCCTCGGAGGCGTTCTGATTGCGGCACACGCGCACCTGAATGTTGCCCTTCAGCAGAGTCTTGTCGGTGTTTTTTCCAGGCATGGTCCAGGTGAGCGCCACATCGTTGCCGGTACGCACGGCAGAGAGATCGGTAACGCGATCGGGAAGGTTTAACGAGGGCGGTAGCGGCGCGCCGGGCATGCCGCACCCGGCCAAGAGCAGAGGGGCAGCGAGTGCGGCGGCCGTCGAGGCGGCACGCAAAACTGGCTGCGGCGAGGGCCGCAAGCGTTCGCCCTGGATTCTTCGAGATTCCATAGCGCTTTCAGTCTATCGGAGTAGGATTGGCGCGTGGGCGCTCGCGTTGCCTAAATCCTGCGCAGATTGGCGAACTTTTCCATCAGCTTTTTGACGCCATGGCGAGGGAAGTGGACGGTGAGTTTGGCGTCTTCGCCGTCGCCCTCGCGCATCAGGACAGTGCCTTCGCCGTATTTTGAGTGGACGACGTGCTGGCCTTTCTTGAGGCGGGATGCGCCGTTTGGCAAGGCAATCTCCATCGCGGGACGAGCAAAGGAGCCCGGACGCGCGCTGCCGGATTTGCTGCCGAAGAAGCGGGCGATATTGGCGATATTGTCGGGGCTGCCCTCCGGCACCGGCGGCGCTTGCGCGCCTCCACTTTTTGCAGGAGTCCCGCGGCTGGACGAGAGGTTCGGCGCAAAGCTGCGCGGAATCTCCTGGCTTTCGTCTTCGTAGTTGAAGTGGCGGCCGTCGCCGTCCCCCGAGTTTCTCTGGTTTTGTTTTGCCCCATGGGCAGGGCGATACGCGGGCGTCGACCACGCAGGGCTCCGTCCACCCAGGTTTTCGACGAGCTGTGTCGGCACTTCTTCGAGGAAGCGCGAAGGAATGCTCATCTCTGGCACGTCGTTGCCGTAGCGGCGGCGATAATGGGCGCGGGTAAGGATAAGCGAGTTCATGGCGCGGGTCATTCCGACGTAGCAGAGGCGGCGCTCTTCTTCGAGCTCTTCGGGGCTGGAGAGCGTGCGTGAGTGCGGGAACAAGCCCTCCTCGAGGCCGGCGAGAAAGACCAGCGGAAACTCCAGGCCCTTGGCGGCATGCAGAGTCATGAGCGTGACGCGCGCGTTGGGATCGAACTGATCGGTGTCAGAAGCCAAAGCGGCGTGGTCAAGGAAATCGGCGAGGGTTTCACCGCGCTCCTCGGCGTCGTGAGCGGCGTTGGCGAGTTCCTTCAGGTTCTCAATCCGGCTGAAGGCCTCGGGCGTGCCCTCGGTTTCAAGAGCTTTGATGTAGCCAGTGCGGTCGATGAGGAAGCGAATGAGCTCTGGGAGAGTGGCGGAATCGCCGGGAGTGCGGAATGTTCCTTCGGGCCGTTCTCGTTTTGGAGCGGCTTCGCCAGCGGCGCTTGGCGGCGCCGGTGCCACCAGGAACGGCCGCTTTGGAGCGCTCTCCTCTGGTGAAAAGTGCGATGAATCCAGAAGCTGCAACTGATTCGCATCGCCACCGAAGTGTGCCTCGGCGTTTTCCAACCGGGAGACCGCCGAATCGCCTGCCGCTGCGCCAAAGCCAAATCCGGTATCGCCTTCGGTTGCGTGCGATTCCGCCACATCCGCCGCCAGCTTGCCTGCGAAATCGGGATCGAGCATGGTTTGCGCGTCGAGAATGAGCTGGCGGAAAGTATCGAGCGCCATGGAGGCGCGGATCGGAATCAGGCGGTTGGCGACGGCCGCAGCGATGGCGTCCCATGTGGACGTGCCGGTTTCGAGCGCAAGCCGTTCCACGGATTCAAGGGTTGTTTTGCCGATGCCGCGGGCGGGTGTGTTGATGACGCGCTGAAGCGCCATCGAATCGTGGGGATTGCGAATGAGGCGCAGGTAGGCGAGCAGATCTTTGATCTCGGCGCGCTCGTAAAAACTGAATCCCCCGACCATGGTGTAGCTGATGTTGTAGCGGCGCAGAGCCTCCTCAACCAGCCGCGACTGCGAGTTGGTGCGATAGAGCACGGCGCAATGGGGGCCGGCTCCGCCGCTTTCAGTTGTGGACGAGTCCTGTGCCTGGCGCAAAAACGCCTGAATCTTGTCGGCGATGAAGAGGGCTTCGTTTTCGCCGTCGGGAGCTTCGTAGTAGCCGATCAGCGACCCGCCCTGGCGATCGGTCCAGAGTTTCTTGCCCTTGCGGCGGATGTTGTTGGCGACGACGGCGCCGGCGGCTTCCAGGATAATCTGCGTCGACCGGTAATTCTGCTCGAGGCGGACGATGCGGGCGTTGGGAAAGTCCTTTTCAAACTCGAGAATGTTGCGGATGTCGGCGCCGCGCCAGGAATAAATGCTCTGATCCTCGTCGCCCACTGCGCAGACGTTTTTGTGCTCGTCGGCCAGCAGCTTCATTAGCTCGTACTGCGGGCGGTTGGTGTCCTGATACTCGTCGACCAATAGATATTGATAGCGGCGCTGGTAGCGCTCGCGGACTTCGCGTGAAGCCTTGAGCAGGCGGACGGCTTCGAGCAGCAGATCGTCGAAGTCCATGGCGTTGTTCTTGCGCAGTTCCTCCTGGTAGAGCTTGAAGATTTGGGCAATTCGCTCGCTGTTTGGGTCGTTGGAGCTGAGAAAAAATTCCTGCGGATCGACCATGTGGTTTTTGGCCCAGGAGATGCGGCTGAGCACTGAGCGCGGCGTCATTTGTTTGGTGTCGAGGCCAATGCGCTTCATGATCTGCTTGACGATGCCTTGCTGATCGTTTTCGTCGAAAATCGTAAATGCGCGTGTCAGGCCCTTGTCACCGATTTTGAGCGCCTCGACATCGCGCCGCAGGATGCGCACGCAGAGCGAGTGGAATGTTGAGATGAGCGGCTTCGCAAGTGATGAGTGGCCCAGGAGATGATCGACGCGCTCGGCCATTTCGCCTGCAGCTTTGTTAGTGAAGGTGACGGCCAGGATCGAGTCAGGCGCGATGTTCTTTTCCCGGACCAGCCATGCGATGCGATGAGTGATGACGCGGGTTTTCCCCGATCCGGCACCGGCCAGGATGAGCAGGGGGCCCTCGGTGGCCTCGACCGCGGCGCGCTGTTCGGGATTGAGATGGGCGAGGAGTTGATGCAAGGCGTCGAGTCCGGTGGGAAGGTTCCTGAATCTAGTTTACCGTTCCTCGCCGCGCGCCTGTTCTTAGGTTACGGTCGTGGTTGGCTCGGGTGTGGCGATGCGCAAGGAAGTCTTGATTTTGCTATACTTAATTTGTCCCGAGAGGGGTGGGGACTTATCCCGGAAGGGATGGGGCACCTCCCGGGAGTTCGGCTACCTCGCGAGAAGTAGCACCAGGACGAGGATGACGAGCGCTGTTATGAACCGCCAGTCGATGGCGATCATCACAGCAACCCGCATCCAGGACGATTTCTCATCCAATCGTCCTCACCTCCTTTGCGTTGGCACGGCCCGCAGGTCGTTCTCAGCGGCCTGCGGACCGACGGCCCGATCTTCCGGACCGATCTTTCGCCACCGCTTCCCACACACGCAAAAGAAGCGCAACCATTTTATAGACAGGATTTTGATTGGGAGCGTGCGAGCCGTCACACGCGAATGATGGGGCCGAGCTGGCATGGATCGGGACCCATTTGCAATTCCACGGCCACTCCGCTATGATCAATGGATACGCCCAACGGAAATTCCTGGGCTGTCATTAGCACCACGGCTTTTGGCTCCTGTTGACGAGGCAATGCAGCTTTCCGAAACGCTGCCCCTCCGGCCAGGAGTTCCGCGCAAGCGGGCTGGCAAAAGCGGTGGGAGACGAGGGAACATGGCATCTACCGGCAAGAATATTGCGAAGGCGCGCGCCGCTGTGACCAAGCCGGCGTATCCGCTGCCTGAAGCAGTGAATCTCCTGAAGCAAGTGAAGTACGCCAAGTTCGACGAGACCGTCGACCTGACGATGCGTCTGGGCGTGGACACGCGCCACGCCGATCAGATGGTGCGCGGCACAGTGGTGCTGCCGCACGGGCTGGGCAAGACCAAGACGGTGGCCGTGATCGCCGCGGGCGACCGGCAGAAGGAAGCCAAGGACGCGGGCGCCGACTTTGTGGGCGGCGAGGAGATGGTGGAGAAGATCCAGAAGGAAAACTGGACCGCGTTCGACGCGCTGATCGCCACTCCGGACATGATGAAGGTGGTGGGCCGCTTGGGCAAGGTGCTGGGACCGAAGGGGCTGATGCCGAATCCCAAGACTGGAACCGTGACCATGGATGTGGCCGCGGCGGTGAAGGAGATCAAGGCTGGCAAAGTGGAGTTTCGCGCAGACAAGACCAGCCTGGTGCACGTGCCCGTGGGCAAACTGAGCTTCGAGCCGCAAAAGCTCATCGACAACGCGACGGTGGTGATTACATCGATCGTGCGCGCGAAGCCTTCGGCGGCCAAGGGGAAGTACATCAAGAGCGTGACGCTGAGCTCGACCATGGGGCCGGGGGTGCCGCTGGATTCAGCGGTTGCGGATGCGGCAGGAAAACATTGAGACGCAGGGACTGAGGGACTAGGGACGTAGAGACTTGAGATCCCTGTTGCATCGGAGCGAAGAGATGGCAATTTCGAAAGCCAAGAAGGCAGAGAAGGTGAAGGGGCTGGCGGCTGAGCTGGCGACCTCGACCACCGCGATTGTGGGAACGTTCAGCAAGCTGACCGTGGCCAAGGATTACGAACTGCGTAAGGTGATTCGCGAGGCCGGCGGCAAATACCGCGTGGTGAAGAACAAGTTGGCCGCGATCTCGGGCTCGGGCACGCAGGTTGAAGCCGCGCTGAAGGGCTTGAAAGGCGTGAATTCGGTGGCGTTCACTGCAGCCGATCCCGTGGCTCTGGCCAAGGTGTTCGCCAAGTGGGCCGGCGAGAACGCCGCGGAATTTCATTTCAAGCTGGGCATTGTGGACGGCAAACTGCTAAGCGTGGACGAAGTGAAGGCGCTGGCCACCATGCCGGGCAAGGAAGAGATTTATTCGAAGCTGCTGTTCCTGATTAACGCGCCGGCGCAGCGGCTGGTGACGGTGCTGAATGCCACCAGTCGCGATTTGGCGGTAGTTCTGGGGCAGGGAGTGGAGAAAGAGAAGTTTGCTGGCGCGGCCTAGCCGCGCGAGCTCTTAGCCATCAGCTCTTGGTTTTTAGCTTCCTTATGCCGATGCTGGCGATCTTCGCTTAAGTCGGATTTCAGCTAAAAGCGAGTGGCTAAGACCTAATAGCTGGTTTTCAAGGATTTTGGCACGAAAGCAGTCGAAAGGGCGCTTGTCTGGCGCATCGGAAACTTTCCACTGCGTGGGTCGGAAGTTTGGACGAGTCTTTTGGGCTCGGCCAGCAAATTCTACGAATTTGATTGGAGAAGAACATGGCGGATATCGTGCAGTTGGAAGAGCAAATAGTGAGCCTGAGCCTGCTGGAAGCGGCGGCCCTGGTGAAGAAGCTGGAAGAGCGGCTTGGCGTTTCGGCTGCAGCAGCGGCTCCGGTGGCCGTGGCTGCGGCGGGCGGCGGCGCGGCGGCTCCGGTGGCCGAGGAAAAGACCGAATTTCAAGTCATTTTGAAGGACGCTGGTGCCAATAAGATCAATACCATCAAGGCGGTACGTGAAGTCACGTCCCTCGGGCTGAAGGAAGCCAAGGACCTGGTGGACGGAGCTCCCAAGGCGATCAAGGAAAACGCGACCAAGGAAGAGGCCGAGACCATCCGGAAGAAGTTTGAAGGCGTCGCGACCGTCGAGATCAAGTAACCTGTCGGAAAACGGTACGAGACTTGCAAGGCACGCCGGGACGCGCTACCATGTAGGTTGCGCGTCTCTACGGTTCCATCTCTTATCTCTAAGGGATGGACTGGCAGCACGGCGCACAGCGCAGCAGACTGGATCGGATCGAAGGATCGGTTAAGTTCTTTTTGGTCAATGGCTTTTCTTGAGGTCAGACAAGGCAGGCCGTTGATGAAGGTCGGGTAACTGGCAATTCGCGGCGGAAGCGGATTTTGCGATCGGCGAGGGCAATGGAAGAAAATTCGAAGGGGAGCACTGGCGAACAGCCGCGCTCGTGAGGCATTGCGTCCTTACGAGCTTCTTGTGTCTTCCAGGCGTCTTGCGCAGGGAATTTTCAGGGCTCCGGCAGGCGCAGGCACACAACTTCCCCGCACGGTTTCACCCGGATTTTGGGGATTAGCCGTTGTGCTCGCCTCTTCCAACTTGTGCGCAGTCTAGCGCACCTGCTCGTTGCACGCAATATCCACCTCGCGGTATTGACACGGCTCTCACAGAACCCGCTTGACCCGGGTTCAAAACGGCAAACCGGAATCCAGGAATTCCGGCAGCCGGGCAGCGCAGGAGCGAAACCGGAAGCGCAGGTCTCGCTGGTCCGTATCTTCGATTAATTCGCAAAAACGCCGGCGCCGCCGAGACTCGGGCGCGGGCACGGTGCGGCCATGCAATCGAGAGGCCGCCCCAAGCAACGAGGCTCAGGAGTGAACATGCCTAACGAGAAGCGCGCGATTCGCAGCCGGCTCGATTTTTCAAAGATTCCCACTGCCACCCAGATTCCCAACCTGATTGAAGTGCAGCGCCGCAGCTATGAGCGGTTCCTGCAGATGGACAAATTGCCCAACGAGCGCGACGACTCGGGGTTGCAGTCGGTGTTCGTTTCGGTGTTTCCGATTACCGACTTTCGCGGCATCTCGCAGCTTGACTTCGTGGATTTCGCCATCGGCAACTGGGAGTGCAAGTGCGGCCACCTGAAGGGGCTGCATCACCTGAGGACGGCCTGCGTTCATTGCGGTGCCATGGTGATCACCGATCCTTTTCTGCCCAGCGACGTGCTCTGCCAGAAATGCGGCACCTACAACAAGAACACGCCCGACTTCTGCAACAAGTGCGGCGACCCGGTGAGCCTGCAGTTGAAGTACGACCAGCAGGAGTGCGAAGAGCGGGGCATGACATTTTCTGCGCCGCTCAAAGTCACCGTCCGGCTGACCATCTACGACAAGGATGCAGAGACCGGGAACAAGACCATCCGCGACATTAAAGAGCAGGAGGTGTTCTTCGGCGACATCCCGCTGATGACGCCGAACGGCACGTTCATCGTGAACGGCACCGAGCGCGTGATCGTTTCGCAACTGCACCGTTCGCCCGGCGTGTTTTTTGAGACCGCCAACAATCGCACATACTTTCTGGGCAAGATCATTCCCTATCGCGGCTCGTGGGTGGAGTTCGAGTACGACCAGAAGAACACGCTCTATGTGCGCATCGACCGCAAGCGCAAGTTTCTGGGCACGATTTTCCTGCGTGCGCTCGGGTTGCGCTCAGACGAGGAGATCCTGAAGACCTTTTACACGGTCGACCGGCTGAACATTGCCGACGGCAAGCTGCAATGGGTGGTGCCGCAGGATGCCGCCAAGGGCACGCACCTGGTGGGCGTGAAGCCGGCGCACGGGATCAAGCATGGCAGCGAGGAGATTGCGCACACCGGACGCAAGATTACGCCGCATGCGCTGAAGGCGCTGCGCGCCGCCGGCATCGACAAGGTGGAAGTAGAGGCCGCGGAGCTGGATGGCGCGTGGACCGCTGCCGACGTGGTGGACACGTCGACTGGCGAAGTGGTGGTGGAAGCCAACGTGGAGCTGACCGCAGACCGGCTGCACAAGGTGATGGCATCGGGCGCGACAACGTTCGAAGTGTGCTTCCCCGATCGCGACGACGTGGGCAATATCATCTCCAACACGCTCAAGCGCGACTCGGTGCACAAGCCGGAAGAGGCGCTGATCGAAATCTACCGCAAGCTGCGCCCGGGCGACCCGCCCACGCTGGACACGGCGACGGCGCTGTTCGAGGGCATGTTCTTCGATCCGCGCAAGTACGACTTCTCGCGTGTGGGACGGCTGAAGTTCAACATCAAGCTCTACGAAAACCAGGACGCCACGCCGCTGGATCATCGCACTCTGACGGCGGAGGATTTCTACGCGACGATCCGCTACCTGCTCAAGCTGCGCAAGAACATTGGCATGGTGGACGACATCGACCACCTCGGCAACCGCCGCGTGCGCGCGGTGGGCGAGCTGATGGAAAACCAGTTCCGCATCGGCCTGGTGCGCATGGAGCGCGCCATCAAGGAAAAGATGAGCGTGTATCAGGAGCTGAACACGGCCATGCCGCACGACCTCATCAACGCCAAGCCGGTGATGGCGGCGATCCGCGAGTTCTTCGGAAGCTCGCAGCTCTCGCAGTTCATGGACCAGACCAATCCGCTGTCGGAGATCACGCACAAGCGGCGGCTTTCGGCGCTGGGACCGGGCGGACTGTCGCGCGAGCGCGCCGGATTCGAAGTGCGCGACGTGCATCCGACGCACTACGGGCGCATTTGCCCGATCGAGACGCCGGAAGGGCCGAACATCGGTCTTATTAGTTCTCTCTCGTGCTTTGCGCGCATCAACGAGTACGGATTCATCGAGTCGCCTTACCGCAAGGTGAAGGACTCCAAGATTCTCGATTTCGTTGAGATCGTGAACGCGGGCGAGAGTGGACTGCGCGTAGGCGATCACATCGAGAAGGACGAAGCTGCGAAGCTGAATGCGCAACTGAAGAAGCAGGGCAAGCGCACCATCGACTCGATTCCCTACAGCTTCTACCTTTCTGCGTGGGAGGAAGACCGGCACACCATTGCGCAGGCCAACATCGACTTCAACGACAAGGGCGAGATCACCGAGGACCTGGTGAATGCGCGCCGGCAGGGCAACTTTGTGCTGGTGAACCGAACCGAGGTGGACTACATCGACGTCAGCCCGAAGCAACTGGTTTCAGTGGCCGCGTCGCTGGTGCCGTTCCTGGAGCACGATGACGCCAACCGCGCGCTGATGGGCGCCAACATGCAACGCCAGAGCGTGCCGCTTCTGGCGGCTGAAGCACCGCTGGTGGGCACGGGCATGGAGGGCGTGACCGCGCGCGACTCCGGCGCCGTGATTCTGGCCAAGCGCAACGGCATTGTGGATTCAGTGGACTCGGAGCGCATTATCGTGCGCGTTGAGGGTGAGCACCATCCCACGCAGCTTTCGCGCGAGGTGGGTTCCGACATTTATCAGCTCATCAAGTTCAAGCGCTCGAACCAGAACACGTGCATCAATCAGAAGCCGGTGGTGCGCGAGGGTGAGCGCGTGGTGAAGGGCCAGGTGATTGCCGACGGCCCCTGCACCGAGCAGGGCGAGCTGGCGCTGGGCCGCAACGTGCTGGTGGCTTTCATGCCGTGGCGCGGATACAACTTTGAGGACGCGATCCTGATCAGCGAACAACTCGTGCGCGAGGATTATTACACCAGTGTGCACATTGAGGAGTTCGAAATCGAGGCCCGCGACACCAAGCTGGGCCCCGAGGAAATTACGCGCGACATTCCCAACGTGAGCGAGCATGCACTGCGGGATCTGGACGAGAGCGGAGTGATCCGCATCGGCGCCCAGATCGGCCACGGCGACATTCTGGTGGGCAAAGTGACGCCCAAGGGCGAAACACAACTCACACCGGAAGAAAAGCTGCTGCGCGCGATCTTCGGTGAAAAGGCCGGAGACGTGCGCGACGCTTCGCTCACCTGTCCTCCGGGCATCGAGGGCACAGTGGTGGACGTGCGCATCTTCAGCCGCAAGGGCCAGGAGAAGGACGAGCGCGCCAAGATTATCGAGGGCGAGTACGTGGCCAAGCTCGAAAAGAACCTGGGCGACGAGATCCGCATTCTGACCGACGAGCGGTTGAAGCGGCTGGAGGCAATCCTTGGCGGCAAGGAAGTGCTGGCCGACCTGCACGACGAGCGCACCAACAAGCGCCTGATCGTGAAGGGCGCGATCCTGGACCGCGACACCATCGAGCGCATCTCTACGAAGAATTTGAAGCGCATCCGCTATAACGATAAGGATCCACGCGTCAACGAGCAGATCGACGAGATCGAAGAGATGACTTCGCGGCAGATCGAAGTGCTGCGCAAGATCACCAACGAGAAGGTAGCCAAGCTGCAGAAGGGCGACGAACTGCCTCCGGGTGTGATCAAGCTGGTGAAAGTGTACGTGGCCATGAAGCGCAAGCTGAGCGTGGGCGACAAGATGGCCGGCCGCCACGGCAACAAGGGCGTGATC
>Ga0335074_10009818_pt1 | contig 13377 bp, 18 predicted proteins | sample Lox_Sample_23_FD_206715 | JGI IMG/M metagenome (GOLD analysis project Ga0335074, IMG submission 206715) | Soil microbial communities from Loxahatchee National Wildlife Refuge, Florida, United States - Lox_Sample_2.3 | ecosystem: Environmental > Terrestrial > Soil > Wetlands | place: USA...
GGGAAACCGTGAGAAACGGGTCAGTGCAAGATGGGGATAGATGGACCGGGCGGCGCGGTTGTCCCGGACTCCCGGAGCGGCGCCGGATTCTATCCCACGGCATCGGTCGCGTCCCTCGCGTCAGGGTCGAGCGGGGACTGAATCGGCATTTTCTCTTTGCCTGCGGATATCTGAGGCTTTCCTCGCCACTTCTCCACAGCGCCCTCGGGACAAGCGCGTGAGCCGCTTTCACCTGCATCTCGTCTCGGATTCGACGGGTGATACCGTGCATTCGGTGGCGCGCGCCTGTCTCGTGCAATTCGAAGGTGCCGAAGCGGTCGAGCATATCTGGTCGATGGTACGGACCAAGAGCCAGATCGAGCGGGTGATCGCCGGTGTCGAGGCCAATCCCGGCGTCGTGCTCTACACCCTTGTCAACGAGATGTTGCGTGCGCCGCTGGTCGAAGGCTGCCGCAAGCTGCAGGCGCCGGCGATCCCGGTGCTCGATCCCGTCATTGGCGCATTGGCGACGTATCTCGGCCGGCAAAGCCGCGGTCTGCCCGGCCAGCAGCATCTCCTAGACACCGAATATTTCCAGCGCATCGACGCCATGACCTTTGCGCTCAATCACGATGACGGCCAGTCGGCTTGGGGCCTCAACGAGGCCGATGTGATCCTGGTCGGTGTCTCCCGCACCTCGAAGACGCCGACCTGCATCTATCTCGCCAATCGCGGCATCAAGGCGGCGAATGTGCCGATCGTTCCAAGGATGAGCTTGCCGCCGGAGCTCTTCGGCGCGACACGGCCGTTGATTGTCGGACTCACCAATGATCCTGAGCGGCTGATCCAGGTGCGGCGCAACCGCCTCACCACGCTCCATCAGGAAGAGCGCACCGACTATACCGATATCGAAGCGGTGCGCGACGAAGTCGCGGCCGCGCGGCGTCTCTTCGCCGAGCGTCACTGGCCGGTGATCGATGTGACGCGCCGGTCGATCGAAGAAACCGCCGCCGCGATCCTGAAGCTCATCGCGCGCCGCCACGGTCAGGACGGATGACAGGCTTCTCGGCGCTACCACTCGTCCTCGCTTCTTCCAGCCGCACCCGGGCACGCCTTCTTCAAGAGGCGGGCCTCGCCGTTACCTGCGACCCCGCGGCCATCGACGAAGCCGCCATGAAGGCGCGTTGCCGCGCTGAAGGTAAAGACGCCGCCGCCTGTGCCGCGTCGCTTGCCGACGCCAAAGCGGCTTGCGTTGCCGAGCGCCATGAAGGCGTGCTGGTGATCGGTGCCGATCAGCTGCTGGTCTCAGGTGAAGATTGGTTCGACAAGCCGCAGGACCGTGTCGCGGCGCGTCGGCAGCTGCTGCGGCTGCGCGGCAAACCGCATGAGCTGGTGACAGCCATCGCGGTCTGGCGCGACAATCGACCGATGTGGCGCCATGTCGAGCGGCCGCGTCTCCTCATGCGCGATTTCAGCGACGATTTTCTCGATGCTTATCTCGCCGCTTCCGGCGATGGCATTCTCGCCTCGGTCGGTGCTTATCAGCTGGAGCATCTCGGCACGCAGCTGTTCGAGCGCATCGACGGCGATTATTTCTCGATCCTGGGCCTGCCTTTGTTGCCGCTGCTCGGCTTCCTGCGCGCGGCCGGTGCGGTGTGCCGATGATTCGCGCCGGGGTGATGGGCTGGCCGGTCGAGCATTCGCGCTCGCCGGCGCTGCACGGTTTCTGGCTCGAGCAGTATCGGATCGCCGGCGACTATGTGCTACTGTCGGTGCCGCCGGAGCGGCTCGAGGCGGCGTTGCGCGCGTTGCCTGTCGATGGATTTGCCGGCTGTAACCTCACTCTGCCGCATAAGGAAGAGGCGCTTCGGCTGGTCGACTGCGCCGATGCGACAGCGCGCCGGATCGGTGCCGTCAATACCATCGTCGTTGCTGCCGATGGCACGCTCGAAGGGCGCAACACCGACGCTTTCGGCTTTCATGAGAATCTGGCGACAAGTGTGCCGGGATGGCGCGCGGCGTCCGGGCCGGCAGTCGTGCTCGGCTCCGGCGGCGCAGCGCGCGCCGTGGTCGCTTCCCTGCTCGACCGGAGCGCGCCCGAGATCCGGCTCCTCAACCGTCACCGCGAGCGCGCTGAAGCGTTGGCTGCGGCGCTCGGCGGACCGATCACCATACTCGACTGGGAGGAACGCGCGTCGGCGCTCGATGGCGCGGCGCTGCTCGTCAACGCTACCAGCCTGGGTCAAGCGGGCCAGCCGCCGCTCGCGCTGGCGCTCGATGCCTTGCCGAAAGGCGCTGTCGTCAACGACATCGTCTATGTGCCGCTGGAGACGCCGCTGCTGGCAGCCGCTCATGCGCGCGGGAACAGCGTGGTGGACGGACTCGGCATGCTGCTGCATCAGGCGCGGCCGGCTTTCGCCGCCTGGTTCGGGGTCATGCCCGAGGTCACGCCGGAATTGCGCCGGCGCATCATGGCAGGCTCGGCACAGCGATGATCGTCCTCGGTCTTACCGGTTCGGTCGGCATGGGCAAGAGCACGGCGGCGGCGATGTTCCGGCGGCTCGGTATCCCCGTCCATGACAGCGATGCGGCGGTTCACCGGCTGTTGGCGCGAGGCGGCGCGGCGGTCAAAGCGGTGGCCGCGGAATTCCCGGGCGTAGTGCGCGCCGAAGGCGGCATCGATCGCACCGCGCTTGGCGCTCGGGTGTTCGGCGATGCGGCGGCGCTGAAACGCCTCGAGCACATCCTCCATCCGCTGGTGCGCCAGAGCCAGCAGCGTTTCCTTGCAGCGTCTCGCGCCGCGCGCCGGCCGCTCGTCGTTCTCGACATACCGTTGCTCTATGAGACGGGCGCGGAGCGGCGCTGTGACGCAGTGGTCGTGGTCTCTGCTCCGCCTTTTCTGCAGCGCGCCCGGGTGATGGCGCGCCCGGGCATGACCGAGGCGCGGTTCCGCGCCATTCTGGCGAAGCAGATGCCCGATGCGCAAAAGCGCCGGCGCGCCGATTACATCCTCCCGAGCGGCCTTGGCCGCGCCGTCACCTTCCGCCGGTTGCAGCGCCTCGTCGGCGAGTTGCGCCGCCCGCGTCACTCCGGCGCTTGCCTCGCGGAGTCCGGCTGAGGCAGACTGAGCGCCATGCGCGAAATCGTGCTCGACACGGAAACCACGGGTCTTGATCCCGCGGAGGGCCATCGCGTCGTCGAGGTTGCCGGCGTCGAGCTCTTCAACCACGTGCCGACCGGGCGCGTCTTCCACCGCTACGTCAACCCGGAGCGCGACGTCTCCGCCGAGGCGACCGCGGTGCACGGGCTCACCGCCGAATTCCTGGCGCAGCACCCGCCCTTCGGCGCCATTGCCGGAGAGCTGCTGGCGTTTCTCGCCGGCGACAGGCTGGTGATCCACAATGCGGAATTCGACCTGCGCTTCCTCAATGCCGAGCTGAAGCGCCTCGATCTGCCGCAGCTTTCCTCCGACTGCGAAGATACGCTGTTGCTGGCGAGGAAGCGCTTCCCCGGCGCGCCGGCCAGTCTCGACGCGCTGTGCCGTCGCTTCGCCATCGACCTGACGCAACGCACGAAGCACAGCGCGCAGCTCGATTGCGAGCTGCTGGCTGCGGTCTATCTCGAGCTCGTCGGCGGTCGTCAGCCGGGCCTTGATCTTGCCGTGACCGGCGTCATCGCGGGCGCTCTTTCCGTGGTCGAGCGCCCTGCCCGCCCGCCGCGCCCGCATGCGCCGAGCGCCGAAGAGCTCGCGGCGCATGTGGCGTTGCTTGCGAAGATCAAAGAGCCGATTTGGATGCAGTCGCCAGTTGTCAGTCCCCCATGATCAGTTTCATCTGTACTGACAACTGAGGGCTGACAACTGAAAGCTTTCCCTACGCAGTCGCCACCGGCTGCGGCATTTGTCCTGCCGCTTGCTGGCGGCGCAGCAGTTCGGCGAAATCCACGGGATGGAGCAGCAGCGGCGGGAAGCCGCCCTCCCGCGTGGCGTTGGCAATGATGCTGCGCGCAAACGGAAACAGGAGCCGCGGCGTCTCCACCAGCAGCAGCATCGGCAATATCTCGCGCGGCGCATTGCGCACCGTCACCACCGCTGCATAGGCGAGCTCGGCGACGAAAACCGCTTCGCCGGCGACGGCCGCATTGGCGTTGACGGTAAGCGTCACCTCATAGATGTCCTCGCCCAGCGTCTGCGCTTTGACGTCGACGCCGAGCTGCACCTCCGGCGGCTCCTTCTGCTGCAGCAGACTATGCGGGGCGCGCGGATTCTCGAAGGAGAGATCCTTGATATATTGCGCGTTGACGATGAGCTGATGCCCCGCCGCGCCGTTGCCGCCTTGTATCGCCGCGCCGCCTGACTGATCCGACATGAACCGCTCCCTCTTTCGAGGCCGCTGGCTAGCACGGATGGCCGGTGCGATACAAGGCGAGTCGTCGATCCCTGACGCGGCATGTCTCAAACCGCATCGTCGGCCGCGGGTCGATGCGGCTGTTGCTTGCCCTTTGCCCAGCTCGGCCCTATTTAGGAGTGAGCGCGGCCCCCAAACCAGGCGAATAGTGATGGGCGACGGCTATCAATTCATCGACATCATTGTTTTTGCGGTGATTGCCGGACTCCTCGTGTTGCGCTTGAGGAGCGTGCTCGGACGGCGCACCGGCACCGAGCAGCGGCGCGAGCCTTTCCAGCCGCCTGCGGGGGAGACGCCGGCGGAGAAAGTGGTCGCCTTGCCGCCGCGCGGCCGGGTGACGTCGCCGGCGACGCCGCCGGAGGCGCCGGCGCCGCTGGCGCTCGGGCTTGGGCAGCTCAGGGATGCCGACAGGAGCTTCGACGAGAAGCGTTTCCTCACCGGGGCGCGCGCCGCTTTCGAAATCATCGTCAATGCTTTCGCCAAGGGCGACACGGCGGCGCTGCAGCCCTTGTTGAGCCCGGATGTCTTTGCGTCCTTCGCCAACGCGATCCGTACCCGCCAGGCGCAGCATGAGACCCTCACCACCAATCTCCTCAGCATCAAGACCATCGAAATCGCCGAGGCCGGTCTCGACGGCGATACGGCGCATGTGACGGTGCGGTTCGTCTCCGATCAGACCCATGTCACGCGCGCGGCCGACGGCTCCGTGGTCGAAGGCAATCCCGATCAGGTCGAGGAGAAGACGGATCTCTGGACCTTCGCCCGGCCGGTTCGCTCTCGCGATCCCAATTGGACGCTCGTTGCCACGCACAGCTCGTGAGCGCGCCGCGGCGTTTCTGCTGTTGTTCGCGCTCTTTGCCTGCACGCCACGCCCGCCGCCGCCCGATCATCTGACTTTGTCGCCGGCGAGCTTCGCCGCGCTGCCCCAATGGCCCCAGGACGGGACCGCCGCGGCGCTGTCAGCCTTTGCCCGCTCCTGCGTCCAACTCGCCAAAGCGCCGCCGACCGCGGCGTTCGGCGTTGCCGGCACCGCCGCCGACTGGCAGTCGGCCTGCGCCGCATTGCCGCAGAGCGCCGACGATGCGGCGGCGCGGCGCTATTTCGAAACCTGGTTCGTGCCGTGGCTCGCCGGCAATAACGGCGCGACCGAAGGACTCTTCACCGGCTATTACGAGCCCGAGCTCGCCGGCGCGCGGCACCCCGGACCCGGTTTCACCACACCGCTGCTGAAACGCCCGCCCGATCTCGTCATGGTCGATCTCGGCCTTTTCCGGCCCGTGCTGCGCGGCCAGCGCATCGCCGGCCGCGTCGTGGATGGCCGGCTCGAGCCGTATCAGGACCGCGCTCAGATAGAGAGCGGTGCGCTCGAGCGTTACCACCTGCCGCTGGTCTGGGTGGCCGATCCGGTCGACGCTTTCTTCCTCGAAATCCAGGGCTCCGGCCTCATTCAACTGCGCGACGGCAATACCGTGCGGGTTGGGTATGACGGTCAGAACGGGTGGCCCTACGTGCCCATCGGCCGGTTGCTGGTGGATCGCGGCGCGCTCACCAAAGAGAACGTGTCGCTGCAAACGATCCGCGCGTGGATCGCGGCGCATCCCGCCGAAGGCCGCGCGCTGATGGACGAAAACCCCTCCTATGTCTTCTTCCGCGAGATCACGGGGGATGGTCCACTCGGCAGCGAGGGCGTTGTGCTCACGCCGGGACGCAGCCTCGCCGTCGATCGGCGTTTCGTGCCGCTGGGCGTGCCGGTTTTCCTCGATGCCGGTGACGGGATCCAGCGCCTGATGGTGGCGCAGGACACGGGCGGCGCCATCAGCGGGCCGGTGCGCGGCGATGTTTTCTGGGGTACCGGCGCCGAGGCCGAGACGCGCGCCGGGCCGATGAAGGCGCGCGGTCGCTATTTCCTCCTGCTACCGAAAGGCGTGTCGCCGACCTCGTGAGCACGCGACATTACGCCGGCAATTCATAGCCGATGGCGCTCTCGATGGCGCAGACGCGCTGCACGGCCGGGCGCGCCATCATCCGGTCATGATGCGCCGAGAGGTTGGGAAAGGTGCCGGGCGCCGGCTTCAGCGAGCGCTGAAGCCGCCAATAAAGCCGGAACAGATGGATATCCGCGATCGAATACCGCCCGACCACCCATTCCTTGTCGCCCAGTCGCCGATCGGCGATGCCATAGACCTCTTTCGCATAATCGATGCCGCGTTGGCGCGCCGGGTGCAGCGTTGCGGCGATAAACGACATCCAGGCGACGATTTGCGCCTCGGCTTCGATATCGTCTTTTGGCAGCAGCGCCGCCTCGGGAAAGCGGCGGCCGAGATAGTAGAGGATGCCCGCGACCTCGGTCAGCGGCCTTCCATCGATGAGCAGCGTTGGCACCTTGCCTTCGGGGTTGATGGCCAGGAATTCGGGCAACCGGTGCTCGCGCTTGACGAAGGAGAGCGGGCGGGCGTCGAAGGCCGCGCCGACCTCGTGCAGGCCGATATGGACGGCCATAGAGCTGGCGCCGGGCGAAAAATAGAGCGTGAACATTGCGGCCTCCCTGATCGTCGATCGCTAAAATCTTCCCAAATGCGCGCAAATTGACATCGCCGAAACCCGGTGAAATAGAGTATTGCCTCGCCCGTTATCTTGGCGGGCCCTGACCCGCGGAAAACCGTCCGCCGCAAACCCCTTGAGGAAACCGACGATGAGCCAGCGCACGCACCTTATGGCAGCGCTCCTGACGCTGCCGATCCTCACCGGGCTCGCCCTGCCGGCGTTTGCCCAGCACGACTGGCACGACGATCACCACGATGATCACCACGACGACCACGGTTGGCACGGCGATCATCACTACCATGATTTCCACGGCCATGATTTTCATCATTTCACCGCTTTCGAGCTAGAGATCTGGCGCGGTGGGCATTGGGTGCATGATTGGCACGACGGCCGCTTCGGCTGGTGGTGGTTCGCCGATGGCTATTGGTATTGGTATCCGGTGCCGGCCTATCCCTATCCCACTTATGTGCCGGCCGTGGTGGCGCCACCGCCGGTGGTGGTGCCGGCTGCGCCGCCGCCCGCCCCTGTCGTCGTAGCGCCGCCGCCGCCGGCGCCCGCCCCAACCGGTGCGCCGCCCTCACAATCCTGGTATTATTGCGAAAGTTCCAAGGCTTACTATCCCTATGTCTCGACCTGTGACACGCCCTGGCAGCAGGTACCGGCCCGGCCCGGCCCCTGAGTCACGGGGAGATGAGGGGCGCTCGTGCCGTATAATCGCTATACTGTGTTAAAGGGGAGCCTCAGGAGGAGGAGATGATGGTCAAGCGACTTGCCGCGAAAGCCGGCTTCGCGATGGCAGGCTTGGTCCTGGCCGCCGGTATCGCTGTTGCCCCCGCCGCCGCCGCGCATGTCGTCGTCGGCGTGGGCATCGGCGTGCCGCTCTATCCGCCCCCTTATTATTACGGCTATCCGCCGCCGCCGGTGGTCTATGCGCCGCCGCCCGTGGTCTACGCCCCGCCGCCGGTCGTCGTCTCGCCCGCAGTTCCCGCTTATGTGCAGCAGCCGTCGCAGACCTGGTATTATTGCGACAACCCGCAGGGCTACTACCCCTACGTCAATTCGTGCAATAGCGGCTGGCGCCAGGTACCGGCTTCACCGCAATCGAGGTAACGCGGAGACCGTAACGTGAAGCACAATAGAGCGATGATTGGCGCCGTGGCGGCGCTTGCGCTGCTATCGGGCTGCGCCTCGGCGCCCATGGGCCCGAGGGTCGCGGTGATGCCGGCGCCGAACAAGCCGTTCTCTGTGTTCGAGCAGGAGGATGCGGAGTGCCGCAACTTCGCACAATCGCGCAGCGCCGGCGTCGCTGAAGCCTCGAACAACCAGCAATTCGGCACCGCGGTGCTCGGCACCGTGCTCGGCGCCGGGTTGGGCGCCGCCATTGGCGGCGGTCAGGGCGCCGCGATTGGCGCCGGTGCGGGCGCGCTCGGCGGCACGGCGGTCGGCTCGAACGCGGCAGCGCGCGGCACCATGACGGCGCAGCAGTTCTACGACAATGCCTACTCGCAATGCATGTATGCGAAGGGCAACCAAGTGCCGGGTTTCGTCCCGGCGGCCTCAGCGCCGCCGCCGAGTTATCCGCCGCCGCCTGGACCGCCGCCGGGTTATTCGCCGCCGCCCGGGCCGCCGCCGGGTTATCCGCCGCCGCCCCCGCCGCCGCAATAGACGCGACGCCCTCGTTCTAAGCCGAGGCCGGCCGCTGCGCGCGTCTTGCATTCGGCGCCGCGCCTGACCATGCTGCTCCCGCCGGCGCGGGCGTTTGCGGCAAGCGGGTACGCCCTTTGGTAGCCGCGCGTGCTGCCGCACCGCGCTCGCCGAGGGAGCTCGCTCGTCAATGCCGCCAGTGCCGATCCGCGTCGGTCTTTTCGTCACCTGCCTCGTCGATCTCTTCCGCCCAAGCGTCGGCTTCGCCGCGGTGAAGCTGCTGGAGGATGCCGGCTGCAGCGTCGAGGTGCCGGCGACGCAGACCTGTTGCGGTCAACCGGCCTACAACTCGGGCGACAAAGCGGATGCCAAGACGATTGCCCGCCAGGTGATCGACGCCTTCGAGGGCTTCGACTATGTCGTCGTGCCGTCGGGCTCCTGCGGCGGCATGATCAAGCACCATTATCTCGAACTGTTCGCCGACGAGCCCGCCAGCTATCAGCGCGCGCAGCATCTGGCAAAGCGGACTTACGAGCTCGTCTCCTTCCTCGCCGATGTGCTGAAGCTGGAGCGTGTCGACGCCCGCTATGACGGGGTCGCGACATATCATGATTCCTGCTCGGGCCTGCGCGAGCTTGGCGTCAAGCAACAGCCGCGCAAGCTGCTGGCGAGCGTCGCCGGCCTGTCGCTCACGGAGCTGCCAAGCGCCGAGATTTGTTGCGGGTTCGGCGGCACCTTCTGTATCAAATATCCCGCAATCTCGGATCGGATGGTTGCCGACAAAGCGGCCGATATCGTCGCAACCGGCGCCGATACGCTGCTCGCCGGCGATATGGGCTGCCTCCTCAACATGGCAGGAAAGCTGACGCGGCTCGGCAAGGATGTCCGTGTCCGTCACGTCGCCGAAGTGCTCGCCGGCATGACCGGCGAGATGCCGCCGATCGGCGCCCGCCGGCCGGAGCACCCCTGATGCAGCCGACCAGCCACGCCTTCAAGGAGAATGCGCGCGAAGCGCTGGGCAACGCCAATCTGCAAAAGGCGCTGACCCTGATGCGCACCGGCTTTCCCGAGCGCCGCACCGCGGCGATCGCCCGGCTGCCGGAGTTCGAGGCGCTGCGCGAGGAAGCAAAGGCGATCAAGAATCATGTGCTCGAGCATCTCGACTTCTATCTCGAGACGTTCGAGCAGCAGGTGACGGCGCGCGGCGGCCAGGTGCATTGGTGCCGCACGCCCCAGGAGGCGCGCGAGACGGTGCTGGCGATCTGCCGCCGCCTCGATGCCAAGACGGTCACCAAAGGCAAGACGATGATCGCCGAGGAGATCGCCCTCAACGACTATCTCGAGGAAAACGGCGTCACCCCGGTCGAGACCGATCTCGGCGAGTACATCATCCAGATCCGCAAGGAATATCCGAGCCACGTCATCGCCCCGGCGATCCATTTGGTCAAAGAGCAGGTCGCGGCAAGCTTCCGCGCGACGCACACCGATCTCGATCCCGATCGGGTCCTGGACGAGGCGCCGACGCTCGTCGCCGAGGCGCGCGCGGTGTTGCGACAGAAATTCCTCGCCGCCGATGTCGGCATCACCGGTGCCAATTTCTGCATCGCCGAAACCGGCTCGACGATCATCGTCACCAACGAGGGCAATGGCGATCTGACGCAGACGCTCACCAAGGCGCATATCGTGCTCGCCAGCCTCGAGAAGCTGGTGCCGACGCTGGAAGACGTCTCGACCATCCTGCGGGTTCTCGCGCGTTCGGCGACGGGTCAGGAATTCTCCACCTACACCACGGTGTCGACCGGGCCGCGCCGGCCGGAAGACACGGACGGGCCCGGCGAGTTCCATGTCGTGTTTCTCGACAATGGCCGCAGCGCCATGCTGGGCACCGAGTTCCAGGACATGCTGCGCTGCATCCGCTGCGGCGCCTGCATGAATCACTGCCCGGTCTATGCCACGGTCGGCGGGCATGCCTATGGCTGGGTCTACCCCGGGCCGATGGGCGCGGTGCTCACGCCGACGTTGGTGGGCATCGGCGAGGCCGGGCATCTGCCCAACGCATCGACCTTTTGCGGGCGCTGCGAGAGCGTCTGCCCAATGAAGATCCCGTTGCCGAAGATGATGCGCCATTGGCGCGAGCGCGAGTTCGAAAAGCAGCTCTCGCCCGCCGCCTACCGCTACGGGCTGAAGCTCTGGGCCTTTTTCGCGTCGCGTCCGCCGCTTTACCGAGCGGCGACGGCGCTCATGACGCGTCTCCTGGGTTGGGTCGGCGGACCGCGCGGCCGCTTCCGCTCGCTGCCTTTGGCGCAAGGCTGGACCCAAGGGCGCGACATGCCGGCACCCGAAGGCCGCAGCTTCATGAGCCTTTGGGCGGAGCGGCGGAAGAATGGCGAGGCGGCATGAGCGAGGCGCGCGACCAGATCCTTGGGTCGATCCGACGCTCGCTGAAGCGCGGGCCGCTCGAAGAGACGCGCCGCACCGGGCTCGAGCAGCGATTGACCGCGCATCGGCGCAATCTCGTGCCGGCGCGTGCCGCCGCGTTGCCGCAGGCGGAGCAGATCGATCTCTTCCTCAAAATGGCGGAAGAGGTGCAGACGACCGCCATCCGCGTTGCGCGCGCGGCCGATGTGCCGGCGGCCGTCGCCGATTATCTCTCGCAGCGCAATCTGCCCTCGCGCCTTGTCATGACGCCCGATCCACAGCTCGACGACATTCCCTGGGGCGACCGGCCGATGCTCGAGATCCGCCGCGGCCGCGCGGAGGATCGCGATCAGGTCGGTGTCACCGCCTGCTTCGCTGGCATCGCCGAGACCGGCACTTTGATGCTGATCTCGGGTCCCGAGAGTCCGACGCGCAACAATTTCCTGCCGGATACGCATATCGTCGTGATCCGCGGCCAGCAGGTGGTGGCGAGCTACGAAGAGGGCTGGACGCGGCTGCGCGGCAAGGCGATGCCGCGCACCGTCAACTTCATCACCGGGCCGTCGCGCACCGGCGATATCGAGCAGCGCCTCGAGCTCGGTGCGCACGGACCGCGACGGCTGCATATCGTGCTCATCGATGACGAGGCGGCATCCTAGCCGCGACGAGCGCGCGCTCTGGCTTGCGGCCATGCGCGACGTGGCGCGGCTCGACCCCGCCGCGCCGCCGCCGGCGCCGCCCGACGAACCGCCGCCGCGCAAGCGAACCGCGCCGCGCGCGCCCGAAGCCGCGTCGCGCGATCTTGCCGGCCGCGCCGTCTCCGGTCTCGACCGGCGCAGCGCCGAGAAGCTGCGCCGCGGCGAGCTTCGCCTTGAAGCGCGCCTCGATCTGCACGGCATGACGCAGGACGAGGCGCATCGCGCGCTCGCGGGCTTTGTCGCGCGGGCGCAGGAAGCGGGCAGGCGCTGCGTCCTGGTGATCACCGGCAAAGGCAGCGGCGAGCGCGGCGGCGTGTTGCGCGCGGCGGTGCCGCGCTGGCTCGGCGAAGCGCCGGTTCGCGGCCGCGTGCTGGCGACCGCCCCGGCGCAGCCCAGGGATGGCGGCGCCGGCGCGCTCTATGTCCTGCTGCGGCGCCGGCGATGACGCCGTTCGGCGAGCGGCTGCGGCAGCTGCGCAGCGAGCGCGGCATGAGCCTCAAGGAGATGGCCGAGGCGCTCGGCGTCTCGGCGGCTTATCTCTCGGCGCTGGAGCATGGGCGGCGCGGCCGGCCGACCCATGCGATGGTCGTTGCGATCTGCGCGCAGCTCAACATCATCTGGGACGAAGCGGACGAGCTGCACCGGCTCGCGCGGCTATCCCATCCGCGCGTCACCGTCGACACGGCCGGGCTGTCGCCGGCCGCGACCGAGCTCGCCAATCTGCTGGCCGAGCGCATCCGCAAGCTGCCGCCCGACCGCGTCGCGCGTCTCCTCGACCTTTTGAAAAGCGCGCCCACCGCGCCGCCGCGGCGCCGGCGCCGAGCCGGATGACAGCTTCACTTGTCTAGAGAAGCTCGCCGGCGGGAGAGAGACAATCCTCCAAGACCACCCGCCGCAGCTCCTTCAGCCCGGTGATCAGCGAGAAGGCGACATCGCGCGCGAGCTTGCCATGCTCGAAGATGTGGCCGGCGAGCACCATGTTGACCGCCTCGCCGTCAGTCGAGAGCGGCAGGCTGATGCGCCGCGTCAGCATCGGCGCGCTCCGCCCGCGCAGCATGAAAGCGTTTTCGGTGTACATCGGTTGCCGCCGCTTCGCCATCTCCGTGTAGATGCCCAGGACATAGCCGCGATAGCCCGCACGGTCCGGCAGCACCTCGTCGATGAATTTGCCGGTGGGCTCGCCGCCCGCGTCGCGCCAGAAAACATCGCCGACACGGCGATAGCGGAAACGTGGCTCGCCCTCGGACCAGATCACATCAAGGAGCATGGTGTGAGGCCAGATCTCGCCGGCGAGCTCGAGCGGGTCGATATCGGCACGGCACGGCATCGCCCGGCCCCGCTTCTTGCTGAGCCAGTGCCGATAGAGTCCGTCGAGCGGCGGGTCGAGCAGGATGCCGTGCAAGCCCAGTCTCCACCATCGCGGGCGCGATCGCCCCATAATGCCCGCACAGATCATAACGCCGTGCCGCCGAATCGAGCAAAAATTCACCCGCAATTTTGCTAAATCTGTAGGAGATTTATCTTCAGAGCCCGGCGATTCCGACTAAACTTCCGTCCTGTCGCATTTGCGGGGCTTGCGCGATGAGTCTTTCTGTTCTGGTTATCGACGACAGCAATGTCGTCCGCCACACCGTCGAGCGGACCTTGAGCGCTGCGGGGTATTCGGCGGTCGCGGCCGCCGATGGCAT
>Ga0335074_10009819_pt1 | contig 13377 bp, 10 predicted proteins | sample Lox_Sample_23_FD_206715 | JGI IMG/M metagenome (GOLD analysis project Ga0335074, IMG submission 206715) | Soil microbial communities from Loxahatchee National Wildlife Refuge, Florida, United States - Lox_Sample_2.3 | ecosystem: Environmental > Terrestrial > Soil > Wetlands | place: USA...
TGATGCCGACAAGCTCGGAGTGCTCGAGCTCGTTGATGAACGCGAGCGCGTGCCCGGCTGTCGGAAGCAGGATGTCGCCGCGCGGCTCGTTCGGCTTAGGCTCGATCGCGAACCTGATGTCGTAGCCCTGGTCCAGGACGTAGCCGGTCAGGATGTCGAACGCCTCCTTCAGCCGCTCGAGCGCGGCGCGCACGTCCTTGGCAGCGCCTGACTCGGCACCGTCCCGGCCGCCCCAGCACACGTAGATCTGCGCGCCGAGCTCGGCGGCCAGGTCGAGGTTGCGCATGACCTTGGCGAGCGCGAACCGGCGCACGTCCCGGTCGTTCGAGGTGAACCCGCCATCTTTGAATACCGGGTGGCTGAACAGGTTCGTGGTTGCGGTGGTGACGACGAGACCGGTTTCATCTAGCGCCTTGCGGAACGCCGCGATCATCGATTCGCGCTCCGCCTCGCTGGCGCCGAAGTCGAACACGTCGTTGTCGTGGAAGTTCACCCCGTAGGCGCCGAGTTCCGCGAGCTTGCGCACGGCCCGCTCGGCCGGCATCGGCGGGCGGACGGCAGAGCCGAATACGTCGACGCCTTGCCAGCCGACAGTCCATAGCCCAAAAGAGAAGTGGTCGGCGCGCGACGGTATATAGCTGTCTGCAGTCATCGAGCTGTTCCTCTCTGTGCGGGTCCTGGCTACCTGGCCTCGGGCCAGTTCGCAGTCTGGTCGCGCAGCGCCGCATGCCGCTGCCGCACCTCCGGCTCGGGCGAGCCGGTGTACTCCACAATCTGCCTCGCCGGCCAGTCCGGCGGCTCCGCGCCGCCGGACAGTGCCCAGGCGGCTTGCCGTGCCGCACCAAGTGCAACGTACTCACCGGGCTCCGGCACCAGTACCGGGGAGGCGAAGATTCCCGGCGCCAGTGCGCAGATCGCCGGCGATCGCGCGCCGCCGCCGACGAGCAGCACACGCTGCCTGGCCACTCCTTGCTCGGCGAGCCTGTCAGCTGCCTCGGCAAGAGAGGCCAGCACCGCCTCGACGGCGGCACGCGCGAGGTTTTCCTGGCTGGCGTTCCGCGTAGTCAGGCCGCGCAGCACGCCAGTCGCCAACGGCCGGTTCGGTGTCCGCTCGCCGTCGAGGTAAGGCAGCAGCGTAAGGCCATGCGCGCCCGGCTCCGCCTTCAGCGCCAGCGCGTCGAAGCCGGCCAGGTCCACCCCCAGCAAAGCGGCCGTGGCCGACATTACGAGGCCCGCGTTCACCGTGCACACCAGCGGCAGGAACCGCCCGGTCGCGTCGGCGAACCCGGCCACTGCGCCGGACGGGTCGGCGGCTGGCGTCTTGCTGACCGCGAATGCCGTGCCGGATGTGCCGATCGACACAACGACGTCACCGGAGCGCAGCCCGAGGCCTAGTGCGGCGGCCATGTTGTCGCCGGTTCCGGCCGACACCGCCGCGCCCCACCCGGTCTCGCCGACGACCTCGGCTGGCCGCGCCACCCTGGGCAACAGCATCGAGTGCCCGATCGCGCTGTTCACCAGCTCGGGCAGCCAGATTCCGGACGCCGGCGAGAAGTAGCCGGTGCCCGACGCGTCGCCCCTGTCGGTCACCATCTCGCTGACAGTGCCGCGAAGCCGCCAGGTCAGCCAGTCGTGTGGCAGGAGTACCGCCGCCGTCCGCGCGGCATTGCCAGGCTCATGCTCGGCCAGCCAGCGCAGCTTGGTGACCGTGAAGGAGGGCGTCGGCACGCTGCCAGTGTGCTCGGCCCACCAGCCTGGCCCGCCGGCCTCGCTGATCAGCTCGGCTGCCGCTGAGGCCGAGCGCAGGTCGTTCCACAGCAACGCGGGCCTGACCACCTCACCGTCGCTGTCCAGCACGATCATTCCGTGCTGCTGGCCCGCCACACCCACGGCAGCAGCGGAGTGCAGCAGGCCGTCGCCGGCCGCCTGGAGGGCATCCCACCAGGCGGCCGGATCGCACTCGGTGCCATCAGGGTGCTGTGCGCTCCCTGATGCGACGACCGTGCCGTCGTCGGCGTCGCAGAGCATGACCTTGCACGACTGGGTCGAGGAGTCCACACCTGCGACGAGCACGACGGTCTTCCTTCCCTCGGCTACCTGGTTACCACAAACGTAACCAGCGACCGAGCCGGCAATGTAGAGGTGAAATCACCCGACCGGGTGAAGATCGGAGCCTGCGCGGCGGTGTCGCTGGTCGAGTCCGTCAGGTACGGCCTCACAACAGCCGGGCCGCCCTGCAGGCCAAGGTTCTGCAGCCCGAACGAGACGGTGTCCGCAGTGGTGTCGGTGTTGAGTACGACGATCGCGACCGAGCCATCACGGTTGCGGAACGCGGTGAGCTCCAGGCCGGCATCCGCGGTCGTCGCGCCGATGCGGACCGCACCGGGCCGGATGTATCGGCTGAAGTTCGCGAACGCCCAGAGCCTCCCGGACGGGATCACGGTGGTGCCGTTGATCTGGACCAGGCTCTCGTTGTCGCCGTTGAACGTCGGCTCGCTCGACCCCCACCAGTACAGGAAGGCGTTGAGGTTTGCCGCGGTCAAGCCGGTGATGATGTGCTGCGCCCAGAAGAGACCTGAGGCATCGGTCCCGTCGTCCCATGCCGGATCAAACGACTCGAACGTGGACCACTCGGTCTCCCAGACCGGCTTGGTCCAGCCCGCCACGGGGAAGGTTGGCCACTCGGTGTAGCCGTGGCTGGTGAACACGCTGACGTAGTGCTCGGCCGCCGGGTCCGATTCGATCGCCGCGGCGTACTGCTGCGCGTAGTCCCAGCCTTCGGTGGCGCAGCACTCCAGCTTGGTACGCAGCCCTGAGCGGGCCAGCGTGGCCCCAATGACCGGGGCAAAGTCGGCTGTCTGGGTCGGCGACATGACCATGCCGTCGTAGCCGGGCGCGAGATTGGCTTCGTTCTCGAAGCCGATGTAGCTCAGCGGCACTCCCGCGTTGGCGTAGTCGCGTGCGTACTGGACGAGGAAGTTGGCGTACGCCTGCTGCCAGTCACCGCTCGCGCATGTCGCGCCGGGCACGCCGCAGAGCGTCCCGCCATTGGAGGTGGAGTCGTTTGTCTTCATGTAGGCGGGGGCGGTCCAGGCGTCCGCGAACACGTCCCGCACGCCGTACTCTTTCCTGATTGTCTGCGCCAGCCAGAGCTGGCCCTGGTCGCTGTTGATCGACTGCAAGGACACGTACGACGGCGCGGCTGTCGGGCCTGCCGGCGCGGTCGGCTCGATCGTTTCACCTGGATCGGCGCCGATCTGGTTGCGCAAGATCGTCAGCCCGGCGCCGGACGTCCGGCTGTACAGCAGGTTCAGCACCTGTTGCTGCGTCGCTGCAGGCGCGTTCATGATCTGCTGCGCTTGTCCGAACGCTTCGGATGCTCCGAAGCCAACGATGGTCTGGTAGCGGACGCTGCCGTCGATCGTGGCGACCGAGGCGGCAGACGCCGGGGCGGCCGGGGCGACGATCGCCAGTGTTCCAGCCGCGATGACGGCCCCGGCCGCGAGCGGCGCCCTGACCCGTTGCCGTAAGTTCCTGAGCTTTCCCATGTGGCCTCCTGGCTCTCCTGCTATCGGGATTCGGATGGGAACGTGAGCAGCCGACCGCACATGCCGTAGGCACGCTCGGGCGGCGGGGCCACCGCGGCAAGCCGGCCGCGGCGGAGGTAGTCGGTACTGCCCTGTTCGAGCAGGTCGAACTGATCGCCGGTCCGCTGCGCGGCGGCCAGCGGGCCGTGCGCCCAGGCGGACCGCCAGCCGGGCACCCGGTCGCGGACCAAGGCGGCGGCCGCGGCGTAGAAGGCGTCGAGCACTCCCGGCCCGTGCTTGCGCATGTGGTCGCGAAGCTCCAGGAATCCCTGCACCGAGAGATACGCGCGGCGTTGCGCCGCCTGCGCCGGGTCAGGCCCCAGCGACGCTGTAGCGCGATAGGTTCCTGGCTCCGCGAGGTACCGGGGCGGGAACGACAGCACGCTGTCCCCAGCCTCCGGCAGCCCGGCGTTCTGCATCACGACGAGGATCCTCAGGTCACCGTCGTTGATAATCCGGTGCACGACGCCGGGCGAGAACCAGGCGACGGTCATCTCGGTCAGCGGTATCTCGGCGAAGCCGCAGGCCGACAGCGTCTGCAAGCGCCCGTTCCCGCTGATGACGACGTACCCCTCGGTGCACGTCAGGTGCACGTGCGCGGACCCGCCTGTCAGGCCGTCCGGGCCTGTCCAGTCATAGACCGCAAGGTCCGTCAGCGCGGTGCCACCTGGGAAGGGCCCAGCCGGGGAGGGGCCTGCGGTCACGCCAGTGCTCCCTGCCCGGCCGCCAGGCCGTCGGCGATGCTGGCGCAGGTTGCCCCGTCCAGAGCGCCGTCGGCCACGATCACGTCATAGGCGAGGGTCAGCTCCTCGTTATCGTGCAGTGGATACTCGGCGCTGAAGAATGGCGCTGGGCAGACGCAGGCGTAGACGCTGGTCCGGACGAACCACTCAGTGGGGTAGCAGAAGTTCTGCGGGTTGTCGGCGAACAGCAGCGTCGAGTGCCCGCCGCTGCCGTCGTGCCGTCCGGTGTAGGCGAGCCAGGGCGCGCGGATTCCCATGAGCTCGTCGCCGCCTGGTCCGTTCTCCGTGATAGCGGTGCCCGCGGAGAACGACCGCGGCCCTCGCCAGAACAGCCCGCTGTAGCCCGCGTTCTCGCGGCCCTGGGTGGTCGCGCTGCCGAGCGGGATCTCCCTGCCGCTCACGTTCCTCATCGTGGTGGCGAAGCCGAGCCGCCAGGCCGTCTCGTCAGGCATGACTGTGGCCGTGATCTGGCGGGTCTCGGTGATCCACGCCTCGCCTTGCGGGGTGATCCAGGTCAGCCGCTCATCGATGGCGAGAACGTCGTCACGGACGCTGACACCGGTGAAGCGGTCGTGCCGCATCCGGCCGTTGTTGTCGAGTTGCACGTAACCGCGGTCGCGCCGGAAGCTCGGACCGCCCCAGAAGTTCATTCCTCCTACCTCGCACAGCGACCAGGCGATTCCCTTGTGCCACATGTGGTCATGCGGGCGGTAGAGGCTGACTACCTCGCCGCCGAGTGTGCGGAGGGGATGAAGGTACGGCCGGGGCGACTCCACCTCGGGCTCACCGGGCCGGTAGACGTACCTGAAGAGCTCGGTGCCGCGCCAGTGGCAGCCGACTGCGTCCTCGAGCCGGCGGCTGTAGGAGATCACCTGGCCGCTCCGCTCAGCTGGCCAAGCGTTATGCCGGTGCCGTTCATCCGGTGATAGAACGGTGACTCCGGTCCTAGGTCGCCAGGCGCGACGGGTCGGCTCAGGAACGCCGACGCGTAGATGCCTGCGACCAGGCTCATGGTAGTGAGCGCGTCGGCCGCCGTGACTGGCGGCGCAGACCGCTCTCGCAGCGCGGCCAGCACAGCGGCGATCTGCGCAGCGTGCCCGCTGGCCGTCCCGTGCTCACCAGCGCTCCACGCCTGGCGGATCTCGGCCTCCATGCCGGGAGCCGGGGTGACTGTCCAGTTCTCGTCGTTGTACCCGTACAGATGTGTCAGCTCCACGGTCACCTTCTCGAAGTCGAGTCGCACGTAGCTCTCCTCCCTGGGGGACAGCACGCTGTTGACCACGCTGGCCACCGCTCCGCTGGCGAACGTTACGTGGGCAAGCGACAGGTCCTCCGTCTCCATCCGCCGGGCCTGCCGCCGGACGACGGCTGAGACTTCCGTCCACGCGCCCAGCAGGTACGTCAGCAGGTCCATCTGGTGGATGCCGTGGCCCATTGTCGGGCCGCCGCCCTCGGTGTCCCAGCGGCCCCGCCATGGCACGTCGAAATAGTCCTGGCCGCGGAACCATGTCGTGTGGCACACGGCCAGCAGCGGGCGACCTAGCGCGCCAGCGGAGATCAGCTTCCGCAGCCGCCGGGCGCCGGACCCGAACCGGTGCTGGAAGACCGTCCCGAGCCAGGGCCCTTCCTGGCCCTGGGCCTGTGTCAACGTCGCCAGTTCGGCAAGGCTCAGCGCGGGCGGCTTTTCGACTAGCACCGACGAGCCGGCTTGCAGGCAGCTCAGCGCTAGCTCGGCGTGCGAGCCGGGCGGCGTGCATACGTGCACCAGGCCGGGCCTGGCCGCCACGAGCAACTCGGCAAGCGTGTCGTAGCTCGCCGCGATCCCGTACTCGTCCTTGAAGACGCGTGACCGGGTCGCGTCGATGTCGGTTACAGCCACGACGGTGGCTTCGTTGCGTAGCGCGCGCAACGCTGCGACGTGGGCTCGCGCGATGCTGCCGGTGCCGGCGATTGCGACCTTAATCGGTGCCATTCCGTCTTCTCTGGGATGTCCGCTCAGGTGAGAGCCTTTAGGAGTTTCCGAAAACTTTCGATACATGTCAGCGCCGGGAGAGCCCGGCCGCGGCCGGCAGGACCGCGGCCGGGCTCAGATCTGGTGTGTTGTTGGCTAGTTGCTGCTGCCGCCACTTGATCCGGCGAAGGGTGCAGCCGTGATCTCGTAGCACGGGCCAGAGGGCTCGCCTGGGTCGTCCGGGTCGGACGGCGACTGCCAGCAGCATCGCTCAATCCGATCCGTGCGGATGCGCCCAGCGCTAGCGGGCGACGGTGCTTCCGCAGTCATAGCACGGTTAGCGGCACTGGTTTGGCCGCGGATGATGCCGCCGCGGCCAGACCAGCACGCCTTACTTCTTATTCTCCTAACTCTTCGGCTTCAGTTGCAGCACGGTGTACTCGTTGAACGGCCCGCTGGGCTCGCCCGGCGCGTACTCGTCGGTCGGGCCGGGCCATCCGGTGAAGTTCGTCGTGTTGTACTCGTCCCAGGCCACCCCGTAGAAGATCGGGATCACCGGGAGCTGGGTGGCCACGATCTGCTCCAGGCTCACGATGGCCGCCTTCTGCGCGGTCGGGCTGGTGGTAGCCGCGAACGCGGCGAGGTCGGCGTCCGCCGCCTTGCTGTAGAAGCGCTCGTAGTCGCCGACCGCCGTCTTGCCGATCGGCGCGGTCAGCGCGCTGTTGAGGTAGCCGTTGTAGTCGTAGTACGGGCTCGTGCCGCCAGTGCCCCAGTGCGAGGTCGCTGAGAAGTCGCCGTCGGCCAGGTCCGCGTTCCAGGCGTCCACAGAGACCGCCGAGACGGTCACGTCGATGCCTGCCGCCTTCAGCTCCGAGGCCATGATCGCATTGTCGTCGTCGAAGTCGGTGTATGCCGACGGGTCCGTGAGCGTGAACGCGAGCTCCTTGCTGCCCAGGTAGAAGTAGCCATTGCTGTGCATCTTGAAGCCGGCCTTCTCCAGGATCGACTTGGCCATCGCCGTGTTATAGGCGGTGGTGTACGCCGCCCCTGACGTCTGCGTCGTCAGGTAACTGGAGTCGGTGGGCAGCGTGAGCAGGGTTAGCGAGCCAGGCTGGTTAGCAGGTGGCTGCTGGCCGTCCTCACCGTCGGCAGAGATCACGTCCCGGTCGATTCCGACCGACACGGCCTGCCGCACGGCCAGGATGTTGAACGGGAACTTGGTCAGGTTGGGGATGATCGTCTCGGTCTGGAGCGGTGCGTCCCAGACGTGGTAGTTGGAGCTCTTGGCGAGGAAGGCCGTCTTGATGTCGCTGACGAAGTTGCCGCCCCAGGTCAGGGTGCCGCTCTCCAGGGCCAGGTTGGCCGTGGTGTTGGAGTCGTAAGCCGGGAAGTCAAGGTACCCGACCTTCGGCTTGCCCGGCTGCCAGTAGCTCGGGTTCTTCTTCAGCAGCACGCCACCGGTCGCGAACGTGTCGAACACGTACGGACCGGTCCCGATCGGGGTCGGGTTGGTGTAGGTCGACGGGTTGGAGACCTTGCTCCAGACTGCCTCCGGCACCATGGGCGTGTTGGCGATGTTGTAGAAGGCCGCGTACTGCGCAGACGTGAAGTTGATGACCGCCGTCGTGGCGTTCGGGGCAGTCGCGCTGGCGATGGGCAGCCCGCTCATGTTCATGGTCGGGTACTTCTTCAGCATGCTGAACACGAACGCCACGTCGGCGGCGTTGAACGGGTCGCCGTTGGTGTACTTGACCCCGCTGCGCAGCGTGAACGTCACCGTCTTGCCGGAGTTCGACCACGCGTAGCTCGTCGCCAGCCACGGGTAGTAGACGCCGGGCTTCAGCAGGTCGAACTGCAACAGCGGTTCGTTGATCATGTCGGTCAGCCCGAGGACGTTCCCCGCGCTGCCACTGAGATACGGGTTGAAGTCCCTGGTCAGCGGGCCCGTTGGGCTGCTTTCCATGGTGACCGTGTTCTTCGAGCCGCTGCTGCCACTAGTGGAGGAGGGCGACGTCGAGGAGCCGCAGGCCGTCAGGCCCGCGACGGCGATAGCGCAGAAGGCTGCACCGGCTATCTTGATCTTGTGTCTCACTTATGTCCTCCGAGATCATCAGGACGGGGGTCGGCGGGGAGCGGGGAGCCGGCCGGGCTTCCCTGGCCGGCCTGGCGCAGCCAGCAGGCTGCGGTGTGGTCCGCGCCGACCTGGAAGTCGGGCGGAGTCTGGGCTGAGCAGATGGGCATGGCGTACGGGCACCGGGGATGGAACCTGCAGCCAGACGGCGGGTTGATCAGGCTCGGGATTGTGCCCGCGTTGATGACCGCTGGACTCGCGCGGTCGGGGTCGGGAGCTGCTGAGAGCAGCAGCTGGGTGTAAGGGTGGGAGGGGTTGTCAGTGACCTCCAGGCTCGGGCCGGACTCGACGACTCGCCCGGCGTACATGACGGTCACCGTGTCGGCGAAGTACCGGGCGGACGCGATGTCGTGGGTGACGTACAGCAGCGCCATCTGCTCGGCATCGCGGAGCTCGCCGAGCAGGTTAAGCACGCCGATCCGGATCGACACGTCGAGCATTGAGACGGGCTCGTCGGCGAGCAGGACCGATGGCTGGGCGGCCAGCGCCCTGGCGATCGCGACGCGCTGACGCTGCCCGCCTGACAGCTCGTGCGGGAGCTTGTCCAGGAACTGGCTGGCCGGCTCCAGCTTCACCTTGGCCAGCAGGTCTGCCACGCCAGCGTCAACCGCCTCCCGGCCCCGAGCCTTGTGGTGCACCTTCAGCGCTCGCGACAAGTGGTAGCGGACGTCGTGCACCGGGTTCAGGGACGCGAACGGGTCCTGGAAGACGAGCTGGACCCGGTGCCGGTATTCGTAGACGTGCCTGCGTCCGACGGGCTCGCCATCGAGAATGATCTCCCCCGAGGTGGGCGGGATGAGCCGGGCAAGCATCCGGGCCACGGTCGTCTTCCCTGAGCCGCTCTCACCGACGACCGCGGCCACCTTACCCGGATGCAATTCCAGGTTGATGTCCTCCGCCGCGTGCACGAAGTTGCTGCGTAACGTGGTCCCGCGCACCTTGCGCGCTACCTTGAAGTGCTTGGTGAGGTCGCGTGCGACCAGCACCGCGGCGGCGTCGCTGCGTGCCGTCGCTGTCACCGAATCCTGCGCGGTCATAGCGCCACCTCGTGGTCACTGGCTGTCGGCACTGCGGCAGGCGACAGCCGGCTACTAGCCGTCGACTCGGGCCTGGACAACTCGTCTGGCCGGCCCGGCCGGCCGTCCTGAAGCCAGCAGGCGACGAGCCGCGTCTCTTCACCGTGCGGCGGGGCGAGCGGAGGCACGTCCACCGAGCACTGCGGCACGGCGTAGCCGCACCGTGGGTGGAACGCGCAGCCCTTCGGCAGGTCCCGGAGGTCGGGCGGCGAGCCTGGGATGCCGGTCAGCGCGCGTCGCGGGCCGTGCAGCGACGGGAACGAGTGGAGCAGGCCCGCGCTGTACGGGTGCCGCGGGGCAGTGAGGAGCTCGGGGGCGGCGGCGGACTCCACTATCCGGCCGGCGTACATCACCGCGATCGTGTCGGCCAGCTCAAGCAGCAGCGACAGGTCGTGGGTGATGAACAGCACGGAGAAGCCCAGCCTGTCCCGCAGCTCAATGACCTCCTGCAGGATCTCCCGCTGGGTGACGACGTCGAGCGCGGTTGTCGGCTCGTCCATGATCACGATCTGCGGCTCGAGAGCAAGCGCCATCGCGATCATGACACGCTGCCGCATGCCGCCCGACAACTCGTGCGGGAAGCTGCGCAGCCGGTCGGCGCTGATGCTGACGAGCCGCAGTAGCTCTACGGCGCGCTCGTGACGCGCAGGCTTGGACATTTCCGGGCGGTGAGCCGCGAGGGTATCGACGAGCTGAGCCTGGACGGTGAGGACCGGGTTCAGCGCGGCCATAGCGGACTGGAACACGATGGATATTTCGCGCCAGCGCAGCTGGCGCAGCTGGTCGACGTCGAGGTCCAGCAGGTCCAGCGACAAGTCCGGCCGGTCCGGGTTGGGATAGAACAGCACCCGGCCGGCGGTAATCCGCCCCGGTGGGGGGAGCAGCCTCGTCATGCCATAAGCCAGAGTCGACTTACCGCTGCCGCTCTCACCGGCAAGGCCTACGACCTCACCGCGGTGCAGTACGAGATCGACGTCGATCACCGCGTGGGTCACGTCGGCGCCGTGCCCGTAGTCCACGCGCAGCCGGCTGACCTCAAGCACAGGCGTGCGAGCCTGGCCAAGCGGCCTCATCGCTCGGCCTCCTGCGGCTCCCGGTAAACGGGCGTTAGGCCCTGGCTCATGCTCATCGCCCGCAGTTCCTTCCTGCTCAGGCCCGCAGCGCGCAGCCTGGGGTTGATGAACTCATCGATGCCGAACCCGATCAACGCCACCGAGCAACCGAGCAGCGCTGTGCACAATGCGGCGGGTATGAACCACCACCAGGCGCCCACCGTCAGCGCCTCTTCGTTCTGCGCCCAGTAGAGGATCGCTCCCCAGCTCCACTCGTTGAGGTTCCCTAGCCCAAGGAAGATCAGGCCGGTGTACAGGATGATCGACGCGATCACCGTGAACAGGAAGCTGGCGGCGACCACCGCGATCTCATTGGGCAGGATCTCGAACAGGATGATCCGCCACGTCCGCTCGCCGACCGCGCGCGCGGCCTGAACGAAGTCCTGGTTGCGCAGCGCCAGCGTCGTCGCGCGGAGAACGCGCGCACCCCACGCCCACCCGACGAAGGCGATCACCACCGCGATGACCCAGGCGTCTGCATTGGGCAGGAAGGCGGTCACCACCACCAGCAGCGGGAACAGCGGGAGCACCAGGAAGATGTTGGACAGCATGTTCAGCAGCTCGCCGCGGGGACCGCCGGCCAGGTAGCCGGAGGTCACGCCGAAGATCACCGACAGCACGGTGGCGAGCGCGCCGGCCGCGAACGCGACGATCAGCGTCGCGCGGGAGCCAACCAGCAGCTCGGACAGCACGTCCTGGCCGTTGTTGGTCGTGCCGAGCAAGTGCGCGGCCGACGGCGAGGCGAGGGTTTGGGTACCGATCGCCGACGGGTCGTACGGAGCCACCAGCGGTCCGATGATCGCCATCAGCACGAAGAAGCCGAGCAGCACGAGGCCGGTCACGATCTTGAGCGACAGCCGCGGCAGCCGCCTGCCGCGCAGGCCCGTCGTGACGGCGGCCAGCGTGTCGGGCGACGCCGGGGTCGTGGTGGAGGTGAGCGCCATCTGTCAGGCCTCCTGACGCGCCCGAGGATCGAGAAGGACGTAGACAAAGTCGGCGAGCAGGTTAGCGACTAGCACGCTCAGCGTGATGATGAGGAAGACGGCCTGCATCAGCGGGTAGTCCTCGTTGTCGACCGCCTGGAATAGCACGTAGCCGATGCCGGGATAGGAGAATGCGTACTCCACGAGCACAGACCCGGTCACGACGAGGCTCAGTGCGACGACGAAGCTCGAGAAGCTCGGCAGGATGGCGTTGCGTGCCGCATAGGTGATCATGACCCGCCGCCGTGACAAGCCCTTCGCCTGCGCGACAAGCACGTAGTCCTGGCCGAGGGTCGTCACCGTCATGTTCCGCATGCCCACGATCCAGGCGGCCATCGACGTCACCACGATCGTGAGGCCAGGCAGGATGGCGTGGTACGCCGCGCTCGCCAGGAACGCGCCGTTGAGGCCGATCACGTCCCCCTGGGCGTAGCCGCCGTTCACCGGGAACCAGTTCAGCTTCACGGCCAGGTACTCGACGAGCACCAGGCCCAGGCAGAAGTAGGGCGTAGCCTGCAGGAACGTCGTCGCTGGCAGGAGGGTTTCTAACCAGCCGCCGCGGCGCCAGCCCGCGACGGTCCCGATCGCGGTCCCGATGACGAAGCTCAGTATCGTCGCCACGCCGACGAGCGCCAAGGTCCAGGGCAGCGCGGCGGCGACGACGCTACCCACGGTGGACGGGTAATAGGTGATCGACGTGCCGAGGTTCCCGTGGAAAAGCTGAACCCAGTACTGGCCGTACTGGGTCAGCAGGCTGGAGTGCGTGTTCAGGCCGAACGCGACTTCCAGCGCCTTGTACATGGCGGGCGTGACGATGCCGTTCGAGGACAGCCTGGAGAACACTATCTCGGCCGGGTTGCCCGGCATCATGCGCGGGATGAAGAAGTTGATGGTGATCGCCGCCCACGCGGTCACCAGGTAGAGACCCAAGCGCCGAGCCAGGAAGGTCATCTAGCACCTTTCCCTCTGATAGCCGTGAGAGATCCGTTAGCCCCGGCTCGGCAAGCAGCTCGGACTATCTGTCACTTGCGCGAAACGACACCGGCAGCGCCTGCAGTTAACAGCTCAGAAAACTTTCGACGTGCCGACATCTTAGAAACCGCTGGGTTGCCGGTCAAGACTTAAATTTGCACGGATTTAACCTGATGCTCCGAGGCCATCCGAGGCGGGCTCGACCGGTACCCCACCTCAAGCTGGGAGTAGATAATCGGTATCGTGATCTGCTGACGGCTCGGCTACGATATCGGAACGATAACTTTCGGCACCCGCTGCTCCGATGACCTACCCTCCGCATTAAGGCCGGACTAGGAAGTGATGGCGACGTGGCTCTTCCCAATCGGCGCTCCCGCAACGGCAGGTCGGCTGCCCTAGGATCTCGCCCAGCACAGGCGCCACAGCGGCAGGCTGAGCCTGGCGAACCGGCGCAGTCGGGCCGGCGTGCGCGCCCGACTCTTGCCGACATAGCAGCCGAAGCCGGGGTCTCGCTGCCCACGGTCTCCAAGGTCGTGAACGGGCACGCCGATGTCGCCGCCAGCACGAGAGCGCGGATAGAACAGCTGCTCGGCGAGCGCAACTACCGGCACCCCGGCATTCGCAGGGGCCGCCACGCGGGCCTCATCGACGTGGTGTTCGCAGGGCTGGACAGCCCGTGGGCGATCGAAATCCTTCGGGGCGTGGAGGACTGGTGCTCGGCGCACGGCATAGCCGCCGCCGTCTCCTCGGTACGCCACGGCAGCGCCAGGCCCGCTAGCTGGACCAGCGCGCTGGCCAGCCATGACACCGACGGCGTCCTCC
>Ga0335074_10009820_pt1 | contig 13375 bp, 12 predicted proteins | sample Lox_Sample_23_FD_206715 | JGI IMG/M metagenome (GOLD analysis project Ga0335074, IMG submission 206715) | Soil microbial communities from Loxahatchee National Wildlife Refuge, Florida, United States - Lox_Sample_2.3 | ecosystem: Environmental > Terrestrial > Soil > Wetlands | place: USA...
CTGCTTGGCGAAGAACGGCGTGGCCCAGTTGGGATTGATCGTGATCGTCACCTTGATGCCGATCGCCGCCAGTTGCGACTGCACGATCTCCGCCTCTGGTCCCTCGGTATCCAGCTGAATGACCAGGTTGAGGCTGAGCTGATCTGGCTTGTAGCCGGCCTTGGCGAGAAGCTGCTTGGCCTTGGCCGGGTTGTACGGCCAGAGATTGGCGTCCGCCTTGTTGTAGCCGATGGCTCCCGGCGGAAACACCTCGTCGGTGGCCTCGCCGTAGCCGAAGGTGAGCTGGTCGACGAACTGCTGGCGGTTGATGGCGTAACGCATCGCTTCGATGAGCGTCGGGTTGCCCTTGAACGGCGCCTTGTTGATATTGATGCTGATGTTCTCGGCGTTGTACCCCGGCTGGACGAACACGTCGAGTCCGGCCGCCTTGGCCGCCTTGGCCTCCGATGGAGCGAGGTCAGCGAAGTTGTAGGTCCCGGTCTGCAGCCCGGCGACCACCGTCGCCGGGGCAGGCGCGTTGAAGAGCTCCACGCTCTGGATATGGATGTTCTTCGCATCCCAGTAATTCGGGTTCTTCTTGAAGATCGCCTCCTGACCCGGAATGATCTTGGTGGCGATGAACGGGCCCGCACCAACAGGAAACTCGTTGAGCTTGGTGGGATCCGCCGCTGCCTTCGGGCTGGCGACCAGCAGGACGCGCTCGCCGAACACCAGCGGAATCTGGAAGTCGGGGTGATTCAGGTACACCTCGACGTTGTAGTCGCCGCTGGTGGAGACCGACTGAATCGCCGACAGGTCTTCGATCAGAGCCGAGTTCTTCTGGGTCTGGGCGCGGACAATCGCGTCCTTGATCGCTGCGGCGTTGACCGGCGTGCCGTCGGAGAACTTCAGGCCGTGCCGGATGTGGAAGGTGACCTCGGTGCCCGTCTTGTTGTACGTCCAGCTCGTCGCGAGCCCCGGCGTCGGATCGCCCTGAGCGTTGATGTTCGTGACCGACGCGTAGACGAGAGTGAGCGGCCGGAACTGGGCACCGGCGCCGTTCACGACCGGGTCCCAGTCCACAGGAAAGTACGTCGTGGCCCACTTCAGCACGGCACCTGAGTCGCTGGCAGCGGTCGTCGTGCCCGAGCCCGTGCTACCGCACGCGCTGAGCCCCAGAGCCAGCGCCAGCACTGCGCTCATGGCCACTGCGCCGACCATGCCTCTGTGCCGGAGGGCGGATAGCGGATTGAATCTCATCAGTCTTTTCTTTCTGTGTCAGGCCCGTACCGGGCTCTGTGCAGTGAATTCAGGTGACGCAGGGCTCGCGAGAGTGCCGGCGTTGCCGGTGCCGAGGCTGCGGGCCGCGGTGTAGCGGTTCTCAGGGATCGGCAGGCCGAGGTTGCCGCGCAAGGTTGCCGATTCGTACTCGCGGCGGACGACTCCGCGAGCACGCAGGATCGGCAGCACCTCGTCGGTGAAGAGGGCGAACTCGGTCGGAACACTCACGCTGACGTTGATGCCGTCGAAGCCGCCGCCGTCGAACCAGCGCTCGATTTGGTTCGCCACCGTGAGCGGCGAGCCGACAAAGGGTGACCGGCCGGAGCTCAGCTGGTGCTCGACAACCTGGCGCAGCGTGTAGTTGTTGTCCCGCGCGAGCTTCTTGATCGCCTCCGCCTGAGTCCGGAAGCTGTCCTTCCCGGCGTCGCCGACGTCTGGGAACGGCGCGTCAAGGTCATACCGGGAGAAGTCGTGCCAGCCGAACGGCCGGCCCAGCTCCCGGAGCGCGCGGTCGAAGCTCTTGCTGCCGAGGATCGCGTCCTGCTTCGCGCGCGCCTCCTCGTCGGTGCCGGCGATGACCGGGAAGATTCCCGGCATGATCAGCACGTGCTCCGGGTCACGGCCCTTGGCCGCCGCACGGGCACGCATCTCGGCGCGGAACGCCTGGGCTTGCTCGAGCGTCTGGGCGTGCGTGAAAACCCCCTCCGCGATGTTCGCGCCGAGGTCCCGGCCCTCCTCGGAGTTGCCGGCCTGGAAGATGACCGGCTGACCCTGCGGCGAGCGCTCCAGGTTCAGCGGGCCGACGACGGAGAAGTACTCGCCCTTGTGGTTGAGGGCGTGCTGCCTTTCCGGATCCAGGAAGACGCGCCGCTCCTTGTCCCGGGGGAACGCGTCGGCCTCGTACGAGTCCCACAGCCCCTGCGCGACCCGGACGTGCTCGAGCGCACGGCCGTAGCGGGTGGCGTAGTCATAGTGCTCGCCGCGGCTGTAGTTGCCGGCCGTGCCGGCGTCGCCACTGGTTACCACGTTCCAGCCGGCCCGGCCACCGCTGATGTGATCGAGCGAGTACAGCCGGCGGGCGACGTTGAACGGCTCGTTGTACGACGTCGTGATCGTGCCCACCAGGCCGATGTGCGTCGTGTGCACGGCGACGGCAGACAGCAGCGTCAGCGGCTCCAGCCGGCTGAGGTAGTGGTTCGGGGAGTCGGCGGTGATGAACTGGCTGTCGACGATGAAGACGAGGTCGAATTTGGCAGCCTCCGCCTGCTGGGCCCGGGCGATGTACCAGCGGATATCCACGCTGGCGTTGCCAGGGATCTCGGGATCGAGCCAGGTGCTGTGCTGACCCGGTCCGCCGACACCAATCAAGATGGCTCCGAGTTTGAGGGTGCGACGGGACATGCGCTGCCTTCCTTCGAGCCTCCCTAGGAGGCCTCATGACGGTGCTCGCGGCCGGCGACGATGACCGGTCCGGCTCCTGGTTCGGGCACGCACGTACCCGCGGTCAGTGATGGAGGTGGGCGCCATCCGGTTTCGGCGCATGCTGCGCACCGCGGATCCGGGGCGGTGGAAGTTCCATGCGGCGTCGGCGCCGCTAGAGGTGCGAGAGGTACGTCAGCGACAGAGCGCAGCGCCGCTGCGGGCGAAGTCCAGCCAGCGACGACACGTGAGCATCAAGGCCGCCCGCTGTGTCCTGGGAACTAGGGTGTAGGGCGAGTGCGTCATAGCAACAAGCATGTGGTGGCGGGTGCGGAGATGTCCAACGACGTTTCGTGATGGTGAACCATCACGTTCGCTCATGATTATCTAGTTGTCCTATAGATAAAGATGGATATAGCCTTGACCATCACCTCACGCCCGCTGAGAATAATCGACTCTTACACTAGGGAATAGGCGCGCTCGGGCAAAGGAGTCGCATTGACGGCTGCGGAAGACGGCTTCCATCGGAGCCTGTACCAGGTAACACACTCGGCGCTGTCCGGGCAGACCGCGCAGACCGGCGGCATGAGACGCCTGGAGGCGATCTCCGGGAGCTCCGTCGGGTCTCGGGACCTGTGGATGGGCCAGACGCACGTCGCGCGGTCCACGGCGTCGGCCAATCACCATCACGGGGTCTCCGAGACCGGCATATATGTCGTAAGCGGCCATCCTGAGTTCGTGTTTCTCGACGAGACCGCCGAGGGGCCGACGGAGCGGCGGCTGCGCACCAGCCCCGGCGACTACATCTACGTGCCGCCGTGGGTGCCGCACCGGGAGGAGAACCCCGATCCCGGCGAAGAGGCGGTGGTCGTCATCGCGCGCACCACCCAGGAAGCGATCGTGGTCAACCTCGCCGACCTGACCTGGACCGGCCCTCCGGGCGTTTGAACCATGGTGGCTGGGTAGCCGGACTGCATCAACGGACAGATCAATGGCTACCTGGGCGCGATGCGGCCGAAGGGACTGGATGCACCATGACGCACTCTGAAATGGCACAGGGCGAGGCGCTGACCACTGATCAGATCGCCACCGCGGGGCGTGCGGACAGCGTGGAAGGCGGAAGCCAGGGCCAGGACCGCCCGGGAGACGGGCGGCGGCCAGCCTCGGCCTCCGACCTCGGTGCGGGCGGACAGGCCCATGCGCAGCTGCTCGAGGGCGACGAGATGCAGAGCATGCGCGCGCGGTGGAAGGACATCCAGGCAGAGTTCGTGGACGAGCCACGGACTGCGGTCCAGGACGCTGACGCCCTCGTCGCCGAGCTTATGCAGCGTCTGGCCCAGATGTTTGCCAGCGAACGCGATCAGCTCGAGTCACGCTGGGCCGGCGGGGATGAGGTCTCCACCGAGGACCTGCGGGATGGCCTGCGCCGGTACCGTTCCTTCTTCGAGCGGCTGCTCGCCGCGTAGTCGCACAGCTGCGCCGGATCCGTCCGGAGCCTGGGGCGCCGCCTTCTTCCCCGATGTGCTCGCCCAGACCGACCTGCTGCTGCCCAACGAGGCGGAAGCGCTGCGGATGGCCGGCGCGGCGACGCTGCCCGACGCGCTGGCGGCTCTCACCAAGATCGGTGGCGCGATAGCGGTCAAGCTCGGCGCGCGCGGAGCCCTCTACGCCGACGCCTCAGGGCGTTACCTGGCAACCCCTCCGCCGGTGTCGCCGGTGGACGCGACCGGCGCCGGTGACTGCTTCAACGCCGGCCTGCTCGCCGGGCTGCTGCGGGGCAGCGACCCGCTGGAGGCGCTGGCGCTCGGCTGCGCGGCCGGTGCGGCGTCGACCCAGGGCATCGGCGGAACCGGCAGCTCCCCTGGGCTGACCGCGCCGCTGGCGCTGGCCCGGAACGTCTCGGTCCGGCCGTGGCCGTGACGGGCATAACCGTCGGGGACCCGCGGGCTTGTAAGGTCGGCTCGTGCCTGCCTCACCCGATGCCGCGTCCGGGCCGCCCGGCCTCCGCCGTGCGATCGCCGGCGATCTGCCGGCGATCAGCGCAATCATCGAGGCTTCCTACGCCAAGTACCTGACCCGGATGGACAAGCGGCCCGCCCCCATGTTTCGCGACTACGGGCCGTCCGTCGCGGACGGAACGACGTGGGTTGCCGGATCCCCCGTCGTGGCCGTGCTCACCCTGTATCCCCGTGAGGGCCACTTGCTCGTCGAGAACATCGCCGTGCACCCCGACGCCCAGGGCCGCGGGCTCGGCCGCGCCCTGATGGAGTTCGCCGAGCAGGAGGCCGGCCGGCGTGGGTTCGCCCGGATGGCGCTCGTGACCCACGAGGCGATGACCGAGAACCAGGCCATCTACGCCCGCCTTGGCTACACCGAGGTCGACCGCCGCGCCGAGGACGGCTACCGCCGGATCTACATGGAGAAGCAGCTGCCCGGCTGATCCGGCTGGCCGGGACCTGCCGGGCCGCGGCGCTACCGCGGGCGGCGATCTTCGCGATCGCCGCCGACCAGCCCCGCACGGCGCAGCGCCTCGGCCATCGCACCGTCGCCGCCCTGGGCGCCCCGGTCGCGGCCGCGGTCCTTCGATGCTCCGCCGCGGCCCGGCCGCGGCTTGTCGTGGCCCGCGCTTCCCGGCCGCGCGGGACCTGGCTTTGGCGCCGCCTGCGGCGGGCGGGTATCCCGGCCGCGGTCGCCGGGCTCATCATCCAGGCGCAGCGTGAGCGAGATCCGCTTGCGGGCAACGTCGACGCCGAGGACCTTGACCCGGACGACGTCGCCGGACCTGACAACCTCGCGCGGATCGGAGACGAAGGTCCGGGACATCGCCGACACGTGCACGAGGCCGTCCTGGTGCACGCCGATGTCGACGAAGGCGCCGAAAGCGGCGACGTTGGTGACGACGCCCTCCAGGACCATGCCGGGTGCGAGGTCGTCAAGAGCCTGCACGTCCTCCGCGAACGCCGCGGTGGTGAACGCCGGGCGCGGGTCGCGGCCCGGTTTCTCCAGCTCCGCGAGGATGTCGCTGACCGTCGGCAGCCCGAAGCGCTCATCAATGAACTCCTCGGGGCGCAGCGAACGCAGGACCGCGATGTTCCCGATCAGCTCGGGCATCGTGGTCCCGGCCGTCCTGAGGATGCGGCGGGCCACCGGGTATGCCTCTGGGTGCACGCTCGAGGCGTCCAGCGGGTCGTCACCGCCGTTGATACGCAGGAAGCCGGCGCACTGCTCGAACGCCTTCGGGCCCAGCCGCGGGACCTTGGTGAGAGCCTTGCGGCTGCGGAACGGCCCGGCGGAATCGCGCTGCGCGACGATCGCACCCGCCAGCCCCTCTCCGATGCCGGACACCCGCGCCAGCAGCGGCACGGACGCGGTGTTCACGTCCACGCCGACCGCGTTCACGCAGTCTTCGACCACGGCGTCCAGGGAGCGCGACAGCTTCGCCTCGGACACGTCGTGCTGGTACTGGCCGACCCCGATGGACTTCGGGTCGATCTTGACCAGCTCGGCCAGCGGATCCTGCAGGCGGCGGGCGATGGACACCGCGCCACGCAGCGAGACGTCCATGCCCGGCAGTTCCCGCGAGGCGTACTCTGACGCCGAGTACACCGAGGCGCCGGCCTCGGAGACCACGATCTTGGTGAGCTGCAGCTCGGGGTGCGCTTGCAGCAGTTCCGCGGCTAGCCGGTCGGTCTCCCGCGACGCGGTCCCGTTGCCGATCGCGATGAGCTCGACCCGGTGGGCCGCTGCCAGCCGGCCGAGGGCGGCGAGGGACGCCACCCATCCCGCTCCCGGTGCCGACGGCCGGGCACCGCCCGGCGCCGGCCGCTTCAGGTCGTGCGGGTAGATCGTGTCCGTGGCGACCACCTTGCCGGTGGCGTCGACCACCGCGACCTTCACGCCGGTCCGGAAGCCAGGATCGAGGCCCATCGTGGCCCGCGCCCCAGCGGGCGCGGCCAGCAGCAGGTCGCGGACGTTGGCGGCGAACACGCTGACCGCCTCCTCTTCTGCGCTCTGCCACAGCCGCATGCGCAGGTCCACGCCGAGCCGGACCTGGATGCGGGTCCGCCACGCCCAGCGGACCGTGTCAGCGAGCCAGCGGGCGCCGGGCGCGGTCTGGCCGGCGCCTGTGGTGCCGAACCGCTCCGCGATCAGCGCCTCGTAGTCGCTGAAGGCGCCGCCCGTGGCGGCGGACGCCGGGTCGTCCGGCACCACCTCCCCCGGATCCAGATCGAGGTCGAGGACCTCCTCGTTCTCGCCGCGGAACATCGCCAGGATCCGGTGCGAGCGCAACCGGGTGAACGGTTCGGCGAACTCGAAGTAGTCGGCGAACTTGGCGCCGGCCTCCTGCTTGCCCTCCCGCACGCGCGAGACGAGCCGGCCGCGCGACCACATCCGCTCCCTGAGCATGCCGATCAGGTCGGCGTCCTCGGCGAACCGCTCGGACAGGATCGCCCGCGCCCCGTCCAGCGCGGCCGCCACGTCGGCCACGCCCTTCGCCGCGTCCACGTACGGCGTGGCCGTTTGCTGCGGGTCGAGCCGGGGGTCGGCGAGCAGGCTTTCTGCCAGCGGCTCGAGCCCGGCCTCCCGTGCGATCTGGGCCTTGGTCCGGCGCTTCGGCTTGTAGGGGAGGTAGATGTCCTCCAGCCGAGCCTTGGAATCGGCCGCCATGATCTGCGCCTCGAGCGCCTCATCCAGCTTACCCTGCGAGCGCACCGATTCCAGGATGACCGCGCGCCGCTCCTCCAGTTCCCGCAGGTAACGGAGCCGTTCCTCGAGCGTGCGCAGCTGCGCGTCGTCGAGCGCACCGGTCGCCTCCTTGCGGTACCGGGCGATGAACGGCACGGTGGCGCCGCCGTCCAGCAACTCGACGGCCGAGGTCACCTGCCGCTCGCGGACGCCGAGTTCCTCGGCGATCTTGCGGTCGATCGACTGAGCAGGTGCCGGGCCGGGCGCTGTCACCACTTCATCCGCCTTCTCGGGGCTGAGTTCTGAGGGGCCAGCATGCATTGTGCCCCGCCCAGACGCTACCCGGCCCGCTCGCCCGTTCCCGGCTGCTCGCCGTCGGCGAGCAGGGCCTCGTCGTAGTGGACCCGCTCACGCGGCAGGCCAGATTTTGCCAGCACCTGGACGGTCTCCAGGACCATCGTGGGCGGTCCGGCGACGTAGGCCTCGCACTCCCGGTGCGGCATGTAGCGCGCGGCCACCCGGCCCACGCTGCCCTGCATCCCGTCAAATGCCGGGTCGTCCGAGGTCACCGGGGTGAGGTAGAAGCCCGGGTAAGCGTCGGCCAGGCCGGGGTGAACGCCGGCCCAGCGAACGCGCGCAGCGCAGCCATCAGAGCTTCCCCGACGGCGTCGTACATCTCGCGCCCCACGGCGTACTTACGATGGTCCCTGCCGAGCTGTTCGAGGTGAGCCGCCAGTTCCTCCGGGGTGCTCAGGCTCCCGACGATCCTGCCGAGCGCCCGGAACAGCCGGTCCCGCTGCTCGTTCATCGCGATCGGGAACAGCGCGCGAAGCTCAGGATTAGCGGCAAACAGCCAGCCGTAAAAGTAGGCGGCCGCGTCATCCCCCGCGGCTCCCACGATCGCGAACGTCTCCTGTACGGCCGCGATCGCGGGGTCCGCGGACGTGCCTGGCCCGGCATCGGGGGGCTGCATGTCACCGGGCTTGGCATCCGCTTCCACGGCCGGTACCGATGACAGGCCCTCAGCCAGGGACATCAGGTTGAGGGCACCGGCCTCCTCGCCGGGCCGCAGCCCCACCATGGTCCCGAGGGCATGCCAGGCCGGCTCGGCCGCCGGGTTCCATGGGGGCACCGCCGCCAGGCGACCGGGCCTTAATTCGGCCCGCCGCTGCGCCGGAAGGGAGGTGTGCGGCGCCGGTCCAGGATGCTGGCCGGGCTGGGCAGTGCCATCGGGAGCGTCGCCAGCCGGCTGCTCCTCCAGTTTGGCCCGCTCGTCGGCGAGCTTGCGCGCCATCTTCGCCGCATCCTGCTCGGAAAGATCGGGCAGCGGATGCTCCATGCGCCCCGCGCCTAATCTGGGCTGGCGTTCGGGAAGCCCGGTGCTGGGTGGCGTTCGTTTTCGCGGAAGCGCGTCTCCTTCCGCGTCCGGGAGCAGGTCGGGATCCGTCTCCTCGCCCACAGATAACACCCCTTGCGCGCGCAGATATGACCACACCTGTCCCAACGCAAAGCGGACCACATCCCGCGCGGCGCGCCCAGCCGAATTGATCAATTGCAGTCAAGGAATCACCCAGAGTTATCAACCGCGTCGCGACTTACGGCGGCAAGGTAGTCGCGGGTGGCGCGCCGGCTGCGCACCACGACGTCCGCGTTCCCGGCGCGGCACGGATTCGGGACCATCCGGCGGTGAGCGCGCGTCGTCGGGCTGGCGCCAGGTACTACGAAACGTAGTAAATTTGCGCCGTGAACGGTGCCCTTCCCACGACGATCATCATCGCGGGTATCGCCCTTGCTATTTACGCGCTGCTGCTGACCGCCTTCAACCAGCGAATGGGCGCTATCTTGCTCGGCGCGCTTGGCGTGCTCGAGATCCTGCTTCTCGTCCTGGTCGGCATGATCGTGGCCCGGCTGGCCAGCGGCCGGCACCCCGCCGACCTCGCTGTGCTCATCGGATACCTGATAGGGATCCCGCTCATCCCGGTGGCCGCGGCGTTCTGGGGGGCGATGGAACGGTCACGGTGGGGCCCGGCGGTGGCCGCCGTGGCCGGGCTGGTCGCGGCCGTGCTCATGGTCCGGCTGCATCAGATCTGGCCGGCCATCCATGTCTGAGCCGAAGGCACCACCCGAGCTCTCGGCGTCGCAGCCGACCTCCACCAGGACCGGCCCAGGCCGGCTCCTGGTCGCCATCTACGGCCTCTTCGCGCTCGCGGCTTCCTCGCGGGCCGCGGTGCAGATCGCGACGAAGTTCCACCATGCCCCCGTCGCCTACGTGCTGTCGGCCTTCGCCGGCGTGGTCTACATCATCGCCACGGTCGCCCTCACCGCCGGCAGCCGGACGGCGCGCCGTATCGCGGTCGTGTCGTGCTCGATCGAATTCGTCGGCGTCGTGGCGGTCGGGACCTGGAGCGTCCTCGACCCGGCCTCTTTTCCCGATGCCACGGTGTGGTCCGACTACGGCATCGGCTACGGCTTCGTCCCGCTTGTTCTTCCCGTTTTCGGCCTGCTCTGGCTGCGCTACTGGGCCAAGCGAGACAAAACCGACGCATCAACGGCCTGATCTAAGCCCGTCGGATCTCGCGAGCGAAACTAAACTGGGCGAGGATTATGTCCGGGCAGGCGGTCAGGCCCAGTCTGGACAATATTCCGCTTTCCGTGCGGGGAGCAGGCCCGGCGAGGTGTTCAGTGCCGATGCAGGTGACTGCCTGGGCGCAGCCGGAGGCGAGTTCGGGACCGGTGGTCCATTTGTCTAGCACCATCCCGCTCCAGCTCGCGGGCATGTTCGACGCGGTCACCGCCGCGCACCAGCCGCGCAGCGCGCTGAACTGGCTGCGTCAGGGAGCCGGCGCCAGCCTGCTCGGCGACGCTGCTGCCGGGCGGCTGGCCATCAGCCACGACGCGCTGGATGCCCACCCGCACCGCCGCGCTGCGGACTACCTGCGGCACATGCTTGTCGCCGGCGGGGCGCTGCCGCCCCGCGACGAGGCGCTCGCCCGCGCCGCGCAGTGGCTTGCCAGCCTGCTCGAAGTCATCGAACCGGCCGCTGACCGGCGGCTGGTGCAGGCCTACGCCACCTGGCAAGTGATGCGCCGGCTGCGAGCCAGCGCCCAGCGCGGCCGGGCACGCACCCCCACCGCGCATGCCCGCAACAACATCCGGGCCGCTGCGGCCCTGCTGGCCTGGCTTCGCGACCGTGGCATCACACTCGGCACCTGCGGCCAGGCCAGCATCGACCAATGGCTCGGCACCGGGCCCTCAGCCTGCCTGGCGCGGGACTTCCTGTCCTGGGCCGCTGACCGCGGGCACTGCCAGCACCTGGACATCCCCGCCCCGCCACGAGCCACCGGCGCGGCGATCAGCCAAGACCAGCGGTGGGCATTGGCGGCCCGGCTGCTGCACGACACCACCCTCGATGCCACCGACCGGGTCGCCGGCTCCCTGCTGCTGCTCTACGGGCAGCCACTGTCCCGCATCGCCGTCCTCACCACCAGCCAGGTCACCAGCCACGGAAGCGAGGTGCTCATCCGGCTCGGCCGCCACGACGCGCCGCTGCCCGGCCCGCTCGCCGCCGCCACCCGCCAGCTCATCACCGAAGGCCGCAGCCACCGCGGCATCGGATCCCCGCCCGCCACCACCTGGCTATTCCCCGGCCACCTGCCCGGACGGCCGATCACCCCAGCCCAGCTCGGCGTCCGCCTGCGCGCCATCGGCATCTACGCCCAGACCGGCCGCCGCGCCGCCCTCCTCAGCCTTGCCGCCCAGCTCCCCGCCGCCGTCCTCGCCGGGCTCCTCGGCCTGCACGAAACAACCGCAGCCAAATGGATGCACCAAGCCGGAGGAGACTGGTCCCACTACGCAGCCGAGCTAGCCCGGACCCGCAATCACCAACCATGAGGAATAACCCCGAGGCCATGTAGTTAACGTCCGATTGGATCCGTCAAGGGCGTGTCGGTCCCGCGTATGCCAACGGGACTCCTCGATGATCCGGTTCGACCAAGAGCCGATCATGAGGAGTCCCGTTGGAGGACCAGTGTGTCATCACCCGGCAGGTCACGGTAGCGGCGGGTGCGTTCGCGCCGGGCCATCTGGGGGAGCTCACCCAGATCGTGCCGTTCGAGATGGTGGACCAGGCGCTGGCGGCCACCGGCACGGCCCAGGCTCGTGTCCGGGTGCTGCCGGCGCGGGTGGTGGTGTACCTGCTGCTGGCCGGTGGCCTGTTCGCTGAGCTGGGCTACCGGCAGGTGTGGCACAAGCTGACCGCTGGCCTGGGCAGCTTGAGCGTGGCTAATCCGGGTGACAGCGCGCTGTGGCAGGCCCGCGCCCGGCTGGGCGCCGCGCCGCTGCGGTGGCTGTTTGACCTGCTGCGCGGCCCGGCCACGGCGATGGCCGCCGGGCCGGTGCGCTGGCACGGGCTGCTGGTGTGTGCCATCGACGGCACGACCATGACCATCCCCGACTGCCCGCGGAATCTGACCGCCTGCAGCAAGCAGGCGGGCAGCCACGGCGGGTCGGGCTACCCGCTGCTGCGGCTGGTGGCCCTGGTGGCCTGCGGCACCCGGACTGTCATTGACGCGGTCTTCGGCCCGTTCAGCTGCGGCGAGCAGGACTGCACGCGACGGCTGCGGCGCAGCCTGCACGCCGGCATGATCGTGCTGCTGGACCGGAACTTCGATGTCGCCGCGCTGATCGGCGAGCTCGCTGCTACCAGGGCAGACCTGCTGGTCCGCGTGAAGGCCAACCGCAAGCTGCCGGTGCTTCGCCGCTACCGCGACGGGTCCTTCCTGTCGCAGATCGGCGCCGTGCAAGTGCGGGTGATCGAGTGCGAGATCACCATCGCCACCAGCGCCGGGCGGCACACCGGCGCCTACCGGCTGGCCACCACCCTGCTCGACCCCCGCCGCTACCCGGCAGCCGGCCTGATCAGCCTGTATCACCAGAGATGGGAGATCGAGACCACCTACCTCGAGCTGAAGTCCAGCCTGCTGGGCGGGCGGGTGCTGCGCGCCCGCACCCCGGCCGGCGTCGCCCAGGAGGTCTACGCCCTGCTGACCTGCTACCAGATCCTGCGCATCGCCATCACCGACGCGATCGAGGCCGCCGGCGGCACCGACCCTGACCGCGGCAGCTTCACCATCGCCCTGAACGCCGCCCGCGACCTGCTCACCCAGGCCGCCAACGTCATCGCCGGCACCATCATCGACCTGACCGGCGCCATCGGCCGCCGCGTCCTGGACAACCTGCTGCCCGACCGGCGGCTGCGCGTCAGCCCCCGCATCGTCAAACGCGCCATCTCCAAGTACCAGGCCAAAGGCCCGGCCATCAACCGGCGCAGCTACAAGGCCACCCTCGAGATCAACATCCTCACCGCCGGACCTTGACACACCCGCCTCGTCGTTAACTACGTGGCCTTGGGAATAACCCCCGCTCGCCAGCTCCGGCCGAGGCACTCAGCATGCTTGGTAAATCGCTCTCTACCAGTTTGACCGACGGCTGTCTGTGATCACCTCACCCGGTCATGATCACGTAGTACTGGGTCGCCCAGCTCCCGCCAGGGCTCCGGGCTCTGCGACGTGGAGGTCCTGAAGCAGATCGGCTGCGTGCAGCACGACGGGCACGCTGATGCGCACCGACCTGCTCGGCCAGTACCGCCGCGAGGCCGCCTTCGCTGAGCAGACTGCCGACGGCATCCGCGCCCACGCGGCCGACTTCGCATTCAACGGCGAGCGCGCCCGCTGGAAGTCGCCGCCGCCTACGGCAGGCACATGGCTGACCGCTGGCGGGAGGGCGATTGGACGCGCACACCACGCACCAGGCCGCGTTCCCCGAGTTTTTCACCGCTCACTGCCGCGATGCCCTTGCAGCTGGCGCCGGGCTGACGGCGATTCCGCCACCCGGCGCGAGGCGTTCTCGACGCTGCTGGAGTACGGCAGGTTCCGCGGCCTGGACGCCGACACCGCCGCCTATGTCACCGGCCGTCTTGCGGAGGACTTCCAGGCTTCGCAGTCCACCGACA
>Ga0335074_10009822_pt1 | contig 13374 bp, 7 predicted proteins | sample Lox_Sample_23_FD_206715 | JGI IMG/M metagenome (GOLD analysis project Ga0335074, IMG submission 206715) | Soil microbial communities from Loxahatchee National Wildlife Refuge, Florida, United States - Lox_Sample_2.3 | ecosystem: Environmental > Terrestrial > Soil > Wetlands | place: USA: Florida...
CTGCGCGCGGGCTGACCGTCCCCTCGCGCCGAAGCCGCACCAGACCCTCCTGCGCCGTGCTCGCGACCAGCCTCCCGTCGCGCGCGTACACGCTGGCGCGCGCGAATCCCCTCGCCCCCGAGGCGCTCGGGCTTTCCACCGCGTACAGCAGCCAGTCATCGACCCGCAGGGGGCGGTGAAACCACATCGCGTGATCGATGCTGGCCATCACCAGGGTGTTGCGCAGGAACACCGAGCCGTGCGGCAACGTCGCCGTATCGAGAAGGAAATAATCCGACAGATACGCGAGCAGACGGCGGTGCAGCCGCTCATCGTCCGGCAGCTCATCGACGGCGCGGAACCACACCTGCCGCGAAGGCGGCGCGCTGCGCGGCGCGAGGTACTCGAACGGCTGCACCAGCCGGAATTCGAAGGGCCGCGGCTGCTCGAGAAAGCGCCGCAGCCGCGGCGGCAGGCGTGCGAGCAGCTCCGGCGGCGGCCGGCTCGAGTCCGGCAGTTGCTCCGGCGGTGGCGCCGCCGGCATCGCGATCTGGTGCTCGAGCCCCTCCTCCACGACCTGGAAGGATGCCGCCATGTTGAAAATCGGCTCGCCATGTTGGATCGCGACCACGCGGCGGTTGGAGAAACTGTGGCCATCGAGGCTGCGATCGACCTGATAGACGATGGGCGCGTCGAAGTCGCCGCGGCGCAGGAAGTAGGCGTGCAGCGAATGCACGATGCGCCCGGCGACCGTGGCGGAAGCGGCGGTGAGCGCCTGCCCGAGCACCTGGCCACCGAACACCTGCGGGCTGCCGATGTCGCGGCTTTCGCCGCGGAAGAGATTCACCTCGAGCGGCTCGAGCTCGAGCAGCGTCAAGAGGTCGGCGAGCTGTGGATTCATCGCGGGTTAATCGGGCACTCCCAGCCGCTGGTGCATGATCGGGCTCGTGGTCGTGTACTGGAGGAACTGCCGCTTCTGCGGGAAGAGATGATGTTGGATGCCGAAAGCGGCGAGCGCCGCCTCGTGAAAGCCCGACAGGATGAGCTTTTTCTTGCCGGGATAGGTGTTGATGTCACCCACCGCGAACACCCCCGGCAGGCTCGTCTGAAACCTCTCGGTGTCCACCTTGAGCGCCTTCTTCTCGAGCTCGAGCCCCCATTCGGCGATCGGTCCGAGCTTCGGATGAAGTCCGAAGAACACCAGCAGCCGATCGGCCTCGAGCGCGTGCATCGTGCCGTCGGCGGCCTTGATGTTGACACCGCCCAGCGCCCCCTGGACGGTGATCAGCGACTGCGGCAACCCCTCGAAGCAGCGCATGCGCCCGGCGGCCACCAGCTCCTTCATGCGGGCGACCGAGGCCGGCGCCGCGCGAAACTCGGCCCGCCGGTGCACCAGCGTCAGGCTTCTCGCCCGCGGCACCAGCTCGAGCGTCCAGTCGAGCGCCGAGTCGCCGCCACCGAAGATGACGAGCCGCTTGCCCTCGAGCGCACCGACCTCCTTCACCCGATACAGAATGCCGTTGCCCTCGAAGGGCTCCGCGCCCTCGATGCCGATGCGCCGGGCCTGGAAGGAACCGACGCCGCCGGCGATCACCACCGCGCCGGCATCGAGGCGCGTGCCGGCGGCGGTTTCGATGGCGAACCGTCCATCCTCCCGGCGGGCGAACCGGATTACCTCCTGTCCGAGGTGAAACTGCGGTTTGAAGGGCTTGATCTGCTGCAGCAGCCGATCGACCAGCTCCTGCGCGCCGCAGACCGGCAGCGCCGGAATGTCGTAGATGGGCTTGTCCGGATAGAGCTCCGTACACTGCCCGCCCGGTGCGGGCAGCGAGTCGACGACGTGCGCGCTGATGCCGAGCAGCCCGAGCTCGAACACCTGGAACAGACCACAGGGTCCCGCGCCGATGATCACCACTTCCGCCTGAATCGGCTCACCGGCGGACATCGAGGAATTAAGGCTCAATTCGACCCCTTTCGGGTATGCTGCTCGCGCGGCGGGTGCGGCAGGCGATTACGCGCGGCCCGCGTTCGCGTCGGTGGGGGTGTGGAAGTACTCGCTTTCCGAGGCGAGCTGGTCGATCAGCCGTTTGAGCTCCGCCATGCGCCCTTCCGCGGTGCTGATGGGCATACAGTCCTGGCAGCGTGGATCGCCGCACGGCTGGCGCGAATACAGCCAGTACTGCAGGGCGCCGGCGAGCAGACCATCGGCAATATCCCACAGGTCGGCGTCCCTGTCCTTGTCGGCAAGGCGGTTGCCCAGATCGACCGCCTTGGTGAAGGCAGAGTCGAACGTGTCAGCGATCTCGGTCATGGGCCCTGCTCTCGATCATGAGGCTAGTATAAGGCAATCGCCGCATCCGTTTAGCCCGTGGCATGAAGCTCGTCGGCCCCGCGGCTCGGCTCACCTGCCACCGGGGATCGTCCGCACGGCCCTTCTGAGATGACGGGCACGGACGCATGCGCCATTAGCGCCCAAACTCACCGGTCAAGCTCGGGGGCAGCCTTGGCCTATTGCCAGATCCGACGGCTCCGGCTTAAGTCACATGCATGAGGCAGGGCACAACGATCGGCGCCGATTGCGGCCGCGATTCGGCATCGGCACCCGGCTCACACTCGGCCTCGCCGCCGTTGCGGCGGTATTCGTCGTGGCGCACGTGCTCGCGACACGCACCACCCGCGCGGCCGTCGAGGCCGTGCGCAGCATGCGCACCGTGCACGAGCCGCTCGCTCATCGCGCCAGCGCGATTCTCGAGAAGCTGGGCGCATACGACCGTGCCGTCGGCGATGATCTGCAGCCGGACAACAATGGCGATTTCCTGACCCTCGCCGCCGCGGGCGACGCCCTGCAGCAGGCCGTCGACCGGTACTTCAACGGCGCGCCGCCCTCGGCCCTCACCCCCGCCACCCGGCAGCTGCGCGCCGATCTCACCTCGCATATCCAAAACGGCCGCCAGCTTGCGTTGGATGCCGCCGAGCAGTCGCAATGGCGCGAGCAACATTGGGAGGCCCTCGATCGTGTCTACCAACTCATCGCGACCGCCGGCGGCACCGGGCTCACCATCCACGGACAGGTCATCGCGCGCCCGTCGCTGGCCGCCCTCGCGACCGCGATCGATGCCGTTCGCTACAGCTATGGCTCGCCCGCCACCACCGCCGCGCGCGAGCGCAACTTCGAGGCGGTGCTGCGCGCACACACGGCCGAGCTCTCGCGCTCACCGGGGCTCACCTGGATGCAGGTCGTGCAATCTGACTTCGCGCGCGCGGTTCACCTGCGACTCGCCATCGAGCGGCTGGATGCCAGGGACGTGGCCGCCCGGCAAGCGCTGCTCGAGCAAAGCGGCATCCTCACGGAGGAGGTGCAGAGTGAGCTGCAGACGCCGGCGCGACTCGGGCTGCTCAATGCGGCGCGGCATGCCGCCATCTCGGCCGCGGCCGCCGAGCGCACGGTGACTGTCTCCGGTGCGGCGACGCTCGCCGTCATGGCGATCGTCTCGGCGCTGCTCGTGCTCAGCATCAGTCTGCCCGTGCGCCGGCTCACCGCCGCCACGCGCCTGCTCGCGAGCGGCGACCGCGGGGCGCGCGCCCCCCGGGGCGGCTCCGCCGAGGTCGATGAGCTCGCCGCGTCCTTCAACGCCATGGCCGACCAGATCTCGCGGGCCGAGGCGGAGCTGCGCGCCCATCAGGTCGAGCTCGAGCAGCACGTCGCCGACCGTACCCGACAGCTCCACCACCTGGCCCACCACGATCCACTGACTCAACTTCCCAACCGTCGCCAGCTCGCGGCACGGCTGGCCGGCGCCCTCGCGCGGGCGCGGCAGACCGGCCGGCGCGTGGCGTTGCTTTTCGTCGATGTGGACAACTTCAAGTCGGTGAACGACACGCTCGGACACAATTTCGGCGATCAGGTGCTGCGGGGCATCGCCGAACGGCTGCAGGCCGCGGCCGGCGCCAACAGTCTGGTCGCGCGTCTCGGCGGCGATGAGTTCACCCTCCTCATCGAGGAGCTGCGCACGGTCGAGGAAGTGGAACGGCGCGCGGCGGCGCTGGTCGCGATCCTGCAGCAACCGCTCACCATCGAGGGTCGGGCGCTCGCCACCACCGCCAGCGTCGGCGCGAGCCTCTATCCCGATCACGCCGATGACCCGGAGGGGCTGCTGCGCGCCGCCGATGTGGCGTTGTTCCGCGCCAAGGAGCTCGGTCGCAACCGCGTGGCGCTCTATCGCGCCGCGCTCTACGACGCCGCCGCGCAGCGCTTCCGACTGGAGCAGGCGCTGCGCCAGGCGGTCGAGGCCGAGGAGCTGCTGCTCATGTTCCAGCCGGAAGTGACGCTCGGTGGCTGCGAGGTCACCGTGCTCGAGGCGCTGCTGCGCTGGCGCAAGCCCGGCGGCCGCATCGCCACCGCCACCGAATTCATCCATATCGCCGAGAAGAGCGGTCTCATCCACGAGCTCACCGGTTGGGTGCTGCGCTCGGCCGCCGCGACCGCGGCCGCCTGGCGCGCCGCCGGCTGGCGGGAAGCGCGGGTCGCCATCAATGTGTCGCCGCCGCAGTTCTTCGAGAGCGACTTCGTGCATCAAATCGTGCGCAATCTCGAGAGCGCCGGGTTACCCGCGAGCGCCCTCGAGCTCGAGCTCACCGAGACGGTGCTGCAGACCGGCAGCTCCACCATCGAGTCGCTGCGGCGGCTGCGCGAGCTCGGCGTCTCCATCGCTCTCGATGACTTCGGTATCGGCTACTCCTCCCTGACTTCGCTCGAGCAGCTCCCCATCAACCGCGTCAAGCTCGATCGCATGCTCATCGAGGGAGTCGATTCCAACCCCCGCTCGGCCGCCATCGTGCGCTCCATCGTCGCGCTCTGCCACGGCCTGGGGCTGCAGGTCGTCGCCGAGGGCGTCGAGCGCCCCGCACAGCTCGAATTCCTCGCCCACTGCGGCCCGATCGCCGTGCAGGGCTACCTGCTCGCCCACCCCGTGGAAGCCTCGAGCGCCGCCGAGGAAGCCCGGTCGGCCGCCGCCCGCGCGCGCAGCGTGCTCAACGGCGCCCCGAGGCCGCTACACCTCGTGGGCTCGAGCCACAAGCGCAGCCCGCCGAGTTAGCCCCTGGTAAACGCAGCGCACACCTGCGCGCCGATGTCGGGTTGATCGGTGAAGAACCCATCGACGCCCGCCGCCAGAAACGCGCGCAGCTCCCCTTGCAGATCCAACCCCGCAGGCAGGAATGCGCTCTCCGCTCGAAACGTCCACGGATGCACCCGCAACCCCGCTGCGTGACAGTCCGTCACCAGCGAGGTCGGTGCCATCAGTGCGCCGTCGGCGGCGCGCGGAATGACCAGCGCTTTCGCCGGCCCGATGCACGAAGCGTAGGCCGCGATCCCCTCCAGCCCCTTCGGGGTCACGAGGTCGGCGTAGGTCCGCGGATCGCCGCTGCGCGCGAGATCCTGCGGCGCGCCCGCCGCCTCGATGAGCTGCACCAGCGGCAGGCGGGTGAGGCGGCTCAACAGCCCGAGATTTCCCACCTCGAAGGACTGCAGGAAGGCGCGTCCCTCGGACCCCCGATAGCCGTAGCGCTCGAGCGCGCTCACCAGCGGTTCCTCCATCGGCAAGCCGGCCGCGGCGAAATAACTCGGATGCTTGGTCTCGGGATACACGCCGACCGGCGGCGGTGGCGGCAGTCCGAGCTCGCGCGCATGAACCTCGCGCTGCCCCTCGACCGCCCGTACCAGCGCGAGAATTTCCTCCAACGTTGGAATCTCGAGTCTGCCATCGAGCCGCGTGTTACCCGGCCGCAGCTCGGGGATGCGCTCGCGCGCGCGCAGCGTCTTCAGTTCCGCGAGCAGGAAATCCTCCGTGAACCAACCCGTGACCTGCGCGCCGTCGATCACCTTGGTCGTGCGGCGGTCGGCGAATTCCGCGTGCCCGGCGACATCCGTGGTGCCGCTGATCTCGTTCTCGTGCCGCGCCACCAGCACGCCGTCGCGCGTCGCGACGAGATCCGGCTCGATGTAGTCGGCCCCCTGCTGGATGGCGATGAAGTACGCGGCCAGCGTGTGCTCCGGCGCGTATCCGCTCGCGCCACGATGCGCGATGACGATCGGTTTCGGCATTTGGGTATGGTAATTGCTAAACTGGCGCGGTGCAGCTCACCGACCAGGACATCTATCTCTTTCGCGAAGGCACGCACGTGCGCGCCTACGAGAAGCTCGGGGCCCATCCACTGGCGCACGGTCCCGACCGGGAGCCGGGCACTTACTTCGCCGTCTGGGCGCCGAACGCCGCCAGCGTCTCGGTGGTCGGCGATTTCAACGGTTGGAATCCCAGCGCGCACGCGCTGACATCGCGCTCCGACTCCTCGGGCATCTGGCAGGCCTTCGTACCCGGAGTGCGCGCGGGCGCGCTCTACAAGTATCACATCGTCTCGCGTCATGCGGGGTATACGGTCGACAAGTCCGATCCGTTCGCCTTTTACTGCGAGACGCCACCGCGCACCGCTTCGGTCGTCTGGGACCTGGCGTATGAGTGGGGCGATGGCGAGTGGCTGGGCGCGCGCGCCGGCGCCAACTCACACGATGCTCCCTGGTCGATCTATGAGCTGCATCTCGGCTCCTGGCGGCGCGTCCCCGAGGAGCACGGCCGCTCGCTCACCTATCGGGAGCTCGCCCATGCCGTGGGTGATTACGTCGTCGAGATGGGCTTCACGCACGTGGAGCTGCTGCCGGTCATGGAGCACCCGTTCTACGGCTCGTGGGGCTATCAGGTCACCGGCTACTTCGCGCCCACCGCCCGCTACGGCACACCGCAGGATTTCATGTACTTCGTCGATCACCTGCATCGGCGGGGCATCGGCGTCATCCTCGACTGGGTACCGTCGCATTTTCCGAGCGACGAGCACGGGCTCGCCTACTTCGACGGCACGCATCTTTACGAGCACGCCGACCCGCGCCAGGGATTTCACCCGGAGTGGAACAGCGCGATCTTCAACTACGGCCGGGCCGAGGTGCGCAACTTCCTCGCGAGCAACGCGCTCTTCTGGCTCGACACCTATCACGTCGATGCGCTGCGGGTGGACGCGGTCGCCTCGATGCTCTACCTCGACTACGGACGGCGCGCCGGCGAGTGGATCCCGAACCGCTTCGGCGGCAACGAGAACCTGCCGGCGGTGGAGTTCCTCAAGCAGTTGAACCTCGCCGTCTATCGCGACCACCCCGACACTCAAACAGTTGCCGAGGAGTCCACCGCCTGGCCGATGGTGTCGCGGCCGACGTACCTGGGCGGCTTGGGGTTCGGGCTCAAGTGGAACATGGGCTGGATGCACGACACGCTCAAGTACCTGCAGACCGATCCGGTGTTCCGCAAGTACCAGCAGAACCAGCTCACCTTCAGCATCTGGTATGCCTTCAGCGAGAACTTCGTGCTGCCGCTCTCGCATGACGAGGTGGTGCACGGCAAGGGCTCGCTCATCGGCAAGATGCCAGGCGATGAGTGGCGGCAGTTCGCATCGCTGCGGCTGCTGTTCGGCTACATGTGGACCCACCCGGGAAAGAAGCTGCTTTTCATGGGCGGGGAGTTCGGTCAGAAGCGCGAGTGGCAGCACGAGGAGAGTCTCGAGTGGCATGTGTTGCAGTATCCGCTGCACGAGGGGCTGCGCCGCTGGGTACGCGACCTCAATCATCTCTATCGGCTGACGCCGGCGCTCTTCCAGCGCGATTTCACGCCGGACGGCTTCCAGTGGATCGACTGCAACAACGCCGATGAGAGCGTGATCGTCTACCTGCGCAAGGGGCAGCGCGCGGGGGATCTCGCGCTCATCGCCTGCAACTTCACACCGGTGCCGCGGGAGAACTACCGCGTGGGCGTGCCCCGGGGCGGCTGGTGGCGCGAACGGCTGAACAGCGACGCGACGCATTACGGCGGCACCGGCATCGGTAACTTCGGCGCGGTCGAGGCATCGCCCCTGCCATCGCATGGCCTCACTCACTCGCTCGCGCTGCGCCTGCCACCCCTGGCCGCGGTCGTGCTGACGCCCGACTGAGGAGGCGGAGCCGTAAGCCTGATGACCAAGGCGCGCGTCGTCATCGAGGGTCTGACTCCGCAGGTGGACTGCGGCCGGTTCCCCGCGCGACGCGTGCTCGGTGACAGTGTGCTCGTGGAAGCCGACGTGTTCGCCGACGGGCACGACGCGGTCGCCGCATCGCTGTTGTATCGGCAGGAGAGCGAAGCCCAGTGGCGCATCTCGCCCATGCGCTTTCTCGGCAACGATCGCTGGCAGGGGCGGTTTACCGTGCAGACGCTCGGCCGCCATCTTTTCACCGTCGAGGCCTGGGTCGATCACCTCGAGAGCTGGCGGCGCGGCCTGGCGAAGAAGCACCGCGCCGGCCAGGACATCGAGATCGAGCTGCAGCGCGGCGCGGCGCTGGCGCTCGCTCACGCCAGCCGCGTCGCCGGGCCCGAGGCGCGTCGGCTGCGCGAGTGGGCCGGCACGCTGACCGACCCCGTGCGTCCGCTCGAGGAGCGCGCGCTGCTCGCGCAGAGCGAGGCGCTGCACGAGCTCGCGCGGCGCAGCCCCGATCGCGAGCTCGTGCTGCGGCGCGAGCCGCCGCTCGCCGTCGACGTCGAGCGGGAGCGGGCGCGGTTTTCGAGCTGGTACGAGATGTTTCCGCGCTCGGCCGCGGCGCGCCCCGGCGAGCACGGCACGTTCGCGGACGTCGAAACACTCCTCCCCTATGTGGCTGCCATGGGGTTCGATGTGCTTTATCTGCCGCCGATCCATCCCATCGGCGAGGTCGAGCGCAAGGGCCCCAACAATCGCTCGGGCACCGCGCCCGGCGACCCGGGCAGCCCCTGGGCGATCGGCAGCCGCGCCGGCGGCCACAAGGACGTGCACCCGCGGCTCGGCACGCTCGCGGATTTCCGCCGGCTGCTCGCGAGCGCCGGGGCGTTGGGTCTGGAGATCGCGCTCGACATCGCCTTTCAGTGCGCGCCCGATCACCCGTACGTGCGCGAGCACCCGGAGTGGTTCCTGAAGCGCCCCGACGGCACGGTGCAGTACGCGGAGAATCCGCCGAAGAAGTACCAGGACATCTATCCTTTCTGGTTCGAGTGCGAGGACTGGCGGGGGCTCTGGGCGGAGCTGAAGAGCGTGTTCGAGTTCTGGATCGCCCAGGGGGTGCGCATCTTCCGGGTCGACAACCCGCATACCAAGCCCTTCGCCTTCTGGGAGTGGGTGATCGGCGAGCTCCGCCGGCCGCATCCGGAGGTGTTGTTTCTCTCCGAGGCGTTCACGCGGCCGAAGGTGATGTACCGGCTCGCCAAGCTCGGCTTCACCCAGTCCTACAACTATTTCCCCTGGCGCAACAGCAAGCGCGAGATCATCGAGTATTTCACCGAGCTCACCTCCCAGCCGGTGTGCGAGTTCTTCCGTCCGAGCCTCTGGCCCAACACGCCGGATATTCTCACCGAGTACCTGCAGTTCGGCGGCCGTCCGGCGTTCGTGGCGCGGCTCATTCTCGCGGCGACGCTCGGGGCGAGCTTCGGCATCTACGGTCCGCCGTTCGAGCTCATGGAGAACCGGCCGCGCGAGAGCGGCTCGGAGGAGTATCTGGACTCGGAAAAGTATGAGCTGCGCGCGTGGAACCGCGACGATCCCGCGAGTCTCAAGGACCTCATCGCGCGCCTGAACCGCATCCGCCGCGAGCACCCGGCGCTGCAGAGCAACACCGGCCTTGCGTTTCACGCCATCGACAACGAGGCGCTGATCGCCTACAGCAAGACGAGCGGGGAGGACTCGATTCTCGTCGTGGTGAACGTCGATCCCCACCACGCGCAGACCGGATGGCTGCAGCTCGAGCTCGCCGCTCTCGGACTGCCCGCGGATGCGCCCTACCAGATGGACGATCTGCTCTCCGGCGCGCGCTTCCTCTGGCGCGGCGCGCGCAACTACGTGGCGCTCGACCCCGCCGGCACCGCCGCGCACCTCTTCCGCATCCGCCGCAAGGTGCGCAGCGAGCGGGACTTCGATTATTTCCTGTGATCATCGAGCCGCCGCCGTTCGCCGTCGACCCGCTCTGGTACAAGGACGCGGTCATCTACGAGGTGCACGTTCGCGCCTTCTTCGACAGCAACGACGACGGCGTCGGCGACTTCCCGGGTCTCACGCGCAAGCTCGATTACATCCAGGAGCTCGGTGTCAACACCATCTGGCTGCTGCCCTTCTATCCTTCCCCCGGGCGCGACGACGGCTACGATATCGCCGACTATCACAACATTCATCCGCAGTACGGCACGCGCCGCGAGTTCCGCAATTTCGTCCGCGAGGCCCATCGCCGGGGACTGCGCGTCATTACCGAGCTCGTGATCAACCACACCTCGGATGCGCATCCCTGGTTCCAGGCCGCCCGGCGCGCGCCGGCCGGCTCGGCGAAGCGCGACTTCTACGTCTGGAGCGAGACGGCGGACCGCTACGCGGGCACGCGCATCATCTTCCGCGACACCGAAAGCTCGAACTGGAGCTGGGATCCGCTCGCCAAGGCGTACTACTGGCATCGCTTCTTCAGCCATCAGCCCGACCTCAACTTCGACAACCCGCACGTGGTGCGGGCCGTGACCCGGATCATGGAGTTCTGGCTGGGGTACGGCGTCGACGGTTTCCGGCTCGATGCGATCCCCTACCTCGTCGAGCGCGAGGGTACGAACAACGAGAACCTGCGCGAGACCCACGAGATCGTCAAGCGCATCCGCGGCGTGATCGCCGCCAAACATCCGGACCGCATGCTGCTCGCCGAGGCCAACCAGTGGCCCGAGGACGTGCGCGATTATTTCGGCGACGGCGACGAATGTCACATGGCCTATCACTTCCCGCTGATGCCGCGCATGTACATGGCGATCGCCCAGGAGGACCGGCATCCGATCGTCGAGATCATGGATCAGACGCCCGACATTCCCGAAACCTGCCAGTGGGCGATCTTCCTGCGCAATCACGACGAGCTGACGTTGGAGATGGTGACGAGCCGCGAGCGCGATTACATGTACCAGGCCTATGCCGCCGACACGCGCGCGCGGCTCAATCTCGGCATCCGCCGCCGCCTCGCCCCGCTCATGGAGAACGATCCCGAGCGCATCAAGCTCATGAACAGCCTGCTGCTGTCGATGCCCGGCTCGCCGATCATCTACTACGGCGATGAGATCGGCATGGGGGACAACTTCTATCTCGGCGACCGCAACGGCGTGCGTACCCCCATGCAGTGGAGTCCGGACCGCAATGCCGGCTTCTCGCGCGCCGATCCGCAGCAGCTGTACCTGCCGCCCATCATGGATCCGATCTACGGCTACGAGGCGGTCAACGTCGAGGCGCAGACACGCGACCGCTCCTCGCTCCTCAACTGGATGCGGCGCATGCTCGCGGTGCGCAAGACCTCGCATGCGTTCGGCCGCGGCAGCCTGCGCTTCATCCGGCCCGGCAACCGCAAGGTGCTGGTGTATCTGCGCCAGTACGCCGACGACACGATTCTCTGCGTGGCGAATCTCTCGCGCTCGGCGCAGCCGGCGGAGATCGAGCTGTCCGAGCACAAGGGCACGATCCCGATCGAGCTCCTCGGCCGCTCCGTCTTCCCGCCGGTGGGCGAGCTGCCTTACCTGCTCACGCTCCCGGCCTATGGCTTTTACTGGTTTCGCCTGAGCCGCGAGGCGACGCCGCCCGCGTGGCACGACGATCGCCTGCCGCGCGAGGACCTGCCGGTGCTGGTGCTGGTCGAGGGTTGGAACAGCTTCTTCCCGGATCGGGTCGCCGCCTGGCGCGCGGGGCTTGCGACCCGGCTGCGCACCCAGCTCGAGACCCGCATCGTGCCGCAGTATCTGGCGCAGCAGCGCTGGTTCGCGGGCAAAGGCGCGCCGATCACGGGCGTGCGGCTGCTCGATCATGCCGAGCGTCAGGACCCGCTGCCGCGCTGGTTCGCCGGCATCTACAGCGTCGAGAGCCAGGGGCAGAGGGAGGGCAACATCGATCGATACTTCGTGCCGCTCGCGATCGCGTTCGAGGACACGGAAGAAGCGCGCTGGCGGAAGCTCCAGCCGGCGGCGCTCGCACGCGTGCGGCAACAGGCGACCGTCGGTGTGCTCGCCGATGCCTGCGCCGATGAAGGCTTTGCGCGCGCCATCATCGATGCGATCGGCGCCTCGGCCGAGCTTCCCACCCGCGAGGGCCGCGTGCGCTTCACGCCGACGGCGCTCTACGGCGAGCTGCGGGGCGATCCGGCCGCGGAGCTCGCCATCAGCCCGACGGGAGCCCAGAGCAGCAACACCACGCTCAAGATCGGCGACGGGCTCTTCCTCAAGATCTACCGCAAGCTCCAGCCGGGACTGAATCCGGAGCTCGAGATCGGCCGCTATCTCACCGAGGTGGCCCACTTTCCCAACATCGTGCCGGTCGCCGGCGCCGCCGAATACACCGACCGCGATTCGGTCGGCTACACCGTGGCACTGCTGCAGGCGTTCCTGCCCAATCAGGGCGATGGCTGGAGCTACACGGTCGACTACCTCGTGCGCTTCCTCGAGGACCGCCGCAGCGGTGTGCCGATGCTCGATGACGCGCACGGTCTTTACCTCTCGCAGGTGAGGACGCTGGCGATCCGCACGGCGGAGCTGCATCGGGCATTGGCGCTGCCGACGGACGATCCGGCGTTCGCGCCCGAGGCCATCGGGGCGGAGGACCTTGCCGCATGGGGCGCGGCGACGAGCGCTGCGGCGGAAGTCACCCTCGGCCTGCTGGCGGACCGGTTGCCGCAGCTGCCAGCACCCGTGGCGGCGGAGGCGCAGGCGTTGATCGCCCGGCGCGAGCGGCTGCTGAAGCGCATCGGCGGCTGCACGGCGACGGCGCCACGGGGGCTGAAGATCAGGCGCCACGGCGATTACCACCTCGGCCAGGTGCTGCTCAGGCGCAACGACTTCGTCATCGTCGATTTCGAGGGCGAGCCCGGGCGCACGCTCGCCGAGCGCCGCCGCAAGCACTCGCCGCTGACCGACGTCGCCGGCATGCTGCGCTCCTTCGCCTATGCGCGTCAGGCCGCGCTCGAGCGCTGCGCACTGCAGGCGGGCGATGACTGCGGCAGGTGGGAGCCGCAGCTTCAGCTCTGGGAGCAGGAGACGCGCCGCACCTTCATCGCCTGCTATGACGAGGTCGCGAGCGCGGCGGCTCTCTACGGCTCGCTCGAGGCGATGCGTCCGCTGCTCGAGCTGTTCGAGATCGACAAGGCGCTCTACGAGGTGCGTTACGAGCTTGGCAACCGGCCGGAGTGGACGCGCATCCCGCTGCGTAGCCTGCTCGGCTTCACCGACTGAGGCGGGCCGGCGCTTGGATCAGACCCCGGGTACGCGGCGCACGGCGAGTCCGCGTGACGTGCGGAAA